>Ga0126312_10002589_pt1 | contig 12116 bp, 11 predicted proteins | sample Plot104A_FD_92537 | JGI IMG/M metagenome (GOLD analysis project Ga0126312, IMG submission 92537) | Serpentine soil microbial communities from UC McLaughlin Reserve, CA, USA - Plot104A | ecosystem: Environmental > Terrestrial > Soil > Grasslands | place: USA: UC McLaughlin Reserve, Lake County... | reverse complement strand
GGCGGGCGTTCGAGAGGAGGAGGTAGCGCCCTCTTGCAACACACGGCACGGCCGGGCAGCTTTCGTCGGTTCGCGCCCACGCTCGTGCTGTGCCTCGTCGTTGCGGCACTGACGGCCGCCGGGTGTGGCGGTGGCGGCCACTCCAGCGATGGAGCCGGCACCAAGGCCACGAAGCAGGTCGACATGGCGGCCGCGCTCGATCGGCCGGCCACGGTCACGGTCTGGGCGTGGACGCCGGGCACCGCCGAGGCGGCGAAGATGTTCGAGAAGGCGCACCCGAACATCAAGGTCAATGTGCACAACGTCGGCCAGGGACCGCCGCACTATCAGAAGCTGCGCACCGCTCTGAGGTCCGGCCGCGGTCTCCCGGACGTGGTGCACATGGAGCTCCAGTACATCCCGAGCTTCACGCTGACCGACAGCCTGCTCGACCTCACGCCGTACCTACCGGATGACTTCCTCGAGAGCTATCCGGAGTGGATCCAGAAGCAGGTCAACCTCCAGGGTGGCGTCTACGGGGTCCCGTGGGACACGGGCCCGCTCGGCTTCATCTACCGCCGGGACCTGCTCGAGAAGGCCGGGATCGAGGCGCCGATCGAGACATGGGACGAGTTCGCCGATGCCGCGATCGCGTATCACAAGGCGAACCCGGACTCGTACCTGGTCAACATGCCCGGAGCCGAGGCGGGCCAGTGGCTCGCGCTGTTCTGGCAGGCGGGCGCGCGGCCGTTCTCGGGTGATCCGCGAAACCTGAAGGTCGACCTCACGGACCCGAAGATCAAGCGGGTCACCGAGTTCTGGGACAAGCTCTACGCAGCGGGCGCGATCTCCCACGACGCCGACTTCACCGACACCTGGTTCCAGGGCTTCGCGCGCGGCAGGTACGCCGGGTGGATCTCGGCGGCCTGGGGCCCTGTCCTGCTGCAGGACTTCACGCGCAACTCGAAGGGCATGTGGCGCGCGCAGGCGCTGCCGCAGTGGAGCCGCGGCGAGCACGCCTCCGGCAACTGGGGCGGGTCCACCCTCGCGGTCCTGAAGGGGAGCAAGCATCCGGAGGCCGCCACGGAGTTCGCCCGCTGGATCCTGACCGAGCAGGAGCCCGTCGAGATGTTCGCGTTCGAGCGGTTCCTGTTCCCGCCGCTGACGTCGATGCTCACCAACCGGCGATGGCTCGATCGCAGGTACGCGTTCTACGGCAGCCAGCCGGTCAACCGCGTCTATGCCGACATGGCCGCGGCAGTGGACACCACCTGGGAGTGGTCGCCGATCCACGAGTACGTCGCGACCGAGGGCGACGCGATCCGCGGCAAGTCGGTCGAGCGGGGCGACGGCGTCACCCCGACTCTTCAGCCGTGGCAGGACGCCGTCGTCGAGTACGCCGAGCAGCAGGGCCTGACGGTGGCAGGCCGATAGGGGCGGCCGCCGCGCGGATGGCTCGTGCAAGGCGCCCCACGACCGCTCGCGTGCCGGGTGGCCGCGGCCGCAAGTCGCTCGAACGGCATGAGCTCGCCGGCGCCGCGTTCACGCTGCCCTTCGTAGGGCTGTTCCTCGCGGTCTTCGTCGCTCCGCTGCTGTACGCGCTGTATCTGAGCCTGTTCCGCGAGCAGCTCCTCGGCGGCAGCACGTTCGTCGGCCTCGACAACTTCGCCGAGGGCCTGAAGGACGAGGCGTTCCTGAGCGGCATCGGGCGCGTCGGGCTCTTCATGCTCGTGCAGGTGCCGGTGATGCTCGTGCTGGCCCTGGTCTTCGCGCTCATCATCGACTCGGACCGGGTGCGGTTCGCGGGGTTCTTCCGCCTCGCCATCTTCGTGCCGTATGCGGTGCCCACGGTGATCGCCGCGCTCATGTGGGGCTTCCTCTACGGGCGCGACTTCGGCCCCCTCACGGATGTGGCCGGCACGCTCGGGATCGGGACACCGAACTTCCTCGGCGAGGGGACGATCCTGTGGTCGATCGCCAACGTCTCGACGTGGACGTTCACCGGCCTCAACATGATCGTCTTCCTGACCGCCCTGCGGGCCGTGCCGGAGGAGCTCTACGAGGCCGCGGCGGTGGACGGCGCCGGCGCGCTGCGCACGGCGCTGTACGTGAAGCTCCCGCTGCTGCGCCCGGCGGCCCTGGTGTGCACGATCTTCTCGGTGATCGGCGCGCTCCAGCTGTTCGGGGAGCCGCAGATCTTCGCGGCGATCGCCCCGCAGGTCATCGGCAAGTCGTACACGCCGAACCTCTACGTCTACAACCTGGCGTTCGCCGACCAGCGCCTGAACTACGCGGCCGCGCTCTCCTTCCTGCTGGGCGCCGTCGTGTTCGTCGCCTCGTTCCTCGTCGTGTCCGTGTTCCGCCGTCATGGCGCCCCGCGGTGAGCGCGCCGGCCGCCGCGCGGCGTGCGTCTCGGCGCTCCGACCGCGGCGCCGTCCTGCCGACGCTGTTCCTGCTCGCCTTCCTCGTCTACTTCGCGGTGCCGCTGGCGTGGCTGGTGCTCGCCTCGACCAAGTCGCTCGACGACCTGTTCAGCTCGTTCGGCCTCTGGTTCGCCCACTTCAACCTGCTCGACAACGTGGCGGAGACGTTCTCCGCGGAAGACGGCGTCTACTGGAGCTGGCTGCGCAACACGCTGATGTACTCGGGCGTCGCGGCGGTCGGGGCGGCGCTGCTCTCGGTCTTGGCCGGCTACGGCTTCGCGATGTTCGACTTCACGGGCAAGGAGGTGCTCTTCTGGTGCGTGCTCGGCTCCGTGATGGTGCCCACGACGGCCCTCGCGATCCCGACGTACCTGATGTTCAGCCGGCTCGGGATCACCAACACGCCGGTCTCGGTGATCCTGCCCTCGCTGGTCAGCCCGTTCGGCGTCTACCTGATGCGCATGTACGCGGGGTCCGCGGTGCCACCGGAGCTGATCGAGGCCGCCCGGATCGACGGCGCGAGCGAATGGCTGATCTTCCGCCGGATCGCGTTCCGGCTGCTCGCCCCGGGACTCGTGACCGTGCTGCTGTTCACGTTCGTGGCCACGTGGAACAACTACTTCCTGCCGCTCGTGATGCTCTCCGAGCCGCGCTGGTACCCGCTGACCGTCGGCCTCGCCCAGTGGAACGCCCAGACCTCGGCCGGCGGCGGAGCAACGTCCGCGTTCAACACCGTCATCTGCGGCTCGCTGATCTCGATCGTGCCGCTGATCCTCGCGTTCGTGCTGCTGCAGCGTCACTGGCAGAGCGGGCTGGCCGGCGGCGCGGTGAAGGGGTGAGACGCGCTCGCCTACGTCTCGAGGCCGAGCTCCCCCGCGACGGCGCGCACGTGGGCGGCCGCCGCCTCGTACTCCGCTTCCGTGGGCAGATGCTCGAGCAGCAGCGGCGTGTCGCGGTCCAGGCGCTCCATCTCCGTCAGGAGAACATGGAAATCGAGTCCGCCGCGGCCGGGACGGACCTCCGGCATGTGAAGCGTCAGCTCGCTGGTCAGGGTCAGGTCCTTCGCGTGCACGGCCTTGATGTACGGCCCGAGCTTCGCGAAGCACTCGCGCAGCAGGCCGGCGTTGTCGTAGTACTTCCGCGGGCTGTTGATGAGGTTGACCGGATCCAGATGCACGGCGAAGCGCGGTCGCGCGATCGCGCGGATGAGCTCCAGGTAGCTGTCCGGCGAGTCGGGCGGCACCCACGGCATCGGCTCGAGCGTGTAGTGGGTCCGCTGCGGCGCGACCGTGTCGATGATGTCGCGCACCGTGTCGACGATCAGAGCGAACGTGTCGCTGCCGAGGTTGTCGGGATGCGGGCCGTCCAAGCTCTCCGAACGTGACCCGGCGATGTTCACGCAGCAGCGTGCGCCGACGCGGTCAGCGAGCTCGAGCCGTGACTTGCAGCGTTCGATCGCCGCGACGCGCGTGGCGTCGTCGGGGCTCAGGGGGTTGCTCCACGCCCCGACCTCGGCGATCACGACGTCGGCTGCCGCGGCGGCGCTCGCGTAGGCCGCGATGACGTCCGCACCGGCGTCGTCGTCCAACGGCCAGTACGCGGTCCTGAAGCCGCGAGCGCGCAGCGTCTCGATCCACGCGTCGGGAGAGGAACCACACGGGACGGGCGCGCCCAGCCGCATTGATCGCCGCGGATCGTCCCATAAGATCGCGGGGATGGTCGGTTACGGAGCCGAGGGTCTCTCCCTTCGCCCGCTCGGCCGCACGGGGCTCGAGGTCACACCGCTCTGCGTCGGTACCGGGCCACTTGGCAACACCCCGCTTGCGCACGCACGGTTCGTGCCGCTCGACGACGCGCTGGCGACCGTGCGGCGGGTGCTCGCGGGCCCGATCAACTTCCTGGACACGAGCAACAACTACGGCGACGCCGAGGTCCGCATCGGGATGGTCCTGCGCGAGCTCGGCGGCGTGCCCGAGGGCTTCGTGCTCGAGACCAAGGTCGACCGCGACATGGACACCGGCGACTTCTCGGGCGACCGCGTCCGCCGGTCGATCGAGGAGAGCCTCGAACGGCTCGGGCTCGATCGCCTGGGGCTCGTCCACCTCCACGATCCCGAGCACATCAGCTTCGAGGAGGGCGTCGGCCCCGGCGGCCCCCTCGAGGCTCTGCTGGCCCTCCGCGCGGAGGGACTGATCGCCCATCTCGGCGTAGCCGGCGGGCCGATCGAGCTGCTGCGCCGCTACATCCGCACGGGCGCGTTCGCCGTGGTGCTGACGCACAACCGCTTCTCGCTGGTCGACCAGTCGGCGGAGCCGCTGCTGGCCGAAGCCGCCGAGCTCGGCGTCGCCCTGCTCAACGCGGCGCCGTTCGGCGGCGGCGCCCTCGCGGGCTCGGAGGCGGCGAAGGGCTTCTACGCGTACCGCCGTGCCGGCCGCGAGACGCTCGCGCGCATCGACGCGCTCGGGGCGGTGTGCGAGCGCCACGGCGTCCCGCTCGCGGCGGCGGCGCTGCAGTTCCCGATGCGCGAGCCGCGGATCGCCGCGACGCTGGCAGGCTGCGTGCGCCCGCAGGAGGTCGACCGGCTGATCGAGCACGCCGGTCGGCCGATCGATTCCGAGCTCTGGGACGAGCTGGGGGCGCTGATCGCTGCATGAGGGACGGCGGGCACAGGGCGCTGTGCGGCCGCGCAGCGGAATGCCGGACGCTTGACTCGCTGCTCGCGGACGTGCACACCGGTGAGAGCCGGGTGCTGGTACTGCGCGGAGAGCCCGGCGTCGGCAAGACGGCGTTGCTGGAGTACGTGCTCGAGCGTGCGGCCGGCTGCCAGGTCGGGCGCGCGGCGGGAGTGCAGTCCGAGATGGAGCTCGCGTTTGCCGGACTGCACCAGGTCTGCATGCCGCTGCTGGGCCGGCTCGACCGGCTCCCAGGACCCCAGCGCGAGGCGCTGAGCACCGCCTTCGGGCTGACCAGCGGGATCCCGGCGGATCGCTTCTTCGTCGGCTTGGCGGTCTTGAGCCTGTTCTCCGAGGTGGCCGCGGAGCGGCCGCTGGTGTGCATCGTCGACGACGCGCAATGGCTGGATCAGGCCTCGGCGCAGACACTGGCGTTCGTGGCACGCCGGCTGCTGGCCGAGTCGGTCGCCATGGTGTTCGCCACCCGCGAGGCGAGCCCGGAGCTCGCCGGGCTGCCGGAGCTCGAGGTCGAGTGCCTGTCGGACGACGCTGCGCGGACGCTGCTCGGCTCCGTGCTGCGCGGACCGCTGGACGAGCGGGTCCGCAGCCGGATCGTCGCCGAGACGCGCGGCAACCCGCTTGCGCTCCTGGAGCTGCCACCGGCGGAGCTCACGGGCGGCTTCGGGCTACCGGAGGCGGCGGCGCTGTCGGGCCGGATCGAGAAGAGCTTCCAGAGGCGACTCGAGGCGCTGCCGGCGGATACCCGGCGTGTGCTGCTGATCGCCGCGGCGGAGCCGGTCGGCGATCCCGTCCTGGTATGGCGGGCGGCCGGGCGGCTCGGGACGGACCACACCGCGTCGGCGGCCGCGCAGGCCGCCGGGCTGGTCGAGTTCGGCGCCCGCGTGCAGTTCCGGCATCCGCTGGTGCGTTCGGCCGTCTACCGGGCTGCGACGCCCGAGGACCGCCGGCGCGTGCACGCCGCGCTCGCCGAAGCCACCGATCCCGAGCTCGATCCCGATCGTGGCGCCTGGCACCGGGCGCAGGCGGCGGCAGGCCCCGACGAGGAAGTGGCCGCGGAGCTCGAGCGCTCGGCCGGTCGCGCGCAGGCACGCGGTGGGATCGCCGCGGCCGCGGCGTTCCTCGAGCGAGCCGGCGAGCTCACGCGCGACCCGGGGCGGCGGGCGCAGCGCGCCCTGGCCGCCGCGCAGGCCAAGCACCTGGCGGGCGCGTCGGAGGACGCGATGGCGCTGCTGGCCATGGCGCAGGCCGGCCCGCTCGCCGAGGTGGAGCTGGCCCAGGTGGATCTGCTGCACGGGCAGATCGGGTTCGCCATGAGCCGTGGCAGGGAAGTTGTGCCGTCGCTGCTCAGGGCGGCCACGCGGCTCCTGCCGCTCGACGCCCAGCTCGCGCGCGAGACCTACCGGGACGCCTTCGCGGCCGCCTGGTACGCAGGGCGTCTCGCCGAGGGGCCATGGGAGCTGGACATCGCGCGCGCGGTTCGCGCGGCCCCGCCGCGACCGGAACCGAGACGCGCGCCGGATCTGCTGCTCGAAGCCGTCGCGACGCTCGGGACGGAGAACTTCACGGTCGCCGCGCCGATGGTCAAGCGGGCGCTGCGCGCGTTCCGCGACGAGGCGATGCCCACGGAGGAACGGCTCGGCTGGATGTGGCTCGCCTGCCGAGCCGCGCACGAGGTCTGGGACGCGGAGTGCTGGGAAGGGCTCGGCTCGCAGTTCGTCGAGCTCACACGCGGGGCCGGTGCGTTCACGATGCTCCCGCATGCCCTGGCCATGCGCCAGGGCATGCACCTCTTCGCGGGGGAGCTCGATGCGGCGGGGGCGCTGCTCGAGGAGGAGGCGGCGACCACGGAGGCGATGGGGGTCGCTCGCCCGCCCTATCTCACCGTGGCGCTCCCCGCATGGCGGGGACGCGAGACGGAGACCCGCGGGCAGATCGAGGCGACCACGAGCGAGGCGGTCCAGCTGGGGGAGGGACAGTGGCTGACCCTCGTCGACTGGGCGAGCGCGGTGCTCCTCAACGGGCTCGGGCGCTATCAGGACGCCATGCTCGCCGCCGAGCGCGCCATCGCGTCGCCGCTCGAGCGCGGCATCGCCAGCTGGGCGCTCCCGGAGCTGGTCGAGGCGGCTGTGCGCTGCGGGGAGCCCGAGCAGGCGGATGACGCGCTTCGCCGGCTCTCGGACATGACCCGCGCCAGCGCCACCGACTGGGGGCTCGGGGTCGAGGCCGTCTCGCGGGCGCTGCTCAGCGACGGCGCGGCCGCGGATCGGCTGTACCGCGAGGCGATCGAGCGGCTGGGTCGCGCGCGCGTCGCCGCGGTCCTCGCCCGCGCCCACCTGGTCTACGGCGAATGGCTCCGCCGCGAGCGCCGGCGGCTCGACGCGCGCGAGCACCTGCGCACCGCGCACGAGATGCTCACGTCGATGGGGATGGAGGCATTCGCCGAGCGTGCGCGCCGCGAGCTGGCGGCCACCGGCGAGACCGCCCGCAAACGCACCCTCGAGACCAGCAGCCAGCTCACCGCGCAGGAGGCCCAGATCGCCCGGCTCGCCCGCGACGGCCTCTCCAATCCCGAGATCGGCGCCCAGCTGTTCATCAGCCCGCGCACGGTCGAGTACCACCTGCACAAGGTCTTCGCCAAGCTCGACATCAGCTCCAGGGCCCAGCTCCACGATGTGCTGCCCAGCGAACCGCACGCGGCGCAGCTCGCCTGACCGCTCAGCGCTCGTCGTAGTAACCGTCGATCGGGACCCTCGCCTCGTCGAACAGCGCCGGCCCCTCGTAGGCCACCCGGGCCGCATCCGGGCTCGGGGTCCCGGGCGGCTTGAGGCCCGCGAACTGCTCGCCGGAGAGCGCGAAGACCACGCGCCCGAGGCCCGACCGCGCGATCGCGCCCTTGCACATCGGGCACGGTTCCGTGCTCGTGTACATCGTCGTCCGCGCCGCCGTCCCGGGGTCGAGGTTGCGCGACGCCCAGAGCGCCGTCTTCAGCTCCGGGTGGGCGGTGATGTCGTTCGAGGTCAGGACCGTGTTGCGGTCCTCGACCAGCACTTCACCGTCGGGTCCGGCCAGCAGCGACCCGAACGGCATGTCGCCCGCGGCGCGGGCCTCGGCGGCGAGCTCGATCGCCCTGCGAAGGCAGGAGACGTCGAAGCTGTGGGTGGCGGACATCTCGTCCTCCTCGAGTGGTGGTTGAACCGGTCGTCAATCGTCCGAGCGCGCCGGCAGTCGCACCGTGACGCAGAGGCCCCCGGAGGGACGTGGCGTGAGGGAGAGGGTTCCGTCGTGTGCCTGGGCGATGCTCTTGACGATCGCCAGGCCGAGGCCGACGCCCGCTTGGCCGGTGCGTATGCGCGCGGTGCCGCGCTGAAACGGCTCGGCGAGCGTGGCGGCCAGCTGCGGGGTGAGCTTCTCGCCGGTGTTCTCGACGGTGAGCTCCACGTGGTCGGGGTGGACGCTGGTCGTGACCCACACGGATCCCCGCTCCGGCAGGTTGTGGACGATCGCGTTGTGCACGAGGTTCGTCGCCATCTGCAGCAGGAGGGCGTGGGAGCCGATGGTGCCGGTGATCTCGCCGGAGGTCTCGATCGTGATGCCGCGTTGCTCTGCGAGCGGGAGGAGAGTCTCAGTGGCGTCTTCCGCTATCAGCGACAGGTCGACGTGGTCTCGGGCGAAGGACCGCTGGTCGGCGCGGCTGAGCAGCAGCAACGCCTCGGTGAGGTCGATCGCACGGCTGTTGACGACGTGGAGGCGGTCGACGAGCTCGCCGTTGTCGCGGTTCGGATCGTTGCGGGCCACGTCGAGCAGCGTCTGCGTGACCGCCAGCGGCGTGCGCAGCTCGTGGGATGCGTTGGCCGCGAATCGCTGCTGCTCGGCGATCTGCGCCTCGAGCCGCGCGAGCATGGTGTCGAAGGCGTCGGCGAGCTCGCGGAACTCGTCCTGGCGGCCTTCGAGCTGGATCCGGTGGGAGAGCGATCCGGTCGCGGCCGTGCGGGTGGCGCCCGTGATACGGGCCAGCGGGGCGAGCATGCGGCCGGCGAGAAGCCAGCCTCCCGCGAGGCCGAAGGCCAGCAGGAACGCCAGCGTCGCGGCCGCCTTCGGAGCGAAAGCGCGCAGGAGGTCGGACCGGTTGGGGATGAACCGGCCGGTGAAGAGCACGCCGTCGGGCACGTAACGCAGCAGGAACACCCACACGACAGCGAGCAGCAGGGCACCCGCGAGCATGAGGAACCCGGCGTAGCTGAGGGTGAGCTTGAGGCGGACGCTCAAACCGGGGGCTCTATCCATCTGCTGTCTCGCGCGTGGTGGCCGGTCGAGCGCCGATGCGGTAGCCGACGCCGGCCACGGTGGCGATGATCCCCGGTTCGCCGAGCCGCTTGCGCAGTCCTGAGACCGTGATGCGCACGGCGTTGGTGAACGGGTCCGCGTTCTCGTCCCACGCCCGTTCCAGGAGCTCTTCGGCGCTGACGACGCCACCCTCGGCAGCGATCAGGACCTCGAGCACGGCGAACTGCTTGCGGGTCAGCGCGACGTAGCGGCCGTCGCGGTAGACCTCTCGGCGGAACGGGTCCAGGCGCAGGTCTGCGAGCTCGCGAACGGGAGGTCTGCTGTGCGCACGCCGACGGTCGAGGGCCCTCAGACGGAGCACGAGCTCCCGGAGCTCGAACGGCTTCGTGAGGTAGTCGTCGGCGCCGAGCTCGAACCCGGAGGCCTTGTCGTCGAGACGGTCGGCAGCCGTGAGCATGAGGATCGGCATGCCACTGCGCGAGGCGACGATGCGCTCGGCGATCTCGTCACCACGAGGTCCGGGGATGTCCCGGTCGAGAACGGCGATGTCGTAGGCGTTGAGGCTCAGCAGCTCCAGAGCGGTGTCGCCGTCACCTGCGATGTCCGCCGCGATCGCTTCCAGCCGCAGGCCGTCGCGTATGGCCTCCGCCATGTAGGGCTCGTCCTCAACGAGCAGCACGCGCATGCCCGGAGGCTAGAGCCGGCTCATATCGCCGGCGTATCGAAAACCACATACGTGCCCGCAACACCGCGCTGCCTTGACTGGCGGCGTGACCTACTCCCGACCGGCACGAACAACGACCCACCGGATCCGGATCCGCTGGATCCGCCTCGCCGGCCTGCTGGCCGTCAGCGCGGCGATCGCCGCAGCCCTCGGCTTCCAGCTGCCGGCGCCCTCGTCCTCGACGGCGTCCCCGTCGAGGGCGGCGCCCCGCGTCGACGTCCCTCCCGGCGAGCACCGTCGTCTTCGCCGTGAGCGCCCCGCGGCGCTCGGCGAGGCCGACGGCGCCGTTCCCGCGGGCGCGTCGGTCTTCGATGACGAGATCCCGGGTGTGGCCAACCTCGATCCATCTCTCCTCGATGCCCTGCGCCAGGCCGCGACGGGTGCCGGGGACGACGGCGTCGAGCTCGTCGTCGACAGCGGCTGGCGATCCCCGGAGTACCAGGAGCACCTCCTCCGAGAGGCGGTATCGAAGTACGGCTCGCAGGAGGAAGCCGCCCGCTGGGTGGCCACGCCCGAGACGTCCGCCCACGTGTCGGGCGGTGCGGTCGACATCGGACCCGCCGATGCCGCGGAGTGGCTGTCCGAGCACGGTGCCGGGTACGGGCTGTGCCAGGTCTACGGCAACGAGCCCTGGCACTACGAGCTGCGCGCCGAGGCCGTCGATCACGGTTGCCCTCCCACGTACGCCGACCCGACGCACGATCCGAGGATGCAGCGGTGAGCAGAGGCGGCGCCATCGGGCGCGGCGTCCGGGACCGGACACGCGCTGTTCGCGAGGTCACACCGCCGGGCAGGCGGACGCCAGTGGCCGGGTCGAACTCCAGGAGGCAGCAATGGCGGACCAGCGCGATGTGATCGAGATCCTCGTCCACGACCACCGCGAGGTCGAGGAGATGTTCGGCGAGCTCGAATCGCTCCGGGGCGCCGCCACGGACGAGGAGAAGGCCCGCCGCAAGGACCTGACCGATCAGGTGACGATCGAGCTCGTCCGGCACTCCGTGGCCGAGGAGGTGCTCGTCTACCCCAAGGTCGAGAAGAAGGTCAGCGCGGAGCAGGCCGAGCACGCGCGGGAGGAGCACGCCGAGGCCGAGGAGACGCTCGCCCGGCTGGAGAAGCTCGACGCCGACGACCCGGACTTCGACGACGAGCTCGCCACCCTGATGGCGGAGATCCGCCATCACATCGAGGACGAAGAGGGGCAGATGTTCGCCCAGATGCGCGAGGTCATCGACGAGGACGAGCTGCGCAAGCTCGGTGAGCGGGTCGAGGCATTCAAGAAGGTCGCGCCGACCCACCCGCACCCGCACGTGCCCAACACGGCCGGGGCGCGCACGGCCGCCGGCCCGGCGGCGTCGCTGTTCGACCGCATGCGCGACCTCGCGACGAGTCGCGGCACGGGCGACTGAACCCACGCTGCGCGAATGGCCGCCCAGGGCGGTCAGGCGGAGCCGACGTGGCGGGCGGCCGCCACGGCGGCGGCGGCGCCTTGCGTCCAGGGCTCGCCGTGGCCCGTGAGCACCGTGCCGGCGCCGGTGTCCGCGATGGCGTCGAGCGTCCGCAGGTTCCGCTCGCTGTCGACGGTCGCCGCGCGGGCGACGATGCGCGGTCCGCGGCGGCCCGTGTAAGGGTCCAGCGTGACTACAGCGTCTCCCGCGATGACCACGTCGCGATCCGCGAGGTGGAGCGCGCAGTGCCCGAGCGTATGGCCCGGGCAGGGGAGCGCGCGGGGCGCGCCCGGAACGGGCAGCGCTCCGTCGACGTAGCGGACCACGTCCTTGATCGGCGGCGCCAGCCAGGCGCGATTCCGGACCAGTGCGGCGACGATCGGCAGCGCGCGCACCTGCGTCGCGAGATACGGCGTGCGGCTGCGCTCATGGTCATACCGCCAGGGATGCTGGGTCAGCGGGACGTCGTTCTCGTGCACGTAGACGGGGATGCCGAGCTGCGCGCGGACGCGCTCCGCGATGCCGACGTGGTCGAAGTGCGCGTGCGTGAGGACGACGGCTTCGATGT
>Ga0126312_10002588_pt1 | contig 12116 bp, 14 predicted proteins | sample Plot104A_FD_92537 | JGI IMG/M metagenome (GOLD analysis project Ga0126312, IMG submission 92537) | Serpentine soil microbial communities from UC McLaughlin Reserve, CA, USA - Plot104A | ecosystem: Environmental > Terrestrial > Soil > Grasslands | place: USA: UC McLaughlin Reserve, Lake County... | reverse complement strand
CCCGAGCCCGAGCTCGTGCTCCTCGACGAGCCGTTCTCGAGCCTCGACGCGACCCTGCGCGCCGACCTCCGCCGCGAGGTCGAGCTGATCCTGCGCGACGCCGAGGCGACCGCCATCCTCGTGACCCACGACCAGGAGGAGGCGCTGTCGCTCGGCGACCGGCTGGCGGTCATGCGCGGCGGGCGGCTCGTCCAGGTGGGCCGCCCGGAGGACGTCTACGCCCAACCCGCCGACCGCTGGGCGGCCAGCTTCCTCGGCGAGGTCAACGTGATCGCCGGCGTGCGGCGGTCGGGCGGAGCGGTCGAGACGTGGCTCGGCGTGTTCGACTCCGCGGGCGAGGGTGCGGGCCGCGTCCACCTTGCCGTCCGCCCCGAGCAGCTCGAGCTGCGTCCCGACCGCCACGGCAACGCCGAGGTCACCGAGCGCGAGTTCCGCGGCCACGACGTGCTCTACCGGCTGCGCCACGAGATCGGCGGCAACGTGCTGGTGCAGCTCCCGTCGCTCGAGCTGTACGAGGTAGGGGAGCGGGTGCAGGTGCGCCCGGCGGGGGCGGCGGTGGGCTCGATCGTCGACTAGGAGCGCGCCCCGGCCGCCGAACGACGGCCGCCCGCCCCAAGCTCAGGGCAGGGTCACGGTCAGCCGACCGCCGCCGTAGCCGTTGCGCGAGTCGCGGCCCTCGAACTGGACGCGGCGCGCGCTGCGCGGCACGCGCACCCCGCCCTGGCGGCGCCAGAACGACCCGTGGCCGAGGTACGGGCGCGCCAGCCGTTTGACGGCGATGACCTCGCCGCCGGGCGTGAGCATGCGCCAGCCGGCCGCGTACCGGCTCGGCGAGGCGTACGGCGTGCGCAGCATGACCAAGAAGTCGTATGTCGCCTGAGCGGTGCGGATGGGATGCACGTTCTCGAGCGTGGGGAAGCGCTCGGAGAGCGAAGTCTCGGCGCGCGAGGCGCCCGCGGCGCGCTCGGGCGCCGGCCCGGCGGCCGGCTCCGGGGCCTCGCCGCAGGCCGCCGGGAGCACCGCCAGCGCGCTCGCCGCGACGGCGACCGCGACGAGGCGCCGCCCTCGTCTCACGCCGGTTGCTCGGACGCCTCGGGCCACGAGGCGTCGCCGCTCGTCGCCCCGCGCAGCACCTTGAGGCTGAGGAGCGCGCACTTGCGGCGCGTGGGCGATACCTCGATCCCCAGGCGGTCGAGCACCCAATCGGCGCTCAGCTCGGGAACCTCCGCGACCGGCATTCCGATCAGGTCCTCCGACGCGATCGAGGCCGCGGCCTGGGAGATCGCGCACCCCTGGCCGTGGAAGCGCAGGTCGGCGATCCGACCCTCGCCGTCGACCACGAGGTGGACGCCCAGCTCGTCGCCGCACAGCGGATTGTGGTCGTGGAACTCGAGGTCGCGCGGCTCGAGCTCGCCGAAGTTGCGCGGGTTCTTGTAGTGGTCGAGGATGTTGTCGCGGTAGAGCTCGTCCATATACGAGGGAGGCTAGCCGCCGCCCCCGCCCGCGCCGCCCGAAGATGTGCCGGGTGAGTGGGCCTTCCGAGCGGGAGCCGATCGTCGTCGGGATCGACGTCGGCGTACGAAGACGGTCGCCGGCGCGGTGCGCGGAAGCGAGCGCGACGGCCGCGAGCGGGAGAGCGTGCTGGCCGGTGTCCGACGCCGAGCGCTACGACCTCGCGGCCGATCCGTTCGAGCTCAACAACCTGTCGCCGGCCGACCCGGAGACCCCCCAACACGAGACGGAGGCCGTGCTGCGCGGTCGCCTTGCGGCGCTCAGACGGTGCGCGGGCATCGAGGGGCGCGATCCGCCGCCACCCGGAGGGTATTTCCGCGAGTAGGCCGGCGGCGCGCGAGCGGGCCGGGTGGTGGTGCCTTCGCGCGCGCGCGGCTAGAGCCGGAACACGCTGCGTGCCGACTCGAGCGTGCCGACCAGCCGGTCGACGTCCTCGGGCTCGTTGTAGACGTGGAACGACGCGCGGGCAGTCGCCGGGACGCCTAGCCGGCGCATGAGCGGCTGGGCACAGTGGTGGCCTGCGCGGATGCACACGCCGTCGCGGTCGGCGATCTCGGCGACGTCGTGCGGATGGATTCCCTCGAGCACGAACGAGATCGCTCCGCCGCGGCGCTCGACGTCGCGTGGACCGAGCACGCGCACCCCGGGGACCGCGCCGAGCGCGTCGAGGGCGTAGGCGGTGAGCTCGCGCTCGTGGCCGCGCACGTCGGCCATCCCCACGCCCGCCAGGTAGTCGATCGCCGCGCCGAGGCCGACGCCCTCGGCCACGGGCGAGGTCCCGGCCTCGTACTTCCACGGCAGATCGTTCCAGGTCGAGCGCTCGTAGCCGACGTGAGAGATCATGTCGCCGCCGCCGAGGAAGGGCGGGAGGTCCTCGACCACCTCGCGGCGCGCATGGAGCACGCCGATCCCGGTCGGGCCGAGCGCCTTGTGGCCCGTCCACACGTAGAAGTCGCAGCCGATCTCGGCCACGTCGACCGGCATCTGCGGAACCGCCTGCGAGCCGTCGACGAGCGTGACCGCGCCGGCGGCGCGCGCACGGGCGCAGATCTCGTGCACCGGGTTGATCGTGCCAAGCACGTTCGACACGTGCACGGAGCCGACGAGCTTCACGCGCCCGCCAGCGAGCGCCGCGTCGAGCTCGTCGAGCGCCAGCTCGCCGTCGCCGGAGACCGGCAGCCAGCGGAGCGTCGCCCCGGTGGCCTCGCACGCGAGCTGCCACGGAACGATGTTCGAGTGGTGCTCCATCTCGGTGATCACCACCTCGTCGCCCGGGCCGAGCCGCGCGCTGCCCCACGCGTGCGCGACGAGGTTGATCGCCTCGGTCGCGTTCTTGGCGAAGATCGTCGTCGCGGGTTCCCAGCCGCAGAAGCGCGCCACCCGCTCGCGCGCACCCTCGTACAGGTCGGTCGCCTCCTGGGCGAGCCTGTACACGCCGCGGTGGATGTTCGCGTTCGAATGCTCGTAGTAGCGGGTCATCGCGTCGATCACCGCCTGAGGCTTCTGCGAGGTCGCCGCCGAGTCGAGGTAGGCGATCGGGCGCCCGTTCTCCTCACGGCGCAGGACGGGGAAGTCGGAGCGCAGGTCGAGCGGCGCGCGGGCGGCGGGCGCGGAGGCCGCGCCGTCCCGAGCGCCGCCGCCGTGGCGCGGCCCCGCCTCGGTCCGGCTGGCGGGCGTGGCCACCGCGCTCAGCCCCGCTCGGCGACGAACTCGACGACCTGGTCCTCGGCGGCCGCCAGCTTGCCGGCGATCGTCCGCCGCACGAGGTCCTCGAGCGCGGGATCCTCGAGCGCCTGCACGACCTCCTCGAAGTAGCCCTCGACGAGGATGCGCACCGCCTCCTGGCGGGTGAGCCCGCGGGTCATCATGTAGAAGATCTGCTCGTCGTCGAGCTCGCCGACCGTGCCGCCGTGCGAGGCCGACACGTTGTCGGTCTCCACGATCAGCGACGGGATCGCGTCGCCCTTGGCCTTCGGCGAGAGCAGCATCGAGTGGGTCTGGAGATAGGTGTGCGACTCGGTCGCCCCGCGCACGATCTGGATCAATCCCTCGTACGACGCCCGTGAGTCGCCGGTGAGCGCCCCCTTCCACACCGTGTCGCCGGTGGTGTGCGGCTGCTCTTTGAGGTCGGTCGTGAACAGGTCGAGCTGCTCCGAGCCCTCGGTGAAGTAGACGCCCTTGTGGCGCATATCGGCGCCCGACTCGGCGGTGACGATGTCGAGCGTCTGCTTGGTGAGGTGCCCGCCGAGGTGGATCGGCGTCCACGCGCAGAACGCGTCGCGCGCGATCTCGACGCGTTTCGTCGAGACGTCGTGCACCTCGCCCGCGCCCCAGTCCTGGAAGTGCGCGAGCCGGACGTGCGAGCCCGCCCGGCAGTAGAGCTCGAACGCGCCCGAGTGGAGCGCCTGGCCCTCGAAGTCGGGGGCGAGGTCGTATTCGCGGACGCGGCACTCGGCGAGCTCGCCGACGATCCCGAGCGTGTGCGCGTACTGGGCGACGCCCGGCTCGTCGATCAGGTACACGATCTGGATCGGCTTTTCGACGCGCACCCCGGGCGGGACGGAGAGGAACGCCCCACCCGTCCAGAACGCCGCCGTGGCCGCCGGGAACTTGCCCTCGGCCTCCGACAGTCGGCGCATGTACCAGCGCTCGACGAGCTCGCGGTGGTCCTCGACCGCCCGCTCGAGCGAGGTGAGCACGACCCCCTGCTCGGCGACCTCGGGATCGACCCACGAGAGCACGGCGCTCGCTCCGCGCTGCACGAGCAGAGCGCCGAGCTCGGTCGGCTCGCCGACCGCCTCGGCCACGACCGCCGGCAGCTCGTCGAGGGCGCCGACCGGCTCGTAGCGCCGTGGCTCGAGCTCGTCGAGGCGCAGCTTGCGCAGCGAGGTCGTCCAGAAGCCCGAGCGACGCCAGTGGGGGATCGGCTCTTGCCTGTAGACCTCGAGCGCGCGCCGGCGCTCCTCGACGAAATCGGCCGTTGCGCTAAGCGCCACTGGCCACCTCCTGGCGGATCCCCTCGTAGCCTTCCGCCTCGAGCTGGTCGGCGAGCTCGGGGCCGCCCTCGCGCACGATCCGCCCGTCGAGCATGATGTGCACGAAGTCCGGGCGGACGTAGTTCAGGATCCGCGTGTAGTGGGTGATGATGAGCGTGCCCATCTCGGGCCCGCTCAGCTCGTTCACGCCATCGGCCACCACCCGCAGCGCGTCGACGTCGAGTCCCGAGTCGGTCTCGTCGAGCACGGCGATCTCCGGCCGCAGCATGGCGAGCTGGAGGATCTCGGCGCGCTTCTTCTCGCCGCCCGAGAAGCCCTCGTTGAGGTAGCGCTTGGTGAACTGCGGATCGATCCGCAGCATCTCCATGTTGCGGCGCAGGGTGTCGCCGAACTCCTTGACCTTGATCGGCTCCTCGCGGCCAGCGTTGACCGCCATGCGCAGGAAGTTGGCGACCGATACGCCGGGGATCGTCGCCGGGTACTGAAACGCCATGAAGACGCCCGCGCGGGCGCGTTCGTCGGGGTCGGCCTCGGTCACGTCGTTACCGTCGAGGACGATCTTGCCGGCGGTGATCTCGTAGCTCGGGTTGCCCATGATCGTGTTGGCGAGCGTCGACTTGCCGGAGCCGTTCGGCCCCATGAGGGCGTGGGTCTCGCCCTTGGCGACGCGCAGGTCCACGCCGTGGAGGATCTCGTCGCCGTCCTCGACGCGGACGTGCAGGTTCTGGATCTCGAGGCTCATGCCGGGGTCGTTTCCCTCTCAGGTGCTGGGTCGGTGTCGGTCTGCGGGCGGCTCGCGGCCATCGCCGGGGGCGCGGGGGCGTGCGCGGCGAGGTCGGCCAGGACCATCTCCCTCAGCGTCGCGACGATCGAGCCGCGCACGCGCGTCCACAGGAGCTTGGTCGGGCAGGCGTCGCCGTGCGCCTCGCGCGAGCACACGAGCGCGCCGTCGGCTCCCTCCGAGATGCACTCGATCGGCGCGATGTCGCCCTCGAGCGCCTCGACCACCTCGGCCATCGAGACGGCGGACGCGGGGCGCGCCAGGCTGTACCCGCCGTGCGCGCCGCGCCGGCTCGACACGAGCCCCGCGCGACGCAGTCTGGCCATCAGGTGCTCGAGGTAGGCGAGCGGGAGCCCCTCGGCGTTCGCGATCGAGCCGAGCGCCACCGGCTCGCTCGCGTCGCGTGCCGCGAGGTGGGCCATCACCCGCACGCCGTACTCCGCCTTGGTCGAGAACATCATCGTCGAATACCTACCTGGGAGGTAGGTTACCGACGCACCGGCCCCGACCGAGGCGGACTCGACGCGTGTCGACGCGCAAGCGAATCGTGGAGAGCTACATCGACGGCTTCCGTCGCAGCCACCACGCCCAGATCCTGTCCTGCCTGACCGATGACGTGGTGTGGGAGATCCACGGTCACGCCATCGTCCGCGCCAAGGCGGAGTTCGACGGCGCGATCGAGAACGAGGCCACGCCGGGCCATCCCACGCTCGCCATCGATCGGCTGATCGATGAGGGCGACAGCGTCGTCGCGGTCGGAAGCGGCAGCGTCGCCTTGGCGGCCGGTGGGCGGCTCGAGTTCGTCTTCTGCGACGTCTTCACCTTTCACGGGGACGCGATCGGCCGCATCGAGACCTACCAGGTCAACTCAGCGGGCTCGTCTGACGGGCGCCGCGCCCTGTGCCCCCCGGGGCCGCTGAGACCGCTTCGCTTACCCCGACGCGGCCGCGGCCTTCCCGCCCGCGGCGTCGAGCACGCCCTGCCGCTCCTTGTGGCGACGCTCGTAGTCGCGCACCCGGCGCGCCTCGCCCTCGTCGACCTCGCGCAGACGGTCCTTGATCTCGTCGGCGCTCTGCTCGTCGTACCCCGCCCACGGCTCGTCGCCGCGTAGCGCGTCGATGCGCGCGAGCACCGTCTTGCGTGCGGCGTGGCGGCGCTCGTACCCGTCGACCTCCCCGAGCTCGACCTGGCTCAGGCCCGAAAGGCGCTCGATCACCTCGTTCGCCGTGAGCGAGTCGTAGTTCGCTATCGGCAGGTGTCCTCGCTCGCCACCGCGCCGCGCGCAGCGCCCTCGGCGCGCTCCTCGCCGGGTACGCGGCGCGCCTGCCTGGCCGCCCCCGTCGCGGTCGCGGCAGCGCCGCGCGCCTGCTCGCGCGCCTCGCCGGCGATGGCCGACGCCGCCCGCGAGGCGGTCTCGGCCGCGTCCTGCGCGATGTGGCGTGCACCGACCTCCGATGGGTCGTAGCGCTTGTTCCCGTAGATCTCGGCGGCGACGACGTCCCGCGTGAGCTCGGGGATCCGCTCGCGCAGCCCGGCGAGCATCTCCTCCTCCTCGGCGCGGTGGTCGGCGGCGAGACGTGCCGTGATCTCGTCGGAGAGCTCGGCGGCCAGCTCCTCGAGCGCGTCGTAGGTGGCGATCTCGAGCGCCTCGGTCGCGCACTCGTCCTTGGCGTTCTTGAGCAGCTTCTCCTCGCCGGCCTCGCCGCGGAGCATGTCGATCGGGCCCTTGGTCAGCGAGAGCACCTGGCCGACGAGGCTCTGGATCGCCCCGACGCCGGTCCGGACGAGGCTCCGGCCCCCCCCGAGCTCGGACAGCCGCCGCTCGATTCGCCCCGATTGTCGGCGGGTCACCTCGAGGTGCTCCTCGAGCAGGCTGCGGTAGCTCCCCGTCGGGGTCATCGAGATGTGCGCGCGCAGGGTGGTAACGAGCGCCAGCTCAGTGGCGTGCGCCTCGTTCAGGTACTGGATCAGCTTGTCCTCGGACTTGCTCACGGGCGGGTCTCCTGGCTCGGCGTTGGTCTACCGGCCGTTGCCCGCAAGCGGTCGCGGCGAAACTGCGTCGGCGTACCGTCCGGTCGGGCCGCGGGCCGCCTACCCCGCGCCCATACGCCTAGCCCGCGCCGATCCGCCTACCCGGGCGCGTCGACCCACTCGCGCGAGATGTCGCCGTGCTTCTCGGCGACGATCGCCACGTACTGGAGCGGCTCGCCGCGCACCGACAGCCGGTGCCGGTACTGCTTCTCCTCGCGCCGCTCGAGCACCTCCTCCTCGAGCATGCGGCGGATGAGCCGCGAGAAGCCGCTCTCCTCCTCCTCGAGGAAGCGGTCACGGATGTTGAACGCGACCCAGCCGTGGTCGGTGATCACGTTGAACGCCTCGGCGAAGGCGAGCGGCGGGATGTCGCCGAATCCGAGCGCCGCGACGGTCAGGAGGGTGTTGAGCCTGCGCTGCTCGAGGTCGTGGCGGACGTCCGACGGCATCGCGGTGAGGTCGACCGTGTGGTAGGCGTCGTACACCCCCGGGCGGTCGCGCTCGGCCGCCTGCTCCGCCTCCTCGATGATGTCGACGCCGACGAGGCCGCCGACGCCGAGCTCACGCTGGAGCTCCTCGCCCACCATTCCGTTGCCCGCGCCGACGTCGAGCACCCGCAGGTCGGAGGCCTCGTAGCCCGTGAGCTCGAGTTGGTGCTTGAGCAGCCCGCAGACCGTCCGGGGCGAGTCGCATTTGAGCTCGTCGTAGAAGATCTGCTCGTACAGGCCCGGGATCGAGTAGACCTCGTGGTAGTCGTGGAAGCGGATCCGGCGCCAGTCGTCGTCCAAGCGCACCTCGCACCATTCCTCGTCCTGGTCGAACTTGGCGCCGTTGGACGAGGGGAAGCGGATATCGAAGCGGCGAGCCTCCCGCCGGTCGCCGGCCTCGAGAATCTCCTGGGTGCTCAAGTGCGTCTCCTTGCCTCGGTGACAGAAGCGCCGCGCCATCCCCTTGAGCAGGATGGGGCGGGACGGGCCGCTGGCCCTCCACCCGCGCCGGTGCCGCTTCCGCAACCCGCCGCACGTGGCCCTGCTCCACTGCGAGTCGATAGGTTACCGCTAATAAGGAATGTGGGTGAGTCGGGGCTCTCGGTGTTCGCCCGAAGGCGGCCGTGCGGCCGCCCCGACGGCGGGCTCGCCTAGCCGGCCGGGCGGCCCGCGCGCGACTCCGCCAGCAGCGTTCGGACGTCCTTGGCGAGCCGTTCGGGGGTGAGCTGGTCGACCGGGAAGCCGACGCGCTGGTACCCGCGCGCGTCGACGATCACCGTGCGCGCCTGATGCTCGGCGTCGGGGAGCTGAGGCTGGATGGCGAAGCCCCTCCACACCGGCTGGAGCTGGGAGCGCGAGCCGAGCGCGAAGTCGAGGCGCCCGACCATGCCCTGCTTGCGCAGGAAGCGCTGCGCGCTCGCGGGCGTGTCGGCATCAGGCTCCACCGAGACCGCGATCGCCGACACCGGCTCGCCGACGCGGTCCAGGGCGAGCTTGATCTGCTGCGCCTGCGCGGGGCACGTCTCCTTGCAGGCCGTGTAGAGGAAGGTCACGATCGCGGGGCGGCCCCGCAGCGCCGCCATGCTGATCGGCTCGCCGTCCTGATCGTGGAGCGAGAAGTCGGGGGCGCGCACTCCCGCCGGCATCAGCGATCCGGCGAAGCGATCGGTGGCGGCGGAGAGGGAGGCCGCCGTCGGCCGCGCGTCGCTCTGACGCGCCGGAGCGCGGCTCAATCCGGACATGGCGAACACGATCGCCGCCAGCGACGCCAGCCCGGCGACCAGCAGCGCTATCACGCGTCCGGGGGGCACGCCGTCGAGGCTATCGTCGGGACGGCGTGCTCACATGCTTCGGCCGGCTAGGGCCGTGCACGACGCTATACTTTCTGAAGCAGAAGAGTCGATCGGGTTAGAGGAGTTTCTCGGATGGCAACCGGCGCGGAGATCATCCGCCAGGTCAAGGAGCGGATCAAGGAGGTCGATCCGCGCGAGGTGCGCGATCGTCTCGCGGGCTGCCCGCACGGTGCGAGCGTGAACGGCGGCGGTCCGGGCGAGCGCCCGGTCGTGGTCGACGTCCGCGAGCAACACGAGTTCGAGGAGGGTCACATCCCGGGCGCCGTGCACGTCCCGCGCGGGCATCTCGAGTCGCGCATCGAGGGCGCCGCGCCCGACCGCTCGCAGCCGGTCGTCCTCTACTGCGCCTCGGGGAACCGCTCCGCCCTCGCCGCCGACACGCTCGAGCGCCTGCTCGGCTACGAGAACGTCGAGTCGATGACCGGCGGCATCACGCTGTGGAAGGACCGCGGCTACGACGTAGAGGTCCCGCGCGCGCTGACCCCCGAGCAGCGCAGCCGCTATTCGCGGCACCTGCTGCTGCCCGAGCTGGGGCTCGAGGGGCAGATCAAGCTGCTCGAGTCGAAGGTGCTGCTGCTCGGAGCGGGCGGGTTGGGCTCGCCCGTCGCGCTGTACCTCGCGGCCGCCGGCGTCGGCCGCATCGGGCTCGTCGACGACGACGTGGTCGACGTCTCGAACCTCCAGCGCCAGGTGATCCACACGGGATCGCGCGTGGGCGAGCCGAAGGTCGACTCCGCCGAGCAGGCGATCCGCGACCTCAACCCGGACGTCGAGGTCGTCAAGTACAACACGCGCCTCGACGCGTCGAACGTCATGGAGATCGTGCAGGGCTACGAGGCGGTCGTCGACGGGGTCGACAACTTCCCCACCCGCTACCTGCTCAACGACGCCACCGTTCGGCTTCAGATCCCCGTGGTCTCGGCCTCGATCCTCGGCTTCGATGGGCAGCTGTCGGTGTTCAAGCCCTACGACGGACCGTGCTACCGCTGCCTCTACCCGACGCCGCCGCCGGCCGAGCTCGCCCCTTCGTGCGGGGCGAACGGCGTGCTCGGCGTACTGCCCGGGACGATGGGCCTGCTCCAGGCGACCGAGGTGATCAAGCTGATCACGGGCGCGGGCGACCCGCTCGTCGGGCGGCTGCTGCTGTACGACGCCCTGGCGGCGAGCTTCACCGAGCTCAAGGTCCGCCGCGACCCGGAGTGCCCGATCTGCTCGCGCGACCCGGACGACATCTCCGAGGACGAGATGGGCGTCTTCCCCGACTACGAGGCCTTCTGCGCGGCGGCTGGCTGAGGGCGCTGCGAAGCGTCGGTTGCCCGGTCGTCGGTCGGTCGCGTGCTGAAGCACGCGCGCTAGTCTCCGGCCCGCATGAGCACGGTCAAGATCCCACCGGTCCTGCGGCCCTCGACGGGCGGCGAGCGTGAGGTTTCGGCCGCGGGCGGCAACGTGGGGGAGGTGCTCCGGTCGCTCGCCGACCAGCATCCCGACACCGAGCACCAGCTCTTCGGCCAGGATGGGTCGCTCAACCGGTACGTGAACGTGTACGTGAACGACGAGGACGTGCGGGTCCTCCAGGGGCTCGAGACGCCGGTCGACGAGGGCGACACGCTGGTGATCCTGCCGGCGATGGCCGGCGGCTGAGCGCTGCTCAGCGGGCGGGCACCGCGCGCGCCTCGCTCCCGGTGCGCTCGCCGTTTGCGCCGCGCCCGCGGGGGGTAGGTCGGTCGATCCCGACCTCTAGCTATTCTTTTTGAAGCAATGCTCGGGCCCGAACTCGAGAACCGCCCCTGCGGGGGCAAGTACGGCGACATCGTCCAGGCGATCGGCCACACGCCGCTCGTCGAGCTCAAGCGGTTGTCGCCGAAGCCGGGCGTGCGCATCTACGCGAAGCTCGAGTCGCTCAACCCGACCGGATCGGTCAAGGACCGCGTCGCGCGCGCGCTAATCGAGGACGCCGAGGAGCGCGCTCTGATCGGTCCGGGGCAGACGCTCCTCGAGCCCACGTCGGGGAACACCGGCATCTCGCTGGCGATGATCTGCTCGCGCAAGGGCTACCCGCTCAAGGTCGTGATGCCCGAGAACGTGACCGAGGAGCGCGCCCAGCTCCTGCGTATGTACGGAGCCGAGATCGTCTACTCGCCTGGCGAGCAGGGCTCGAACGGGGCGGTGGCGATGGCGCTCGACATGGCCGCCTCGGACGCCTCGTACTACATGCCCTACCAGTACGGCAACGAGGCGAACCCGCGCGCCCACTACGACGGCACGGGAGTCGAGATCCTCGAGGATCTCGACGAGGTGACCGCCTTCGTCGCCGGCCTCGGGACGGGCGGAACGCTGATGGGCAACGCCCGCCGGCTCAAGGAGGAGAACGACGACACCCTGATCGTGGCCGCCGAGCCGCTCCAGGGCGAGCTCGTCCAGGGCCTGCGCTCGCTCGACGACGGCTTCGTCCCGCCGATCCTCGACCTGTCGCTGCTCGACCGCAAGATCTTCGTCTCGAATCGCGACGCGGTCGTGTGGACCAAGCGCCTGCTCGTCGACGAGGGCCTGTTCGCGGGAGTCTCGAGCGGGGCGATCGCCAAGGTCGCCGTGCGCGTGGCCGAGGAGCTCGACGAGGGGAACGTCGTCTTCCTCGTCGCCGACGACGGCTGGCGCTACCTGTCCTCGGGCGTCTACACGAAGCCGATCGAGGAGCTCGACGAGGCGATCGAGAAGACGGCGTTCTGGTAGGCGTTCGTTGCTAGAGCGGTTTTGCGCTTGCTAGAGCGAAATCAAGACCGCTAGAGAAGGGTCGAAACCGCTGGGGAGGGGTGTTTACTGGCGCATTTCTGGCGCGCACCCCCGGCGAGCACGCCGAAGCGCCCGCGGGCGACCGCGCACGGGGTTGTGCCGACCGAGGCTCTTGGTAACGTCCCGTTCGGTCCTGCTTTTCTGGGCTGTGCTGGTTTCATGCGCT
>Ga0126312_10002587_pt1 | contig 12117 bp, 10 predicted proteins | sample Plot104A_FD_92537 | JGI IMG/M metagenome (GOLD analysis project Ga0126312, IMG submission 92537) | Serpentine soil microbial communities from UC McLaughlin Reserve, CA, USA - Plot104A | ecosystem: Environmental > Terrestrial > Soil > Grasslands | place: USA: UC McLaughlin Reserve, Lake County... | reverse complement strand
CGGACCCTCGCGGTCGATCGCCGAGATCAGCCGGTAGCCGTCGGTCGGCGAGTTGGCGCTCAGCGACGCCGCGCGGCGGCCGAACGGGGCGAGGACGCGCTCGCTCACGGCCGCTCGAGGATCTCGGCGCCGCGGACCAAGCCGTGCAGCTCCTGAAGGGAGACCGGCTCCCCGCTGCGATCGCGAGCGGCGATCGCGCGGGTCGCGGCCGAGGCCCCGGTCATCGTCGTGATACACGGGATGCCCTGGCGGACGGCGGCGGAACGGATCTCATAGCCGTCGGAGCGCGCGCCCGAACCGGTCGGCGTGTTGATCACCATGTCCACCTGTCCGTCACGGATGAAGTCGACGACGTGCGGTGAGCCGTCGCCGATCTTGTTGATCGCCCGCACCGGGATCCCCATCCGCGAGACCGACTGCGCGGTACCCCGGGTGGCGATGATCTCGAAGCCGAGGTCGTGGAAGCGCGCCGCGAGCTGCGTCGCCGCGGCCTTGTCGGCGTCCGTCACCGTGATGAAGACCGTGCCGCTCTCCGGCAGCCGCACCCCGGCGGCCGCCTGCGCCTTTCCGAACGCGGTCGGGAAGTCCTCGGCGATCCCCATCACCTCGCCCGTCGACTTCATCTCCGGCCCGAGAACGGCGTCGGTTCCGGCGAAGCGGGCGAACGGGAGCACCGCCTCCTTCACGGAGACGTGGCCGTTGTGCATCGTCGGCAGCTCGATCCCCGCGAGCGGCTCGCCCAGCATCAGGCGGCAGGCGATCTTCGCCAGCGGCGCGCCGATCGCCTTGGAGACGAACGGCACCGTCCGCGACGCACGCGGATTCGCCTCGATGACGTAGAGGCGCCCGCCGGCGACCGCGTACTGGATGTTGATCAGCCCGATGACGCCGAGCTCGAGCGCGATCCGCCGCGTCGTCTGCCGGATCTCCTCGAGCATCTCCTCGCCGAGGCTCATGGGCGGGATCACGCAGGCCGAGTCGCCCGAGTGGACACCGGCCTCCTCGACGTGCTGCATGATCCCGGCAACCGAGCAGGTCTCACCGTCGCAGAGCGCGTCGACGTCCACCTCGATCGCGTCCTCGAGGAAGCGGTCGAGCAGAAGCGGGTGCTCCTGGTCGGCCTTCACGTGGCGCTCGAGATAGGTCGCAAGGCCGTCGGCCGAGTAGCAGATCTCCATCGCGCGGCCGCCGAGCACGTAGGACGGGCGGACGAGGAGCGGGAAGCCGACGTCCTCGGCGATCACGGCGGCCTCGTCAGCGGAGAGGGCGGTGCCGTAGGGGGGGTGGTCGATCTCGAGGCGGCGCAGGAGCGCCCCGAAACGACCGCGGTCCTCGGCCAGGTCGATCGCGTCGACCGGGGTTCCGAGGAGCGGCACGCCCGCCTCTTGGAGGGACTTCGCGAGCCTGAGCGGTGTCTGGCCGCCGAACTGGACGATCACGCCCTCGGGCCGCTCGACCTCGAGCACCGCGAGCACGTCCTCGGCCGTCAGCGGCTCGAAGTAGAGCCGGTCGGAGGTGTCGTAGTCGGTCGAGACCGTCTCGGGGTTGCAGTTGATCATCACCGCGTCGCGGCCCCCCTCGCGCAGCGTCATCGCAGCGTGGACGCAGCAGTAGTCGAACTCGATCCCCTGGCCGATCCGGTTCGGGCCCGAGCCGAGGATCACCACCGACTCGCGATCGCCGCGTCTCACCTCTCCCTGGAGAGGCGCCTTTCTTTCGTGGGCCGAGTAGTAGTAGGGCGTCCGCGCCTCGAACTCGGCGGCGCAGGTGTCGACGGAGCGGAAGGTGCGCTCGAGCCGCTCGGTGCCGTCGCCCTCGAGCGCCAGCGTCCGCAGCTCGCGCAGGAACCACGAGTCGATCGACGTGCGCGCGCGCAGCTCGTCGATCGTCGCCCCGCGGCGGAATGCCTCGAGCACGAGGTCGAAGCGGTCGGCGCGCGGCGTCTCGAGGCGCTCGAGGAGCTCGCGGTCATCGGCGGGCAGCTCCGGCGGCGAATCGAGCTCGCGCGACCGCATCGCCTTCGCGAACGACTCGCGGAAGGTGCGCCCGATCGCCATCGCCTCGCCGACCGACTTCATGTGCGTGGTCAGCGCGCCCTCCGCGCCGGGGAACTTCTCGAACGCAAACCGCGGCACCTTGGTGACGACATAGTCGATCGTCGGCTCGAAGGAGGCCGGCGTGACGCCGGTGATGTCGTTGTCGATCTCCTCGAGTGCGTAGCCGACCGCGAGCTTCGCCGCGATCTTGGCGATCGGGAAGCCCGTCGCCTTCGAGGCCAGCGCCGAGGAGCGCGAGACGCGCGGGTTCATCTCGATCACCACAACGTCGCCCGTCTCCGGGTTCACGCCGAACTGGATGTTCGAGCCGCCGGTCTCGACCCCGACCGCACGAATCACCCGGAGCGCCTGGTTGCGGAGCTCCTGATAGAGGCCGTCGGTGAGCGTCTGCGCGGGCGCGACGGTGACCGAGTCGCCGGTGTGGACGCCCATCGGGTCGATGTTCTCGATCGAGCAGATGACGACGACATTGTCGTTTCGGTCCCGCATCACCTCGAGCTCGAACTCGCCCCAGCCGAGCACCGACTCCTCGACCAGCACCTGGTTGATCGGGCTCGCGGCGAGGCCCTCGGAGACGACGCCGAGCAGCTCGGTCGCGCTCGTGCCCACTCCCCCACCCTGCCCGCCCAGGGTGAACGCCGGCCGAACGATGGCGGGCAGCGTGATCTCACCGGCGGCAAGGCCGCGCTCCAGGTCTCCGACCGACTCGACGATCACCGACCACGGCACCCGCAGACCGGCCTCATCCATCGTGCGGCGGAACGCCTCGCGGTCCTCAGCGCGATGGATGGCCTCGTAGTCGGCACCGATGAGCTCGACGCCGAACCGCTCGAGCGTGCCGTCGTCGTGGAGCGCCTTCGCGAGGTTGAGTGCCGTCTGCCCGCCGAGGGTCGGCAGCAGCGCGTCGGGGCGCTCGCGCTGGATGATCGCCGCGACGTTCGCGGGTCGCAGCGGCTCGACGTAGGTGCGGTCGGCGAACTCCGGGTCAGTCATGATCGTCGCCGGATTCGAGTTCACGAGCACGACCTCGAAGCCGTCCTCGAGCAGCACCTTGCAGGCCTGGACGCCCGAGTAGTCGAACTCGGCCGCCTGCCCGATCACGATCGGCCCGGAGCCGATCAGCATGATCTTCGCGATGTCGTCGCGCCTAGGCATCGGCGACCAGCTCCAGGAAGCGATCGAACAGGTAGCGCGCGTCGTGGGGACCGGGCCCGGCCTCGGGGTGGTACTGGACCGCGCAGCCGGGCACGTCGTTGAGCACGAGGCCCTCCACAGTGCGGTCGTAGAGGTTCAGGTGGGTGAGCTCGGCGGCACCGAAGTCCGTGTCCCAGCCGACCGGCTCGTCGCCCTCGATCCGCGCGCCGCCGTCCGGCGGGCGGACCGCGAAGCCATGGTTCTGGGCGGTGATGTCGATCCGGCCCGTCTCGAGGTCCTTGACCGGATGGTTCGCGCCGCGGTGCCCGAACGGGAGCTTGAAGGTGTCGAGCCCGACCGCGCGACAGAGGAGCTGGTGGCCGAGGCAGATCCCCACGACGGGTCTCTTGCCCACCACTCCGCGCACCGTCTCGACGACGTACTCGAGCGCCGCCGGATCGCCGGGACCGTTGGCGAGGAAGACGAGGTCCGGGTCGCGGGCGAGGACATCCTCCGAGCTGCTGCCGCATGGCAGCAGGGTGAGACGGCAACCCCGCTCGCGGAACTGCCGAATGATCGAGAGCTTGATCCCAGTATCGATCCCCACCACGTGAGGGCCGTCGCCAGGGAGCTCGATCGGTGCCTCCGGCGTCACGGCGCTCGCGAAGTCGGCGCCGGCCATCGGCGGCTCCGCGTCGACACGCGCCCGGGCGTCGGCCTCCGTGGTCTCGGCCGCGAAGATCCCGCCCCGCATCGCGCCGCGATCGCGGATGTGGCGGACCAGGGCGCGCGTGTCGACGCCGGCGATCGCCGGAACGCCGCAGGCCGCGAGCCAGTCGAGCCAGCCGCCCTCGGCCTCCGCACAGTCCTCCCCGTTCTTCGCCTCGCGCATGATCACGGCGCGCGCCTGGGGTCGGTCGGACTCCATGGCACCCGCGTTGACGCCGTAGTTGCCGACCAGCGGGTAGGTGAAGGTGATGATCTGCCCCGCGTAGCTCGGATCCGTGAGCGCCTCCTGATAACCGGTGATGGCCGTGTTGAAGACGACCTCGCCGGTCACCTCTCCCCCGCTCCCGGTGAGCTCGCCATCGAGGCGCGTGCCGTCCTCGAGCAGGACGTATCCCTCTCCCGCGCTCATTTCACCAGCGCCTGCACTTCCTTGAACGCCGGGGCGTCCGAGCCGCCGAGTAGCTCGAAGAGGGCCATCTCGACACTGGTCAGGAGCGCTCCGGAGCGCTCCATACGGGTGAGACCAAGCTCCCTGTTGCGCTCAAAGCGCGAGCCGACGGCGTCCGCGGCGACGTGCACCTCGACTTCGTCGTCGAGCAGGTCGAGAGTCGTCTGGGCGACGCAAACGTGCGTCTCGATCCCGCAGATCAGCACCTGATTGCGCTCGCCGAGCCCAAAGCCGTCGGCCTCGGCCGCCGAGAATCGCACCTTCTCGAGCGGCTCGACGTCGCCCGGCAGGTGCTCTGCCACCTCCGAAACCGTGGTGCCAAGCCCCTTCGGGTACTGCTCGGTGACGACGATCGGGATCCCGATCGCCTCTGCGCCCCGGACGAGCTTCGCGGTCGCCGACGCGACGTCGTCGAAGGTCGGCAGTGCCTTGCGAAAGGCCTCCTGGACGTCGATAACGACCAGCGTCGCCCGCTCCGGGTCGAGCTTCGGCACGCTCACGCGACCCCCATCGCGAAGCTCCGCTGCCGGTAGGCGACCCGGCCGGCGGCGACCGTGGTGAGCACGCGTCCGTGTAGCCGGCGCCCGGCGAAGCACGAGTTCTCCGAGCGGCTCTCCCAGCCCTCCGCGCCGGCTTCCCACTCCGCCTCGAGGTCGACGAGCGCCAGGTTCGCCTCGGCGCCCGGCGCGATCCGCGAGGGGACGAAGCCGAGCGCCTCGGCGCCGGCGCCAAGGCGCTCGACCACGGTCCCGAGCCCGAGGACGCCAGGGCGCACGAGCTCGGTGTAGACGACCGAGAACGCGGTCTCGAGGCCCGTGACGCCCATCGCCGCCGCCTCGAACGGCACCTCCTTCTCGTTCGTCGTATGCGGCGCGTGGTCGGTGGCGATGCAGTCGATCGTTCCCGAGCGCAGGGCGTCGATCAGTGCCTCGCGGTCGGCCTCCGAGCGAAGTGGCGGGTTCATCTTGAAGCGCGAGTCGAGGCTCCGCACCTCCTCGTCGGTGAGCACGAGGTGGTGCGGCGTGGCTTCGCAGGTGACGCGCACGCCGGCGGCCTTCGCAGCTTCGATCGCCTCGACCGACTCGCGCGCGGAGAGGTGCTGAACATGGATGCGCGCGTCCTCGAACGCAGCCAGCGCGCAGTCGCGGGCGATCATGGTCGACTCCGATACGGAGGGGATCCCGCCGATGCCGAGCGCCGCCGAGACCGCGCCCTCGTGCATCCATCCCCCCGCCGAGAGCTCCGGGTCCTCCTCGTGAAGCGCGATCGGCAGTCCGACGAGGCGCTGGTAGGAAAGCGCGCGGCGCAGGACGCGCGCGCTCGCGATGGGCAGCCCGTCGTCGGAGAACCCAACCGCGCCAGCGGCGGCGAGGTCCGCCATCTCCGCGAGCTCGCCGCCGCGCATCCCCGCGGTGACCGTGGCCATGAACCCCGTCGGCACGGCCGCCTGCTTGCGCGCCTGCTCGCGAAGCGCCGCGACGTGTGCCGCGTTGTCGACCGGCGGCGCAGTGTTCGCCATCGCGACGATCCCGCAAAAGCCGCCCGCGGCCGCGGCGCGGGATCCGGTCTCGACGTCCTCCTTGTCCTCGTGGCCGGGTGTGCGCAGGTGGACGTGCGGGTCGAAGAAGGCGGGAAAGACGGCCAGCCCCTCCGCCTCGATCACCTCGGCGCCGTCGACCTCGGCTGCCCCCGGGGCCGTGAGCTCGGCGATCTCGCCGTCGCGGACCACCAGGTCGTGGCCGGCGTCGATCCCCTCACGCGGGCACACGACCCGTGCCGCCCTGACGACGAGATCGCCCGCCGGCTGGGCCTCGGTGCCGCGCCAGTCGAGCGCGGAGATCGGACGCAGCTCGAGGCTCATGCCGGTTCCCCGATCGGCGTCGGAGCGCTCAGGCTCGGGTCGGGGCGCGCGCCCTCGCGCGGCTCACCGCCGCCGGCGAGGACCTCGTAGAGGATCGCCATGCGCACGACCAGGCCGCTCTCGACCTGAGCGGTGACGAGCGAGGCCGGCCCGTCGAGCACCTCGGGCGAGAGCTCCACGCCGCGGTTCACCGGGCCTGGGTGCATGAGGAGCTGGCGCGGTCCCAGGCGGCGCGAGTCGATCTGGTAGTTGGCGGCGTACTCGCGGATCGAGGGCACGAACGACTCGGTCATCCGCTCGCGCTGCATCCGCAGTGCGTAGACCACGTCCGCCTCCCCCAGCCGGTCGAGCTCGTACGCAACCGCGCAGCCGAATTCCTCGGCGATCCCGCGCGGGATCAGCGTCGGCGGGCCGCAGACCGTCACCTCGGCGCCCATCATCCGGAAGCACTGGGCGCACGAGCGCGCCACGCGGCTGTGAAGGACGTCGCCGACGATCCAGATGCGCTTGCCCTCGAGCGAGTCCAGGCGCTCGAGCAGGGTGTAGGCGTCGAGGAGCGCCTGGCTCGGGTGCTCGTGCTTGCCGTCGCCCGCATTGACGACCGACGCCTCCGTCCACTGGGTGACCAGCTTCGCGGCCCCGGCGTGCGGGTGGCGGATCACGATCGCCTCCGGCGAGTAGGCGGAGAGCGTCGCGATCGTGTCCTTGAGCGACTCGCCCTTGTCCACCGAGGAGCCGGTCGACTTCACCGAGACGACGTCGGCCGAGAGCCGTTTCGCGGCGAGCTCGAAGGAGGAGCTCGTTCGGGTGCTCGACTCGTAGAAGAGGCTGACGATCGTCCGGCCCCGTAGCGTCGGCACCTTCTTGATGTCGCGCCGGCCGACTTCGGCGAAGCTCCGCGCCCGTTCCATGATCCGCTCGACGTCGGCGCGCTCGAGCTCCTCGATCGCGAGCAGGTGTCTCATCTCCCCTCCTCCGCGGCGGGCGCCGGCTCCCTGACCCGGTCGATCGCCACCTCGTCGACTTCATCGGTCTCCTCGAGGCGCACGAACACGCGTTCCCCACGCGCCGTCGGCAGGTTCTTGCCGACGTAGTCCGGGCGGATCGGAAGCTCTCTGTGGCCGCGGTCGGCGAGGACCGCGAGCTGCACGCGCTGCGGCCGGCCGTAGTCGAAGAGCGCGTCGATCGCGGCTCTCACGGTGCGGCCTGTGAACAGCACGTCGTCGACGAGGACGACCGTGCGGCCGTCGAGCTCGAAGTCGAGATGCGAGGAGTGGACGACGGGCTGTGCGCCGGGCTCGCGGCCGGGAAGGTCATCGCGGTAGAAGGAGATGTCGAGGTCGCCCAGCGGGACCTCGGAGCCGGTGAGCTCGCCGACGAGCGCGTGGAGGCGCCGCGCGAGCACCGCACCGCGGGTGTGGATGCCGACGAGAGCAAGGCCCGTCCGCTGCTCCGCTTCGCGTCCGCTGCCGACAGGGTCACCGGAAGCTCGCGGGTTGCGCTCCACGATCTCGTGCGCGATGCGCACCAGCGTGCGCCGCAACTCGTCCCGGTCGAGGACAACCCTCTCGGGTTGATGTTTCACTGCGTGCCCCTTCCTGGCCTCGCTGGACCGGGTTAAAGGAACCGACGAAGCGAGAGTAGCACCCGCTTCGGCGCGCGCCGCGAGGGACCGGTGGCACCGGGGGGCCGACGTTCCGGTAATGATCCGCTGCGGTGAACGCCGACGTCGCCGAGGTGATCGACGCGCACAGCGCCGCCGGGCGGCACTTTACGGCCGGCGGCGTACGGAGCTTCGTCCGCGAGCAGGGGCGGGGCGCGGACGTCGTCCTCCTCCATGGCGTCCCGACGAGCTCCTTCCTCTACCGCAAGGTGCTCCCGCGGCTCGCCGACCAGGGGATGCGGGCGATCGCCTTCGACCTGCCCGGGCTCGGGCTCGCCGATCGCCCGGAGCGCTTCGACTACTCCTGGTCAGGGCTCGCGAGCTGGATCGGCGAGGCCGTCGACGCCCTCGAAGTCGGGAGCTGCCACCTCGTCCTCCACGACATCGGCGGGCCGATCGGCTGCGAGTGGGCGATTCGGAATCCCGAACGGGTGCTCTCGGTGACGGCGCTCAACACGATGCTCGACCCGCAGACGTTCAGGCGGCCGTGGACGATGCAGCCGTTCGCGGTCCGCGGCGTCGCGCCGATCTGGCTGCACACCACGCCGCCGCCGCTCTTCGCCGCGCTCTTCAGGCTCCAGGGGCTGGTCGACCCGAAGGCCGTCTCGCGGGCCGAGATCTACGCCTACCTCGCCCTGCTCAAGCGGCTCGACCGGGGGCGTGCCTTCCTGCGGATCATGCGGGGCTTCGAGCTCACCTCCGAGAAGTCGCGCTTCCTCGTCGAGGGCCTCGCGGAGCGCCCTTTCCCGACCCGGATCGTCTGGGGCGAGCGAGATCCCGCGATCGGCCTCGACCAGCTCGAGATCGCCAAGCGGGTGCTGCGCGTCCCCGACCCGGTGCTCCTGCCCGCCAAGCACTTCCTCCAGGAGGACCAGGCGCCGGCGCTCGCCTACGCGATCGCCGACCAGGTGGCGCCGCTCGGCTAGCCCTGGCGCTCGACCCGCTCGAGTGCCGAGCGGGTGGCCTCGTCGAGCTGCGGTGCGTCGAGGTCGACGTCCGGCGGCAGCTCGACGTGAAGCTCGGCGGACGGCTCGAGCCGGGCGACGACGCCGCGGGGACGGCACTCCAGCACGTGGCCGCCGCGCTTCAGGTCGGCGGTGGCGAAATGCAGGTGATACCCGCTGACCTCGAGTCCCTCCGCATACGGCGGGAACCGGAACCCGATGAGCGATCCACGTGCCTCTGCGAGCTCGAAGACGTGCTGGTCGGAGACCACCTCCGCCAGCGGGCGGTATGGCGGCTCTTGGCGCGGGACCGACCGGGCGCGGACGAGCTCGAACTCGCCGTCGACCCGGATCGCGCAGGTCACCTCCGGGTCGCCGATCAGCTCGTCCAGCGTTGCGAGGAATCGCTGGTGTTCGATCGGTCCCTCGAGCGGGCGCTCGATCGCGGGCTCGAACCAGGCCACCGCGGCGAATGGCGTGCGGGCGTCGGGTCGGATCTCGGCCAGGTGCCCGTCGGCGTCGGCCCGGTAAAAACGGCCGTCGAGCGCGATCATCTCGCCGTCGAGGGCGTTCAGCGTGCCGAGCCCGAGGTCGCCGTGCTCGGCGAGCTCGGCGAACGAGAGGTCACCGTCGTAGGCCCCGTCGAGCAGCGCCCCGATCGTCGACGCCTGAAAGAGGACGTGCGGATCGTGCTCGGCGTGGACGTCGCGGCGGCGAAGCGATTCGACGTGCAGGTGTCGAGCGAGGTGCTCGTCGAGGATCACGGAGCGGGCGCGACCTCGACGGCGCGGGGCTCGGGCCGCTCGCGGGCCCCGTTCTCGATGAGGCGCGGCGCGCCGCGCTCCGCGAACGGAACCTCGACGAGGTCGAAGTCGCGCGGCGCGATCGCGGCGGGGAACACCTCGTGGGCCTCGGCGAGGACCTCGCGCACGTCGTAGCGGGAGGACACATGGACGAGCGCCAGCATGTCGACGCCCGCCGCGGCGGCGATCCCGGCCGCCTGGCGGCCGGTCGAGTGGCCGGTCTCGTACGCGCGCTCGACCTCCTCGTCGGCGAAGCTCGCGTCGTGGACGAGGAGCTGCGCCTCGTGCGCCGCCACGCGGGTCATCTCGCACGGCCGCGTGTCGCCGGTCACCACCACCTTGCGCCCCGGGCGCGGGTCGCCCATCACCTGTTCGGGGGAGACCGTCCCGGCGCTGCCCGCAACGGGCACCCCCTCTTGGAGGCGCTTGAACGCAGGGCCGGCCGGGATGCCGAGCCGCTCCGCCGCCTGGGGATCGAAGCGGCCCGGGCGGATGTCCTCGACCAGCGCGTAGCCGTAGGCGCGCATCCCGTGTTCGACCGGGAACGGGCGGACCTCGTAGCCGTCGTGGCGCGACGCCTCCCCCTCCTCGAGCTCGACCAGCTCGACGTCGTAGGCGAGCCGACCGAAGATGCGCCGGAGTGCCTTGAAGAGCTCGAAGAGCCCCGGCGGCCCGATGACCCGAAGCCCTCGGTCGCGCCCGTTCAGGTCGTAGGTCTTGAGCAGGCCCGGGATCCCGAGGTAGTGGTCCGCGTGCAGGTGCGTGACGTAGATCTCGTCGATCTGAACGAGCCCAGTCGAGCGCTGCATCTGGCGCTGCGTGCCCTCGCCGCAGTCGAACAGGAGGCGCTCACCGCCGACCCGCGCCATCACGCACGCGGTCGCGCGCTTCGCGGTGGGCACCGAGCTCCCGGTGCCGAAGAAGATGACGTCCAGGTCCATCGGGCCGGAGCCTACGCGCCCGGCAGGATTCGAACCTGCGGCCTCGCGCTCCGGAGGCGCGCGCTCTATCCACTGAGCTACGGGCGCTGAGCGAACCAGCTTAGCCGCGCGAAAGGGGCTCGCGCACCGGATCGAGAATGACGTTGGGGACGCTATGCGTCCCAAATTCCGGTTTCGATCGGGGCCTGCCGTCGGCGCCGGCCCTCGCGCCGCGCCGCGGCCGATGCGTTAGCCCCCGTACTCGATGTGCCACCACTCCGAGCTGATCCCGTACCAGCCGTAGGCCCCGCCGATCTGGTCGACGATGTTGCGCATCCCCGGGTCCGCGAGGTCGACGGCGATGCCCAGCTCGTGGGTGGAGGCCCCCGGCGGGTTGGCGGGCGAGCCGTGCCCGTCGAGGAAGAGGTTGTAGAGGTACGCCTGCTGGTCGTAGGTGCGGTACGCGGAGAGTGGCCCGGCGGCGGGGTAGACGTCGAGTCCGTACTGGGCGACGGCCGCCTGGCGCATCGAGTCGAAGGCGGTCGCCGCGGCGGGATCGAGCTGGAAGTTTCCGGTCGGCGTCGAGATGGTCGCGAGCCCGTAGGCCGTCGTCGCAGGAGCGATCGAGCTCGACGTAGGCGTGGGGGTCGCCGCGGCGCTCGCGAGTGCCGCGGCGCCCTCGCCCACCGTCGGCACGTTGATCGTCTGGCCGGCGATCAGCATGGCGTCCTCCGGGATCCCGTTGTACACCGCCACCGTCCTCGTGGTCAGGTTGTTCGCCGCCGAGATCGACCACAGCGACTCGCCCGGCTGGACCACGTGCGCCAGCTCCGCGCTCGCGGAACCGGGCGCGGCCCACGCAACCCCGAGCATCCCCAGCGCCGCGACGGCCGCGGCCCGCATCCTTGTTCCCACGAACGCCTCCTTGCTCGACATGGCCCCTTCCTCGGGTTACGGGGTGCCGGGCGGCGCTCCTGCCGCGGCTACACGGCTTATGCCCAGTGCAGGCTGTCGTTCAGGCGCCGGCGACGGCCGACTCGGCGGGTGCCAGTGACTCGGGGTGCGCGCGGTACCACTCGATCGTCCGCCGCAGGCCGTCCTCGAGGCCGACGGCGGGGCGCCACCCGACGACCTCGCTGAGCTTCGTCGGATCGACGTACTGGCGGTCGATCTCGCCGTCGGGGTTGCCGGTCCCGCGAATGTCGGGCTCGACCCCAGTGTCCGCTAGCCTCGCGATCGTCTCGACCACTTCGCGCACCGGATACGGCCTCCCGCCGCCGGCGTTGAAGGCCTCGCCGCGCACCTCGTCGCGCTCGAGGTTGTCGGCGATCGCCAGGTAGGCGGAAGCCGCGTCCTCGACGTAGAGGAAGTCGCGCTCCGGCGAGCCGTCGGACCGTAGGACGGGCGGGCGTCCCTGGATCGCGGCGCTCACCGCTTCCGGGATCAGGCGCGAGAAGTTGAGGTCACCGCCGCCGTAGATGTTGGCGAACCTAGTCACCGCAATCGGCAGGCCGTAGGAATGCCAATAGGTGCGTGCGATCAGGTCCGCCGCCGCCTT
>Ga0126312_10002585_pt1 | contig 12122 bp, 11 predicted proteins | sample Plot104A_FD_92537 | JGI IMG/M metagenome (GOLD analysis project Ga0126312, IMG submission 92537) | Serpentine soil microbial communities from UC McLaughlin Reserve, CA, USA - Plot104A | ecosystem: Environmental > Terrestrial > Soil > Grasslands | place: USA: UC McLaughlin Reserve, Lake County... | reverse complement strand
GCCATCATCACCGGCGCCGGTGACCGGGCCTTCTCGGTCGGCAGCGACCTGCGCCAGCGCAAGGACATGTCCAAGGAGGAGTGGCTGCGCCAGCGCCAGGACTTCGATCGCACGCTCTACACGCTGCGGCAGCTGCGAAAGCCGATCCTCGCCGCCGTCAACGGGATCGCCTACGGAGGCGGCTCCGAGATCGCTCAGAGCACCGACTTCATCATCGCCTCCGAAAGCGCGACCTTCGGCCAGCCCGAAGCGATGATCGGCCTCGCGGCGGGGGGCGGCTCGCCGGCCCTGCTTCCCCGCGTACTGCCACCGGGGAAGGCGCTGCAGATGCTAATGACCGGCGACCCGATCACCGCGCAGGAAGCGCACCGGCTGGGAATGGTCAACGAGCTCTACCCCCAGCCCGAGCTCATGCACGCGGCGCACCGCATCGCCGAGAAGATCGCGAGCAACTCACCCACCGCGGTACAGGCGGTCAAGCGGGCCGTTCGCATGGGCGAGGGGCAGCCGATCGAACAGGCGATCGCGATCATGATGGAGGCGCACTGGCGCTCGGCTGTGCATCCGGATCGCATCGAGGGGATCGGCGCCTTCAATGAGGACCGCGAGCCGACCTTTCAGGACCCCGATTACTGATGCGCGACCCGGAGTGCCCAACCACTCATCCACGAGGAGGCTGACACATGGCGGTAGCAGGCGACCTCGAACAAGCGCGATCCGCACTCGTGATGATCGCCCAGGATCCCTTCAACGCGGAAGCGCCCCCGGAGGCCCTGAGAGGCGACATCACGCCGACGGAGCTTCATTACGTCCGCAGCAACTTCGCCGTGCCGGCCCACGAGGGCACGCTCGAAGTCGGCGGCGCGGTCGAGAACCCGACGACCCTCACACTCGACGATCTACGCACCATGCCAGCAGTTGAGCGGGCCGTCACGCTCGAATGTGCGGGCAACGCTCGTCTCGACATGCGACCGCTGCCGGTCGGCGAGCCATGGGGTGACTACGCGGTCTCGACCGCCCGCTGGAGGGGCGCCCTCCTGCACGAGGTGCTGGAGCGGGCGCACCCAGCAGCAGGCGGCGTCGAGGTCCGATTCCAAGGCGCCGACCGCGGTGCGTATCACCTCAAGCCGGTCCTTGCGCAGACCAACCAGTCCGACTTGACCTTCGAGCGCTCACTCGCCCTCGCCCACGCAACCGATCCGGCGGCGGAGATCCTGATCGTCTACGAGATGAACGGCGAGCCGCTGGGCCCCGACCACGGAGCCCCGTTCCGGCTCGTGGTGCCCCACTGGTTTGCCGTCGCGTCGGTGAAGTGGTTGAAGCGGATCGACGTTCTGACCGACCCGTACGCCGGCGAGTTTCAAACCGGCCACTACATGTACGAGTGGCCCGATCGTCCGCATGAACCGGTCGCCTTGATGCGCGTGCGCGCCCGCATCACCGACCCCGCCCCCGGCACGACCATCGCCGCCGGCACATACACCGTGCGCGGAAAGGCGTGGTCGGGCACCGGACCGGTGACGGAGGTCGACCTCAGCTTCACCGGCGAAAGCGACTGGCACCCAGCCGAGCTCGAGCCCCCGATCGGGCCCTACCAATGGCAGGACTGGTCATTCGATTGGCAGGCGACCACCGGGCGGCACAGCCTTCGCGCCCGCGCAACCGATGCTGCAGGCAACGTGCAACCCGATGTCCCGCCCTGGAACCGGCTCGGCTACGGAAACAACGCGATCGAGGTGTCCTACGTCGACGTGCGTTGACCCGCATCAACGACGTCTTGCGACACATCCGCGACGCCGGGATCAGCAGAAACAGCGTCGAGGCACGCCATCGGAACCGCGATGTCGTGCATGCACCCGGGCGAGGTAGGCGCGCCACCCTAGCGAGACGCACGCACGCCACCTTGAGGTGCGTACCACCTCCCCGAGACTCGTGCGGTGCGAACACGGCGACCTGTGAAACAGCGGATACGCGACGCGGACGATCGGAGCCAAGATGAGCGACCAGCAGACTCACTCTGAGCAGGACGACGCGCGGGCGCACACTGTCCCCGACGCTGGAACGTCGCCGGACGGCCAGCCGGCCGTCAGTGCTCCGGCCGCGCCGCAAGAGCCGCGGCACCGGGCGCGCATATGGATCGTGCTGACGATCGCATTCGCAGCCGTGGCGGTCGGCCTGGGCGCGTGGGCGCTGTCGCTGCGGTCTGACGTGGATGACAAGGATGCCCAGATCGCCGCCCAGCAGGAGCAGATCGAAGAGCAGCAGGGAGTGGCGGGTCAGGTACAGGAAGCAGCAAGCGGCTTCGCGGAGGACACTCGCCAGGCAATGCGCGAGCTCGGCGATGAGCTTGAGCAGGTCGAGGGCGTGGCCGCCGAGACGCAAGCCTCCACCGACGAGGCGATCGACAACGCCGAAGCGGCCGCTTCCGAGGCCCGGGCGAGGGTGGACAGCGCCGGGGGCGAGGTCGACAAGGCTCGCGCGCAGGCCGATGAAGCCGCGGCCAGGGCCGATGCCGCCGGTGCCTGCGCGCGCGGCTATGTCTCCGCTTTCGCCGGCATCGTCGACGCAGCCTCGATCTCCGAAGGCGTGGATCAGGCGAGAAGCGACATCGAGGCGCTCAACGCGTCGTGCTCGGGCACGCTGGGCTCCTGATCCAGAAGCTCGGCACCTTCACGTCAGCGAGCGCGTACCACGGCCTGGCGCTTCCTCTCCGGCGGCTCGGCCGGTGGCAGCGGTCCGCGCCAGGCTCATGGCGCCGTGACACCGTGGCGGCTCAGGTAGTCGAGGTAGAAGGGGCGAAGCAGCTCAGCGACTTCGCCGCGGCCGGCCTCGGCGACATCGTCCACGTGTGCGCTCAGCCTCATCACGTCCGTCTCCGCCTCGCCGAGCTCGCCCGCGGCGGCCTCGGCTACAGGCAGGAGGCGCATCAGGTCCCAGAAGAAGCGCACGTCGAGATGGCGCTTCGCGCGGGATACCGCGAGATCATGCAGCTCCTGCGACGAGAGGCGGTCGAGATCTTCGTCCTGGGTCATCGCGCGCGTAGCCGTCAGGCGACGATCTGCATCTCGCGCGCGGTGTGGTTGAGGCGCCGCCCGCCGTCCCGGGTGACCGTGACGATGTCTTCGATGCGGACACCGAAGCGCCCTGACAGGTAGATGCCGGGCTCGATCGAGAAGCACATGCCGGGCTCGAGCGCGTGCGTCTCGCCCTCGACCATGTACGGCGGCTCGTGCGTCGTGAGGCCGATGCCGTGCCCCGTGCGGTGTATGAACTGCCCGCCGTAGCCGGCGTCCGCGATGACGCGCCGCGCCGCGCGGTCGATCGCCTGGCACGCGACGCCCGGCCGCACTGCTTCGAAGCCGGCCTGCTGCGCGCCGCGGACGATGTCGTGCACCTCGCGTTCCTCGTCGGTCGGCTCGCCGACGTGGATAGTGCGCGAGGTGTCGGAGCCGTAGCCGTCCTTGAGCCCGCCGAAGTCGAGCACGATCATGTCGCCGTCCTGGATCGTGCGATCGCCGGCCTCGTGATGGGGGTTGGCGCCGTTCGGCCCCGACCCCACGACGGTGAAGTCGACCTGCGAATGCCCGTGGTCCATGAGCAGCGAGGCCAGATCCGCGGCGACCTCGGTCTCCTTCCGGCCGGCGAAGCGCACCTTGAGGATCTCCTGGAAGGTCGCATCCGCCGCGGCCCCCGCGGCGCTGAGCCGCTCGAGCTCGTCGTCGTCCTTGACGGCTCGCAACATCGGCAACGCCGAGGTCATCGAGACGTAGCGCGTGCCGGGCAACGCCTCCTGGAGGCCGAGCAGCTGCAGCGCCCATGCAGAGTCCGAGATGGCGTACGACCCGGCGGGGTCGAGCAGCGGCGCGGCCGCCGCGTACGGGTCGCTGCCGTCGCTCCACTCGGTCAGGGCGATCGTGCCTGCGCTGGCAGCATGCTCGGCGTCGGGTCGTTCGAGCGACGGCAGGATCATCGCCGGGTCGCGGCCAGTCTGGAGCACGAGCATCGTCAGCCGCTCGGTGATCGCCACGGGGGCGTAGCCGGCCAGGTAGAGCAGGTCGGGTCCCGGCGCGACCAGGATGCCGGTGAGTCCGGCGTTCTCGGCCTGCTCGGCGGCGCACGCCATGCGCCGCGCGAAGTCCTCGGTGGTGAACGGAGCCGGGCTTGCGGTGACGGCCATTGCTCGCCCTCCTCTAGGACGGAGATTGTCCGTTGGGATAGCGCTCGAGGAACAGCGCTTCGGCGAGCGCGATGTGCTCGATCTCGGACGGGTCGACGCTCTCGTTGGGCGCGTGGATCAGACACCTTGGCTCCTCGACGCCGAGCAGCATGATCTCCGCGTCGGGATATGTCTCTGCCAGGACGTTGCACAGCGGGTTCGACCCTCCCTGCCCCTCGGTCGTCAGCGGCCGAGCGAACCCCTCTTCCAGCGCGGACTTCAGCGCCTCGAAGGCCGGGCCCTCGAGCGACCCGACGAACGGGTCGCCGACCGCGACGCGCCGGACCTCGCACCGCATCCCCCAACGGCACCCTAGATTCCAGGTGGGCGACCAGCGCGTCCTGCGCCTGCTTGCCGGTCACCCCCGGAGGCAGCCGCAGGCTGATGCGCGCGGCGGCGGCGGCATGAACCGCCGAGGACGACCCGATCACGGGCGGAACGTCGATGCCGAGGACGGTCGCCGAGGGGCGTGCCCACAGCAGGTCCGCGACGCTGCCGTCGCCCATCGGCTTGACGCCGTCCAGCACGTTGGCGTCGGCGCGGAACTGCTCGGCCGGATACTCGACTCCGGTCCACCTCTGCGTCGCATCGAGGCCGTCCACGGTCGTGTTGCCATGCTCGTCGTACAGCGAGGCGAGCAGCTGGATGAGGGCGACGACCGGGTCGGGCGCCGGGCCCCCGAACATGCCGGAGTGCATCGCGCTGTCGAGCGCGGTGAGCGTGATGTCGACGCTTGTCATGCCGCGCAGCGTGGTCGTTAGCGTCGGCACGCCGACGGCGAAGTTGCCGGTGTCGACGACCAGGATCGCGTCGGCGCGCAGCAGGTCCGCGTTGAGTGGGACGAACTCCTCCAGGCCGCCGGTGCCCTGCTCCTCTGACCGCTCGCAGATCAGCTTCACGCCGCACGGGAAGCCGCCGTGCCGCTCGCGCAGCGCACGCAGCGCCGTGAGGTGCATGACGATGTTGCCCTTGCAGTCCGCCGCTCCGCGCCCGTACCAGCGGCCATCGCGCTCAGTCAGCTTCCAGATCGGCGACGTCCACAGGCTTTCCCCGAGCGGTGGCTGGACGTCGTAATGGCAGTAGAGCAGCACGGTGGGAGCGCCGTCCGGGGCGGGCGCATGGCCGTGCACCGCCATGCTTCCATCCGGGGTCGGCGACATCGCCACGTCGCGCAAGCCGGTCTCCGCGAACGCGTCGACGACCCACCGCGCGGCGTTCTCGCACTCCTCCGGCGGGTACTGCTTGGGATCGGCCACCGATCTGAAGGCCACAAGTTCGGCAAGGTCGTCCTTCGCGCGGCCCATGAGGCCGTTCACGGTCGCGCGCAGATCGTCAACAGGCACGGCGGCATCCTTTCTCGAAGTCCTCGCGCGCGCCGGCGGGGGCGAGCATCAGTCCTTGATCGTGTCGTCGAACTTGAGGTCGTCGAACTTGGCCTGGAACTGGGCGAGCTCGTCGGGGCAGTAGGTCTCGAGGATCAGTGCCTCACCGCGCAGGATGCGGCTGTCGACGATCACCGGCCGGCGGCCGACGAAGGCGGCACCGTTGGTCAGCTGGTCGAGCAGGAGCGCCCTGCCGAACGCGTTGCCGGGGTTCTCGCACACGTTCCCGCCGTCGGTGCCCAGCGACCTGATGAGGATGTTCTGGTCGGCCGGCACGCGCAGCCCCTCCTGCTGGAACTTCTGCGTGAGCTCTTGGGCCTTCTGCTCGGCCTCGGCTGTCCTGTTGTTCGCGCTGAAGGTGATCAGGCCGATGACGGCCAGCGCGATGGCGACCGCGCCGACAGCCCAGTACATCCTGCGATTGCCGCCAGACGGCGGACCGTGGACCGGCACGGATATCGGCGCAGTCATGATGTCACCTCCGCCTCGGCCGACTTCCAGCTGGGCTTTCGCAGCCTCAGGAACAACCACGGCGGGAGCAGGCCGAGCAGCACGGTACCGGCGAGGATCAGCCCGATGTAAGCCGCGTCGCTGCCGTTCTCGAACTGTGACGGCGGCACGAATCCGATCAGGATCGCGGCGGCCGAGGCGAGGAAGCCCACGACGCAGAGCAACGAGAGCGCCGGAGCCGTGTAGCCGCGCTCCACGCCGGGCTGGCTGCGGCGCAGCCGCATCGCCGCGACGAACATCAGCAGGTAGACGATCAGATAGACCTGGGTCGTCATCACGCTCAGGATCCAGTACGCGCTGGAGACCGAAGGCACCAGCGCGTAGAGCAGTGCGATGACGGTCGTGACCGCGCCCTGGACCACCAGAATGTTCACGGCAACCTCGTTCTCGTTCTGCTGCTGGAAGAACGGCGGCAGGTACCCCTCCCGCCGGGCGATCAGCAGCAGTCCCTTGGACGGCCCGGCGAGCCAGGTCAGCATCCCGCCGGCGGATGCGCAGACGAGCGCGACCGCGACGATCGGCACGAGGATCTGCAGGTCGAAGTAGGCGAAGAAGGCGTCGAACGCCTGCATGACTCCGGCGGTCAGGCTCAGCTCCTCGGCCGGGATCACCCAGCTGATCGCCAGCGCCGGCAGGATGAAGATCAGCAGCACTACCCCGACGGCGAAGAACATCGCCCGCGGGAACTCGGCGCTGGGATTGCGCAACGACCCGACGTGCACTGAGTTCATCTCCATGCCGGAGTAGGACAGGAAGTTGTTGACGATCAGCACGAGGCTCGCGATCCCCGTCCATTGCGGGATCACGTGGTCCGCGTCCATCGGCGCGGCCGAAGACTCGCCCTGGAGCAGGTAGACGATCCCGAGCACCACGAGCACAATGCCCGGGACCAGCGTGCCGATGAGCAGCCCGCTCGAAGCGAGCTTTGCGATCCCGCCGGTCCCGCCCCGTGCCGAGAGGAACACGCCGCTCCAGAACACCAGCACGATCACGATTCCGGTGTAGACGCCGTTGTCCGCCAGGTCGGGGTTGAAGACGTATGCGAGCGTGCTCGCCACGAACCCGAGCAGGGTCGGGTAGTAGAAGATCGTCATCGCGAACTGGCACCACACGGCCAGCAGGCCCCATTTGGCGGACAGCCCCTCGCTCACCCAGCGGAAGACGCCGCCGGACCAGCCGGACGCCAGCTCGGCCGCGACCAGCGCCTGCGGCAGCAGGAAGATGATGCGGGCACGATGTACAGGAACACGCACGTGAGGCCGTAGACGGCCATCGTGGGCGCGCTCCGCAGGCTCGCCACGGAGGCGGTCGTCATGAACGCCAGCGTCAGCCAGGTGATGTACGTCGGCTGCGCCACGATCGGCTTGACCGCCGGCGCAGCCGTGCGCCGGTCAGCTGGCACATCCATCGACGCCGTGGTCTTCGCCTCCGTCGCTCAGGTGGACCAAGCCGAGCCGCCGCCCCGCGGCGCTCGCCTGCGGCGATGCGGACCCCGAGGTCCGACTCGGCGTATCGCCCACACTGTCGCTGCGCCGCGGGCGCGTCGATGGGGCTCACATGAGCGTCAACGGGGTGCGCGCACGCCCGTTCGCGAGCATCGCGCCGCACGGCGCGGCGGCGATCGGCTAGCTCGGCAAAGCGCCGGCCGCTGGCGCTTCCGGGCTCGCCGGAGCCGGCGGTCGCCGGACGTGCTTCCACACGAGATCGAGGACGACGGCGAGCACGGCGATGCCGATGATCGCCGCGAACGTCTCGGGAGCATTGTCGAGCGTGTCGACGGCGAAGAAGACGAGCACCACGCAGGTCACGGCCATCCCGACAAGCACGATGGGGCCGCGCGCGCCGGTCGCAGCACGCAGGCGGTACCCGGCGAGACCGACGAGAAGGAAGATGAGTAGCGAGCAGGCGCTGCCGACGGCGGCGATCGCCGACAGGTCGACGAGATTGGAGACGACAACCACGATCGCGGTGGTGAGCAGCATCCCCCCGTGCGAGCCGAGCGGCGACGTGCGACCGAACACAGGCGGGAACTGCCCCGCGTCGGCCAGCGTGGTCGTCAGCCCCGCGGACGCGTAGAGCGTCGCGTTGACCGATGACGCCGTCGCCAGCAGGGCAGCGACGGCCATGATCGCGAACCCGGCGTCACCGAGCGTCGGCCGCGCAGCCTCGGCGATCGCGGTCTCGCCGTAGCCGACGACCTGGTCGACGGTGAGCGTTCCGAACACCCCGAGCGCGATCAGCACGTACGTGGCGGATGTAACGCCCAGTGCCAGGTACATGGCTTTGGGCAGCTCTCGCGCGGGCTCCCGCAGATCCCCGACCGAGAACGTGATCACGCTGAAGCCGAGGAACGCGAAGAACGTCAGCGCGACGCTCGCGATGATGTCGGACAAGGGCGGATAACCGCTGAAGGCCAGCAGATCCGGATCGACGTCGGTGATGGTGACGACGATGAAGACCGCGAACACCGCGAGCAGGATGACGACGATCAGGGACTGTGCTTTGTCGACGACTCGTGTGCCGACCAGGTTGATCGCCGCCATCGCGATCACGATGCCCGAGGTGAAGACGTTGTCCCAGGCGGCGCCGGCGTCATCGCCGACGAACAGCGACGTCGCGTAGCTGCCGAACGCGACCGCGACCATCGAGCAGACGATCACGATCGCGGCGAAGTATCCGAGCCAGGAGGCTATGCCGACCAGGCGCCCGTTCCCGAATCCCTGGAGGAGATAGGCGATCAGCCCGCCCGACGAGGGATACCGGATGCCGAGCTTGACGACGTTGTAAGCCAGCAGCGTGGCGACGATGCCGGCGAGAAGGAACGAGAGCCAGACGGCCGATCCGGCGACCGCCCCGGCCTCGCCGAGCAGCGCGAAGATGCCGGCGCCGACCATCGCACCGATGCCGAGGAAAGCGGCGCCACGAACGCTCACGCCGGCTACGGTTCCGCACGCCAAGCCTCTCGTGCAAGGGCGCGGGCATCACCGTGACGTGGTGCGCACATGTCCGTGTGCACGACCACCGGAGGCACGCCGGCACGGTGGCGACGGCGCGCGCGGGCAACGACGCTTCGCACCATGACCACGCCGGAATCCGAAGTCAGGCAACCGCGGCTCAAGTCTTCCGCTTCCCATCGGCCGCTCGCATGGGCGGCGAGCTGGTGGGTGTGTTCGAAACGGATCGGGGTGAGCGACACGTCAGCGCTCCGGGATGCGCCGTGCGTGGCCCGCGACTCGGAGAGCGGTGAGGTCCAGGCGATCGATCTGGCGCTCGCGCGGGCGGGGGCCGGTCTCGTGGATCTACTCGACTTCCGCGCGGCGCCGGTCACTGACCGCGCGGGCGCTAGTGGCCGATCTGGAGGCGTCGAGCCCCTGGTCTTGCGCTCGATCGGCACGCAGCTCGAGCGCGGCAGCGCAGTCGTGGCGGTTCTGAACTACGGCGCGGACGTACAGGACCTAGAGCGCGCCGTGGCCCAGTGTGGCGGCGAAGTGCTGGTGGACGAGCGCGTCAGTGCACGCGCGCTCGTGGAGCTCGGCGAGTGGCTCGCCGAACGCGTCGCAACCGGGCGCGCTCAGTCAACGATGCGCGGATCCCCGCCATAGTTCGCCAGGCCGTAGATCACGAGGACGTCCAGGAGTAACACAGCTAGACCCCAGAAGGGGTATGCCGAGATGGACATGAGCGCGCCGATGGCGTTCAGCCCCGCCACCGCGATGCCGAACCAGCGACCGGCCTGCCCTCCGCGCCAGATGGAGAACGCGCCGAAGAGCTGCGCGATCCCCAGACACAGCATGATCCAGCCCCAGGTGTTGAGGCCACTCAAGACGAACGTGGCGTCGTCCACGAAGAATCGGGAGTCGCTGATCGCGGAGATTCCCCAGATCACGTTGAGCACCCCGACGAGGGAGATCATGATGCCGGCGAATAGCACCCAGCTCGCTCCCTGCTGGGCGGGGAGCGGGCCCCGCTCGGCCGGCCAGGGGGAGTAGTCGGATCGGGGAGAGGTGTCGGTCATCAGGACTCCTTCGTTGCGGTGATGGTGCCGATCGTGTCGCCGGACCGCCGGCCGTCGCAAGGAGGCCCACACCCGTCGCGAACGGGTGCACGCTGGCGTCGCGACGTCTTACGGCCCCGGTGGTGGCACCGCGACCGAGTCCCGGGGGCGATGCCCGGGCCTGGCCGGCAAGAGGAAGAAGCTGCCCATTAAGGGCGCGCGCCGCGGCCATCGCCGCGTCCGGATCGTCTACATCCGGCGCCCGGTCGTCCGGCACGGCAGCGGGTACGGATACGCGGACGCTTGACCGCCCTTCAGGGTATCCGCGGGACCGGGAGTTCGGGACCCGAAAGGACCCTCGGATCACAGACGCGGGCCGCGGGCCCGCGGTGGCCATAGCGGCAGAAAGGGCGCGTCGGTTGCCGTCGCGCTCGTTAACATCCGGAGGCCGTGCCGATCCGAGTCGTACTCGCCGATGACTCTGTCGCAGTCCGGGAGGTGTTGGCGCAGATTCTCAACCGGTCGCCCGACATAGATCTCGTCGCGACCGCAGACGACGAGCCCACGCTTCTGGCCGCGATAGAGGAGACCCGGCCGGATGTGGTTGTCACGGATGTGCGCATGCCGCCGACGGGAACCGACGAGGGCGTGCGCGTAGCGGGGCGCCTCGCCACGGCGCAGCCGGACATCGGAGTCGTAATCGTGAGCCAGTACTACGATCCCGAGTGGCTCTTGCGGGTCTTTGACGTAGGTAGCGAGAACCGCGGCTGGGTGATGAAGGAGCGAGCGCACGCCGAGGGCCAGCTGATCAGCGCGGTCAAGACGGTCCACCAAGGCGATAGGTGGATCGATCCCTCAGTCATGGCTCCGGAATAGCCGGTCGCAGGGGAACGTGGCCTGAGATCGTGGTGCCGCGTTCAGGCGCCGTGGCGATCGTCAGCCGCCCTCCGAGCGCGCCCAGGCGGTCCTCCATGTTCTGCAGACCGAGGCCGCGGACCTCGCCAACCGCGAACCCCGGTCCGTCGTCGGCGACGCGGAAGGTGAGATGCCCGTGCTCCTCCGCCAGCGCAACCGACACGTGGACACCGCGCCCGCCGTGCTTCGTGGCATTCTGGATCGCCTCCAAGCAGCAGTAGTACACCGCGGACTCGACGTCCGGCGGGTAGCGGCCGACTCCGACGGCATCGATCTCCGGCGGCGAAGTGGAGTGCTCGTGGAAACGGCGGAGCGCGGTGGGCAATCCTGATGCGGTCAGCAGCGGCGGGTGGAGCCCGTGGCCGACCTCCCGCACCTCCGCAAGCGCGGCCTCTACACTCTGCGTGATCGCGAGAAGCCGCTCGCGGCTCGACTCACTCAAGTCGCCTTCCTCAGCTGCGATCTCAAGGCGAAGCTTGATCGAGATGAGTTGCTGCTGGACGGTGTCGTGGAGGTTGCGCTCGAACTTGCGCCGCTCATCATCCGCGGCGCGCACCAGTCGAGCGCGGGAGCGCTCCAGCGCCTGCAGCGCCTCCTTCCAGCCGGCGTCAAGCTCAGCGTTCTCAGCCGCCAGGAGCGCGACGCCGCCGGCTGCTTCCAGGAGCTCGGGGTCATCGTTGAGCTGCGGGTCGTGGATGATCGCGACAGTCGGCGCGCCCTCGTGGCGCACGAGCTTGACGTCACGGCCGGGTTCGGTGGGCAGCGGCGCCTCTTGGCCGCCGAGGAAGACCAGCCGCAGATCTGGATCGCCGAGCGGACCCCGCAGCATCGCCTCGAGTTCGTCCCCGGAAGGCCGCCGCAGCGACTGCCCGACCAGCCGCTCCATGGCACGCGCCGCGAACAGCTCAGCAGCGATCAGCGCCGCGAGGAAGCCGTACCACAACGCCGCTCGAGCGCCGGCGACGCCCCACTTGACGAACTCCGAGAAGTCCGACTGCGGCGCGTCTACGGCTCCGAGGAGCTGGAAGGCGATCTGGAACGCGAGGAACAGCAGCGCGATGGGCGTGCCGATGGCCAGCGCCCGGCGCTGCGGCGGCGTTCCCTT
>Ga0126312_10002584_pt1 | contig 12123 bp, 14 predicted proteins | sample Plot104A_FD_92537 | JGI IMG/M metagenome (GOLD analysis project Ga0126312, IMG submission 92537) | Serpentine soil microbial communities from UC McLaughlin Reserve, CA, USA - Plot104A | ecosystem: Environmental > Terrestrial > Soil > Grasslands | place: USA: UC McLaughlin Reserve, Lake County... | reverse complement strand
TCATCTACGGCCACACCGGGCTCCAGCGATTCATCGAGGTCATCGGCGTCGCCGCCACCAAGGAGCTCTTCCTCGTCGGGCGGAACATGGACGCATCTCGCGCGGAGGCGATCGGTCTCGTCAACCAGGTGGTGACGCCCGATGAGCTCCCCGACGAGTCCCTCACCCTGGCCGCCCAGGTGGCCGCGGGCGCCCCGCTGGCCGCGCGCGGCAACAAGCGGGCAATCGAGATGCTCGCGCGCAATCCGGTGCTCACCCCCGAACAGGAGAGGGAGCTGATCGAGCTGCGCCGATCCTGCTTCACCTCCGAGGACTTCCGGGAGGGCGTCGCAGCGTTCGCCGAGAAGCGAAAGCCCCGCTGGCAAGGCCGCTGATGGCCAAACTCACAGTCGCCCAGAAACGGCTCGCCGCCTCGGACCCCGTGATGGCGGATCTCGTCAAGCGCCTCGGGCCGATGTCCGTGGCGGAGCGACGTCGCCGGCGCGGGCAGCCGCCGCGCGACGACGCGTACGTCGCCCTGGTGCGCGCGGTCGTTGGCCAGCAGCTCTCCACCAAGGCCGCCCGGACGATCTACGACCGTGTCGTGGCCCTCTTCGACGACGGGGTTCCGAGCCCAGAGCAGCTACTCGCGGCAGACGAGGACGCCCTGCGCGGTGCCGGCCTCTCCGGGCGAAAGGTCGAGTACCTGCGGGACCTGGCGCAGCACGTGGTGGACGGCGAGCTCGAGCTGAACCGGCTCTCTGAGCTCTCCGATGAGGAGGTGATCGAGGAGGTCACGGCCGTGCGCGGGCTCGGGCGCTGGACGGCGGAGATGTTCCTCATCTTCCATCTCGGGCGCCCGGATGTGATCTCTGGCGGCGACCTCGGGATCAGGCGGGCGATCGAGACCGAGTACGGGCTGGCGCGGATCCCGACGCCGGACGACGTCGTGGAGCGCGCGGAGGCCTGGAAACCGCACCGCAGCCTCGCCTGCATCTACCTCTGGGAGTCGCTGGCCGTGACACCCGTTCAATGACCCGGCGTGAGGTGAGGGTGATCTTCCGGTTTCATTGGGTATCGCTGCGCCCAACATGAGAACCCTCCGCCACCCGGTCGCGCTCGCGGCGCTCGCGCTCCTCAGTGCCCTGCTCACTGCCGTGCTTGTCGTCCCCAGCGACGCCGGCCTCCGCAAGGGGCGTGCCGACAACCCCTGTCATGCTCCGCTTGCCAAGAGGATCCGCTGCCCGGACCTTCGCATGCGCCCGCCGTTCGACATTCGGCACGACAGGGTGGGCGGCAGGCCGGTGCTCCGCGCGGCGAACTCGATCGACAGCGTCGGCAAGGGCCCGGCGATGCTTCGCGGCAGTCGCTCGGGTGCGCGGACGATGAACGCCAAGCAGTGGATCAGGAAGAAGGGCGGGGGTGTCCGCGGAGTCAACACCGGGGCCCATCTCGCCTTCAAGTTCATCCCCGGGCAGGGGCGCTACTGGAAGTGGCGCAACGCGGCGAAGTTCTCGCTCTTCCGGCTCGACGGGAACGGAGACCGGATGAACCGGATGGCGGTCGGGGCGAAGATGGTGTACTGCCTGCGCGATCTCGAGCACACCCATCCCGGTCTGCCCCGGTCGCCGAATAGCCCGCAATTCCCGGCCTGCAGCCAGGACCCGGGGAGGCAGAAGGTGACGGTGGGAACGTCCGTCGGCTGGTCGGACGTCTATCCGTACAGCTACCACGAGCAGTACATCAGGCTCAACCACATTCCCAAGCGGGGCTGTTACTCCTTCGTGCACAAGGCGGACCCGAACCACCACATGTTCGAGCTCAAGGAGAGGAACAATGCGGCGTCCACCGTCGTCTTCCTCACGAAGAGCGGCGGGTACAGGCCGGGACGCTGCCGCGGGGTGCGCGACCGGGCGCTTCCGTGGCGCCAGACCACCGACGACACCCAGGTCTCGCACGGCGACGATCCGGAGTACCCGCGCAGCTACCAGCCGTAGCCTCGCATAGGCGTCCGGGCCCGCGCCTAGATTTGGGCGCGGTGGCCCCACTCATCAGCTTCGAAGACGCGCTCGAGCTCGGCGCGCTCACCGACCACGAGGGCATCACCGCTCTGGTCGAGCGAGCGTGGGACGTGCGGACCGAGCGCTTCGGCGACTCCACCGACATGTGCTCGCTCGTGAACGCAAAGTCGGGCGGCTGCGCGGAGGACTGCGGCTTCTGCGCTCAATCGCGATACGCCGAGGCCGACACGCCGATGCACGCGATGATGAGCCCCGAGCAGATCCTCGAGCACGCGAGGGCGGCCGAGGCCGCCGGTGCCCACCGCTTCTGCATGGTCACTCAGGGCCAGGGCCTCTCGAAGCGCGACTTCGAGTCGATCGTCGAGGGCGCGAAGCTCGTCTCCGAGAACACGAACCTGAAGCGCTGCGTCTCCGTGGGCCACATCTCCGCCGAGCGGGCGCGAAAGCTGAAGGCCGCGGGTGTCCAGCGGGTCCACCACAACGTCGAGACCGCCCGCTCCTACTACGACGAGGTCTCGACCACCGTCCGCTACGAGGGCCGGATCCGGACGATCGACGCCGTGAGGGATGCCGGCCTCGAGACGTGCGTCGGCGGCATCCTCAACCTCGGCGAGTCACCCCGCCAGCGCGTGGAGATGGCGTTCGAGCTCGCCGAGGTGAATCCAACCTCGGTGCCGATCAACCTCCTCAACCCCCGCACAGGAACGAAGTTCGGCGACCGCCCGCTCATGGATCCGTGGGAGGTCGTGAAGTGGGTCGCGATCTTCCGGCTCATCCTGCCCGACGCGCTCTTCCGCCTGTGCGGAGGGCGCGTCGAGAACCTGCACGAGCTTCAGCCGCTGGCCGTCAAGGCGGGCCTCAACGGCGTGATGATGGGCAACTTCCTCACCACGCTCGGCGCCGAGCCCGCGGACGACCGGGCGATGTTCGAGGAGCTGGGGCTGAACGTCGCGCGCCAGCCCGACAACGGCGAAAACCCGCGTCCCGACAACCGCTCGGGCTGGCTCGAAGGCGATGCCCCGCGAACCCCCGTAGACGACCTGATCGACAGCCAAGCCGACGCGAACTTCTGGGACCCCTCCACCCAGCTTCGGGTGATCAAGAAGAAGGCGAAGCCGCCCCCCTACCCGAACACGGGCGAGCAGGTGAGGCGGTGAGGCGGTTTACCGCCGAAACTGGCGTGTCAGGCGGCGAAGCCACCGCAAGTGCCTCGTGACGGAAGTCCAGGCACGCCTCGAGGAGATTCGTCGCAGCGGCCTGCATCGGCGGCTGCGCCTGATCGAGGGCCGACAGGGCCCGCGCGTGCTCCTCGACGGGGGCGAGGTCCTGCTGCTCTGCTCGAACAACTACCTGGGCCTCGCCGACCACCCCAAGGTTCGAGACGCGGCAGCGCAGGGCGCTGAAAGATACGGCGCGGGCGCCGGTGCTTCGCGGTTGATCTCCGGGACGATGTCGCTGCACCGGGAGCTGGAGGGCCGCCTCGCGGAGTTCACCGGTGCCGAGACCGCGCTTCTCTTCGGCTCCGGCTATCTGGCGAACACCGGCACGGTCGCCGCGCTGGCGGGCCGCGGCGACGTGGTGCTCTCCGATGAGCTGAACCACGCGAGCATCATCGACGGCTGTCGCCTGAGCCGGGCCGAGACCTTCATCTACCGCCATCGGGACACCGAGCATCTCGAGTGGGGGCTTCGCCAGGCCGGCCCACGTGCCGCGCTGATCGTCACCGACAGCGTGTTCTCGATGGACGGCGACGTCGCTCCGCTGCCCGAGATCGCCGAGCTAGCCGCCCGACACCGCTGCATGCTGATGGTCGACGATGCCCACGGGATCGGCGCGATCGGCCCCGGGGGTCGCGGCGCCGTGGCGGCCGCGGGCCTCGCGGGCCGCGTGGACGTCGTCGTCGGCACGCTCGGCAAGGCGCTCGGCTCCTACGGCGCGTTCGTGTGCGCCCGCCGCGACGTGACCGAGCTGCTGATCAACACCGCGCGGCCGTTCATCTTCTCCACCGCTCCCCCACCTCCCTCGCTCGGCGCCGCCCTCGCGGCGCTTGACGTGCTTCGGTCGCGCCCCGGACTGGTCGAGCAGCTCCGCAGGGCCGCCGCCACGCTGCGCGAGGAGCTGGCGCGCTACGGCCTCGACCTCGGTGGCTCGCGCACCCAGGTGGTGCCCGTGATGGTCGGAGATGCCCGCCGCGCCATGGCCCTTTGCGAGCGCTCGCTCGAAGGCGGGGTGTTCGCGCAGGCGATCCGCCCACCCACCGTGCCGGAGGGAACCTCACGGCTTCGGCTCGCCGTGATGGCCACGCATGGCGCCGACGAGCTGCGCAACGCCGCCCATGTGATCGGCCACACGGCGCGCGATCTCGGCATCGCCGATTCACCCCAGGGCCCGGCCGTCACGGACGCGCATGCCCGGGTCGAGCGTGCGGCATGAGGGGAGTCCCCACCGCGGCGGGTAGCGACTGCTACCGACCGGGAGCCATCGATGACGATCGACGGCGATGGGTAGCGATCGCTACCCATCGTGCGGAGGACACCCGCTCATGGTCGTCGGCCGCCTAGGGTTTCGCCCATGCTCGCGCCCGCGGACATCACCGAGATCGACGAGGGGCTCTGGCGATGGACCGCGCGGCATCCCGATTGGGTTCCGGGCGCCAAGCCCGAGAGCCCGGCGGACTGGCCGCGCGAGGTGGGCAGCGTTGCCTACGCGGCCGGTGACACACTCGTCGTAATCGACCCACTCGTCCCGGCGGAGGCGGAGGGCTTGTGGGCCTGGCTGGACGAGCGGGCGGAGGCGGCCGGTCGGGTCGCTGTGATCAACACGATCAAGTGGCACCGGCGGAGCCGCGATGAGGTCACGGCCCGCTACGGAGCGAGCACATCGCGGGCGCGGGCGGCGCTTCCCGACGGCGTCGAGCCGGTGCCGATCCGCCGGGCCGGAGAGACCATGTTCTGGCTCCCGAAGGTGGCAACGCTGGTCCCCGGCGACCGCCTGATGGGCGACGGGAGGGGTGGGCTTCGGCTCTGTCCAGCCTCATGGCTTTCGTATGTCTCCAAGGACCTGACACCCGATGTCCTCGCCGAGGCGCTGCGGCCGCTGTTGGCGCTTCCGGTCGAGCGCGTGCTCGTCTCCCACGGCGAGCCGGTGCTTCGCGAAGGACGCGCCGCGATCGAGCGCGTGCTCGAGGGCTGATGCGCAGGCTCTTCATCACCGGAACGGGAACGGAGGTCGGGAAGACCGTCGTCGCGGCGGCCGCGGCGCGGACGCTGGCGGCGAGGGGCCAGCGGGTGGCTGTCTTCAAGCCGGCGGTCAGCGGGCTGGACGACTACCGGGACGGCGATGCAGTTCCCGACCACCACCTCCTGCGCCTCGCCTCGGGCTCGACGCAGTCCGACGACGAGATCGCGCCACACCGTTTCGGCCCGGCCGTTTCGCCCCACCTCGCCGCCGCCCTCGCCGGCGAGGAGATCGACCCGGCGCGGCTGCGCGCCGCGGCTCAGGCCGCGGCGCGCGATGCCGACGTGCTCGTGTGCGAGGGCGTGGGCGGCTTCCTGGTGCCGCTGACCCTGGGCTACCTGGTGCGCGACTTCGCCCGGGACATGGGGGCACCGGTGGGAATCGCCGCCAGCGCCGGCCTCGGGACGATCAACCACGCCCTCTTGACGATCGAGTCGGTGCGCTCCGTCGGGCTCGAGGTGGCGGCGGTCGTGCTCACGCCCTGGCCGGACGAGCCCGGCGTCCTTGAGCGCTCGAACCGCGACGCGATCGGGCGCCTGGGCCAGGTCCGGGTCGAGGTGCTGCCGCACCTGGACCTCTCGGATCCGACCAGCTGGCCGCCGCTTGAGCTCCTCTGAGGAGCCTGGGCCACCATCAGGCGACCCCCTCGTGGGCGAGCTCGCCGGTGGGTGCAACCGACGCCTCCGCGGCCTCCGCCGGTGGGCTCTCGGTCGCGCGCCCGCGGATCAGGACGGCCGCGATGACGGCCCCGGCGAACGCAACCGCGGTCGCCACCCACATCGATGTCGCGAACGCGTCGGCGAACGCGGCCGGATCGCGGACGCCGGCGGGGGCCAGGGCCTGGAAGACCGCGCCGATCACGGCCACGCCGAGCGTCCCGCCGATCATGCGGTTCAACGAGAGAATCCCGGAGGCGATGCCGGCCTTCATCTCGGCGACCGCGTTCATCGCGGCCGTGGACATCGGCGACATCACCATCGCCATCCCGAAGCCCATGAGGACGAAGGAGGGCCAGATATCGCCGTACGTGGTCTGGATGTCGATCGTGGTGAGCCAGTACAGCGCCGCGGTCACGAACAGCAGGCCGGCTGTGATCAGCCACCGCGCGCCGACTCGGTCCGTGAGTCGGCCGGCGACGGGCGCGAAGGCGACGATCATCAGCGTGGCCGGCAGGAAGCGCACGCCGGCCTCGAGTGGCGAGTAGCCGAGGATGTCCTGCATGTACAGCGCGAGGAAGAAGAACTGCGCGAGCATCGCGAACGTCACCACCAGGGCGATCAGGTTCGAGCCGATGAAGTTGCGGCTGGCGAACAGCCGGAACTCCACCATCGGCGCCGGGGCGCGGAGCTCGACCGCGACGAACGCGGCCAGCATCGCGACCGAGCCGCCGAGCAGGGCGATGATGGGTGCCGAGCCCCAGCCCCACGCGTTGGCCTCGATCAGGGCAAGCACGAGGGCCGTGAGCCCGGCCGTGAGCGTGGCCACGCCGGCGTAGTCGACCTTGCGGCCGACGGTCTCATCGCGCGACTCGCGGACCGCGAACAGGGTCGCGACCACGGCCGCGATCGCGACCGGGATGTTGAGGTAGAAGATCGCGCGCCAGGAAACGTGCTCCGCGAGCAGGCCGCCGATCACCGGTCCGATCGCCAGCGCCAGAGCGGAGACTCCGGCCCAGGTGCCGATCGCCTTGCCGCGCTCGTGCGGCTCGAAGACGTTGGTGACGATTGACAGGGTGGCCGGCATCATGAACGCGGCGCCCACGCCCTGGACCACGCGGCTGGCGATCAGCCATCCGGCGTCGGGAGCGAGCCCGGCGGTGGCCGAGGAGACGGCGAACAGGGTGACGCCGATCAGGAAGCCGCGGCGGCGGCCGAAGATGTCGCCCAGCCGCCCACCGGTAGCCAGCAGGACGGCGAAGCTGAGGGTCTAGGCATTGACCGTCCACTCAAGGCTGGAGAGGCTGGAGTTGAGGTCGTCCTGAATCGAGGGCAGGGCGACGTTCACGACGGTGTTGTCGAGCATGATCATGAACAGGGCGAAGCACATCGCGCCGAGGGTCCACCACTTCGCGTTGGACTCCGTGATCAGGTGGCGGTAACGGGTCACTTGAAGGCTCTCTTTCGATGCTTGCGGTAGGTGTCGGAGATGTCGTCGCGCTCCATCAGCACCTCGAGGGCCGCCTCGAGCTTGCGGCGCTCGTCGGCGCGCAGCGTGTCCACGAAGCGCTCCAGGCCCTCCAGGCGGGCCGCCATCAGCTCGTCGGCAATCGCATGACCGGCCGGTGTGAGGGAGACGCGACGGACCCGGCGATCGTCCGGGTCCTCGACCCGGGTGGCGAGCTTGCGGCGGACCAGCCCGTCGACGGCGCGACTGGCGGACGCCCGGGAGAGGCCGAGCCCCGCCCCGAGATCCTTGACGGTCATCGCCTCCTCGCCCTCGGTGGGTGCCGAGAGGGAGACGAGCGCCTTCATCTGCGTGAAGGCGAGGCCGGTGTCGTCGATGGCCCGGATGACGGAGCCGCCGTCCGAGCCGAACGAGCACAGCATGAGCGAGCCGAGACGGAGGGCCAGCTCCCGGTCACTCGATTGCGATCCTGTCCTCGCCTTCGTTGCTGCTTCCATGAACGTAATAATTGCAGATTTGCAACCTTTTCTCAAGCGCAAGCTATGTGATCTGGATCGCAGATCCCCTGGCGCTTTGGGTGGTGGCTAGGCGGGGACGTGGAGGGCCGTGCCCCCCACGAGGCAGGGCTTGACGCCCGACCCGCCGAAGATCGAGCCCACGTCCATCTGGAAGACGGCGCTCACGTGCGAGCCCTTCCGAGTCGAGTACGTGAGCGTGGCCTCGCCTTGGCTGCCTGTCGGGAGACCGCCGATGTCCAGCTGGTCCCCTCGGTCGAAATCCCGATCGAATCCCCGATCGAGCCCGGCCGGTGTCCCGCTGGTGACGGAGACCTGGATCTCGGCGTTGCTCTGCTTCGACTTCGCGATCAGGTCCATGAAATGGCCGCTCTCCTCGATGCACCTGGCGCGAAGGACGAGCCCGCCCTGGCTGAAGATCGTCTTGAACGGGGTCGGCGGGACCTTCGCCTTGACGACGTAGTCGATCTTGGCTGCGTTCAGACCATCGACCTTGTCGGCGTTTCCCCCGCCCACCGCGAGCGCCGTGCCGCCGGCGGCGGCGATCACGAGCGCAAGCGTGGAGGTGACGTTTGCGTAGCTGCGGCGTACCCGTGACACGGGCTCAGCCTACGCCCGAACGGCGGGTGACGCAAGCCGGGCTTTCCCGCCGGGCCGGTGTCTAGCCTCGCAAGCGGTGCGGAAGACAGGGCAGATCGGCGAGCTCGACCAGCGGTATCTCTGGCACCCGTTCACCCAGCAGCGGGACTGGGAGGCCGAGGAGCCACTCGTCATCGAGCGGGCCGAGGGCACCGACCTCATCGACTCGGAAGGCAAGCGCTACATCGACGGGGTCTCCTCACTGTGGTGCAACGTCCACGGGCACCGCAATGAGCTGATCGACGAAGCGATTCGGGACCAGCTCGGCCGCGTCGCTCACTCGACCATGCTCGGGCTCACCCACGAGCCCGGGGCTCGACTCGCCGAACGGCTCGTGGAGATCACACCGCCCGGGCTCGAGCGCGTCTTCTACTCGGACTCCGGCTCGACCGCCACCGAGATTGCGATCAAGATGGCCTTCCAGTACTGGCAGCAGCGCGGCGGCTCCGACGCGAAGCGCACCTCCTTCGTGACGCTCACCGACGCATACCACGGCGACACGCTCGGCGCCGTCTCCGTGGGCGGCATCGAGCTCTTCCACTCCGCCTACTCCCCCCTGCTGTTCGAGGCCCACAGCGTCGAGCCGGGCGATGGCGACGCGCTCGAGGCGATCCTCGACCTCCACCGGGGGGAGATCGCCGCGGTGATCGTCGAGCCACTCGTTCAGGGCGCAGCGGGCATCCGGGTCCAGCCGCCGGGCTTCCTTCGTCGGGTGCGCGAGCTCTGCGACCGGCACGACGTGCTCCTCGTCTGCGACGAGGTGGCGACGGGGTTCGGTCGCACGGGCACGATGTTCGCCTGCGAGCAGGAGCGGGTCTCGCCCGACTTCCTCTGCCTCGGCAAGGGGCTCACCGGTGGGTACATGCCGCTCGCGGCAACGCTCACCACGCAGCGGGTCTTCGAGGGCTTCCTCGGCGCGCACGAGGAGTACCGGACCTTTTTCCACGGGCACACGTTCACCGGTAACCCGCTCGCCTGCGCCGCGGCGATCGCGAGCCTCGAGGCGTTCGAGCGCGACGACGTGCTCCTGCGCCTCCAGCCGAAGATCCGTGTTCTCGGCGAGCTGCTCGCCGACGTGGCGCGCATGGACGAGGTCGCCGAGGTCCGCGGCCGCGGCTTCATGGTGGGCATCGATCTCGGCGCGCACGACCCTGCCCTTCGCCTGGGGCATCGGGTCACGATGGAGGCCCGCACCCGGGGGGCGATCATCCGCCCGCTGGGCGACGCCGTCGTGCTGATGCCGCCCCTGGCGATCTCACAGGCCGAGCTGCGCCGGCTCGTGGAGATCACATCCGAGGCGATCCGTGCCGCGTACGCCCTCGCTTACGAGTCGGCGCCGCGGGACCTTCGCCCCGCGGTCGCAGGGGAAGAGCCGGCTCCGACCGCCCGCGCCGCCTAGTCCTGGGCGACGCTCTCGCGATGCGCGCTCGCCGCGGCGGCGGTGCGCTGCGACTGGCGCCGCCCGTACCGACGCTCGGCGCGGGCCACGCGATCGTAGCTCCACTCGCACGGGCCCCGGCGGATGCGGCTGGGCACCAGCGGATGGGCGGCGCGATGCGCCGCGACGGCCGCCCGGAACGCGGCGCGGTGGGCGGCGGTCCAGCGCAGCCCGTACATCTCGCGCACCCGGTCCGGGAGCAGGCCGATCACCAGCAGGTTGAACATCGCGAGGGCAGGGCGATCCTGCGGCGGGCCGGGAATCTCAAGCGCGACGATGCGGCCGATCTCGTACGACTCATCCGTGAGGAAGACCTCGTCACCTGCGAGCCGCCCGTCAAACCACTCGCGGAAGTCGGCGTACCGCTCCGGCATCACCGAGCGCGGCATCCCGAAGAGCTCGCCGAACCGCTTGTACTCCTGCCACAGGTCCTCGCGCTCGGCGTCGTGGAGCGGCCGCACCAGCCGCTCGTAGACCACCTGCCCCGAGTCGGCGATGCACGCCATGGTCCACAGCATCTGCTTCGGGTCGAGGGCGTCGTACGGCGTCCCGGCGGGGAACGGCCCCGCGTCCCGCGCCAGCTCGCCATGCACTCGCGAGTGCAGGCGATGGGCCCGCTCAAGCGCCGCATCGGCATCCTCGCGGCTACCGGTGAAGATCGTCTCGAAGATCTTCGCGGTGCGAGCGAGGCGGTCGAATGGGGTCGCCGAGCCCTTGCTCACCTCGTAGGTCCCCGTCGAGACGACGGGATCAATCGCGCCGACCATCAGCGCCCGCTGCCCGTAGACCAGGCCAACGATGCGCTCGTCGTGCACTTGGCGGAGACCCCAGGCGGGGCACGCGGCGCGCCTGGCTGTTCGGGATCGCCCGCAACGCCGCGCTCGATGAGCTGCGCCGCCGCAGGCGGCGCGCCAACCTGAGCGACGAGGTCGCCGATCCCGACGCCGTCGAGCCGGCCGAGGCCGCCGAGGTGGCCGTGCGCCGCGCGGCGCTGGGCGACGCCCTCGCCGAGCTGAACGCGCGCGAGCGCGAGCTGGTCGCCCTGAAGTTCTTCGCCGGCCTCGCCAACGCGGAGATCGCGAGCGTGACCGGCACGAGCGAGTCCAACGCGGGCACCCGCCTGCACCGAGTGATCGAGAAGCTGAGGAGGGCCTGCGATGAGGCTGAGTGAGGAAGAGCTGGCCCGCGAGCTGCGGGCCGAGAGCCCCGAGATCGACCCAGGGTTCGCCGCCGCGCTCGACGAGTGGGCGGCGGCCGGGTTCCCGCCCGCGAAGCGGCCGGGCTGGGGCAGCGCCCGGCAAACCCTGGGCGATCGCCTCGCGAGCCTCCGCGCGCGCCTCGCGGCCACGCCCCCGAGGAAGTTCCTCGCGCCCGCTAGCGCGGTGGCGACGCTCGGCGTCGTGGTGGGGATCGCCGTCTCGCAGGTCGGGAACCCCGGCACGCCGCAGGGCATCAACGACGCTGGGGGGGATTCGGGAAACCAAGCCGCCGTCGGTGCCCCAGGCGGCGGAGTCCGGCGCCTATGACGCAAGCGAGGGGGCAGCACTCAGCGCGAAGCAATCCGGTCGCCTAGAGGCCGGGGTCACCGCCGAGCGCGCGAGCCGCGACACCGCGGCCGTAGCGGGTGCTAACCAGGGATCCGGCGCCGTCCGCCCCGGCCAGCCCCGCCACGTCGCCCAGGACGTCGACATGGTGCTTGCGAGTGAGCCGGAGGACGTGCGCGACGTGGCGGACGGGGTCAACGGCGTGGTGAACCAGTACCGCGGGTTCGTCGTGAACTCGTCGGTGCAGAGCGGCGACGCCGAGCGGAACCCCGGCGCCCGCTTCCGCCTTCGCATCCCAGCGGCGAACCTCCAGGCAGCTCTCGCCGACCTCTCCGAGCTCGCGCACGTCCAGTCGCGCACCGAGGGCACACAGGACATCACCAGCAGGTTCGTGAGCGCGCGGGGGCGGATCGACGAGTACGAGACAACACGCGACAAACTGCTCGAGGAGCTCGAGGACGCGGTAACCGCCGAGGAGATAGCGTCGATCCGGGCCCAGCTTCGCATCGTGAACGCTCAGCTCGCCGCCGCGCGCAACGACCTCGCGCAGGCCCAGCAGCGCGTCCACCTGGTGCCTGTGACCGTCTCGATCGTCTCCCAGGAGGGCGCCGACAGCGACAACGGCG
>Ga0126312_10002582_pt1 | contig 12124 bp, 10 predicted proteins | sample Plot104A_FD_92537 | JGI IMG/M metagenome (GOLD analysis project Ga0126312, IMG submission 92537) | Serpentine soil microbial communities from UC McLaughlin Reserve, CA, USA - Plot104A | ecosystem: Environmental > Terrestrial > Soil > Grasslands | place: USA: UC McLaughlin Reserve, Lake County... | reverse complement strand
CGGTTCCGCCGCCGACGACTACCTCGGCTTTGTTCTTGACGGCGTTCTCGATCGCCTCGCGATGACCGGCGAACGCCTTCGCGTCGATCACGGCGCCCATGTAGTTGGAGAAGTCGGCGACGTCGCCCATGCGGATCGTCGAGACCTCCTTGACGAGGCGCTCGCGCAGCTCCGGCCAGAGGTTCGACGGCGCGTAGACGCGCGAGGCGGCCGAGCACTTCTGGCCCTGGTACTCGAACGAGCCACGGAGGATCGCCGTCGCGAGGGCCTCGACGTCGGCGGAGGGGTGGGCGACGATGAAGTCCTTGCCGCCCGTCTCGCCGACGATGCGCGGGTAGTTGCGGTACCCGGCGATGCTCTCGCCGATCGTCTTCCACATCGACTGGAAGACCGGAGTCGAGCCCGTGAAGTGGACGCCGGCGAGGTGCTCGCTCTGAAGCGCAGCGTTCCCGATCGTCGAGCCCTCGCCGTAGACCAGGTTGATCACGCCCGGCGGCAGGCCCGCCTCCTCGTACAGCTGCATCAGCCAGTAGGCCGAGTACGCCGCAGTCGAGGCCGGCTTCCAGACGACCGTATTGCCCATCAGCGCCGGGCTCGTCGGCAGGTTGCCCGCGATCGAGGTGAAGTTGAAGGGCGTGACGGCGAAGACGAAGCCCTCGAGCGGCCGGTACTCCATCCGGTTCCAGACTCCCTGCGAGGAAGCGGGCTGCTCCTCGTAGATCCGCGTCATGAAGTGGACGTTGAAGCGCCAGAAGTCGATCAGCTCGACGGCGGAGTCGATTTCGGCCTGGTGGGGCGTCTTCGACTGGTTGAGCATGGTCGCGGCGTTGAGCGTCGCGCGCCACGGGCCCGCGAGCAGCTCGGCGGCGCGAAGGAAGACGGCGGCACGGTCCTCCGATGGCCAGCGGTGCCAGTCCTCCCAGGCGTCACCGGCAGCCTCGATCGCACGTTCGACCTCGGCGGGACCGCCCTTGTGGATGTCCGCCAGGACGCTGTCCTTGTCGTGCGGCTCGACTGCCTCGAACGTGTCGCCCGTTCTGACCTCTTCGCCGCCGATGATCGAGGGGATGTCAAGGCGTTCCCCGCGCATCTGTTCGAGGCGGCGCTTCAGCTCTGCGCGCTCCGGCGAGCCCGGCGCGTAGTCGCGGATAGACTCGTTGACGGGAGGCGGGGGGCGGAAGATGCCGGGGGCGCTCATCGGCATGGATTGTAGATTCCTGGGAGTTGACGCTCTCGGAGGATGTCCGCAGCGAGTTGGCCGGGATCGCCCCCCGCCGCCAGTGCGACCGCCTCGCCGAGCTTTCGGCGCTCTTCCACACCGCCGGGCGGATCCATCTGCGCGGACGAGGTGAGGTCTCGCTTCACCTCGACCTGGCGAGCTCCGGGGTCGCCCGGCGGGCCTTCAGCCTCTTGCGCGGGTTCGGCGTCCCCTGCGAGATCAGGAGCTACCGGCGCCGGGCGTTCGGGGGCGAGACGCGTTATCAGCTCCACGTGTCTGGCCAAGACCGCGCGCTGCAGGTGCTGCACGAGGCCGGGGTCGTGAGCGCCAGGGTGACACCGCTGGATCGGCCGCCGCGACGAGTCGTCGGCCGCTCGTGTTGCCGGGGTGCGTATCTCCGCGGTGCGCTGCTCGGCGGCGGAAGCGTCTCACCGGGTCACCTGGAGATCCGCATGGAACACCGGCCGGGTGCCGAGTTCCTCGTCGAAGTGGCGGAGGCCGAAGGGATCAGGCTGTCCGTGCAGGCACGCGACAACCATTCGTCCGCCTACGCGAAGAGCTCGGAAACGATCGCCGAGGTGCTCGCCGCGGCCGGCGCGGCGGGTGCGGTTCTGACGTTCGTCGAACGGGGCGTCGTCGGGACGGCGAAGTCACGCGCGAACCGCCTCGCGAACGCGGATCACGCGAACCTCGTGCGCACGAGCCGGGCGGCAGGCACCCAGCTGCGGGCGCTGCGCCGGTTGCAACGGCGCGGCGGGCTGGCCCGGCTGCCGCAGCCGCTCCAAGAGCTCGCCGAGCTCCGGCTGGCCCATCCGTCGCTCTCGCTGCGCGAGCTGGGGCTCAAATGCCGCCCGCCAGCAACGAAAGCGACCGTCCACCGGCGCTTGCAGAAGCTGATCAGATTGGCCGAGCCGTAGCCGCGAACTCATCGTGGCGCGAACCCCGACCACTGGCGGCGGGCCGCTAAGGCGTCGCTTGCGACGCCGTTTAAAGGCCGTGCCGGCTTTGCCGGTGCGGCCGTCTGATGCCCGACCGGCCCGCCGCGTGCCTGCGGCAGGCGGCGGGCCGGAGGGGAAGCTCCGAGGACGACCTCCCCCTCCAGTTAAACCGCGCTCCGGACCGTGGCGCCGAACGGGGTCTGAATTCGACGCCGGACGAGCGCAGACCCGCCGTGAAGTGAGTATGACTGAAAGGCCTCGGCTCGCTCAAGCGAGCTGGGCTTGTCGCTATCTCTTGATCCGCAGCGACGTCGAGAAACGCTTCGCTCGCGAGGTGTTCAGGGCCGCCCGAATGGTCACGCGGATCGAGTAGCGCCCCGGGCGGAAGCGATTGCTGATGCGAACGATCCGGGAGCGGTAGGCCTTGACCGTCGAGCGCTTCCGCAGGGCCCGGCGGTTGCCGCGGTAGAGAGCGGCTTCGACCGTCGCATCCTCCTGGGCGTTGACGACGAGTGCCAGGCTGAGCCTGCGCGCCGGCAGCACCCGTTTCCTCGGGAAGCGGACTTTCGCGCCTGTCACGGTGGTCGTGTGCCGCCACGAGCGCATGCGGCCGGGGCAACGGCCGCCGGTCTGGGCGACGGTGCCCTTGACGGAGTCGAACGAGGGTCGCCGGGAACCGTCGGCGCGGACGAGGGCGGCCTGCCAACGCTCGAGATCGGGCTCGTCACGGAGCAGGAAGAAGAGGACCGAGCGCACCGAAGCGTCGCAGGCGAGGTAGCGAATCGCCTGGTTGTAGATCCCCGCCTGGTTTGACTCGTTCGTCGTCCGCACGCTCTCCCGCCCGTAGTAGGCCCCCGCCGAGGACGGCACGATTCCAACCTGCCAGCCGAGCTCGTCGAGTCGGAAGGCGATGCGCCCGCGCGAAGTGCCTTCACCGAACGTGGGCTGTCGTGTGCCGCGGAAGGCGTCCCAGAACGCTTGCTTGATCCGGCCGAGGTTCGGCACACCGGCGTTCGGCCAGCGGTAGCCCTTCGTGAGGCTATCCGTATCCCGGTCGGGATACGGGTGGAACCCGAGCTCGTCCATGATCGGTCTCTGCCGCTTGGCGCGCCGGTAGGCCTTGCCTAGGCCGCTAATGAAGCGGACGGGCGAGATCGAGACGTTGTCCTTTGCGCCGGGCGCGTCGTTGCCGCGCGGCGAGAGCCCGATGCCGATGACTGTGATCGCAGGATCGACCGCTTTGAGCGCGTCGTACGACCGGGCGAGCAACGCGTAGTAGGCGGCGGGCGAGAGCTGAACGCCGTTTCGCCCGAACTGGGGCTGCCAGAAACGGGGCTGATTCGGCTCGTTGCCGACGACGTAGTCCTTGACGGTCGGGAAGGTGCGCGCGAGCTGCTGCAGGAAAGAGGCGTACTGCGCTCCCGCCGTGTTCGGGTTCGCGGTGATCGAGCGCGCCTTCGCGGGCGCGACGGCGAAGATGACGCGGATGCCGCGCATGCTCGCGTACGAGACGTAGGACTCGAGGGCTTGCTGTCGTTGGATCGTCGTCGGCGCGTCGGGATCCCAGGTGATCGAGACCCGGTTTTCGCGCATGCCCAGATCGGCCAGGCTGTCGAAGAACCAGGGAGCGTTCTCCGGCGCGATCCCGAAGTCGTCGACGACGCCAACATCGATGGCCGAAGCGTTGCCGGCCACCACGAGGGCGGCCATTAACGATGCGGTGAGCGCAAACAGAGACTTCAGAGGTACCCCTTTCGGTTGCCAGAGTAGCGTTCGCGCCGGAGGCTCAAGCGCCTCCTTTTGTTCGAATAAAGTGAACCCAAGCGAACAGAGGGGAGCCATGGCCAAGCGCGTTGCTATCAACGGATTCGGACGGATCGGACGGAACTTTTTCCGCGCGTACCTGAGGCAGGAGCCGGACTTCGAAGTCGTCGCGCTGAACGACATCGCGCCAGCCGAGGTGCTTGCACACATGCTCAAGTACGACTCGAGCTACGGGGTCCTCGACGCCGACATCGGGCACGGGGACGGTGAGCTGACAGTCGAGGGGAAGTCGGTCAAGGTCACCTCCGAGCGCGACCCCGCGGCGCTGCCCTGGGGCGATCTCGGCGTCGAGGTCGTAGTCGAGTCCACCGGGCTGTTCACCGACCGCGAGGGCGCCGCCCAGCACATCGAGGCGGGTGCCAAGAAGGTCGTGATCTCAGCGCCGGCGACCGATCCCGACGTCACCCTCGTCCTCGGCGTGAACGACGATGTCTACGACCCCGAGCAGCACGACATCATCTCCAACGCTTCCTGTACCACGAACTCGGTGGCCCCGATGGCCAAGATCCTCCTCGACGAGTTCGGGATCGAATCCGGCTTCATGACGACGATCCACGCCTACACGACAGAGCAGCAACTCCTGGATCAGATCGCGTTGACCCGTAAGGGCAAGGCCGATCTGCGCCGGATGCGAGCTGCGCCGCAGAGCGTCATCCCCTCGACGACCGGCGCGGCGAAGGCGACCTCGCTCGTGATCCCCGAGCTGAAGGGAAAGCTGGACGGGATGTCGATGCGCGTCCCGGTCCCGGTCGGCAGCGTCACCGACCTCGTCTGCGTTCTGTCGCGCGACGCGACGGTCGAGGAAGTCAACGAGGCATTCCGCGGCGCCGCTGGGGAGGATCGCTGGACCGGGATCGTCCAGTACACCGACGAGGCGCTCGTCTCCGCCGACATCGTCGGCAACTCGCACTCGCTGATCCTCGACGGCCTGTCGACCATGGCAAACGGGCGCATGGTCAAGGCCATCGGCTGGTACGACAACGAGTGGGGCTACAGCTGCCGACTCGTGGACGTGGCCGAGAAAGTCGCGGCGTCGGTCGGCGCCCCGGTTGGCGCGTAAATCCAGGTCGGTCCGCGACGCCGACGTCGCGGGCCAGCGCGTGCTCGTCCGGGCCGACCTGAACGTCCCCCTTGAGCACGGGCAGGTCGCGGACGACACGCGGATTCGCGCGGTGCTGCCGACGCTGGAGCTGCTCCTTGAGCGGGAGGCGACAGAGGTCGCAGTCTGCTCGCATCTCGGGCGGCCGAAGGGGTTCGATGCGGCGCTCTCGATGCGTCCGGTCGAGGAGCGGCTGCGTGAGCTCGCGCCGGACGAGCGGCTAGTCGTACTCGAGAACACGCGGTTCGACCCGCGCGAGACCGAGAACGACGAGTCGTTCGCGCGCGAGCTCGCCGATGGCCGCGACCTCTTCGTCAACGACGCCTTCGGCTCCGCGCACCGCGCGCATGCGTCGACCGTCGGCGTTGCGAAGATCCTTCCCGCGTACGCCGGGCTGCTGCTCGAACGGGAGTTGGAGGAGCTCGGGAAGCTGCTCGGCGAGGTCGAGCGGCCGTTCGTCCTGGTCTCGGGCGGAGCCAAGGTCGAGGACAAGCTGGGCGTGCTCCAGAATCTCGGCGGGAAAGCAGACGAGGTGCTGATCGGCGGCAAGATGGCGGAGGAGGTGCGGGGGGAGAATCCTCTCGACTTCGAAGTCGTCCTGCCGCGCGATGTCGTCGCGGCGTCCGCCTTCGACCCCGACGCGGAGGCCAGGATCGTGCCCTACGAAGAGCTGCCGGAGGGGTGGCTCGGCCTGGACATCGGCCCGGAGGCCCGCGCCGACTTCGGCGAGCGCATCCGGCGCGCGCGAACGGTGTTCTGGAACGGTCCGATGGGCGTGTTCGAGTGGCCACGGTTCGCGGACGGGACGAAGGCGATAACTGAGGCGGTTGCCGACGTCGACGGTTTCACCGTCGTCGGCGGCGCGGATTCCGTGCGCGCGCTTCACGAGGTCGGGCTTGCCGATCGCGTGTCCTGGGTCTCGACCGGCGGGGGAGCGGCGCTCGAGTTCCTGGAGGGCAAGGAGTTGCCCGGCGTCGAAGTGATCCCGGAGGCTTAAGGTGCACCGATGCTGATCGCCGGCAACTGGAAGATGCACAAGACGGCCACGGAGACGGCCGACTTCTGCCGAGCGCTCCGCGACGAGCTCGCCGACCTCGAGGGCATCGACGTCGCAGTCTGTCCGCCGTTCACCGGGCTCGCGCCTGCGGTGCAGGCGCTGGCGGGCACTGAGATTGCGGTCGCCGCCCAGAACATCCACTGGGAGCCCGAGGGCGCGTATACGGGAGAGATCTCGACGCCCATGCTCGTCGAGCTGGGCGTCTACGGCGCGATCGTCGGCCACTCGGAGCGCCGGCAGTACTTCGGCGAGACAGACGAGAGTGTCGGCCGGCGCGCCGTCGCTGCGCTCGACGCCGGGCTGTGGGTGATCGCCTGCATCGGCGAGCTCGAGGAGGAGCGCGAACGGGGGGAGACCGAGGACGTGCTCCGCCGGCAGTTGGTCGCCCTCGAGTCCCACGATGATCTGGTGATCGCATACGAGCCGGTCTGGGCGATCGGGACGGGCAAGACGGCGACACCCGAGCTGGCGCAGGAGGCGCACGCGTTCATCAAGTCGATCCTCGACGTCCCCGTACTGTACGGCGGCTCGGTCAAGCCGGAGAACGCGGCCGAGCTGCTGGCCCAGCCGGACATCGACGGCGGGTTGGTGGGCGGGGCGTCGCTCGAGATCGACTCCTTCGCCGCGATTTGTCGGGCCGCACCAATCTGGTAGCGCTGGTGATCCTGGACGGGTGGGGCTGCGCGCCGCCCGGTCCCGGCAACGCCGTCGAGCTCGCCGACACCCCGGTCTTCGACCGCCTCTGGTCGAGCTATCCACATACGACGCTGAAAGCCTCCGGTGAGGCGGTCGGCCTGCCGCCCGGTCAGATGGGGAACTCCGAGGTCGGTCACCTGACGATCGGGGCGGGGCGCGTGCCGTTCCAGGATCTCGTGCGAATCAACCGTGCGGTCGAGAGCGGAGAGCTCTATTCGAACGCCGCCCTGCAGGGCGCGTTCGAGCGAGCAAAGGCTCGCGGCACGAATGTCCACCTCTTAGGCCTCGTCTCGTATGGCGGTGTCCATTCCCACATAGACCACCTTCGAGCGCTTTTGGAGATGGCCGAGCGAGAGGGAATGGCCGACCGCACGTGGATCCACGCCTTCACGGACGGAAGGGACGTCTCGCCCACCTCGGCGGTGAACGATCTTGCCGAGCTATCTCGGGAGAAGATCGCGACCGTAATCGGCCGCTACTACGCCATGGACCGGGATCAGCGCTGGGATCGCACCGAGCGCGCGCTGGCTGCGTTGCTCTCTGGCGACGAAGGCGTGACGGGGTCAGACCCCGTCACCGAAGTGCAGCGCAGCTACGACGAGGGTGTGACGGACGAGTTCATCGAGCCGATCGTCCTCGAGGGGCGGCCGCGGATCGCCCAGAACGATGCACTGATCCTCTTCAACTTCCGGCCCGACCGCATGCGGCAGCTGACGCAGAAGCTTCTGGCCGCAGGGTTCGACGTTACGACGATGACGCGCTACCGCGAGGATTTCGACTGCCCGGTTGCCTTCCCCGAGCAAGAGCTCTCAGGAGTGACGGCAGAGGTCCTCGCCCAGCACGGCGTGCGTCAGCTTCACGTCGCCGAGACGGAGAAATACGCCCACGTGACCTACTTCTTCAACGGTGGCGAGGAGAAGGAGTTCCCGGGCGAGGTGCGCATCCTCGTCCCTTCACCGCGGGATGTACCCAGCTACGACCTGAAGCCGGAGATGTCCGCGCGGGAGGTGACCGACCGCTTCGTCGAGGCGATTGAATCCGGCGAATACGGGTATGCCGTATTGAACTTTGCAAACCCGGACATGGTCGGACACACAGGGTCAATCCCAGCGGCGGTGAAGGCGGTCGAGACAGTCGACGCCTGCCTAGGCCGGGTCCTCGCCGCTATCGAAGCCAAGGGCGGCGTCACCCTCGTCACCGCCGACCACGGAAACGCGGAGCACATGTTGGAAGCTGACGGCAAGCCACATACGGCACATACCGCGAATCCCGTACCACTTGTGCTGACCGATACGAAAGCGGATCTCCGAGAGGATGGTGAGCTGTCGGGTTTGGCGCCGACAGCGCTCGAACTGCTCGGACTCGAGCCGTCTTTACAAATGACCGGCAAAAACTTGATCAAAAGTCACGGATAACCGGGATATAATCGTCCTCCCTTTGGCGCTCCCCCAGCCAGATTTCGGTGTACTGCGGAAGGCTCAGCGCGGCGATGAGCGGGCGTTCAACCTCATCGTCCGGGCGTACGAGACGCCGGTCTACAACTACGTCTTGCGGCTGGTCGGCGACCGGGCGCTCGCCGAGGATCTGACCCAGGAGGTCTTCCTCCGCGTCTACCAGGGCCTGCCGAAGTTCTCGCTGCGCTGCCGCTTCACGACCTGGCTCTTCCAGGTGACCAAGAACCGAGTATTGGACGAGCTGCGCGCGAGTGAGCGCCGACCCCGGTCGGTCGTGACGATCGACGACATCCCACCACTCGAGGTACTCGATGCGCCGGTCGAGCAGGTCGAGGCGATGGATGCCGTCTGGCGTTCCGTCGACGACCTCAACGTCGACCTGAAGATGGCGCTGCTGCTGCGCGACGTCGTCGGCCTGTCGTACACCGAGATCGCCGACTCGCTCGAGATCACGCTCGCCACCGTCAAGTGGCGCATCTACAAGGCGCGGGAGGAAGTCCAGCTCGCGCTCGCCCGTGAGGGCATAACCTTCGGCGAGCAGACCGAAGTGGCGCAGGACGTCGCGCCGGTTCCCTAGCGGGCTCGGTCTCGAAGCCACTCCGCCAGCAGCCGCGCCGTCTCCGCCGGCGTCTCGCCGCGCGGAAGGACGTCCGCGCGCGGCGGGGGCTGGGGCGGAGGCGTGTTTCCCCCGTCGCCGTCGTACGCCAGCGCTAGGCCGCCGGCGAGAAGTCCAGCGGCGACGAGCGCCGCGATCGCAAGTAAGGCCCCTCGTGAGATGTGGAGCGTGCGAGCCGGCGCCATCACCTCTGTGACCGCCGTCGTATCGCCCTGCGCGAGCTCTCGAGCGAACTCGGACGCCGACCGCGGCCGGTCCGCCGGCTTGAACGCCAGGGCGCGCAGCACTGCTCGCTCCAGCTCGGGCGGCACGCCGTCGAGTGGCCGAGGAGGTTGCCGCTGCTCGAGAGCGAGGTCGGCCAACGACTCGAACTCGTACGGCGTCCGGCCGCTCAGCAACTCGTACGCCACCGCTCCGAGGGTGTAGATGTCGGCGGCGGCCGTGACAGTAGCGCCGGATGCTTGCTCGGGTGCGAGGTACGCCGCCGTCCCCAGCACCGTCCCGGCCTCTGTGAGCTGTGTTCCCTCCAACATCCGAGCGATGCCGAAGTCGGCGATCTTGACGACGCCATCGTTGCGAATCAGGAGGTTCTGGGGCTTGATGTCGCGGTGGACGAGACCCGCGGCGTGTGCGCGCTCGAGCCCGGCGCAGACCTGAAGCAAGTGCTCGACAGCCCGCTCCGGCTGCATCGGGCCGGTTCGCGCGAGCAGGTCGGCGAGCGTCTCGCCCTCGACGTACTCCATGACGATGTACGGGAGCCCGTCCTCCTCGCCGGCGTCGTAGACGGCAACCAGATTCGGATGTGACAGCGCCGCTGCCACCCGGGCCTCCCGGAAGAAACGCTTCTGGAGAACGTCGTCTTCGGCGACCGATGCAGCGAGGCGCTTGACGGCGACCTTCCGGCGCAACTCGGTGTCTTCGGCTAGCTCGACTGTCGCCATCCCGCCCTTGCCGAGCGTCCTCTCGACGGCGTACCGGCTCACTCGTCGCCCTTGTCGTCGTCGTCGTCGTGGTCGTGCTTCTTCTTGTCTTGTTTCTTCTTCTTCTTCTTTTTCTCATTCTTCTCGCGGTCCATGTCAGGCGGCGGCTGCGGCTGCGCTACCTCGCACGGCGGGATCTGCGCCACGAGCTCGTTGACGACACCGGAGAGGTCTTCGAGGTAGAGCTCTGGGATCACACGGTCGTCGATCGCCGTCGTCAGCTCGGCGCGAAGGCGGCCAGCTTCCTGCTTGGCGCCACATGCATCGCCGCTCGAGAGCAGGCTCGCGACCTTGTCGCTGTGAGTTGCCAGGCGCTCTGCGACTGCGCTCTCGATCGTCGGACGGGTGTCGGTGCGCCGTTCGACCTCGTTCTCCCCGCCGCCGCAGGCGGCGAGCGCCAACGCACTACACGCCGTGAGCAAGACGCTCGGCCAGCGAATCGGGCAACCCCCTTTCCCGGATCTCCTCCTGTGTTCGCGCGACAGGGTAGGCGACTCGGCGGAACCGGGCATGCTTGGCATCGAAGTCAAGCTCGACGAACGCGGCATCGGGGTTCCCGTCACGCGGCTGCCCGACCGACCCGGGATTGAGCAGCCAGCGACCGCGGTCGAGTCGGGCCTCGAAACCGTCGGGCACGACGCCGCCTTCGAGCGTGTTGCCGTCGAGAACCACGGCGGTGGCGACGTGGGTGTGACCGACGAGGACGACGGGCGCGGTCGTCATCATCAGCGACTCCAGGGCAACGAGCTCGGACAGCACATATTCCCAGACTGGATCTCGCGGGCTGCCGTGGAAGAGCTGAGCTCCCTCGACTTCTGCGGTCGGCTCCAGCCCTTTGAGGAACCGGCGCGACTCCGCGCTGAGCTGCTGCGACGTCCAGAGCGAGGCTTCGGCGGCCTCGGGGTTGAACTCCTCCAGCGCGACGTCGGCCGAACCGAGCGCGAGGAGATCGTGGTTGCCGATCAGCACGATGTCGGCGCGCTCCCGGACGAGGTCGCAGCAATCGTTCGGGCGCGGGCCGTAGCCCACGGTGTCACCCAGGCACCAGATCGCGTCGGCCGGCTCGCGGTCGATCTCGCCCAGGATGGCCTCGAGCGCGTAAAGGTTGGCATGGACATCGGAGATGACGGCGACGCGCACGGCGAGATTCTGGGTCATCGTGACCGCTGCGGGCCTGTGGCTCGCGGCCGCTCTGCTGTTGTGGCAGACCTCGGTCCCGGATGGGTTGGATCTCCCGCAGGTCGACGCGCGCCACGTCTTCGGGGAACGACAGATCGAGCGCAGCGGCCGCTACGAGCAGGGCTTGCGGCTCCTGTGGGCCGGAGCGCTCCTTGCGCAGGTCGCGATCCTCGGGCTCGCCGTCTGGCTGGCGCCTCGGGCTCGCCTCCGCGGCATCCCCGGCGGCGTCGCGCTCGGCGCTGCAACCCTCGTCGCCGTCTGGATAGGGCGGCTGCCGTTCGTGCTCACAGCGCACTGGTGGCGACGCCGCTACGGCGTCTCCCGTTCTGATTACGGCACGATCCTCGTCGACCCCTGGCTGGAGCGCCTCGGCACGCTCGTGGCGGCCTGTGCGGCGATCGCGCTGGCGATGGTGCTGGCTCGGCGCCTCGGCGAGCGCTGGTGGCTCGCCGGCGGGCCTGCATTCGCTGCTCTCGCCGCCGTTTTCCTACTCGCGCAGCCATTGCTGCTCGTTCCGCGTCTCGACCCGCTCCGCGACCAGACCCTGGCGGCCGAGATTCAGGCGCTCGGGCGGCAACAGGGCGTCGGGGAGGTCGAGGTTCAGGTCAGGGATGCGAGCCGGCGCACGCGCGCGATCAACGCCGAGCTTTACGGCGTCGGCCCGACGAAGCGGATCATCCTCTGGGACACGGCGCTCGACGGCAGGCTGACGCCGGCCGAGATCCGGTCGCTCGCCGCCCACGAATTCGGCCATGTCGAGGCGCACCACGTCTGGAAATCGATCGCGTGGTTGTTCCTGTTCGCAGTGCCAGGTGCCTACGTGGTCGCCCGCGTAACGCGCCTACGCGGCGGGCTCGGCCGACCGGCGGCGGTCCCGCTCGCCCTCCTAACCGTCACCGTGCTCGAGCTCGCCCTGCTGCCCGCGACGAACGCGATCTCGCGGCGGTACGAGGCCGAGGCGGACTGGCTCGCGATCCGCGCGACGAACGATCCCGGAGCGTTCGCGGGGCTGACCCGCGGGCTCGCCGCGGCATCGCTCGCTCAGCCCGATCCACCCCGCTG
>Ga0126312_10002581_pt1 | contig 12130 bp, 17 predicted proteins | sample Plot104A_FD_92537 | JGI IMG/M metagenome (GOLD analysis project Ga0126312, IMG submission 92537) | Serpentine soil microbial communities from UC McLaughlin Reserve, CA, USA - Plot104A | ecosystem: Environmental > Terrestrial > Soil > Grasslands | place: USA: UC McLaughlin Reserve, Lake County... | reverse complement strand
TGATATTGGACCTGTTCCCATTCCATCGTCCGGCGTAAGCGTGTCGAGCGTTCTGAAGCCTCCCGCGCTATGCTTAAAGCAAACATCGCAGAGGTGGTCCAACTTCATTGACTACCGCTTTAGGCCCCTCTGTGTCAAGCCACTGCCTGTAAAGCGAGCTCCGAGTCCGCGACGAGCGCCCTGAACACCGCGTCCGAGACGCGCCGCTTGAGGCACCGCATCGCCTCCCTGCGCGACTTGCCTTCTCCCAGCTTCTTCAGATAGTAGGCTCGCCCACGAGGGTCGCTGCGGGCCTGGCAGACGGCCACCAGGTGCAGAACCTTGTTGAGGCGTCGGTTGCCGGCGAGCGAGACCCTGTGCCTTACGACCTCGCCGCTCGAGGCCTCGATCGGGGCGACCCCGGCGTAGGAGGCGAAGTGGGCCTTGCTCGGAAACCGGGCAACGTCGCCCACGATCCCGGCCAGCTTCGCCGCCAGGATGGGTCCGATCCCGAAGATCTCCGTGAGCGCGGTGCCCGATGCCTCGACCTCCTCCCGGATGCGCTCGTCCAGCGAGGCGACCTTCCGGTCCAGGGCGCGCACGTCGCGTACCAGCTCGGAGGCCAACCGCTTGCGGACCCGTCCCGTTTCGTGACCGGGCCGGGCACGTCGCAGCAGCTTGGCGGCGGCTTCCGCCGAGAGCCCCTTGGCGACGCCGTCCGAGAGGAGGTCGCGCAGCAGCACGTGAAGGCGGTTCAAAGCGCGAGTGCGCTCGGCGACCAGGTCCTCGCGTCGTTCGGTGAGCAACCTAAGGACCTCGGAGCGGCCTTCGGGCCCGTCTTCGGTACGCACCGTGGCCAGGCGTCCGTTGCCAAGGGCGGCGAGCGCGGTGAAGGTGGCGTCCAGGCGATCGTTCTTGCGGGCGTTGCCGGACGAGAGCACTCTGACCTTCGCCGAGAGCTTGGGCGGCACGTCCACCACTTCCTCGCCGACCGCCACGAGCTTTTGCGCCACGGGTCTACCGATGCCGGCGGCGCCTTCCACCGCCCAGCGTCGCTTCGGGAAGCGCTTGCTCCAACGCTCCAGCGCCCGCAAGCCTCTCCGGTCGGCCGGGAAAGTTTCGTGCGCGACGAGCTCTCCGTTCTCGTCGATGGCCGCTACGGCGTTCACGCTCTTGTGGGGGTCCACCCCGATGAGCACCCTCACGCTGCTCCCTCCTCCACCGTTCGCCCACGGTCTACTATGGCGCGCGGAGGACATTCCGACTTCGGGTCCGCGCTCTTCTCGCGGCCCACGCCTCTGTTGGGTCACCCCGCTCGCCGGACGCCGACGGGCCGCAGGCTTATAGCAAGCCAACCCTGCGAAAGGCGGCAGGAGCGTCGCGAGCGATCCCGGCCGGCGTCCTAGAAGCTTAGCGGCTGCAGACCACTGAGCTCCCGGTCGGAGTTAAACAAGTCGGAGCGTCGGGGCGTCCCATTTCGGGTAAGCGAAGCGGCGTGGGAGGCCTCGTGCTGTGGCGGTTACGCCTTCTTCGGTAAGGAGCACGCACTTGCTCTTGGAGCCATCTGTCAGGTCCTTCCCGTAGACATCAAGGCAGCACTAAGGCGGCCCGATCCTCGACGACCATCCTTCCCAGGCCTGCAGGAGGGCGCCGTTGGTGCATTCTCCGGCTGCGGCTTCTGACAGGCCGATCCAACCACTCCGACGCGCCGAGTCCGCTGCAGCGATGCGGAGGAGGTTCTTGGAGGCTTCTGGCAAACCGTCGCGTTTTAACAGCTCTCGCATGCGCCCTTCCGTCAGGCGGTCGTCGGTCATCGCATCCAGACGCTCTTCGAGCGCGGCGAAGGCTCGGTCCGACTCCTCCTTGGGCAAGCGCAGCGAGTCCGTGTTCGGGGCGATCTCCACTTGTTCGTCGAACCCCTTCAACGTCCCGAAATCGTCTTCGTAGACGTGCAGGCTGTCGCTCAGGTGGTCGTAGGACCCTACCTCCAAATCTAGCCAGCCGGCCATCACCTCCTGGAGGACAGTGAACTGCACGAAGTTGTAGGGTGTAGGGGACGCCCCGGAAGAGGTCGTTGCTGCACATCACCTGCGCCCACTCCAGCCTGCCCTTCCTGACCTTGAGCATGGAGAGCACGTTGCAGGGGACGTCCTGAGCCGCGGGCCGGCCCTCCTCGTCCGGCAGGTCTATCTTAGGGTCCCAGAGCTGCAGGACGACCTGCCGGCTGTCGGGTTTATTCTTAAGGGCAATGTAGGCCCTCTCGAGTTGGTCCAAGCCGAACCGGCGCCGCAGCCGGTGACCGTAAGCACCGTGGTAGCGCTCTCCGGGCCCCGTGTACTTCGGCAGCTCCGGGTTCCAATGGTTCGGCAGCGCGGAGTCGTCGCGGCCAGCGAGTATCCAGACCGTTTCTGCTATGGCGAAGGCCGGATTGATGGTTGGTCTCCGGGCCAAGACCCACCGCTCGAGGGGATTGCGGATCGCGAAGGCGGCGTGGAGGATCTCGCGAGTCGGACCAGCGCGGCTCGCCTGCTCTTGGGCCTCGCCTTCGACCAGGAAAGCCGCCGCTGCCTTGCTCCAGGCCTCGTTGGCCGTCCGTCCCTCCAACAGGCGCACCTACTCCTCCGTCTCCGATCCGGTAATGAGGTGGTTGATGCCCCACTTCGGCGGATACCAGTAGCTCAGGGGCTTAAGGTTGGGGCTGTAGGTCTGCTTTATGCGCGTGCGTTGGGTGACTCCCCTGGCATACGGGTGGGCGACCCGGGCGTACTTGTCCACCTCGCAGAAAAGGTTCTGGCAGTCGATGAGCTGCAAGGGACGGCCCCACAGCGACTCGAACTCTAAGCCGAGCCGCTCGAACTCCTCCTCCTGGCGATCGGCCACAACCTTTATGATGTCCACCTCACTCAGGCCCCCGAGGTCCTCGAAGCACTTGCGGATGCCGTTGCGGGCACCGGGCCCGGGCATCACGAACTCCATCTCGCTGAAGTCGGTAAGCTCGCCGTAGTTCAGGTCGGTGACGTACTGGTAAGCGAGGAAGTCCCCGATCATCGGGTAGCCGCGCAGCAGGCCGAAGGCCTCCCGCATGCTGCGCGCTTCGCTCAGGCGCTCGGGGACGGCGTCCTCCATCATCCACCTGAGTAGCTTTAGGTAGAGGCTATGCTTCCTGGAGCTGCCGACCCTCTTGCCACCCGATGGCATTATGTATGCGGCCGAGAAGAGGCGCCTGCCGCTCTCGATAACGCGCGTCAAGAAAGCATCGTATTTCTCGAAGGAGTAGTCGGCGTGGGAGACGGTACCGAACTCATCTTCCAGCATCTCCCATGTTTCGATACGGTTGAAGATCTTAAAGAGGATAGTGCGGAAGAAGACCTCCCGCGGGTCTTGGTCGCCCTCGTAGATGACATTCTTGATCAGGTACTGGCTTGCCCGGTCCGAGGCGCGGTACGCGTTGGTGAATTTGTACTGCCTCAGGATCGGGTCCTCGGTCCACGGGTACGGCCGCCCCCTGAGCCGCTCGAAGAACACCGCTTGCCGTTCCGCGGCGAAGTACCAGAAGGTATCGTAGACCTCTGTGGGCCTCGCCGGCGCGAGGCTGGAGAAGACAATAGGGGCCCGGCCTCTTGCGCGGTCGGGGAGCCCCTGTTCGAGAAGGCCAAGATCCGGTTGACGCGCGTCGTCGCGCCCCTCTGGAAGGTCGTGACTAGAGCCCATTCTCCCCTTTCAAGGCTCGCAGTACCTGCTTCAACGCCTCGTCCAGCGGTCCTTCGTTGGCGACCGTCTCGACCGGTTGGCGTTTCGCCTGCTCCCGCGCGAGCTCCCCGTACGCGTCGCGCAGTTGCCTCCACCGTTCGTCTGAACCCTCTTTCCGCAGCGGGCTCCGCCGGGTTACGAGGAACGCTACGGCCGGCTCGGCTTCTCCCCAGCCTTGAAGCTCGAGCTCGATCATGGCGTCCAGGACACCTCGGTCCACGCCCCCGACGATACCGTAAACCACCGTGGACCACCAGAACCGGTCCAGGATCACTGAGCGTCCTGCCTCGAGGGCCGGTAATATCCGCCAACCGATAGCGTCCAGATGCGCGGCGACGTGCAACACCTGCAAGCTCGCGGGCTCTATGTGGTCGATGCCAAACTCGCCCGGGTCGTGGTGGACTCCGTAGACGAGTCGGCCCAGGGTGCCCGGGGCTCGCCCCGGGAAGGAGAAGTACTCGCACGGCACGCCCCGTCGGATCAGCTCGTCCACCAAAGCTTTCGCTAAGGTGGTCTTGCCGACGCTGTCTGGTCCCTCGAAGACGATGAGTCGACCACGAGCATCAACCCGGGTCACGCCACCGCCCCGGGGATTGCAGCGCTTTCCCCAGATTCGCTCAAGAGAGCCTCCAGCTCTGCGGCCAAGCCTCGGAGGCTCTTCTTGGGAAGGCCGCCGCGCTTTGCCACGCTCGCTATGCAGTTAAGCTGCGCAAGCTCCAGGCCGAGCTCGTGGGCCATGAAGCGCCCGAGATCGTAGAGGCCCAGGTAGTTCCCGTAGGCCTTTTCGAAGAGGTACTGCGTCGAGTAGACGCCGGTGACCCTGAGCTTGGTATTGTCGAAGGGGGCGAACGAGACGTACTGCAGGCAGGGAAAGCCACGCAGTGGCTGGTTAGTGTGATCCTCGGACGGGTCGAATAGCCCGGCCTGCAACGCGCTGCGGCGGCGGTTGCCCCGAGCGTAGGTGCTGATGACATGTTCTAGCTGGTTCTTCCCTTCAGGTCCGAACGACGTCAAACGCTGGAAATACGTGCCGTTGCGGTTTCGGGTGTCCGCTTTCTTGAGCATGGGCAGGATCCTAGCGTAGCGCTCGAACAGTCTCTCGCGTCCCAAGTTAGGAATCCATAACCCCGTCGGGAAGATGGTGTTAGCTACGGTACGGCAGGAGAACTCGCCATGCTCCGCCAGGGCTACATCCAGAGCGCCCCTTATGATGAGCTCCTCCGGCGGTCGCCCCTCGTCTAGCCCTTCCACCGCCACGCAGAGCGGGGATATCTCCTCGACCCCTCGCTCCATAACAGCGAGAAACGCTCGGGCCCAAGCCCGCGAGAGGTTTTCCTCGACCAGGTAATGAGGAGGTTCAACCATCTTCCACTCCGTAATCGGGATCTTCCCAGTGACGATACGGCCCCCGACCTACGTAACCCCTGCGCGAAACCCGCACAAAAGCCGCCCAGTCCGATTTCGGGCGGTAGACCCGGCCTATGCCGGGCGCCGTAGCGGTTAATAGCACCGCCGAGTCCATCCGCTCTATCACACGGAGATTGGCGGCCTCGTGAAGGGTGCCCGGAGGCAGCATGAGCAGGTCGCCGACCTGCATGTCCACAGCCCGACCGGTCCACTTCTCGCCCACGACGAAGAGGTTCTCCCGCACATCCCTCCCCAAGATGCCCGCGCGGATGTCCTTGGGCGTCGACTTTAGGAGCCGAGCGGATCGCTAGTAGGTCAGCATACCGAGACTTCCCCGCATGTGGTACACGAGAGTGGCGTAACCTACCCCGAGCCAACTCGCTACCGTGTACGCCTGGCGCGGCGTGCATTGCTTAGGCTCCCAGCCGCGCGCCCGGAAGCCGTGTTTGACGGCGGTCGCCGGCATCAGGAAAAAGCCGGCGAAGCGATCCGCGAGGTACTCTTCGGGACGCGCGCTCGCGGGCGGTTCCTCCTGACCCGCGTTCTCGCTTGCCCCATCCACAGCCACCCCGTGCCCGTAGTCGTGATGGCCGAGCTCGTGCGCCCCGGTGTAGGCCTGCCGCCCCGGCGGGCGGTCCGAAGAGATCAGAATGATAGGTCTCGGCTGGGCTCGGTACACCCCCTCTAGGCTAGGGATCGGCATGAAACGGAGTTCTATGCCGAGCTTATCGAGGATGTCGAAGACGGGGGTAGGGGCCTGTAAGCGGATCCCCATCTCGTTCCGCAACCTCAGCGCCCGCTGCGCAGCGTCCAACGCCAAATCTCTGCGCCGCTGCGCCGTTAATGCTCCTACTCCTGTCGCCAAAGCGTCCATCTCCTAATCCTTGCGGAGGGCCGAGAGTACTTTGAGCACCCGGTCCAGGTCTTCCTCACGAAGCTTGGAAAGCTCCCGCGCCGCAAGCTCCACGCGAGCCTGGTGCTCATCGGCTACGGGTTCCCCGCCGGCGAGCCAGGAGAGGTCCACCGCGTATAGGTCGGCCAACTCGGCGAGCTCTTCCGCCGAGACCCGCCGGCGTCCCGCTTCCATCTCGGACACCGACGGCCTATGAAGCCCTAGCGTCTTCGCGACCTGTCCCTGGGAGAGCCCCGCCATCTCCCTGGCCATACGGAGCCTTTCGGCCAACGCCATCCGTTTTGGATCCCCCTCAGCCACGGCTATCTCCTTCCCCTGCGCCGATGGTCAGGCAGACACCGTCCACTATCTCCGTCACCCTGAGGGGCGTACCGTCCTTCTTCCAGAAGAGCTTCGGATCCAACTCCTGTGATAACCGCTCCGACAACTGTGTGGTCGCCTCAACAGCACCCAGGCTGTCGAAACCCGCAAGGTCCTCCATGGGACACGTCTCGTCGCCGATCTCGGTCACCTCCTCCCCCCTCAGATCCTGAATCTCCGTCAGCACCTCGACCAAGGCCTCTCTCACCTCTTCGCGCGTCATGGGTATCCTTTCTTACTCATGGTAAGCAAATCTTACCACACGATTGTATCGTTCGCAACACCTTCGTCGAGGTGGGGTTCAGGAAAACCCGCGCAAAAGGAGGCTGCTAGGGAAGGCTGATCAGATACGCGACGATGCGCGAACTCCGCGGGTTTGCACGCACAGTTCTGTTTTACTTGACATCTCTTACATAAGTTAGTAATCTCTATGAGCAATAGCGTGCAAGGAAGAGGCCGCCAGTGGTTGATCGCTTGAGCTTCAGGATCTCTGCTCCCGCCCCCACCGCAAAGGGGGCGGCCGCAAAAGCGCGCCAGCGGCGCGCAGCAGTTCGTACGGTCGAGGCGTTGCAGCACTTTCTGGAGGAATCTTCGCCGGAGAATCTTGAAGTCGTCTCCTCTCGCATAGAGCGGGCACTCGAACACGTCGAGGTTCCGGAGAAGCGGAGGGATCTCGTGGCCGACCTGACCGGGGGGCGCGAGTACGGTCGGCAGGAGAGGTCCGCCCTCGAGATGGCTACCCTGGCCCGGTCGTTCAGGCGCCGGAGGGAGTTGCTGGAGGGATCTCTGACCGCCCCACAGGTGGCTGATTTGCTCGGCACCACCCGCCAGACGCCCCACGACCGCGTGAAAGGCGGCACCCTGCTGGCCGTTCTGGACCGGGGGGTCTGGAGGTTTCCCGCTTGGCAGTTCGACCCTGAGGGCCCGGACGGCGTCGTTGAGAGGCTGCCGGAGGTGCTGCGGGCACTCGAGGTTTCGCCGCTGGCGAAAGCTAGCTGGCTCGTACGGCATAACCAATACCTCGAGGGACGTACTCCGCTTGCGGTACTGAAAGAGGGGCGGGTCGAGGCTGTGAAGAGCGCGGCGGAGGCGGTCGGGGCGAGCTAGCTTGGTCGTCGTCGACCCTCCCCCACCCCGGCGCAGGCCCAACCCGCTATTTCACGTCCTCCCCACCGGGACCCGGTTGGTCAGGCTATTTGACCCCTCCCGTCACGGAGCGACGGCGACAGGCTTCCGTTCGTATGGTCCCCTTCTCCGCTTCGACCATCATCGCGGGCGAGCGGATGGGAAGCCCGGAGACGACGCAGAGCGTGGGATCTACTACGCTGCCATGACCCTGTCGAGTTGCCTAGTGGAGGTTTTCGGTGACACGGGCGTGGTGGACCTCTACCGTCACCACGTCGCCTCGCCTATCCTCAGACGCGAGCTGCGCCTGCTCGACCTGCGGCGCAATGGGGCAATGAGGGCGGGGACGAAGGCGGCGATCGCGAAGGTCTCGGGCAGAGGTCTCTCCCAGGCTTGGTCGCGCCACTTCTACGAGACGACCGGAGTCTACGGCGAGGTGGACGGCCTCATCTACCCGAACGCACACAACGACGAGGAGGCCGTAGCGCTCTACGAGCGCGCGGCCGACGCCTTGGAGTGTCCCTCCGACCGCGTCATGGGGCTCGAAGACGAGGCGCTACGAGCGGCGGTACTGGAGGCGGCCGACGACAACGACCTCGCGGTGGATGACATCTAAGTAGGGACCTCAGGCGATAGACGACGTGCCGCCGCTCTCTAGTTACGGTTTAGCAGTCTTGCCCCTCTCGCGGAATGAAGCTTCGCTTCCCCATCTGCGTAATGGTTGACACATGTTATCTTATCGGAGCAGCATCTCGAAAGGTTAGATAAGTACCGTTCCACTGGAGTGGGGCAAAGACGGCTTTCGGCTTCGAGTACCGGGCAAACTGCGCAACTCATGCACAGGGTCTAGTGCCTAGTGCCTATCGAGCTTCCTGGCCATCTCCTTTATGGGGATGCGGTAGCAGATGGAGCGGCCGTGCGGGCAGGTAGCCGGTAGGCGGCTCTCTAACCAATCCTTTACCAACTTCTCCATCTCCGAGCGGCTGAGCCGATCCCCAAGCTTCACCGCCGAGTGGCAGGCGATGGTAGCGAGGATGCGCTCTTCCCTCGTCATCCCCGCCTCGGTGCCCGCTATGGCAGAGAGTGCCTGGGTGAACGCTCCGGCCACGTCGCCCTTGGCCAGGGTGGAGATTACCGACGTGATCCTCACCGAATTCGGACCAAACGGCTCGGCCTCAAAGCCGTAGACGGCCAGCTCGTCAAGGGCACCCAAGGCAAGGGCGGCTTGCTCGGGGGCCAGCTCTACGACTTCGGGCACCAGCAGGTGCTGAATGGTGGGTGGGCTCTCCGGATCGCTAAGCCCATCGAGGATAGCCCGCTCGTGGGCTACGTGCTGGTCCACAACCCACACCGCCCCCGGTTCTTCCACGAGTATGTATCCCAACCCCACCTGCCCAACGACTGTTAGCTCCTGGAGGGCGGGAAGCGAACCCCGTTCGGGTACTACCTCCGCTTGCGAGATCTCTCTGCTAGTCGGCTCGGGCGCTCCAGCGAGCGGCTGGGAGGCTTCATCGATGCGGCGCCTGTATTCGGGCAGCTCGGCGGCCTTTTCGAGATCGGAGCGACCAGGGTGCCCTCCAGGGTACCCTCGAAGCGGCTGCTCGAAGAGCCTTCCCTCCTCCCGCTCACCACCCTTGCGCGACCGAAGCATCTCGCCTTCTGCTCGCAGCGGCCTGGCCGCGGCCGAAGGCGGTGCGAAGGACGTTCCGTCGGAGGCCGTGCGAAGGGCTCGCTCCGCTGGATTCTCTTTGTGGACAGGCCCTGCGGAGGTTCGCTGCTCGCGCCACTCGATGGCCAACTTCACCGCATCAGCTATGGCTTGCTTTGCGGCCCTCTCGTCGGAGAAACGCACCAGCTGCTTGGTGGGATGGATGTTTACGTCCACTGCTCTGGGATCTACCGCGATTTGCAGGGCAACCGGCGGGTAGCGGCCGGCCGCTACCGTCCCTCGGTAGGCGTCGTCGAGCCCGCGGTTGAAGCTCTCGGCTGTTGCCCACCGGCCGTTGACGGAGACGGTCTGGCACGCCGAACGGCTCGTGTAAGTGAGGCTGGGCAGTGCCGCGTAGCCCGTGAGCCGAAACGGACCGTGCTCGTGGTTGACCCGCCTGAACGTGCGCGCCTTACCCACACCGTAGAGCCGCGCCAGACGCTCGCGGAGGTCCTTCGCCTTAGACAGTGAGAGCAACTCGCGCCCTGCTCGTGCTCCTTCTTCGGAAAGCTTGAAGGCTACCTGAGGGTGAGACACCGCCAAGTGAGTTACGACTTCGGTTATCGCCGCCCGCTCGCTGCGAGCACCCTTCAAAAAAGCCCTCCTGGCCGGGACGTTGTAGAAGAGCCTGTCCACCACAACCGTAGTGCCCTTGGGATGAGAGGTTGCATGGACCTGTGGCGCAGCTCCGCCCTCCACCGTGACCTTCGTACCCACGCCCTCACCAGTTGCGGTGCTAAGAGAAAAAGAAGAGACGCTTGCTATGGAGGGCAAGGCTTCACCCCTGAAGCCCAGAGTGCTCACCGATTCGAGATCCTCAATCGAGCCGATCTTGCTCGTTGCGTGGCGCAAGACTGAAAGAGTGGCATCCTCCTGGCTCATTCCAGAGCCATCCTCGCGCACGAGTATGCGTGAAGTGCCGCCCCCACCCAGCTCGATCTCTATCCGGGAGGCCCAGGCATCCAGGGCGTTCTCGAGTAGTTCCTTGACCACGGAGGCCGGGCGCTCCACGACCTCTCCGGCGGCGACCTGCTGGGCCACCAGGGGGTCGAGTACCCGGATGCTCATGAGGATATCCGCTCGATCATAACGCGGGGGATTGTACTAGATGTCCGTTGCCCGCTCGAACACCCGTCTCTGCCCGGGCGGTGCGGCCAGCGCGCGCCTCCAAGGAGTCCGGGGAGCGTTTGGGCCTCGAGGGCCCGCCCACTTCGAAGGAGAGACTCGCCACGTCGAGGGTCGGCTCGGCGGTGGGGGCCAGTGCTCGACGAGGGCGGCGGTCCCAGGCGGCCTTCCCCTCCTCGCCAACGCGAGGATTTGGGGGTACCGACCCGGGGTGCGGGCTCGTACAATCCGCTCAGAGAAGGCCATGGGCGCGACGAGCGCCAGATAACTACACGGAAGGGAGATACCCATGGTCAACTTCAACCGCGTGGTCCTCGCCGGCAACCTCACGAGAGATCCGGACCTGCGCTTCACCAACGACGGGATACCGGTCTGCTCCTTCGGGCTCGCGGTCAACCGGGTGCGCTCCAGGAACGAGGAGGTGGACTTCTTCGACGTCAGTGCCTGGCGAGAGCTAGGCCAGACCATCGCCAACTACAAGAAGAAGGGCGACCCCATCCTGGTGGAGGGTAGGCTGCAGTATAGGACCTGGGAGGCCCAGGACGGATCCAAGAGGAGCAAGGTCGACGTGGTCGCGGACAACGTCCAGTTCTTGGGACGCGCCGGCGACACCCGAGAGGATGGCGAAGGCCGCCGCACGGCCGCCGGCGCCGCGGCCCCGAGCGGGGGGCGGCGCAACCGGGCGGTCGAGGAGGAAGCCGAGGAGTGAGAATATCTACCATTTAGCGTGGATTTCCCCCGAAGCCCGGTATTCTAGGGCGGCCTAGAACAGCCTCTCGCCGAGCCCCCGCTTCTCCAGCTCCTCGAGGCACCCGAGGAGCCAGCCGACCCCGGCCGCTCCTGGAGCAAGTCGGTCCACGCGTAGGGTCCCGTGGTCCGGTTAGGGGCGACGAGCACGTACCCTCCCTCGCCCCTGATATCCAGCCCGGGCCCGAGGAGTCCCTGGCTGTTGCGGACCTCCCAGTTCTCGCCCATCCGAAAGAATAGATGCTCACCCCCACGGCCCGTCCTCGCCCTCAGGGTCTTCGGCGTCCACGTCGAGGACGAGCAGGCCGCTCGCCCTGCCGGTCGGGATACCGACGTTCGCCGAAGGCCATCTCCCCCACACGCCCTTATCTGGCGCTCGTCGATGGTGGTGTCCCAGAAGCCGTTATTCGTGAGCGGCCTCTTGCCGGACGGCTCGCACGGGAACACGGGCATACCGCGCGCCGCGTAGGAGAGCGCGGCCCGGAGCATGGCGCTTTGTCTTTCTCTCTTCGGACCCCTCGCAGACGCCGCCATATGGTTGCCATGCTAACGGCTCTGCAGTGGAGCGGACAGGGTCCCCCTGGCGGGAGTTCCGGGCGATCCCCTTCGTAGGCGAAGGACCGCCTGGTCAAGGGTCGGACAGTCGAGCCGGAGAGGAGCGTGGTGTAAGTGATCACCGTGACCGTGGAGAAGAGGTACGGGCAAGCGGAGCTACGACCGTCCGCGAGGCGGTCGAGCGCTACGGATCCGACGCCAAGCTCGTCGTCCCCGTAGAGCCGGCGGGCTTCTTCGCCGCCGAGGAACCCCGGAGGAGCGTCGCCGGGCTCGAGAGCGCGCGTTCGGGCGAGAGAGTGGCTGCATGATCGTTACGGACCCACGCGTCTTCGGCTTCCACGTCATCCACGACCGCGTGGAGGTTGCCCTTGGCGCTTCCCCACCGAAACCTGCGGGAATGGCCGTGGTGGGCGCTCGGCGCTCCCTGGCCGAAGTTCTCCCCATATTCCTCGCCTGTCTAG
>Ga0126312_10002580_pt1 | contig 12132 bp, 13 predicted proteins | sample Plot104A_FD_92537 | JGI IMG/M metagenome (GOLD analysis project Ga0126312, IMG submission 92537) | Serpentine soil microbial communities from UC McLaughlin Reserve, CA, USA - Plot104A | ecosystem: Environmental > Terrestrial > Soil > Grasslands | place: USA: UC McLaughlin Reserve, Lake County... | reverse complement strand
TGCCGCCATAAGGCCGTCAACTACAGAGACGGGATTAGGCACGTTCATGCGTCCCCACTCCTCGGCAGCCGCGGCGTCAACGGGCAGAACCCTGTCCGCGTAGTCGCGGAGAACGGTGACGAGCCAGGCCTCGTAGACGTCGGCCTGCACGGGATCTCTTCGAGAGAGTAGACCTATCCCACGGCGGACCTCTCCGAGCGTGAGCACACTCAGGTAGAGGTCTTCGGTAGGCACCGAAGAGATCCAACGCTTCACACCAGCATCGCCCCGCGGCCTGCGCACCTCTGAGAGCACATTGGTATCCAGCAGGTACCTCACGACGCTACAGTTCGATGTCCCGCGGGAACTCTTTCGGACGTTCCAGATCCAACACGCTCAAGTCCGGCGCGCTCATCAGGAACTCCTTGAAGTCCATCTTCTGCTCTCCATCCTTGCTCATCCGCCGGAACTCCTCAACCGGGACCACCACGACGACCTCCTCGCCGTGCTTCGTAACCACCTGCGGTCCCTCTTCCAACGTGCGCCTCACCAGCTCGCTGAACTTCTGCTTGGCTTCTTGCAATTGCCAGGACACGACTTCTCCTTTGAACAGATATCTAGTCAGTCTAGATTGTACGTGGAGCTATGGAGAGATCAAAGGCCTGTAGGGCCTCGATCCCCACGCAAGAGAACCGTTCAAGGCAATACTAGGCCCTCGGAGCGAGCTTCGATCCGCGTTATGTGCCACCGGCCGAGGTTGGATGTGAAGAGCTCTTCGCCGCGAAACGCACAGTTCGTCGGATGGCACAGGGTGTGCGCTATGGGGTCGTCGATGAGGAAGTGTAGTTCTCTTTCCGGACTCACCCTGTATATACGCGAGGGTTCGTAACAGGCGATGTACAGGTTGCCTGCGGTGTCGAATGCCAGACCGTCAGGCACACGCTCGAGCTCTTCTACAAACGGTTCGCCTTCTTGCGGGTTTCCGTTATCGTCTATGGGGATGCGGATCACCCTGCCGGCGAACGATTCCGCGACGTACAGGTGATCCTTGTCGGGAGAGAGGGCCATCCCGTTGGCGAAGGTCATGGCCCTGTCGTACCAGAGCCCTCCTTCTCCGCTCTCCAGGTCGAACCTCCAGACTCCAGGTCCCTTCTCTTTGGGATCGTGGCTGTCGGAGACGTACAGGCAGTTCCTGTAGCCGTCTATCACGGGAAAGTTGGGGATGCGCATCTCGTTCCCCTCCCCGCCGTTCGCGAAGTGGACGAGATCTCCTGTTCTCGCGTCAAGGCGAAACACAGCGGAGTGGCGCATGTCGCAGGCGTAGAGGTTTTGGTCGTGGTCGAAGGCCAGGCCGAGAATGAAGCCGCCTGTCGAGGCTACCGTCTCGATGCCTGACCCGTCGGCGGAGATCCTGTAGATCTCCCCCGTCTCTCCCCCGCACCAGATGTCGCCGCTGGCATCGATCGCGATCCCCTCGGGGTGGCGGAGTCGCGGCTCGCTGAATATGCCGTCGAAGAAGACCTCGGCGCTGTCCAGGGGCAGTATGGGTTCCAAGATCCTATCTCACCTCAGTTCCGGAGGAATGACGGTCTGTCCGGTTGGGATCTGCGGCGTTATGGACTTGTGCGGGTAGGCGAAGCGCTGTTTGGGCACGAGGGGGTAACGGCCCGGGTATCCGGGGTCCCTGTCGTAAGGATATCCTCCAAGCTCTTTGTAGAGCTCTGCGTATTCGTCCAGCTTGTCTCTGTCCAGGCTGACACCCAAACCAGGGCCGTCGGGCACCTTGATCGACCCACCCTCGTACTCGAACATGCCTCCGTCGATGACGTCGTCTTGCAGATGGTGGTAGTGCGCATCGGCCGAGAAGGAGAGATTGGGGAGCGCGGCCCCAAGGTGCAGCATGGTAGCGAGCTGTATACCCAGTTCCCCCGATGAATGTACGGCCACCCCGAGCTGGAAAGTCTCGCACACCCCCGCGGCTTTGACGCAGGGCCGGATCCCACCCCAGAAAGTGGTGTCGAGTAGGATGACGTCGGCCGCCGGGTTCAGTACGTTGGTCGCCAGTTGCTCGAAATCGATGACAACCGTGTTGGTCGAGAGCGGTATCTTCACCTTCTCGCGCAGGCGCCGCATACCGTTCAGCCCCCAGGTCGGATCTTCGTAGTAGTCGTTTTTCAGATCCTCTATGGCCAGGCCGAAGCGAATGCCCTCCTCGACGCTGAAGGAGGCGTTGGGATCGAACCTCAAGGTATCTTCGGGGAACGCGCCGGCGAGAGCCCGGTAGCACTCCAGTTCGTATTCCGGCGGATAGACGCCACCCTTGAGCTTGTGCGAAGTGAAACCGTGCTCTTCCTTGAGTGTCCGTGCATGCTCCACCAGTTGGTCGGCGGTCCGGATCTCGGGCTCCCCCGTCTCGGCATTCGCGTACCGGAAAAAGAGGTAGCTGGCGAAGGGCACCCTGTCCCTGAGCTTGCCGCCGAGCAACGTGTGAACAGGGAGTTCGAGCTTTTGCCCCATCAGGTCCAGACACCCAAACTCTATGGCGGCATGAAGCTGGGCGCGGTTGTTGTAGAGGCTCGCCGTAGGGTTCATGATCTTGAACCTGAGCGCCTCGAGCTCGAAGGGATCGTGGCCAACGAGGTAGGATTTGAGACCTTCGAAAGCACTCTCCGCGCTCTCCCCACCTCCCCCCATCTCGCCCAGCCCGACGAGGCCGTCGTCGGTCTCCACCTCGACTATGGTGCGCACGAAGCGTCCCCAGTGGGCCCCGCTGGCATGCTGCAGCGGCGCCTCCAGTGGGACCGTTACGGTGGTCGCTCTTATGTCGGCTATCTTCAAGGTTCCTCCCATTATTCCGGAAGTCGCACGCCGAGGGCAGCGAGCAGACCGCCGTCGACCAAGTAATCTGCTCCCGTAACAAAGCTCGCCCTAGGGCTTGCGAGGAAGCAGATCACCTCGGCGACCTCTTCAGGCCTGGCGACCCTTCCCAGGGGATGCATCCTGCCCCAGTCCTCGACCGTCGCCCCGACGGTGTTCTCACCCTTGAAGAGATCCGCCGCCCACCTGAGCATCGGCGTATCGACGGAACCAGGACACACGGCATTGACCCTTATGTTCTCCTCGGCGTGATCTATGGCCATCGCCCGCGTCAGGGCGTTGATGCCGCCTTTGCTCGCCGTGTAGGCGGCCACCCCCGCCTGCGAGGCTATGGCCTGCACGCTCGACACGTTGACGATAGCACCTCCCCCACGTTCTCTCATCTCGGGAATGGCGTGCCTGGCCGCCAGATATATCCCCTTGAGGTTGACACCAAGGACTTCGTCCCAGACATCCTCCTCGGTCTCCGTAACCGTCCCGTAGCGCTGGACTCCGGCGCTGTTGACGAGCACGTCCACCCCTCCATAGGTCTGGGCGGCGAAGTCGACGAGGGCTTTCATGTCCGCAGAGGAGGTCACGTCCCCCCTCATCCCGCTGACTTCCAGGCCCCCTTCGCGCAGACCGTCGGCAGCCTGCGTGGCTTGATCCTCACGGTCGCTGCAGACCACGACTGAGGCCCCTTCCCTGGCCAGCTTCTCTGCGGCCGCGAGCCCAATGCCAGCCCCGCCACCGGTTACTATGGCCACCTTACCGCGCATCTCGTCCGTCATACGCTACCTCCCTCCAGTACATCGGCCCGGAGCGAGAACCTCCTTGTCTCCGACGGGCCTATAGACAGCGCCGTACCGTTCTCGACGGCCTCTTCTATGCCGTTGGTCGGGAAACTCGAGAACGGCTCGAGGCCCACGTTGTAGTTTCTGCCGTACCAGGGATAGAAGCGGGAGGCCCCGAACTCCTGCCAGAACCAGAGGTATGGCATCTGCCGCACGTCCCATTCCACCCGAAACCCGAGGTCCTTCTTCGGATTATCAATCTCGTACCAACCTTCGGAGAGGTCTCTTATGTAGACGATCTCGCTGGGTGTTCCCCGCGCCGGCAGTACACTGAGGTCGACCTCTACTCCGGATTCGTCTGCCGCCACGGGCCACGAGTAGCTCTCGCCGCCCCTGACCCTTCTTCCGTCAGGATCTATCGGTTCGTCGTGCGGCACCACGGACGTCCCCTCGGGCATGCGCACCCGGCCACCCTCTTCCAGAAAGGGCCGGCCGAAGACTATGTGGTGGCCCCACATGGCGCGCAGATGAACCGCGCTCTCGTTCGTGAGCGTCTCCTCGAACTGTATACCGCACTCTCCCGAGCGCAGGCGCAGTAGCTTCTCCAGCAGGAAAGGTGTTTTCTGGGTCCTGACGGAGAACCTGACGGCCACGGCTTCCTCGCCGTCCTCGACTATGTGGTGATCCCAGGGCAGGTTACTGACCTCGCCGTGCTGGCCGAAGCTCGCGCCGAGATACGTAGAGGGGGCTCCGCCGTTGGGGAAGATCTCCTGCCAGCCACCGGGGTAGTAATCCAGGAACGTCGCGAGCGGGTCCGGCGCCGTCGACAGGTACGAGGTGGGATTCCTCACGCCTCCTGGGGTGAGCCACACGAAGTCGGTGTCGGTCGGCTTGTGGTTGAACTCGATGATATCGGTGCCCTTGTCCACGAGCACCCCCACCCTGAGCTTCTCGTTTTCGAGGAAGACCACCCGCATCCCCTTGTGCTCGTACTCCAGGATACGGGCGCCCCAGTTCCTCTGCTGTCGATACCTGTCCTCTCTCACGAACCCGCCCTACCTCCCGGATTCCAGGTCCACAACAAGGGAAACGAGGCTCCCCGCCGGAACGGTGAACCGGACGTTCTCGCCGTCGACCCTCGCCTCTTCCAGGTACTTTTCGAGATGCGTCCCCACCCAGGCCCGGGCGACACCTAGCAGTCCGAACGAGACGCAGACTTCCTCGTACGCGGAGGACAGAGACTGGAGCATCACCGTGAGGTCGTGCTCCCGTCTCGAAGGTGCGAGGGCGATGATATCCACCAGGGGATGTTCCACGGAGCAGAAGGTGCCCCGCTCCGGAAGACCGTTCCCGGCAGACGGCGCAGAGAGGATCCCCAGCAGGGGCGTAGTCAGCGCCGCCGCGGTCCTCATACCCAGCTCGGGCGTCTCTATATCGGCTCCCGAGGCGACCGCGTAAGAGAACACCATCTCGCCCTGCTGTTGCGAAGGGAAGTTCGTGTCCCAGATGTTATTGAGGGCCCAGGAGTATATGGTCGCCAGGTTGGCGACCTCGGGGTCGATGGTCTCGGGGAAGGGGAGGTAAGGGAGGTGGATGTTTCCGAACTGGACGAGCGGGGCCTCCATAGTGGCCCACGCCACCCTGACCTTCTCGTTCTCCAGGCCGACCCAGTGCCGGATCGCCCGCATGTGATCGGCCGAGCCGGGGACGTGCGGCGCGTCGGGTGAATCGATCCCCCCGGTGATCTCGTAGTGGAGCGAAGGGTCCCTGACGTCGAAGGGGAAGGCGAAGTACACGCTCTCCTTCTCGGGAGTGCCGGCCTTGTGGATGCGGTTCGTGATGTCGAGCCTGCGCACGCCGCGGAACAGGGTCAGCGTAGACTCCGCGATATCTGCCCCCTCATGGACCAGGCGCACGGTTACACTGTCCCAGACCGGGTTGGACGACCGCTGTGTAACCACGCCAAGCCCCCCTGCCGAGCGCTCGCCAAGTAGAGTCAGGTCGGTCGCCTGGATGCGGCTGGAGAGGTGGTTGAAGTGCGGGGCGCTGGCGTAACGGTCGTACACGTACTGGTCGAAACCGAACGGGGCGTCCGCGTCGACCAGGTTCAAGCCGGAAGTCTTGTCCAGTAGTTCTGTGATCCGACCTCTCTCCAGATCGAAGCGCACCAGATAGTGCTCGTTCTCTATGCAAGGCTCATTACCTGATTCCTGATCTTCGTGCACCTCGTCACCTTCGACAAGGTCGTAGCGTCTGTAGCCGAAGGCCGGAACATCCCTGGCAACGAAGGTGAAGCGTCTGCCGCGCACCCTGAACTGGGCGTTCTCCTGATCCTCGACCACGCAGGGCACACGCTCTCGCGTGGCAGCATCGACCACGGCAAGGGGACGCTGGAGATCGGTGCGGCTCTCAGGCACGAACACGCTGACCGGGTCGGTGCGCTCCCAGCAGCTGGCGTTGAATACGGTAACGGAGGCGAGTGAGTCGCCGGACCGCCCGAAGACATGGGAGAGGCGGTGGACACCCGACCTTACGAGGGCGTTGGATCTCTCATACGCGTCCCGCGCGAAACCGGCCTTTGTCTCCCACTGGAGCGCCCCTGATTCCCTCCTCTCCAGGCCGTCCATCCAGGGGTTCGCAGCCCCCCAGGTATGCTCGTCGAAGAGCGCCATGCTCTCGTATGCCTGGTCTATCTCATCTCGCGGGTCTGCGCCGTCTTCGGTGAGCGTATCGGCCAGGGTGTGCAGGGTCTGGGCGGTCCTTATATCAGCCTGGGCGCGACGGTTGAAGCCGAGGTGGCGCGCCCCCGAACCTATGCCATCGACCCACCAGTCGGTCCAGTCGCCGTAGTAGGTCTCGATACTTCCTGCAAGCCTCTCTTCGGCCTCGGTGAAAAACTCGCTGTTGGTCGCCAGGCGTAGTTGCGGATAGGCCCACTTCTCGTTCCACTCGCGCACGATTTCAGCGGGGACTATGCTAGGAGCAGCGTTGTCAGAGAATACGCCCTGGACCCTCAGGTGGAGGACATCGTGAGGATACAGCTGTTTTGTTACCTTGGAGGAGGGGTCCAGGCCCGTCCATCCGAAGATGCTCTCCCCGCGTCCCTGGTACGGGTATGGACTCTCAGCAAGGGCCGCCAGATAGCCCGGCAATCCCTCGAGCGTGGCCTGGTAATCCTCTGCCAGACCGACCAGGTTGCCCTCCATGTACGCGCTACCGTGCGGCGAGTCCGTATACCACACCAACAGGCGTTTGCCGTTGGGGGCGCGCCAGTAGAAGGGACGCGTGAGCCCCTGACCGCCGACCAGATGCGGGGCGGAACGACCCGCATAATTGTGGGCTACGGAAAGGTAGCGAACATCCGCGTCCACCAGGGAAGTAAGAAGGCCGATCGTCGCCCCTGGCACGTCGGTCTGCATCGCTGTCTGTATGGGCACGTCGTACCGCTCGCGCAGTTCGTCGGCGAAGCGTAGCTGGCGCGCCAGCTCGTCGATCGAATACGCCTCGGTGTGCATGCTAAAAGGGAGCGCGCAGAGCTCTATGCGTCCCTCGCGAACGCGCTCGAAGAACCTGGTCCTGTCGCTTTCTGGCCGGTTCTTTATCCAGTGGAGGAGTGGCCAGGTGGCTTCCACGTTCCAACGGAACTTCGCATCCTCAGGCCAGTCGTCGGTGGCCGAGACCAGATCCAGGACCGAGTCCAGATACTGCAGGTGATGCAGTAGTACCGAGCCCTGGGTGTCTGTGTAGCCGATGTCGAGGTGCGAATGGTGAACCAGGAAGACCGACCATTTACGCTGGGGACGAACCTCTACCCCTGCCTCGAACGGCTCCCTGCCCCCGGCTTCGACACTGAGGTTAAACGTGCGGGGCTCGTAGACCTCGGGGACGAAGAGATGCACGAGGGTGCTGTCCCTGGCGATTCTGGTCCTGGCCGTATCGAGGGTGGTATCACCATCAGAGACCGTGAACGTCACGTCTCCGGCCACGGATTCGGCCAGCACCACCAGCCGCAAGACCTGCGAGAGATTCCCTTCCTCCGTCCTTCGGAAGAGGGGCACTTCCGCCACCCTCACGGAGAAATCGTGGACGTCGAGGTCCACGGCGGAAGGGCCCTGGATCATCTCCTCTCTGGCTTTCCGTGTACGTGGATCGTCGCCTGAGGGGCGTTTGCGGGGCATCGCGCTCCTTCTTTAGCATTTCAATTTCAGCTTTTTTCGCTTATGGACGATTTCTTCACTGTTCTTTGGGATCGTTTTGAGATCTTCTTGCTCATTGGTCTCTTCGGGACCACCACTCGATGAGATTCGCATCGGGATTGAACCGACCCACCTCCTCATAGAAGCGGGCCGAGGACCGGACGTCCTTCACTACCAGCACAAGTTCCGAAATACCGCTGCTGTACATCGCATACCTCCCGGCAGTGTCTTCGGTTGTTTGGTCTCCGCGGTGCTCATTCGGCTCGGGGAGCCCCCGACTCGACATCGTAGAGCTTGAGCTCTATCAGGTAGCCGTCGGGGTCTCGCACGTACAGGGCTTCCCCTGCACCTCGGGCGCCTACGACGTTCTCCGATCTGTGTTCGATTTCCACGCCCGCTTCCGTGAGGTGTTCGGCCAGCGCATCCGGGTTCGTACCTTCGACCACCAGGGCGAGGTGATCGTAACCCCCGGTAGAGACAGTCTCGAAGGTGGGATCCGGCCTCAGATGCAAGATGAACCCAGGCGTTACCCGCAGCGAGACGAGGGGATGCTCTCCGCGTTCGTACTCGTCGAGGCCGAACGGCTCGAGACCCAGGACGTCGTGATAGAAGCCCAGAGACCTCTCGACATCCTTTACCCGCCAATTGGTGTGATCAGCATCGGTTATCTTCATCGTTCTCGTAAGTCCTTTCGTAGTGAGTCCTACCAGTCGGGGCACCGTATCTCCGTTTGTCAGGTGACGAGGAGCGTCTTGCCTACGGTGGCGCGAGACTCGATGGCCGCGTGGGAATCAGCCGCCCGACCCAGAGGAAACCGCTGCCCGCTCACCGCCGCAAGCGGCCCGCCCATGCCAGCGCGACCAGCCACAGCCCGCTTCCGACCAGCGAGATCGCCAGTTCCGTCCACAGCAGGTGGAAGTCGCGGTGGCGCAGGGGGACAAGATGCCGTGGGCACCACTCCCAGCATGGTTAGAGTCCCACCATTCCGCACCGTGTCGCCCATACTACCCTCATGCCTATCACTCTACTCTATCCGATCTTCTCCACGGACCGTTGCTTCCTTCGCTCGTAATTCATGCGGAACAGTTCCAGGGCTCCTGCCACGTCTTCCGCGCTCTGGATCCGGTAGCTCGCCGTCGTCCGGCTGTTCGGAAACGCGGGATGAGGGATTGCCCGACCGGTGCGGATCAACTCGTCCCTGACCTCTCTGGGAAACCGGAAGTCGGCGTGGCCGTCGTCGTGGACGTGCCCGATCTGAGGTCCTCCTGTCTCGGGATCTCCGTACCTGTAGCCGGTGACCCCGATCCCACCAGGACCGTCCTCATCCCTCTTCTTGAAGACGCCATCCCAGCGCAAGATCTCGCGCTCTATCTGCGCCAACGGTCTATCGTTCATCTACTCTTCCCTTTCGTGGTGTACTCTGTACGCCCACATCCTGCGACGGTGCGGAGGCTCGCACATCGGACGTGGGGACGGTTTTGGCCCGACCGATCGTACAGTTTTCGCGGCAGTGAATCTATCTACACTCCTTTTCCTGCTTGCCGGCCATCACGTCTGACGTGCTTCGCGCGATGACCAAGAATCGGTGGCCATTGACCTTCAAAGGGGTCCCGCTCTCCATCATGGCGTGCAAGGAGCGGAGTGTTTGATCGTAGCCGGCGAGGTCGAAGCCTGGTATCTGCCAGGGAATGATCCGCAGATAAAGCACTACGGCCCCGATGTCATAGAACGTCCCGGGGAGCAGTTCTTCGCGCCACTCCAGAACCTCGAAACCCGCCTGTTCCAGCTCGTCCGTGGCAGCGGCAAGGTTCCATTGACGGTAGGTGGGCGGCGGCGCGCCGAGGGCGTGGTTGAGCTCCTCCAGGTCCCTGCCGCCGACCTGCTGGGTGACGAATGTCCCCCCGGAGACGAGGACGCGCCTGACCTCGGAAGGCGCATACGACTCGTGGCGGCTGACCACGAGGTCGAAGGTCCCATCGGTGAACGGGAGGGCTTCGTCGCTGCTCTCCGTGGTGTCGAAGACCCTGACCCCGAGCGGCGCAAGGCGACGACGGGCGATAGGGACGTTGGGCTCGTAGGCCTCTGTCGCGACCGTCTGGGGCGGCAGCGGCGCCAGAGACGAGAGGAACTCCCCTCCCCCTGTACCGAGGTCGAGCATCGAAGAAGAATGTCGAATGCGGTTGCGCAGCAACTTCGAGAACTCCCAAGAAGGCTCCGTCTCGACGAAGCGTCCCCGGAAGACACCGAAGTCCCAGCCTTCGAAGGGGATCTGGTCAGCCTGCCAGATCAAGCACTCGTAACCCATGCGCGACCAGTATAAAGCCCTACGATAGACAATTCGGAGGCCGCCCATCCGGTCACCTCACCATGCACACAGCCCCAAGAGCGTCTACCGCTGGTTTACTTGGCGCCCAAGGCCGGTAAACGACGTTTAGTTTAGAATACAAGCGTGAGCATGAACCTAGAGTTCCCAGAAGAGATCGTCGAGGCTCTAGGGCCTGAGCCCGAGCGCGCGGCGCTTGAAGCGGTGCTCCTATTCTTGATCTACGAGGACAAGATATCGGTGGCCCGAGCCGGTGAGATCCTCGGGCTCGACAGGATCTCGGCGATCAACTGGTATACCTCGCACGGCTTCTACTATCCGGACCTCTCCGAAAAGGACCTGGCAGAAGAGCTCCGCCACGCGCGCAAGCCATAGAAGCCGGGTGCATCCTTGGAAAGATCTGGTCGCTCTGGAAAACCGGCCGTCTTCGACACAAGCTCACTGATCTTCCTCGATCTTCTCGGCTACATACCATTGCTTCAGCAGCTCTACCAGGTCGTAGTGCCAGAGGTCGTATCCGAGGAGTTGTCTGTGCATCCTGGCTCTCCCGGTAGCGGGGTGATGTCGCTGGGCTGGATAGTGCACCGTGCTCCCGGGACGGAGAGCGTGCGCAGGGTGAGGGTAGAACCGCCAACGGTGGGCAGGGGCGAAAGGGAAGTCATCGCGCTCGGGCTAGAGCTCTCGTATCCGGTCGTGCTTGACGATAGGATGGCGCGCCTGCGCGCTCGCCGCGCGGGTTTGGAGATCACGGGCACGCTGGGGGTCCTGCTCAGGCTGCACCGCATCGGACTCGCCTCTCGCGGCATCGAAGAGGCCTTGCAGCTGCTCGAAGAGGCAGGCATGAGGATCTCACCCGATCTGCGAATGAGGGTGATCGAAGCCGGAAGACAGGACGAAGGCCAGCAGCCCTGGCGATAGCAACCCGGCGTTAGATCAATCCATGTGCCATTGGAGAGGGAGGAGGTAGGGGAATTGGGTCGTGGGGTCGATGTCTACTTTCATGATGGGGTCCATCCACTCGCTCCATCGCTGGTTGGTCTCGCTGTTCGCCAGGTACTTCTGGGACTCTTCGATGTCGTCGGTCTCGAAGTAGCCGAAGAGGGTGAGGCCGTGACGGTAGATGGAGTAGTTGCTGATGCCCGTGGAGCGCAAGGCTTCGACCATCTCTGGCCAGATCTCCTGGTGGCGGCGCACGTACTCTTCTTCATATCCCGGCCTGACCTCTAAAATCCACGCGTAGTGTGCCATCTGTCCCCTAGCTCCTTCCGACTTCGACGAACGCGAGACCGAGCCGGCACGCGAGAATGCGGCTGGCGGAAGCACGAACCTGAGCCTGCTGTTGGTGTTCCCAACCTCCAGCGTCGGTCCAGGCAGCGACTCTCCTTCGGCCGCGGCGTACGCGTGCGGGGCCGTGTCGACGAGACCTGGCGAGACAACCGTGGCCCACTGGCCGATCCGCTCCTCCACGCTCCGCCGGTAGTCTTCGAGTCGATCTCTTAGCCCGCCGAACTGATTCCAGTAGGCCTCGAGCCCGATCCCAAAGACCCCGACTTTCGCCCGCTGCAGTATGTCCTCACCCACCCTTACGACCCTCCGTCTTTACCTATCTGGGGTATGCGTCTTTCACGCCGCCGTCGACGTTGAGGAAGTTGCCGGTGCTCCTCGATGAGCGCGCCTCCGAGGCGAAGTGGAGCACGGCCTCGGCGACGTTCTCGGGCAGCACGTTCACCTTCAGGACGTTGCGCTGGCGATAGTAATCTTCGAGTTCGTCCGGCTCTATACCGTAGGCGGCGGCGCGCTCCTCGCGCCAGCCTGAGGCCCAGATCCTGGACCCCTGCAACACAGCATCGGGGTTGACGGTGTTTACCCTGATGCGCTCGGGTCCTCCCTCCTCGGCCAGGCACCGCGCCAGGTGCAACTCGGCCGCCTTCGCCGAGGAGTACGCCGATGCGTTCTTGCCCGCCGCCATGGAGTTCTTGGAGGC
>Ga0126312_10002579_pt1 | contig 12135 bp, 10 predicted proteins | sample Plot104A_FD_92537 | JGI IMG/M metagenome (GOLD analysis project Ga0126312, IMG submission 92537) | Serpentine soil microbial communities from UC McLaughlin Reserve, CA, USA - Plot104A | ecosystem: Environmental > Terrestrial > Soil > Grasslands | place: USA: UC McLaughlin Reserve, Lake County... | reverse complement strand
TCACGGCCTTGCGGGTCGGGTCGACCATGGAATACGTGGCGAACCTTCGGCACCTCGATCAAAACAGCCTGGGTTGGTCCCCACGGGGCTCGGAGGCCTTCGCTCCGGACGAGCCGTCTGCGGCTCCGCGGAACCGCCCCCTGAACCCGCCGTCATTGCCTTCGTGGTCCCGGGTGACCCGAGTCCCGCCACTGCGCCGCCGCACCATCGCGTCGAGCCTGTCGGCTTCGGCTCGTGGAAGATAGGCGCCGCGCGCATAGAGTGCCTCGTAGCGGGGTATCAGATCGGGCCGGTACTGGCGGAGCCAGTCGAACCAGATCTCTCGCACTTCGCCCCGCAGGTGCAGCCCGATCCCGCTGATGCTCCGGGCGCCGGCCTCGTCGGCGAGCTCGACGATCTCCTGAACCTGCTCCGGCGCGTCGTTGACGGCAGGGATCAGCGGCGCGATGAGGACTCCCGTGGGGATGCCCGCCCGGCTCAGCTCGCTGACCGCGTCCAGTCGCTTTCGCGGGTGCGGCGTGTGCGGCTCGGTCTCCCGCCACGCCCTCTCGTCCAAGGTGGGCACGGACAGGTTCGCGCTGAAGTCCGTGACCTCGACGAGCTGCTTCATGAGCTCGAGGTCCCGCAGCAAAAGCGGTGACTTCGTGAGCACCGAGCACGGGTTCGCTGAGTCGCGCATCGCCTCCCAGACCCCGGGGAGCAGGCGATAGCGGCCCTCGACCCACTGGTAAGGATCGGTGTTAGTACCCAGCGCGACGTGTTCGCCCTTCCACGACGGCCGCTCCAGGTCCGCCCGTACCAGCTCGGGCGTGTTCACCTTCACGACTATCTGTCGTTCGAAGTCCTCACGGGCGTTGAAGTCCAGGTATGTGTGGGTGGGACGGGCGAAGCAGTAGGTACAGGCGTGGGTGCATCCGCGGTACGGATTGATCGTCCAGCGGAACGGCATCCGCGAGCGCTTGGGCACCTGGTTCAGCGCGGAGCGGGCTTGCACCTCATAGAAGCGGATCCCGAGTGCCTCCGGCGCATCGAAGGTGCGCACCACGGCGGGCTCGCGAAAGCCGGGCAACCTCGCCTCGGCCTCCTCTTCTCTGTCGACTTGCAGGTTCTTCCAACGCACGAACGCATGTTCGCACAGCCGGCGGACGGATGGCGGGCCGTCCGCCCACGAGGCACCATGGCGCGCTTCAGCACGTGCCCACACGAGCCTGGCGGCCAGATTCGCCGAAGCGGAGGAGCACAGCCGGGCGCATGCGTACAATCGGTCCAACGGTGCCTAAGGCGGGGCCGGGATAAGTGACCAAGGCAGTTTCCGTAGAAGAGAAGGAGCGGGTCGTCGTCCGCTTCGCCGCGATTCGGGCGACGGCATTCAGCTCGCCGGCGACCGCTTCGCCGCGGCGACCGCGCTGATCGGCAACGACCTCGTGACGCTGCCCGACTTCCCAGCGGAAATCCGGGCCCCGGCGGGCACTCTGGCCGGGGTGTCGGCGTTCCAGATTCACTTCGCCTCGCGGGAGATCCTGACGCCGGGCGGGCGTCCGAACGTGCTGGTGGCGATGAATCCAGCGGCCCTCAGGGTGAACATCGGCGAGCTCGAGCGGGGCGGGATCCTGGTCGTCAACGAGGACGGCTTCACCGAGCACAACCTGCGCAAGGCCGGGTATGACGCGAACCCGCTCGAGGACGGGACGCTGGACGACTATCAGGTGTTCCGCGTGCCGATGACCTCGATGACGGTGCGGGCTACCGAGGACGTGGACGGGCTCACGTCGCGGGAGGCGGCGCGTTCCAAGAACTTCTTCGCGCTCGGGCTGGTCTCGTGGATGTACAGCCGTCCCACCGACGTCACGCTGCATTGGATCGAGCGAAAGTTCGCCAAGTCGGCGCAGGTCAGGGAGGCGAACCTGGCAGCGTTCCGGGCCGGCTACAACTTCGGCGAGACTGCGGAGCTGCTCCAGGTCCACTACGAGGTGAAGGCGGCACCGGCCCAGCCCGGCACCTACCGAGGCGTCAACGGGACCACGGCGGCGGCCCTCGGCCTGATCGCGGCCAGCGTACGCAGCGGCCTGCCCCTCTTCTATGCCAGCTATCCGATCACGCCCGCCTCGGAGCTCCTCCACGAGCTCTCGCGCCACAAGAGCTTCGGCGTCCGCACCGTCCAGGCCGAGGACGAGATCTCCGCCGCGAACATGGCGCTCGGCGCCTCCTTCGGCGGCCAGCTCGGGGTGAGCGCAACGAGCGGCCCGGGCATGGACCTGATGGCGGAGACGATCGGGCTCGCGGTGGCGCTCGAGTTGCCGCTGCTGGTGATCGACGTGCAGCGATCGGGACCCTCCACCGGCATGCCGACCAAGACCGAGGCGGCCGACCTGCTGATGGCGCTGCATGGCCGCCACGGCGAGTCGCCGCTGCCGGTGGTCGCGGCGGCGACCCCGGCTCAGTGCTTCGTGGCGGTGTTCGAGGCCGTCCGCATCGCGGTCACCTACCGGACGCCCGTGATCCTGCTCTCGGACACCTTCCTCGCGAACTCCTCGGAGCCGTGGCGACTCCCGAACGCCGCCGACCTACCCGAGATCGACCCGGCGTTCGCCACCGGGCCGAACGCCGGCGACGAGTTCCTTCCATACCTGAGGAACGAGCGCGGAGCGCGGCCATGGGCGCTGCCCGGGACCGAGGGTCTTCAGCACGTCGTCGGCGGGCTGGAGAAGGAGCACGCAACCGGCCACGTGAGCTACGAGCCCGACAACCACGCGCTCATGACCCGCCTCCGCAGCGAGAAGATCGCCGGGATCGCCGAGGAGATCCCCGAGGTCCGGGTGGACGACCAGGACGGCGCCGAGCTCTTGGTCCTCGGCTGGGGCTCGACCTACGGGGCGATCACGGGCGCGGTGCGGCGCCTTCGCCGGAGGGGCAAGAAGGTCGCCGCGGCCCATCTGCGCCATCTCCACCCGCTGCCGCGAAACACCGCTGAGGTCGTGCGCTCCTACCCCCGCGTCCTCATTCCCGAGATCAACACCGGACAGCTCGTGAAGATCATTCGCGGCGAGTTCCTGGTGGACGCCGAGGGCTACACGAAGGTCGAGGGATTGCCGATCTTCGCCGAGGAGCTCGACGAGGCGATCGAGGACCGACTGTGAGCCCTGTGAACGGAGCGAACGGAAACGGCGCGGGCCGGCGCGGCCTCACGAAGAAGGACTTCGCGTCCGATCAGGAGACGCGCTGGTGCCCGGGGTGCGGCGACTACGCGATCCTCGCGGCCGTCCAGCAGTATCTGCCGGAGCTGGGGATCTCGCCGGAGCGCCTCGTGTTCGTCGCCGGAATCGGCTGCTCCGGTCGCTTCGCCTACTACATGAACACCTACGGGGTCCACGGCATCCATGGCCGCGCCCCAGCGCTCGCGACGGGGCTCGCGCTGGCCCGGCCTGACCTCTCCGTCTGGGTCGTGAGCGGAGACGGGGACGCGCTCTCGATCGGCGGCAACCACCTGATTCACGCGCTCCGCCGCAACGTCCCGATCAAGATCCTGCTCTTCAACAACCAGATCTACGGGCTCACCAAGGGGCAGTACTCGCCCACCAGCGAGGAGGGCAAGGTCACGAAGTCGACGCCCTTCGGGTCGCTGGACCACCCGTTCAACCCCATCGCCCTCGCGCTCGGCGCCGAGGCCACCTTCGTTGCCCGCACGATCGACACCGACCGCGAGCACCAGACAGAGGTCCTGCGAGCCGCGGCGCAGCATCGGGGCTCGGCCTTCGTCGAGATCTACCAGAACTGCAACGTCTTCAACGACGGGGCGTTCGACGCCGTGCGAGGCAAGCGCGGCAGGGCAAGCCAGATCAGGCTCGAGCACGGCAAGCCGATCCTCTTCGGCGCCGACGGCGATCGGGCGGTGGCCCAAGACGCCCACGGCCGCCTCTCGCTTGCGGAGGCCTCGGATGTCGCTGAGGATGCTGTCCTCGTGCACGACGCCGAAGATCCGAATCCGAGCACGGCGTTCGCCCTCGCCCACCTGGCCGACAGGCCGACCGGGCCGACTCCGATCGGAGTCTTCCGCGCCGTGCAGCGACCGATCTTCGCGGAGACGGTGACCCGTGAGCTCGAATCGGCGCGCGCCGGATTCGGCACGCGAGAGCTCGACGCGCTCCTGCGCTCGGGCGATACCTGGACCATCGAGTAGACCCGCGACGGGTGAGCGGGTGCCCGATGCGGCCACGCATCGACTCCTCGTTTGCGTTTACCGTGCGGATTGATCAAGGAGGAGACCACCGAGAAGGAGGGTGGCTCGCGGAGCGAGCCCATTTTGCTCGGGCGCTGGGAGCACTATCTGAAGCTGAGGCCCGACGCCGGCGATCTCTTGCGGCTGGCGGTGGTCTGCGCTGCCTACTTCGGCGCCGCGAAGGCCGGGCTTGCGTTCGCGTTCGCCAACCAGAGCGTCACCTCCATCTGGCCGCCCACGGGATTGGCGCTCGCCGCGGTCCTGATCTGGGGCTACCGGATGTGGCCGGGCGTGGCCGCGGGCGCCTTTCTGGCGAACATCACCACGGCGGGGTCCCTCCCGACGGTCCTCGGGATCGCCACCGGGAATACGCTCGAGGCCCTGGTCGGGGCGTATCTCCTGACTGACGTCGTCGGCTTTCGGCCCTCCCTGGAACGCGTCAGGGACGTCCTTTCACTGGTCGTCTGCGGGGCCATCCTGAGCACGACGATCAGCGCCACGATCGGGGTCGCGAGCCTCTCCGCGTCGGGCCTGGTGCCGCCGGGCGAGCTGGCTTCCACCTGGAGGGTGTGGTGGTTCGGCGACGTCGGCGGCGACCTCCTCGTCGCCCCTGCGCTTTTGATCTTCGCCTCGCGCCCTCATCTCGAGGGACGCTCCTGGGTGCGCGTGGAGGCGCTTGTCCTCGTCGGGCTGCTCCTCGGAGCGGACTTGATCGCGTTCGCCGCGGGCAAGTCAATCGTCTACTTGATCTTCCCCGTGCTGTTCTGGATCGCCTACCGCTACAGACAGCCGGGAACTGCGATCGCCGGTCTGATCACCTCCGGGCTCGCGGTGTACTTCACCGCGCACGGGCACGGGCCGTTCATCGGCGGCTCGCAGGACACCGAGCTCTTGCGCGCTCAGACCTTCGTCGGGGTAGCGACGGTCACCGGGTTGATGGTGGCGGCCCTTGCCGCCGAGCGTCGGCGGGCCGAGGAGCAGCTTCGACACCGAGCCGACCACGATCCCCTCACCGGGCTCGCGAACAGCAGCCGGTTCACCGAGGAGCTCCGCAGGTGGATCGCCTACAACGCCCGCTACGGCGGGCAGGGAGCGGTCATGGTGCTGGACCTCGACTACTTCAAGCGCGTCAACGACGCGCTGGGGCATACAGCCGGCGACGAGTTGCTTGCCCGGGTGGCTCACCTCTTGCGAGACCGCCTTCGCCGGACGGACTTCGTGGGTCGCTGGGGAGGCGACGAGTTCACCGTGCTCCTTCCGCGAGCCAGCAGGAGGGACGCGATCCAGGTCGCCAGGAACCTACTCGAGCTGATTCCCAGGGAGGCGGCGATCACGAGCGGCGGTTCGGGGACGGCGCCGTCGGTCAGCATCGGGCTGGTCCTCTTCGGCGATCGCCAGGAGCTGTCCCCGGAGGAGCTGCTCCAGAGCGCGGACGCGGCGATGTACCGGGCCAAGGAAGCCGGTCGCAACCGCCTCGAGCTCGGCCAGCTCAGCTCGATGCAAGCGGTGAGGGCACCGCTCAGCCGCGACACGGCTCAGCGGCGCGCTCGCGGCTAACCGGCGCGCGCGGCGGCCCTTGGGTTGACGAGCGGAGTGAGCTGCGGCTCGACCTGGTCCCGCAGGTGCTCGAGGAACGGCGGCAGCGAGATCTTCTCGCCCAGGCTCTCCGCCGACTCGTCGACCGTGAAGCCCGGGCCGATGGTCGCGATCTCGAACAGGACGCCGCTCGGCTCTCGGAAGTACACCGAGCGGAAGTAGAAGCGATCGATGACGGGAGTCGGCGCCATGCCGGCGGTGGCGACCCGCTCGCGCCATTCCTCATGCTCTTCGGGAGGCGACGCCCAGGCGACGTGGTGGACCGTGCCGGCGGCCTGCCTACCTGGCTGTGCCGGAGGCTCGTCGTACGCGTACGTCCCGCCCCGCCGGTCGCCCCGCGCCTCCCACAGGAGCCCGTCGTGGGCGGAGAATCCCAGCGTCCCCTCCAGTAGCCCTCGGCTGCGGTCCGGCCGCGAAGCGTACGCTCGGACGCCGTCGAAGCCCTGGAGCGCGAGCTCCGACGGGACCTCGGGATGCTCTGCGATCAGGGGCTCGTCCTCGACCTCGGCGACGAGCAGCTCGTGCTCGAGCCCCTCGGGATCGTCGAACCGCAGGGCGTCGCGGCCATCGATGCCGCGCGTCCCGAAGCCGCGCTCTGCGAGGCGGTTCAACCAGAAGTCCAGCGCGTCAGGCGACGCCACCCTCCAGACGACCCTGTGGATCATCCCGTCGCCAGCGCGGCCACGCGGGATCCCGGGGTACTCGAAGAAGGTGATGTCGGAGCCAGGGTGGCCATCCTCGTCCGCGTAGAAGAGGTGGTAGACGCTCGGGTTGTCCTGGTTGATGCTCTTCTTCACCAGGCGCAGGCCCAGCACGCCGGCGTAGAAGTCGACGTTCGCCTGCGCGTCCGCGGTGATCGCGGTTACGTGATGGACTCCCTCGAGCTTCATGCTCTTGACCTTAGCGCCCCGCCGGTGCGTCCAACCGCCCGCCGATGGCTTGTACTGACGAGAGGCCGCGGGGACGCTACGCTCGCTGCTCCGGGAACCGAATTCAGGGAGTGCAATGAGCGCCGACATCACCGCGACCATGCCCAACGTCGACAGCGCGCGCGTAGCGGAGCTGACCAAGAGGGAGCGAGAGGTCTTTGCCCGCCGCACGGGCCGCTCGCGCGAGTACCTGGCGCGCGGCCGCAAGGCGATGCCGGGGGGAGTTCCGTCGTCATTTCAGTCGATCGAGCCCTGGCCGGTCTACCTCGAGCGCGGCGAGGGCTCGCGGGTGTGGGACGTGGACGGCAACGAGTACGTCGACTTCCATAGCGGGTTCGGCGTTATGTGCGTGGGCCACGCGAACCCCAGGGTGGTGGCGGCGGTCCAGGCGCAGGTCGAGCGAGGCACGCACTTCGCCGCCCCGACTGAGCACTCGATCGCGGTCGCCGAGGAGCTTACGCGGCGCTTCGGCCTGCCCCAGTGGCGCTTCAACAACTCCGGTAGCGAGGCGACCTTGGACGCCGTCCACCTCGCGCGCGCGTCCACCGGACGCGACGTGATCCTCAAGATCGAGGGCGCCTACCACGGCCACCACGATCACCTGATGGTCTCGGTCTATCCCTCGCTCGAGGAGCTCGGCGAGCCCGGCTTCCCGAACCGCGTGCCGTTCGGAGCCGGGTTTCCCAAGGCGCTCACCGACCTGACCCAGCCGGTGCCCTTCAACGACGCCGAGGCGCTGGTCGGGATCCTCGAGCGCCTGGAGGGCAAGGTCGCGGGGATGATCATGGAGCCGGCCATGATGAACATCAAGATCATCCCGCCGGTCGAGGGGTACCTCGAGCGGGTGCGCGAAACGTGTTCGGAGCACGGCGTGAAGCTGATCTTCGACGAGGTGAAGACCGGGTCGACGATCGCGTACGGGGGCGCCACCGAGCGGTTCGGCATCGAGCCGGACATGATCACGCTCGCCAAGGCCACCTTCGGTGGCCTGCCGGGGGGGGCGATCGGGATGACGGGCGAGATCGCCGAGCTCGTTGAAAGCGGCGTGGTCAACCAGTACGGGACCTTCAACGGCAATCCGCTGGTGATGGCGGCCACCGAGGCGGCGCTGACCGAGGTGCTCACCGAGCAGGCCTACGAGAGCTTCGAGCGAACCAATCGGAGGCTTCTCTCGGGCTCTGAGGAGATCATGGAGCGCTACGGGATCGCTGGCTACGCCGAGGGCATGGGCGCGAAGGGCTGCGTGGTCTTCGCCCCCGAGCCGATGCGCAACTACCGCGACTACCTGACCCAAATCGACCGCGACCTCGACGCCCTCGCCTGGCTCTACCACATGAACCACGGCATCTTCATGACGCCGGGCGTCGAGGAGGAGTGGACGCTCTCGGTCGCCCATTCGGAGGAGGACGTCGAGCGCTACCTGAGGGCGTTCGACACCTTCGCCCGCGAGGTCACTGGGAACTGAAGTAGGCGGTTCGCGGTCAGCTGCAAGCAGACGCTTCGGCCGCTGAGCGCTTACTGCTTTCAGCCTGCTCGCTTAGGCGAGCGCCGCCCGCGCGCTGTCGAGATCGTCGGTGGCGATCACTAGCTTGACGCCGCCGAACGTGGTGTAGGCCAGCTCGATGTTCACGTTCGCCTCGCCGAGGGCACGGGCGAGTCCCCCCAGCGTGCCGGGGCGGTCCTCGACGTCGATCACCAGCACCTCGCGCTCGTCGGCGACGCCCATTCCGGCGTCTCGCAGCGCCTTCTGGGCCTGGGAGGACTTCTCGTCGGCAACCAGGATGTGGATGATCCCGCGGCCCTCCCCCGTCATCGCGCACATCCCCTCGATGTTCACGCCGGCAAAGCCGGTTGCCTCCCCGAGCCGGGCGAGCTCGCCCGGCCGGTCCTGGAGCACGATTGTCAGGTCCTTGGGCATCTCGCCTCCGCTATGGCCGCGCCGTATATCTAACAGAGGAACGCGTTGGACGCCCGATGTGAAGGAGTGCTCGGGTTCAGAGACCCGCGCCCGTGGGCAGGGCCGAGTACGGAATCCTCCTCGATGCCCCGGGCGGCGGCGATGCCGTGGCGGGGCTCGAGCGTGAGCTTGCCTGGATGCAATCGGACACCATAGGCGTGCGCGAGCGCGTCCACCGACGGGTAACCCGTAACCGTCCGGGTAGCCTGAGATTGATGGCAAACCACCTCGCTAACGAGACGAGCCCGTACCTCCTGCAGCACAAGGACAACCCCGTCGAGTGGTACCCATGGGGTCCAGAGGCTCTGGAGCGGGCGCGGGCTGAGGACAAGCCGATCCTGCTCTCCATCGGCTACGCCGCCTGCCACTGGTGCCACGTGATGGAGCGGGAGTCGTTCGAGGACTTCGACACGGCGGCCTTCATGAGCGAGCACTTCGTCTGCGTAAAGGTGGACCGTGAGGAGCGTCCGGACCTCGACTCGATCTACATGGAGGCGGTGCAGGGCATGACCGGCCACGGCGGCTGGCCGCTGACCGCCTTCCTCGACCCAGATGGGGCGCCGTTCTACGGCGGCACCTACTTCCCGCCCGAGCCGCGCCAGGGGATGCCGAGCCTCCGGATGGTCATGGAGGCCGTGGTGGAGTCCTGGAATACGCAGAGGGAGCGAATCCATGCGACCGCGGGGCGCATCCGGGAGCAGCTCCGCGCGGTCAGCCGCATCGAGCCCTCCAAGGAGCCGCTGAGCCCGGGGCTGGTGAGCACCGCCGTGAGTCGGCTCCGCATGATGGCCGACACCCGCCACGGCGGCTTCGGCGGCGCGCCGAAGTTCCCGCCCGCCGACGCGCTGGAGCTGCTCTTGGGGCGCGGCGTGACCGACGTCGTCGAGGTGACGCTCGACGCGATGGCCCACGGCGGCATCTACGACCAGATCGGAGGCGGCTTCGCTCGCTACTCGGTGGACGACGTGTGGCTCGTTCCCCACTTCGAGAAGATGCTCTACGACAACGCGCTCCTCGCGCGGACCTACCTGCACGCCTGGCAGGCGGTGGGCCACGAACGCTACCGGCGGGTTTGCGAGGAGACCCTGGTCTGGGCGCTGCGCGAGATGCGGGGACCCGAGGGTGGCTTCCACTCCGCGCTGGACGCCGACTCCGAGGGCGAGGAGGGACGCTTCTACGTCTGGACGCCGGAAGAGATCCGCGACGCCCTCGACCGCGCGGGGCTCGCCGAGGTCGCCGATGAGGTCCTGGCGTACTACGGCGTCACGGACGAGGGCAACTTCGAGGGTCGCAACATCCTTCACGTTCCGGGTGGGCCCGAGGCGCCGGGTCCCGAGCGCCTGGAGGAGGTGCGACGCAGCCTCTACGCCGATCGCTCGCGTCGGGTCTGGCCGGGCAAGGACGACAAGCGGCTCGCCTCCTGGAACGCCCTCATGATCGCCGCCCTCGCGGACGCGGGGGCGGCGCTGCCCTGCGACGACTACCTCGACGCTGCCGTCGCGTGCGCGGAGTTCGTCTGGCGCGACATGCGGGACGAGCGCGGGCGCCTGCGGCGCTCCTACAAGGGCGGCGAGGCGCGCCTCGACGCCTATCTCGAGGACTACGCCTACCTGGTCGAGGCGCTGCTCACCCTGTACGAGGCGACCTTCGAGGTGCGCTGGTTCGACGCCGCACGTGAGACCGCCGACGGGATGATCGAGCTCTTCGGGGACCCCGAGCGCGGCGGCTTCTTCACCACCGCGCACGACCACGAGCGGCTGATCGCGCGCCGCAAGGACCTGGACGACCACCCGATTCCCTCCGGGAACTCCTCCGCCGCCTTCGGGCTGCTGCGGCTCGCCGCACTGACCGGCGAGCGCGACTACGAGCGCCATGCGGCGGGCGTTTTTCGCCTCCTTCATCGCGCTGCGACCCGTCACCCCCAGGCGCTCGCCCATCTGCTGCGCGCGATGGACTTCCACTTCGCCTCCGTCAAGGAGGTCGCCCTCGTCGATTCCGTTGCGGGCGACGGGCTCGGCGAGCTGGCGGCCGCGGTGCGCTCCGGCTTCCGTCCCCACGTGGTCCTGGCCGGCGGGCCCGAGGGAACCGAGCGCCCCGAGCTGATGCGCCAGCGCTCCGCCGTCGACGGGAGGGCGGCGGCGTACGTCTGCGAGAACTTCGCGTGCCGGAGGCCGGTCACCGAGCCGGAGGAGCTGGTCAAGGCTTTGGCGTAAGAGCCCGTTGGCTGGTGGGCGACGTTCGGGCCTCGATGCGACCGCAAGCGCCCCTCACCCTTCCACGGAGGGCACGCGGCTGCCAGCCGGGTTGATCCCCTCGGATCCGACGGCGCAGAAGCGATGGCTCACGAGTTCAAACGAGGCGACCACGTGGAGTGGAGCTTTCGCGGCGTCACGGTGAGTGGCACGGTGCGGCGCAAGCTCACAGCGCGCACGGAGGTGGGCGGGCGGATCGTCGCCGCCTCGCCGGACGACCCCCGGTTCGTGGTCAGGAGCGAGAAGAGCGGGAAGGAGACGGCGCGGCGGCCGCGGGCGCTGCGGAAGCTGGCACCGCGGCGCGGCTGAGCGCGAGCAGGACGAGGGCGAGCACGAGCTGCAGGACGAAGCCGCCGAGGCTCGCGACGTTGTCGCCGCTCGAGTAGTGGCTCGTGGTCGTCAGGTGGTAGGCGAAGTGGGGGATCGAGTAGGCGATGAACGCGATCAGGGCCACCTGCACGAGGCGCCGCTCCAGGAAGATCGCCGCCGCAGCGAGGAAGATGACGATCGCCAGCGATGCCGCCCCGAAGTCACGCAGCAGGTGCTCGTTGTAGGGAGGCAGCGCAGCGACCCAGTGTCGGCCCGCACCCGGGAAGTCGTCGTAGAAGGAGCCCGGGGCGACAAGCGTCCAGGCGGCGATCACCGCCGACGGCAGCGCCAGAAGCGCGATCGCGGCCCTGAACAGGCGGGGTTGCGAAACCGTCAGAGGATGGGCAGGAACTTGTCGACCTCCCACGGCGTCACCTGAACCCGGTACTCCGCCCATTCGGCGCGCTTGATCTCGATGAAGCGCTTGAACGTGTGCTCGCCGAGGATCCGCAGCACGAGCTCGGAGTGCGCGGCGATCTCGATCGCCTCGCCGAGGGTCTCCGGGAGCTCCTCGATCCCCCGCTTCTCGCGCTCCTCGGGAGTCAGGTGATAGAGGTTCTGCTCCATCGGCTCGGGGAGCTCGTAGCCGCGCTCGATGCCCTCGAGGCCCGCATGGAGCATGCCCGCGAAGCACAGATACGGGTTGCACGCTGGGTCCGGGCAGCGAAGCTCGGCGCGAGTGGCCTCCTCCTTGCCGGGGTGGTAGAGCGGCACCCGGATCAGCGCCGAGCGGTTTCGCCGCGACCAGGCCAGGTAGGTGGGTGCCTCGTAGCCCGGTACGAGGCGCTTGTAGGAGTTGACCCACTGGGCGAACAG
>Ga0126312_10002578_pt1 | contig 12136 bp, 10 predicted proteins | sample Plot104A_FD_92537 | JGI IMG/M metagenome (GOLD analysis project Ga0126312, IMG submission 92537) | Serpentine soil microbial communities from UC McLaughlin Reserve, CA, USA - Plot104A | ecosystem: Environmental > Terrestrial > Soil > Grasslands | place: USA: UC McLaughlin Reserve, Lake County... | reverse complement strand
GGAATCGACTCGCCCACCGCGGCCTTCGCCGGGTAAGCGCCACCCTCGATAACCGGTGACACTTTGGTAACCGGGATCCGGCCGATCCCATTGCCGAGCGGTGGTTCTTCCGCCACCAGGGCAGATGTGGAGGGCGAATCCGCGGAAGGCGCCGCGGAACTGGCGGATGCCGAGGCGGTAGTACCTGGCTGCGAGGAGGTGTCGGGCGCAGCGGTGGAAGGTACCGGGTTAGATGCCGTCACGAGGGCCAACTTATCGGCCCTGAACATGGCGCGGCAGGGGTAGGGGGGCGCTAGGTTATGCCGGTGCGAGCAATCCGACGTTTTACGGTTCGGCCCGTTCTGCCCGATGTCTTGAAGCCGCTGGGTGACCTTGCCAACAACCTCCGCTGGTGCTGGCATGCCGACACTCAGGACCTGTTCCGCTCGGTCGACCCGCAGATCTGGGAGCGCTCTGGCGGTGACCCAATCCGGCTGCTGGCCGATGTCTCGGTGGAGGGGGTGTAGAGCATAGCAGCCGACAAGAAGTTCGTCAAGAATCTGAAGCTCATCCAAGCCGATCTGGCCGACTACCTGACCGGGGATCTGTGGTACCAGGGCTACGCCGCCGAGAATCCGCGGGCACCCAAGGCAATCGGTTACTTCTCGCCGGAGTTCGGGATCACCGAGGTGCTGCCGCAGTATTCCGGCGGATTGGGCGTCCTTGCCGGTGATCACCTGAAGGCGGCCAGCGACCTCGGCGTCCCGATCATCGGTGTCGGGCTGCTGTACCGGCAGGGCTACTTTCGGCAATCGCTGAATGGCGCCGGCTGGCAACAGGAGCGTTACCCGTTGCTCGATCCAAATGCGCTACCCCTGACGCAGCTGCACGACGCGAATGGAGCCGTCCGGATTGAGGTGCCGCTCGCCGGTCGTACTCTCTCGGCCCAGGTCTGGCTGGCTCAGGTCGGACGCGTGCCGTTGCTGCTGCTGGACTCTGACGTCGAGCAGAACCATGCCCCGGACCGGGAGGTCACAGACCGGCTGTACGGCGGTGGCACCGATCACCGGCTCGCCCAGGAGGTCCTGCTGGGCATCGGCGGCGTACGGGCCATCCGCTGCTATTGCAAGATCACCGGCGCCCCGGCACCCGAGGTGTTTCACACCAACGAGGGCCACGCCGGGTTCCTGGGCCTGGAAAGGATCCGTGAGTACATCGAATCCGGGCTGGACTTCGACGCCGCACTGGAACGGACCCGAGCCGGCACGATCTTCACCACCCACACTCCGGTGCCTGCCGGCATCGATCGGTTCCCCTGCGAGCTGATCATCGACCAATTCAAAGACTTCGACGGTTTGCCATTGGAGCGTGTTTTGGCACTCGGTGCCGAGAACTACCAGGGAGGCGATCCGAGCAAGTTCAACATGGCCGTGATGGGCTTCCGGCTGGGCCAGCGGGCCAACGGCGTCTCCGTGCTCCATGGCGAGGTCTCCCGGGACATGTTCCAGGGTCTGTGGAAGGACTTCGACACCAGTGAGGTGCCAATCACCTCCGTCACCAACGGCGTGCATCACCTGACCTGGGTGCACCGGGATCTGCTCGAGCTGCTTGAGGCGCCGACTGGCAGCTCATCGGACACCGTGATCGACGGATACGACTGGGCTGCGTTGCAAACCGTCGACGGCACCACCATTTGGGAGCGAAAGCGCAGAATGCGATCTGACCTGGTCGCCATGGCGCGATCCCGGCTGGCGGAGAGCAGTGCCAATCGTGGGCTGCCAACGGAATGGGCCAACACCGTGCTGGACGCCGACATCCTTACTTTTGGTTTCGCCCGGCGGGTGCCCTCCTACAAGAGGCTCACGTTGATGCTGCGCCACCCGGATCGGCTGAAGGCATTGCTGACCAACGAGAAGCGGCCGATTCAGATTGTCATTGCTGGCAAATCCCATCCCGCCGACGAGAGCGGCAAGGCGCTGATCCAGCAGATGGTGCAATTTGCCGACGACCCCGAGGTGCGCCACCGGATCGTGTTTCTGCCCGACTACGACATGTCCATGGCCAAGCCGCTCTATCCCGGTTGTGATGTCTGGATGAACAACCCGCTGCGACCGTACGAGGCCTGTGGCACATCCGGCATGAAGGCCGCACTCAATGGTGCGGCGAACCTCTCGATCCGCGATGGCTGGTGGGACGAGTGGTTCGACCCTGCCTTCGGGTGGGAGATCCCATCGGCCGAGGCGACGGACGACCCGGAGCGGCGCGACGACCTGGAGGCCAAGGCGCTCTACGACATCATCGAGAACGAGATCGTTCCGCGCTTCTACGACGTCGATGCCGACGGCACCCCGCAGCGCTGGATCCAGATGATCCGCGACACCATCGCCGGCCTTGGTCCGAAGGTGCTGGCTTCCCGGATGGTGCGCGACTACGTCACCAGCCTCTACGCGTCCGCGGCAGCCTCGGTCCTTGCGGTCGATGAGGCTCCCGGCGGGGCCGATGCCCTGGCCGCATGGAAGCGCCGCGTGCGTACGGTCTGGGACAAGGTCGTCGTGGACCATGTCGAGTCGCTGGATGCCGATCAGATCGAGGTCGGAGCCAAGATCCATGTCAGTGCGCTCGTCCGGCTCGGCGATCTGACTCCGGACGACATCGAGGTTCAGCTGGTGACGGGCCGGGTTACCGCGGACGACAAGCTTTATGAACCGCGGATCAGCCCATTCCCCGACGGAGTGAGCGTGGAGGATGGACTGCGCCGGTACGAGAGTTCGGTACAGGCGCGGCGGGCTGGCGCCATCGGCTACACCGTGCGCGTCGTGCCCTACCACCGGTTGCTGGCCAGCTCGGCCGAAATGGGCCTCGCCACTCTGCCTGCAACGCTTCCGACGCCGCCGTCAGCTGGCAACCCCTAGCAGCTCGTCCGTGATCAGGCCGAGTGCCTCTCGGGCGGCCGGCTGGAACAGCGGGATTGACATGAAACCGTGGATCGCCTCGGCATAGGTCAGCAGCCGGACGTAAACTCCTGCCTTGGTCAGGGCGTCGGCGTACCGGATCGCGTCATCCCGCAGCGGGTCCTGGCCCGCGGCGATGATCAACGCCGGAGCCAGATCCCGGTGGTCCGGGGCGAATAACGGGCTTACCCGCGGATCGTCGTGCGCAATGCTGGACGGCAAGCCCTGGGGGAGGTACCGGCGGCCATACCAATCGAGCTGCCTGCGGCCCAGCATCGGTGCCTCGGCCAGATCCGCCACCGAGGCCGAAGACATAGTCAGGTCCGTCGCTGGATAGATCAGGATCTGCCTGGTCAGTTTCGGCCACGATGGGTCCGCACGGCGCCGGTCCCGCCAGGCCAAAGCAACAAGTGCCGCGAGGTTGCCGCCGGGACTCTCGCCGATCAGGCTGACTTGGCCGGCTAGCGCATCGAGTTCAGCCGCGTGCTGAACCAGCCAGTCGGTCGCCGCCCAGCTGTCAAGAAACGGCACCGGGGCCGGATACTCGGGGGCCAGCCGGTACTCCACTGACACTACGACCACGCGAGCCGCCGCGGCCAGATTGCCGCACATCCAGTCGGCAGTCGTCAGGTTGCCGATCACGAAGCCGCCCCCATGGAAGTTGATCACCAGGGGCGACGGTTCGGTGGAATTGCCGTCGTCTCGGTAGACCCGGGCTCGCAGATCAGCGTCCTCGGTCGGGATCCGGATCTCGGAGATCCGTACCGACGGCGCCACCTGGCCAAGCACGATGCGGGCCAGCGGCTGGGGCAGCTCCCGGCGTAGTCCGGCCAGGTACCGCGGGGACGGCGGATCCGGACGCGGCAGCCGGCGGACCACACCCACCAACAGTCGAGTGCGGCGATTCATGACTGGCCTAGGCTCAATCGACTTGCAGAACCACGACCGTACGACCCGGGATCTGCAACGTGGCTCCAGCCAGCATCTTCTCACTGGGCAGTTCGCCGTCGAGCCCGGTGTGCGCCAGCACGGTGTAGGTGTGTGCCCAGGGGCCGTCGGGCAATTCGACCTGGATCGCGTCGTGGCCGCCGTGAAACCAGATCAAGAAGGCTTCGTCGATGATCCGCCGCGGGTCATCATTCGCGACATACATGCCGAGTGTCCGGCGAGTGCCGTCGTTCCACTCCTCAGGAGTCATCTCGGCTTTGCGCCCACCGAACCAGGCAAGGTTCCGCCGCCCCGAGGGACGCCCCTTGGCATCGGGCAGGTCCTCGCCGCGACGGAAGATCTCGCGCCGCAGCACCGGATGCTCGGAGCGCAGCTGGAGCAGCTTGCGGGTCATCTCGGTGAGGTCCTGCCAGGTGTGTTGAGTGTCCCAGTGAACCCAGGAGATCGGCGAGTCCTGGCAGTAGGCGTTGTTGTTGCCCTGCTGGGTCCGCCCCAGCTCGTCACCTGCAATGATCATGGGCACCCCTCCGGCGAGCAGCAGGGTTGCCGTGATGTTCCGTGTTTGGCGGTGCCGGAGGGCAATGATGTTCGGGTCGTCAGTCTCGCCCTCGACACCACAGTTCCAGGAGCGGTTGTCATCGGAGCCGTCGCGGTTCGACTCGCCGTTCGCCCCATTGTGCTTGACGTCGTAGGTCACCAGATCGCGCAACGTGAAGCCGTCATGCGCCGTGACGAAATTGACACTGGCCGAAGTGCCCCTACGGTCGTGGTCGAAGACGTCGGGCGACCCGATCATGCGCTGTGCCAGTTCGCCCACACCATGGGTGTTGCCCCGCCAGAAGTCGCGGATGTGGTTGCGGAAGCGGTCATTCCACTCGCTCCAGCCATCGCCGAACCAGCCGAGCTGATAGCCGTAGGGGCCCAGGTCCCACGGTTCGGCGATCATCTTGACCGTGCTCAACACCGGGTCTTCCGAAATCGCCCGCTTGAACAGGTGCTTCTGATCGACATGATGGCGTTCGTTGCGAATCAATGTGGTGACCAGATCGAAGCGGAAGCCGTCGACGCCCATTTCGATCACCCAGTAGCGCAAGGAATCGATCACCATGCGGAGCACCCCGGGCTCGGACGTGTCCACCGAATTCCCGCAGCCGGTGACGTCGTAGTCGTTTCGCTTGTCGTCCGTCAGCCGGTAGTAGCCAAGGTGGTCCAGGCCGCGGAAGGCAAGCGTTGGACCCTCGTGGCCGCCCTCACCGGTGTGGTTGTAGACGACGTCGAGAATGACCTCGATCCCCGCCTCGTGCAGCGCGGAGACCATCTCCTTGAACTCCCGGACCTGTTGCCCAAGCGTGCCCACAGAGCCGTAGAAGGCATGCGGGGCGAAATAGCCGAGCGTGTTGTAACCCCAGTAGTTCGACAGCCCACGGCCGACTAGGAACGGCTCGGAGACGTGGTGGTGCACCGGCAGCAACTCAACTGCGGTCACACCAAGGTTCCTCAGATGGGCGATGACCGCGGGATAAGCAAGTCCGGCATAGGTGCCGCGCAAGTGCTCAGGCACGGCCGGGTGCAATTGGGTATAGCCCTTGACGTGGAGCTCGTATGCGACTGTGTCGGCCAGCGGCGTCGGGCGGGCGATCGGCGTTGGTGGTGGACTGTTTGGTACCACCACACTTAGCGGAACCGAAGCGAAAGAGTCCCGAGGATCGCGAATGTAGTTGGATTCAGGGACGTGGTCCAGGATTGGCCCCGAGTAGTCCACGCCTCCCGTGATTGCGCGCGCGTACGGGTCGAGTAGCAGCTTGGCCGGATTGAATCGAGCACCCAAGTCGGGGTCCCATGGGCCGTGCACTCGATAGCCGTAGCGCTGCTCGGCGCCGATTCCCGGAACGAAAACCGTCCAGACACCGTCATCTGCGCACGACATGTCAATGTTGTGCTGACTGCGATCTTCCTCGACCAGCGCGAGTTCGACTCGTGTGGCGCGGGGAGCCCAGAGCGCAAACAGCGTTCCACCGTCTCGAATATGAGCGCCCAGAATCGAGGAGTCAATCGGCACCGGCAAGACCGGTGCTGCGGGACTCATTCGTGTCTACTCCTCGGCTTGCCGGATGCAGTCCGTTGCTGAGCGCCCCTGCAAATGCAGAGAGATCTTATTCTGCCTGCCCTGGTTAGATTCGGGTCCATCATGGGACCGTTCGTGCGGCTCGCCGAACCGTGATTCGTATATTGCATGTCGGCCTTATACCCCAAAGGCGGCGCGACGAGCACCGAGCGTCCAGCACGAACCGAGGCATGACCTTGTTACTGGCAAGTAATGTGGGCCGAGGCGAGCCGATTTTCCGGAGAATGCGAGGAAGATGAAGATCCTTGTGCTGGTCAAGCACGTGCCCGATGCCACCGGCGAACGCCGATTTGCCGCCGACGGGACGCTCGATCGCTCCAGCAGTGATGGGCTGCTTTCCGAACTCGACGAGTATGCGATAGAGCAAGCGCTGCAGATCGCAGATCAGCGCGACGACGTCGAAGTGGTGGCGCTCACTCTGGGACCCCACGATGCCGCGGACGCGATCAAGCGCGCCTTACAGATGGGCGCATCCGCAGGGATTCACATCAACGACGATGCGATGCACGGCTCCGACGCTCTGGCCACCAGTGCGGTGCTTGCGGCAGCCGTCACCAAGGCGGAGCCAGACCTGGTCATCTGTGGCATGGCGTCCACCGACGGTGTCATGGGCGTCATACCGGCGATGATCGCTGAGCGGCTCGGCTGGCCCGCCGCCACGCTGGGAGCCACCTTGAGCGTGACCGGAAGCACGGTCACCATCCGGCGTGATGCAGACAGCGCCAGCCTGACTGTCGAGGCTGACCTCCCTGCCATGGTCAGTGTCACTGACCAATCGGGCGAGGCCCGATATCCCTCGATGAAAGGCATCCTGGCTGCCAAGAAGAAACCAGTGGAAACGTGGCGCCTTGCCGACCTCGGCATCGATCCGGCGACCGTTGGCCTGGAGGCCGCCGGAACGAAGGTTCTTCAAACGACGCCTCGGCCGCCGAGGGAGTCGGGCAAGGTCATCACTGACGAGGGCGGATCAGGTGTTGCGGCGTTGACCGACTTCCTTGCCACCGGCAAGTACATCTGACCCGTCACGACGGTTTGAAAGGAAGTCATGTCTGAGGTCCTCGTCGTCACTGATCCGGTCAATGGGACAGTCGGCAAGCCCGCGCTGGAGCTGCTCACCCTGGCCCAACGGCTCGGCCAGCCGGTGGCGGTCGTGCTTGGTGACGGTGCTGAGGCCGCCGGGCCGACCCTTGCTGAGTACGGTGCAACCCGGGTGATCTCGATCAACGATCCTGCCTTTACCGAATCCCTCGTGGCGCCCAAGGCCGAGGCACTGGCACAGGTTGCGGCCTCCGTGTCCCCGGCTGCGATCCTGATCAGCTCTACGCCGGAGGGTAAAGAAGTCGCCGGACGGCTCGCCGTGAAGCTCGGATCGGGACTGATCACCGACGCGACCGAGATCAGCGAGGACGGGTCAACAGTTCAGTCCGTCTTCGCGGGAAACTGGACGGTGCGCGCCTCGGTGATCCGAGGCATCCCGGTAATCACAGTGAAGCCGAATGCGGTAACCCCACAAAGCTCGCCCGCGCCGGGTGCCGTCGAGCAGGTGACCGTCTCCATCTCGGAATCCGCCAAGGGTGCCCGTCTGGTGAAGTCGGAGCCCAAACAGGCCAGCGGCCGACCTGAGCTCACTGAGGCGGCGATAGTGGTGGCTGGCGGCCGAGGCACGGCTGGTGACTTCGGTCCGGTGGAGGCTCTGGCCGACGCTCTTGGCGCCGCGGTCGGCGCCTCGCGGGCGGCGGTCGACTCCGGCTGGTACCCGCATGCCTACCAGATCGGCCAGACCGGCAAGACGGTGTCGCCCCAGCTCTACATCGCGGCCGGGATTTCGGGGGCAATCCAACACCGCGCCGGAATGCAGACATCCAAGGCGATTGTCGCGGTCAACAAGGACCCAGAGGCACCGATCTTCGCGTTGGCCGATCTCGGCATCGTCGGGGACCTGCGCACGGTGCTGCCCGCCGCCACCGAGGAAATCGCCCGCCGAAAGGACTAGGAGCCGCTCGCCCGCGCTGCTGAGGCACACTGAAGCCATGCCCCGGAGCTATTTCGACCATGCGGCGACCACGCCCATGGTGCCCCAAGCGATCGAGGCGATGACCCGCGAACTGGGCAGGGTCGGGAACGCCTCCTCGTTGCACGGCTCCGGCCGTGCCGCTCGACGCGTGGTGGAGGAGTCCCGGGAAATCATTGCGGCATGCCTCGGTGCCCGAGCCTCCGAGGTGATCTTCACGTCGGGCGGTACCGAGGCTGACAACCTTGCCCTGAAAGGCGCCGTCTGGTCCAATCCCTCTCGACCCGGTGTGGTCACATCGGCAGTCGAGCACTCGGCGGTGCTCGATGCGGTCGGATGGCTCGGCCAGGTGGGCGCAAACGTCAGGGTTGTCGGCGTTGACCAGACCGGACGGGTCGGTCTTGCCGAGCTCACAGCGGCGGTCTCGGATGCGACGGCTGTGGTCTCGCTCATGTGGGGGAACAATGAGGTGGGCACACTCCAGCCGGTTTCTGAGGCGGTCGAGATCGCGGCTCGCCATGGAGCGACTACCCACAGTGACGCCGTGCAGGCCGTAGGTCACGTGAGCGTGGACTTCGCGGCCAGTGGCCTGGACCTGCTGTCGGTGAGCGCTCACAAGCTTGGCGGTCCGTACGGCATCGGGGCGCTGGTCGCTCGGCGCGAGATCATGCTCACTCCGGTTATGCATGGCGGTGGTCAGGAGCGTGACATTCGGTCCGGCACCCTCGATGTCGCCGCCGTCGCCGGCTTCGCGGCCGCGCTGGAGGTCGCCACGCAGTGCCAGGCTGCCGAGGAACGCCGCCTTCGTGAGCTGCGCGCCTTGTTGATCATGGAGATACTTGCGGCGGTACCGGAGGCAGTCCTGCACGGCCCGGCCAACCCTGCGGACTCCCTGCCGGGAATCGCCAATGTGTGCTTTCCCGGGTGCTCAGGAGAAGCGTTGCTGCTCCTGCTCGACGCAGCCGGAATCGACTGCTCGACAGGCTCGGCCTGCTCGGCAGGAGTATCCCGACCAAGCCATGTACTTCTCGCAATGGGCTGCACCGAAGCCGAAGCCGGTTCGTCGCTTCGGTTTTCGCTGGGATACACCTCGACCGCGGCTGACATCGATGCATTGGCAGGTGCGCTGCCCGATGCTGTTGACCGGGCCCGGATTGCCGGAGCCGTCGCCTGACGGCAGGGCCCTTTCATGAGCTGCTCGCGCATCGCGCTCCTAGGACGCCTACTTCGTCGTCGCTCGCAGGCCACAGAACGGTTTGCTCGCTCCTCCTCAGCACGGCGCCGCGCGATACCCGACGCTCGCAGCTCACGGAGTAAAGTTTCCCGGGCAATTCGGGCGGCCGGCACGCATGGAGGGCGGCGAGTGAAGGTATTGGCGGCAATGTCCGGCGGGGTCGACTCCGCCGTCGCTGCCGCACGCGCCGTCGACGCCGGGCATGAGGTGACCGGCGTGCATTTGGCGCTGTCGAAGAATCCGCAGTCCTTCCGCACCGGCGCCCGGGGGTGTTGCTCCAAAGAAGATGCCCATGACGCCCGGCGGGCCGCCGACGTCATTGGCATCTCGTTCTACGTCTGGGATCTTTCCGATCGCTTCCAAGCCGACGTCGTTTTGGACTTCATCGCCGAGTATGCCGCTGGCCGTACTCCGAATCCCTGTGTCAAATGCAACGAGAAGATCAAGTTCGCGGCCGTGCTGGATCGCGCGACTGCGCTGGGCTTCGACGCCGTCTGCACCGGCCACTATGCCCGGCTCATCCGCACCGATGCGGGGGTGGAGTTACATCGGGCAACGGATCCGACGAAGGACCAGTCCTACGTTCTGGGAGTCCTCTCCCAAGATCAACTCCAAGGCTCGCTCTTTCCGCTGGGTCATTCCGAGAAGGGCGCAGTACGAGCCGAGGCCGGTCGCCGAGGCCTTGCGGTTGCCGAGAAGCCCGACAGTCATGACATCTGCTTCATCCCCAACGGCGACACCGGGGGCTACCTGGACCGTCAGCTGGGAACCCGAGCTGGTGACATCCTCGACGAAACCGGCGTCAAGATTGGCGAGCACACTGGTGCCCACCAATTCACCGTTGGGCAGCGTCGAGGGCTTCGGCTGGGCACCCCGGCCGGCGACGGCCGACGCCGATACGTGCTCGAGATCTCACCGGTGTCCAACACAGTGACGGTCGGGCCGCTCGATGCGCTGGCTGTGACCCGGATAGTAGGTATCCGGCCACGCTGGACATCACAGCCGCCGGCGAGCCCGTGGTCCGGCATCGTCCAGCTCCGGGCGCACGGGCAGCCAATTCCGGCTCGTGCGGTTCTTGGCTCTGACCGGATCGACCTGGTGCTCGATTCTGCAGCGACCGGCATCGCCCCTGGACAGGCGGCGGTCCTTTATGAGGGGAGTCGGGTCGTCGGGAGCGCAACCATCGCCGGGACCGAACCCTGATCCGGCTTTGCTATGACCGAGGACATAACGCCGGTCCGCATTACCGGCATCGGCTCCTGGCCGGGCACCGACATGGGCGATGCGTTGAAGATCACGTTTGCGGAATGCCCGGATCTGCCCTACCTGCCTGAGCTGCCAGCCCGCGGTCCGCATTCGCAGCTGATTGGCCGTGCCGCGGCATTCCTGACCGGCCTGGCCATCGATCTTTCCCCGGTCGGCTGGCGGCTGAGTGATAACTCTGCCCGAGATCATCGGCTGGCCACCGCGACGCTGCGGTCAGATCTCGACCTGCTTGAGGAGGTGGCGCAGGGCTATGCCGGACCGGTGAAGATATCGGTTGTCGGACCCTGGACACTCGCGGCGAATCTGGACCGGCCCCGTGGTGACCGGGTGCTGGCCGATCCCGGGGCACGCCGCGATCTTGGTCAGTCACTGGGTGAGGGCACCGGGACGTTGATCACCGAGCTGCGTCGCCGACTTCCCGATGTACAGCTACGGGTGCAACTGGATGAGCCGTCCCTTCCCGCTGTGCTGTGCGGTTCGATAGCGACGGCAAGCGGGTTCTTCCGCTACCGGGCGATCGACGTGCCCGAGGTCAGCACCACGTTGCGCGAGATCGTTGCTACGGTCTCTGCATCCGGAGCGACCGTTACTGTGCATTGTTGTGCGGCGCAGGCGCCGATCGCGTTGCTGCACCATGCCGGTGTGGCTGCCATCTATCTGGATCTTGATCAGTTGACCGCCGGCGACTGGGACGACGTCGCTTTGTGCTTGGAAAACGGCGTGGAGATCGGCCTCGGCGCGGTGCCCACCGATCGAGCCGTAACTCCTGAAGATGTCGCTCGCCGAGTGGTCGCCCGGCTCAGTGATCTTGGTTTGGAACCGGCCGTCTCCGGCCGGATTGTGATCACACCGACCTGCGGTCTGGCCTCGGCGACCAGCGACGGCGCAGTCGCAATCCTTCGCACTGCCCGTCAAGCGGCGGCCATCGTCACGGACCAACTAGCAGCCTAGTTTTCGAGCTGCTCCCGTATTGTGCCGAAATCCAGCTGCGCCGGTGAGGAGAGGTAGCGCTCGATGCTCCTCGGGGGTTGTCAAGTACAACGCCAGCGCGGCCGCGTACATCACCAACGAGAACACCGCCGAAAGCTGCAGCATCGTTTTTACTATGGTGGTCGATCAGACTGCCGAACCAGATCCCGGTCAGCGCCGTGGCCACCAGGTAGATGCCGGAGATCATCGCGGCAGCGAAGACCGATCGGGTCTGCAGGAATACATAAAAGGTGATCGCAAACCAGACGGTGAAGTTGATCAGCGAGACCAGCAGCGTGTTGGCCAAGAGGGAGAAGAACGTCTTCATGTAGGGGGCGTCCAACCGCAGACGGTTGTCGCTCACGACATCCGGCGCCGGCGTCTCGCTCTCTTCAGACATGGCCTCCTTTGTACCCGGTAGCTCTGACACCGGCGTGTCGGAAGTCGGCGCTACTGTGCTGAACGTGGCCCAAGAGACCGACCTCCCTGCCCACGTCGAACCCGAGCTCGCGACCCCCGGCGCCGAGGCGAGATCGCGACACGCGGAGATCAGTGAGCAGTTGAACGAGGCTCGCTGGCGCTACCACGTGCTGGACGCGCCGACCATCTCAGACGGCGAGTACGACGCCGGAATGCGTGAGCTTGAGGCATTG
>Ga0126312_10002577_pt1 | contig 12137 bp, 12 predicted proteins | sample Plot104A_FD_92537 | JGI IMG/M metagenome (GOLD analysis project Ga0126312, IMG submission 92537) | Serpentine soil microbial communities from UC McLaughlin Reserve, CA, USA - Plot104A | ecosystem: Environmental > Terrestrial > Soil > Grasslands | place: USA: UC McLaughlin Reserve, Lake County... | reverse complement strand
AGTCCTGGGCGGCCAGCGCATGACGGATGGCCTCGGACGGCTCGGCGTTCTGCTCGTACCAGACGCTCGCCCGCCGATGCAGCTCAGCGACGGCCTCGGGCTGCTCGTCCAGCAGGTGCGTCTGCAGAACGTCGGCAAACAGCTGGTGATAGCGATACCACTCGCGGCGATCATCGAGCGCAACGAGGAACAGGTTGCCACGCTCCAGTTCGGCCAACTTGGCCTTCCCGCCGGTCTGATCAGTGACGGCATCGCACAGTGGACCGCTCAGCCGTTCCAAGATCGAGGTCTGCAGCAGGAACTGGCGATGATCTTCGGACTGACGGTCCAAGACCTCCTCGGCCAGGTAATCAACGATGTAGCGGTCATTACCAGCGAAGCCGGCGATAAAGGCAGCGACGTCGTCGCGGCCCTGCATGGAAAGGCCCGCCAGCTGTAGGGCGGCAATCCATCCCTCCGTACGCGCCTCCAGCGCAGCGACCTGCTGCGGAGTCAGCACCAATCCCATGATCTCGGTGAGGTACGCCGCGGCCTCCTCGGGCGTGAATCGCAGATCGGCGGCGCGAATCTCGACGAGCTCGCCACGCCCGCGCAACCGAGCCAGCGGCAGTGCTGGGTCGGCGCGGCTGGCGATCACCAGATGCAGCTGCGGCGGTAGCTGCTCCAGCATGAAGATCATTCCGTGGTGGATCTCGCTCGCGTCGATCACGTGGTAGTCGTCGAGCACCAGCACCACATCATCAGAGATGGCGTCCAGATCGTTGATCAAAGTGGCGAGGACCGCTTCGGTTGACGGCTGGGGCGAATCAAGAAGCGAGAGCGCAGCCACGCCAACCTCGGGAACCGCCGGCTGCAGAGCCGAGACCAGATACGTCCAAAACATCGTGGCGTCGTTGTCGCGCTGGTCGAGGGAGAGCCACGCCTGGGACCATCCATCGACAGGAGGCGCCGCCAGCCACTCCGCCAACAGTGTCGTCTTACCGAACCCGGCCGGAGCCGATACGAGCGTCAGCTTCGACTCGGCCACACCGCTTAAACGCTCGCTCAATCGTGGACGCGATACGAGCGCCCGCCGTCGTCTCGGGACGTGGAACTTGGTTTCGAGAAGCGACCCTCTGGTCACGACTCCACCGTACGGTCCAGCGTTGCGGCCCAACGCCGGCACGCTGTGTGCGCAGCCCGCGAAGTGCGACTCGAGAAATCGTGATCAGGGCGCTCCGGGTTGAACTGACAGATGAAGTGACGCTGCAGGGCAAGCCCGGCGTGGATTACGTCGACATGCCGACCTTCGTGATCATCCCGGCGGATTTCAACAACGACACCATCGAGGTTGACATCTTGAGCCGTTTGAACGGCAAGGGCCCGCAGACGCTCGGGCATTCGCCGGAATCGCCCTGCCGCATCGCCGATGGCGGCGAGCATTTCGAAGCGGTCTATCTTCGACCTCTCAACGGACTGAAGACAAACCCGCCGAGCCCTCGGGACGAGCGCGCCATCCAGTACTTCGCCTATCCGGATTGGAAGTTCGACCGGCTCCGTGAGGAGTATCCCGATGGCCGCTACGAAGCGGCCGCGAATATCGGCCCGGAGGAGTGGATCAAGCTCAAGATCGACATCGACGACACCCACGTGAGTGCTGGCTGATCGGCAGCGAGCCTACGCTGGGGAGGTGCCCTCCGAGACGCGCAGTCGACCTGCCAATGGAGGCGCCTCGTCACACCGCGGCTGGCTGACCCGATTGCTCCATCGCCCGCCGCCGCCCACAGTGGGGCTGGTATTGAGCGGTGGCAGGTCCGGAGCCTTTTTTGAGCTGGGGGCGCTGCACTATCTCTACGAAAAGGTGGGAATCGCACCGTCGGTGATCACCGGGACCTCGACGGGATCCATTTTGGCCACGCTGTTAGCGCAGGCCGACGACCATGCCGGTCAACGCCGCATTCTGGGAGACATCGAACGGCTCAGCCAGAGTTTGCGGCAGCACTCCGACATGCTCACCGAGCTTGCTTGGTACGCCGAACTGCAAAAGTTGATGCCTGCCTGGCAAAAGACTCTTACCGCACCGCCAGCACCGCACAACGATTCCCGGACGATCACGCTGCCCTCACTAGGCCTAAGGTCTCGACGGCGCGGCAACAACGGTAAGGAGGAAGTCGCCGGCGGAGCCACGATCAAGCTGCCGGGCTTTGATCGCTCACCCGTACTCGACATGCTGTCGATGATCTGGACGGTGCGTCGCTCGGGCACCAATATCGACACTCTGCTGCACGGGGCGCGACGAGAGCGTTCGATGTTTCAGCCCGGGCCGATTTTCGATGTGCTGCTCAATCCCGGCGTACTTGATCCGGAGCGGCTTGCCCAGTCCCGGACCCAGCTCCGCATCGCCGTCGTTGCCCTGGAATCGGGAGAGCTCCGTTACGTAACGGAAGCCGGCGGCTTGGTTGACCGAGAGAACCGTCCCATCCCGACGGATGCTCCGCTCTCCGTAGTGAATACGGTTCTTGCGTCGTGCGCGATTCCGGGACTTCTTCCGCCGGTGCGCTTGGGCGAGGAGCACTACATCGACGGTGGAACGCGAGAGAGCGCTCCGGTGCAGGTCGCGATGACTCATTTAGGAGTGGACCGCTGCTACGCCGTCATCGCCATGCCAAGGGGTTTAGCTCGAGAATCCAGCTACGCGGACAAGGACATGCTCTCCATCGTGCTGCGCAGCGCCGCAGGAATCATGGCTGATGAGATCCTGCTCAACGATGTAGCTCGGGCTCGAGCCGCCGGCGCCATCGTCATCGCGCCGGAAGTGAACTTGATCGATGTGCTAGGTGTCGACCCAGGACTCCTCTCGATCTCGATGGACTACGGATATGTGCGTGCCGCAGAAGCCTGTCAGGGTGCCACTAGAGACCAGGAGCGGCTGACTCGAGATGTCGTGGAAATGCGGCGTCAGATTTGGACCACGGAGAACAGCATCTTTCGACCAAACTCCGGCACCGACGGGGTTCGTCCCTATGGGCAACCTGATCTTGCTGCGTTGAAGCGCCAGTTGCGTGACTTGGTTGCCCAGATGCCGGCCGACCGGCTACCCTCCGGCGCCGGGCACTGGTTGCGAGGCTGGGAGAGCCATCCGTACCAGATCACCGAGCCGCCCTCCTGGACTGAGGATGATGCGCGGAGCAGGCCATAAGGGACGCCGCGAAATACACGCTCATTTGATACAGACCGTAGGGTGATGACATCCGCGCGAACAAACCGTCCGCGAGCCAATCGGTTCGTCGATGTCCACCGGCTGGGAAGTCGACGACCGAATCAGGGGCAGTCTTATCTCCACTTTCGAGCTATCCGGCGCGACCGCCCGGCTAAGCCACCAACCGTTCACCCACACCTTCACCGAGCTGGCCAAGGCCGTCCGCATCAGCGGGTTGCACGGTCGCCGCCGCGGCTTCTACGTGATGATCTTCGGGCTTCTAATGCTGGCGCTGGGGGGCAGCGCGACCGGGATGATCTTGCTCGACGATTCCTGGTTGCAGCTGCTGCTGGCTGGCGCCCTTGGAGTGATCTTCACCCAGTTCGCGTTCCTCGGGCATGAGGCCTCTCACCGGCAGATCTTCGAGTCCGGCCCGGCGAATGACCACAGCGGGCGGGTGCTCGCGGCGTTGGTGGGCATCAGCCACGGCTGGTGGATGAACAAGCACAGCCGACACCACGCCAATCCGAACAAGATCGGCAAGGATCCCGATATCGAGTCCGACACCGTGTCTTTTTTGGAGGAAAGCGCTGCCACGCGGAAGGGTGCATTGGCCTGGATTACCAGACGGCAGGGCTATCTCTTCTTCCCGCTGCTGCTGCTCGAAGGGCTCAACCTGCATGTCAAGTCGATCAGGAGCCTGAGCGCGCGTACGCCGGTGAAGGGCCGCTGGATCGAGCTGGGGATGCTCGCGGCGCGCTTCATGATCTACTTCGGTTTGATCTTCTGGCTGTTGCCGTTCGGCATGGCGTGGGCTTTCATCGGGGTGCAGCTTGCTGTCTTCGGCCTATACATGGGCGCGACCTTTGCGCCGAATCACAAGGGCATGCCGCTCATCCCGGCCGACGTCAAGCCCGACTTTCTCAGCAAGCAAGTGCGCACCTCGCGCAACATCACTGGCGGCTGGTGGGCCACGATCTTGATGGGTGGATTGAACTACCAGATCGAGCACCATCTCTTCCCGAGCATGCCCCGCCCGCACCTCCGAGCCGCTCGGACGTTGGTCCGCGAGCACTGCCGCAGCAACGACGTCCCGTACGTGGAGGCCAGCCTGCTCTCCTCGTACCGAACGGTGATCAGCTACCTGAACCGCGTTGGACTCGCCGCGCGCGACCCTTTCGACTGCCCGCTGGCGAGCCGGCTACGATCCAGCTGAACGTCATGATGCTGCTGTATTGATCTCCGAAAACGGGGCGAGGAAGCCGAAAGCGCAGCAAGTCAGCCGCCGAATGCTGCCGCGAGCGGACGGTCGTAGGTGAGCACTTTGGTGACGCCGTAGCGAATGCACATGGTTAGGTGTAGGAGGTTGCGCGCCGACAGGCCCAGGTGCTGGGCGACGGCAGCTCGGGCTGCGGCGACATCCGCCTGTTCCACCGGCCAAACCCGCGCCAGGTCAGTCGCCAGTCGGAGCGCTGCGTCCAGCGTGCCAAGACGATCGACCGGCAGGTAAGCGTGCTGGACTGAGCACACCGAGGTGTCGTCTGAGCTAGCCTCGGGGCCGTGTCTGAACCAGTGCATGGCTCCTCGCCGCTTTCGCCGCTGTCCTTGGCCGTCCAGCAGCTGTTGACCGAGCGTGGGCCAATGCAGCCCGACACGCTCATAGAGGCCCTTACGGAGCGTGGCTTCGACCTCGGTCCGGAGCCGGAGGAATTCCTCCTCGACGAGGTGCTCGAGGCGTCCGACGAGACATTCATGCCCCTGTCCGACGACCGTTGGTGCTATCTCCCGGCGCTGCTCACCGGCCGCGTCTTCACTCATCGAGTGAGCAGCGTCGAGCTCGAGCACAATGTGCTCGCCGTGGCTCCGGATCTGGAGCCAGTGCTAATGCTCAGCGACGACCCGGCGTACGCGCAGCTGACCGATGGTTCAGCGCTTCGAGTCGTCTTCCCAGACGAAGCTGTGCCACCGACACCGGTCGAGGTGATCGACGAGTCGGGCTCCTTGGCACTGCCCTCCGGCGCACTGAGCCGGCTGTCGCTGACCGAGGGGGACCTCGTCGGGCTTCGCGTCACTGCGGGCGGCGTTGAGCTCATACGAGCCGAAACATCCGTACGACCGGAAGACACCTCACACGTACGGGAACGGGCAGTCGGGCTCCTAGAGACACAACCCGACCGTCCGCATCTGATCGATACCCTCGTTCAGACCCTCCTTGCCGACGACCAGAGGGCCTTCGCGGAGCCGTGGCCGCCGCTGCGGGAGCTCCTGGCGTCGTGGGAACTGCCGACGACCGGAGATCTGGTTGGAGCCCCGGGCTTCGACTTCGGCCGCTGGCGTACCGAGCAGCGGTTGGCGCGGCTGCGCCAGCGCTACGAACTATCCGACGACGAGGCTCTGGCTCTCGCTGCGATGACCCGGATGCACGAGTCGGTACTCGATGTAATGGACGGATATGCCGCCGCTCAGGAATCGGGCGACACCACCGAGCTCGATGAGGTGTTCGCCAGCGTTCCGTCGGCCCCGGCTGACCTGACCGACTCCGACGCGCAGCTCGAGCGTCGCACCATCGCCGCGACGGTGCCGTTCCTCGCCGAACCCGCCGTAGCTCAGGCCTTGCTGCGGGAGACCGGCCTCCGTGGCGTGCAGGAGGCGGCGGCGCTAGGGCTGCTGGCGGAGACGCTGGAGTCGCAAGCCGACAAGGCCGCGCGTCCGGCGCTGCGCTGGCTGCGGGCCAAGGCCCACGAGGAGCTCGGCAAGGCCGATGCGGCCGAGCAGGCGTTGCGGGCGGCCGAGCAGCTCCATCCGGCCTGGCCGCCGACGGTCATCGACCTCGCCCGCCTCGCCGGTGACCGGGGCGACGCGGCCACCGGCCTGGCTCTCCTGCAGCGCCTCGAGATCGACGCAGCCCCGGTGCTGCGGGAGGTTCTCGAGCAGTACCGGCCGGCGTCGACCCGGATGATGCCGCGCAACCAACCCTGCTGGTGCGGATCGGGCCGGAAGTTCAAGCAGTGCCATCTCCGGCAGCTCGATCAGCTACCGCTGCGGGACCGCGCCGGTTGGCTCTATCACAAGGCCATGCTGCACGTTGCCGCGACGACGTGGGTCGACTTGGCTGAGGAGCTGGGACGGTTGCGCACCGTGTACGCCGAGACTGATCGGGAGGTTCGGCAGCTGATCGACGATGGGTTGGTCCTCGATGTGACCCTCTTCGAGGGCGGCGCGCTGGCCGATTTCGTGGAGACCCGCGGCACGCTGCTGCCCGAGGACGAGCTGCTGCTCGCTCAGCAATGGCTGCTGATCGACCGGTCTGTCTTCGAGGTCATGGCGGTCGAGCCTGGCGTTTCGGTGAGTCTGCGGGACATCCGTACTGGCGACATCGCCCAGGTGCCGGAGCGAACGGCGAGCCGGGAGCTGGGAGTCGGGCAGCTGATCTGCACGCATCTGCTTCCGGTGGGTGACGACGTCGCGATGTACGGCGGAGTGGAGCCGGTGGACTTGCGCTACCGAGATGCGCTAGTCGCGCTGCTTGATGACGAGCCCGATCCCGAGGATCTGGTCGCGTTCCTGACTCGGCGGTTCGCGCCGCCGACGCTGCAGAACATGGAGGGCGACCCGCTGGTGCTGGGCAAGGCCGAGCTGCGTAGCGAGGATCCGGCCGGCCTGGCGGCGGCGCTTGACCAGAACTATCGGCGCGAGCAGGCGAACTCGGCCGAGCCGGCAGTAGCCGAGTGGGTGGAGACCAGAAACATCGACGGCCTGGACCGCCTCACCGCCAATCTCCGGCTCGACGGAGCAACGCTCACCATCACCGCGAACAGCGAGCGCCGACTGGACGCGGTTCTGGCCACCGTACGCGAGCTTCAGCCGTCATTGAAGCTGATCGCGGAGGAGCGGATCCCGATGGGCGACGCCCGAACGGCGGCCCGGCTGGCCGAGACCCTGCCGGCGAGTGCGCGGGACGCTGCTGCCGCGTTCAACGATCTCCCCGAGGTGCGGACAGCGCTGGCCGAGCGGATGCGGAGCTACGAGGAGCAGTGGCTGGATCTCCCCATCCCGGCGCTGGCCGGCCGTACGCCCCGCGAGGCCGCCGACGATCCGACTCGCCGCGACGACCTCGTACGGCTGCTGGCCAGCCTCCCCAAGACCGACGACCCGACGGCCATGAGTGCGGCGCGGCTGTGCACCGCCTTGGGTCTGGTTTCCGAATGAGTCAAGATCGGAACCTCACGCAACTGCTGCAGTTTGCTGCCGTACTCAAGCCCAAATACGTTCACTTAAGCCTTTGAAACCAGCTCTGACTAGGGTGCAGCCAAGGGGACTCGAACCCCTAACCCCTTTGCGAACTCCGATCATGAGCAGCAAGCCGATCGTCGCCAGCCAAGCGGCGACCGTGGACTGGTTGCGGAACAGCGGCACCACGGCGACCAATCCGATCGCCACTGCGGAGATCATAAGTACCGCCATGGTGTGAGAAGGGATCGAGTTCTGCTGCTCGGCCGACAAACCGGCGACGCGCCGCCCGAACGTTCCAGCCTCCTGCACCACTGAGCGAGACGTTGTCTAGCGGGCAGGGGTAACAACGATCGGCATAGTGGGGCGGGTTATGCCGGGTAGTCGCGGCATAACCCGCCCACTATCGACGCAGGAGCCGCGTACGAGCCCAACGATGGCCGCGGCAACAGCGACAACCGCCAGTACTGGCTCAGGAGGGACATTGAATAGGCGAAGACATACCACCGCTGCAAGCAGACCAATGAGACCCATCAAGTCGCTCTCGGCCGCTCCAGCACACCGATCAGCCTGATCTGGATCGTCTGTCTGCGCGCACGCCCTCAGCTTGAGATGCGGCGTCGCTGCACTACTGCCGGACCGGCAATTCTCGATAGGGACTTGGTCCTTGAGTGCGCAGAGACTCTCCACCCGGTCGCGATCCGGTGGGGATTAGTGCGCGATGATCACGAATTCGTTCGATCCGGCTAGGTCACCCGTCCCAAATAGTCGCGAAATCCCGGGTCCGTTTCTCAGTACGACGGCGCCGGTCCCCAGCATCTTGCCGGGATCCCAAAATCCACCGGGCAAAGCTCACGATTTGTCGTGTTTCAGGCCGCGATGTGTTGCGGAGGCTGAACCTGGGTGTCAGCGTTGGTCAACCGCTCGTTGTCAGAGGTGAATCATCCAAACCGCCCCGGTTCGCTACCTGCTGGTGCTGCTTACAACAGCGTGCATGGCCAGTTGCGGAGCGCCGTCTTCGTCGCCCTCACCAGCCGTCACAACACCACCGGATTCGGCCAGCGCATCGGTCTCAGCGACACCAAATGTCGGCGCAACTGCTCGGCTCGTCGCAGTCAAGAGGCTCAGCAGCCGCAGCGTCGACATGACCATCAAATCGCCGGCCGTGGGCGAGCGGGTACAGGTGGGACTCTTGCTGCCAGCCCACTTCCAGATGCAACCCAAGCGGCGTTGGCCGGTGCTGTATCTCCTGCACGGCTGCTGCGACACGTATGTGAGCTGGAGCCGGTCGACCGATATCGAGCAAATCACCCGCAAAAGCGACCTCCTTGTCGTGATGCCCGACGGCGGCAAGGTCGGCTTTTATTCCAATTGGCGCTCCGGCCCGCAATGGGAGACCTTCCACACGCAAGAACTGCCGCAGCTACTCGCGTCCCACTACCGCGCCAACGGGAAGGCTGCAATTGCCGGCGTCTCCATGGGCGGCCTCGGGGCCCTCGGTTACGCCGCCCGGCATCCCGGCATGTACAGCGCGGCTGCCTCGTTCAGCGGCATTGTGCACACGCGGTTCTCCAGCGACGTATCCCAGGGCTACCTCGGACTTGTCTCATCGCAGGGAACGTCCGACCCTCTCGCGCTGTGGGGTGATCCAGAGGCGGACGCAGCAACCTGGAAGCAACACAACCCTTACGACCTCGCGCCTCAGCTCACGCATATTCCGTTGTTCATCTCGGCCGGCAATGGCGACCTCGGACCGCTGGATGAAAGCGACACCCTCCGGGACTCCATCGAGCCCACGGTCAATGCCGAGAACAGCAAGTTCGTCCAACGTCTACGCCAGGTAGGCGCCAACGCCACAGTCGACCTCTACGGCGACGGCACTCACAACTGGGTGTACTGGCAACGCGAACTGCATCGTGCCTGGCCCGTCCTCACCAACAAACTTGAATCGGCATGAACTGACCAAGATCGAGCGTCCGTCAGTCAGCCGACGTGCCGGCGTCTGGCGTCGTCAATTCGACGATGTAGGAGGTGATAGTGGCCACGACGCCCTGCTCGAATTCGTAAATGTCGCAGGAAGCCACAGTGCTGGTCTCACCATCGGCTGACCGGTATCGACCGATGGCATCGACGGCGACGGCTTGCTGGTCCGCGATGGTGACGAAGCGCAGGAAGCCGGTGGCCGTGTCGGCGAGTTCTGCCAGCGTGTGCTCGCAGGTGTCGATGACCCGATCACGACCGTCGATGGTTTCGCCACCGACGAGGATCCAACGAACATTGGGCGCCAAATGGTCGTACGTCTCTTTGAAGCGGTGGCTCGAGAACGCTTCGGCGATCTGCCTCGGGGTGGTCATGACAATCCTTTCTCCAAAGACCCGGCCAGCGGCTGCTCGCGTTTCGGGCTGTCGGGTACGTCGATTTCGGGCGCGGTGCCGGCGGCGAGCGACTCGCAATACGGGACAACGTACTCATAGAAGCGCCTCCCCATGGCCCACGTGTCAGCCTTCCGAAACGCCTCGTTGACCAGGACCCACTCAGGGTCACCGAAGGGAAACGGCGTCCAGGATCCACCCTCCTCGTTGCTGATCCGGCCGTTCAACGTGGTTTGCATGTGCACCACGACCTTGCGCATCTAGTTCTCCTTTCACGGTGCGGGAAAGGGGGCAACAGCCGGCGCGTGCTCACCAGCTCCAGCGTGGATCTAGAGCAACGGGCGCAGGTCCTAAGACCCGCGTCGTTATACGGCTGACGCAGGAATCCCGCTCTGCTGATCGGGCTGATATGCGTCCAGTGGCGTGGTGACGGCAATACGACGTGTCCCATCCTCGGTCGTCACTATCTGATACGCGTTGCGCTCATGGCCGACAGGATTGCTTTCGCTGTCGAGGTTCTCCAGTACGAGCCGGCCCACCCAAATACCCGGCACCTCAACGTCGGTGACGATGTCACGGGCGCGCACTCCGTGAATGTTGTAAGAGCGGTAGAAGGTCTGTCCCTGAGCGAAGAAGTCCCTGGTCTGTCGAGGCTCGATGACGGCGAGACATCCCGCGGCGGTAACGGCCAAGGCGGGATAGTTGTAGATGCTGGCTAAGCCGTCTAGATCGCCGGCCGTCAAATAGCCGGTGTAGGGGGCGAAGAAGTCCGTGATCGGCTCAGGATTGGCTATTGAAGGTGTCATACCTTTCGACGCTATTCACCAACTCCGCCAGGCCGGCGGCGGAGTTGCAGATATCTTCGTCCCCGTGACGACGCCGACGAAGGTCGTAGGCACCCAGCCGCGTACGCCATCCGCGGTCTCGCGTGATAGCCACCTCACTCTGCGTCGGGTGGAGCGGCAACAACGACTCGTCGAACTCCTCGGCTCCGCGACCCAGCCGGTTCCCACTTCTGTTCTCGCGATCCGACTCGGTGCCGCGATCCGCACAGTGGAGCGCGATCTCGCTCGACTTCGGGAGTCTGGAGTCCCGATCGCCACCACGTACGGGCCGCACGGCGGCAGCCACCTACCCAAATTCCGCGAGCCACTCCTCATGGAGCTCACTTTCCCGGAGGCTGCGGCTCTCATTGCCAGCCTCACCGCGCTAGGACCAACCGCAACCGAGAGCTCCCAATCGGCCATGCAAAAGCTTGTCCAGTCGATTTCTCCACCATCTTGACAATTGGTCAATTTCGAAGCCGCTCCCCAGCACGACGGCCGTAGCCGTGATGTCTGCTGGCTCAAGGGCGACTAGCCTCATCGTGGTGCGGATTGGCGAGGTGACGCGGAAGACCGGCCTGACCGCGCGGATGATCCGCTACTACGAGCACCGAGGCCGGATACGCAGTCCGAGCCGCAGTCCTCGAGCTCACCGCAACTATGCCGAAGACGATATCCAGCGGCTCCGAGTCCTCCGCGCTCTTCTCGCCGCCGGGGTGTCACCCGCGGAGGCCGCCGACGCCATCGATGGCCGTCTCGACACCGAACGGCGTCGGGTGATCACCGCATCGTTGGACCAAATGCTCGATGCGACCACTGATGCGCTGCGCCGCCTTCGCCAGCTTGTACCTGAGGCCCTCCAACCTCCGCCGACTGAACTGAGGCTTGGGTTGTTGTTCGATCTGTTTCTCGCCCGCACCCGGGCGGAGGCATTGCTGACTCTGACTCTTCGACCTGTGGGGCTCGTCAGCGGCGAGCTGGCGCTGCTCCACCTGGTCTGGCTCGAGGGGCAATTCAATGCCGCCACTTTGGCGAGGCTGGTCGGCGTTGCACCCTCCACTCTCGGCGGCCGGCTGAACCGGTTACTCGAACAAAGACTCATTCGACGTCGACCCGACCCGGACAATGCAAGATCCTGGATCCTGGAGCTCACCCCAACCGGGGTTGAGAAAGCCCAGGCGTCGTTGACTCCGATGGGGGCGCTGTATGAGCAGCTTGAAGCGGCGCTCGCCTCAGAAGGTTTCGACGTGGACCACGTTCGCGACGTCGTGCTTGGCTTGTCCGCCGCCCTCCGCAGCCTGCTGCCCGATCAAGGAACCTTTCAACAAGCTCAGGACGGCGCTCCTGCTGATCATGGATAGGCGCCGACACCGAAGCCTCTGTGGAACGCCAGGTGTCCTCCCAAGAGAATCCTGATGACCTGGCGGCCGTACGCGCACAGCTGCCGGTCATGCCGACCCGGCGCAAGCAGCTAGGAGTCCTCGATGAGGGCCACGGCGTCGAATTGCTTCGGGAGACGGACAGCACCGAATT
>Ga0126312_10002576_pt1 | contig 12137 bp, 11 predicted proteins | sample Plot104A_FD_92537 | JGI IMG/M metagenome (GOLD analysis project Ga0126312, IMG submission 92537) | Serpentine soil microbial communities from UC McLaughlin Reserve, CA, USA - Plot104A | ecosystem: Environmental > Terrestrial > Soil > Grasslands | place: USA: UC McLaughlin Reserve, Lake County... | reverse complement strand
CGGGGTTTTTGTCGCCATGCGAACCCCGCAATTCCAAAGCGGCCTGACGTCGCTCGCTTCGGAGCATCTACACAATGGGTCTCTCCGAGCGCATCCTCGACAACGCCTCTCTGTACGACCTCGTGCAGCGCGCCGCCGGGATGGAGAAGCTTCGTCGCAAGCTTTCCCCTGTTCTCGGGCGCCTTGAGCCAGGGACGCTACTCGACGTGGGCGCGGGAACAGGCGCGTTCTACGAGTTGCTGCCGCCCCACGTGAACTACGTGCCGCTCGACGTCGATCCGCGAAAGCTCGAACGGCTTCGCGCCAAGCACAAGCACCTCGACGGGATCGTCGCTAGCGCCACGGAGCTTCCGCTGGAAGACGGTTCCTTCGACTACGCCCTATGCATCAACGTCGCGCACCACCTCGGGGACGCGGATTTTGAACTCATGCTCGCGGAGCTCGGGCGCGTCGTCGAGCGGAAGCTGGTCTTCGTCGACCCGCTTCGCCTCAACCGCGCTGCAAGCAGGCTGCTCTGGAGCATCGACCGGGGCTCGTATCCCCGCTCCTATGATCGGCTGCTCGAGAGGCTCTCAGCACGCTTCGTCTCGCAGCAGGCCGAAGCGTTCACGATCCTCCACAGCTACATGCTTTTCGTCGGAGCGCCGGTCGCCCGCTGACTACGTCGAGCGAACGCGGGCTGACGCGCGTCTTGTGATCGACGCGCACGCCGACTCGACGGCGTCAACCACGCGGGCGACCTCCTCGTCGGCCATGCCTGCCCAAAGCGGCAGGCGTACCAGTCGCTCGCTCACGCCCTCCGTGACGACGAGATCGCCTGCCTGGCGCCCATACCGCAGGCCGGCGTCGGACGAATGAAGTGGGACGTAGTGGAAGACCGCATGGATCCCGACGCTCTTCAGCTCCTCCATGAACCGCGCTCTGCTCTCGAGGTCTGGCAGCAGCAGGTAGTACATGTGCGCGTTGTGCAGGCACGACGACGGAACGATGGGCCTCCGCGCAACGCCCTGCTCCTCGAGCTCTGCGAAGGCAGCGTGGTACGCCTGCCAGATCGCGAGTCGTCGAGCCGTGATTGCCTCCGCCTCTTCGAGCTGGGCCCAGAGGAAGGCGGCGTTGATCTCGCTCGGCGCATACGAGCTGCCGATGTCGACCCAGGAGTACTTGTCGACTTGCCCGCGGAAGAACCGACGTCGGTTCGTACCCTTGTCGAGGATGATCTCGGCGCGCTCGGCGACCGCCGCGTCGTTGACGAGCAGAGCGCCCCCTTCGCCGCAATGTACGTTCTTCGTCTCGTGGAAGCTGAGAGCGGCGAGCGCGCCGAAGCTGCCGAGCGGGCGGTCGTTGTAGGAGGCGACGATCCCCTGGGCTGTGTCCTCGACGAGTGGGACGCCCTCCCGCTCCGCGATGGTCACAAGCTCCTGCATCGCACAGCCGACTCCCGCGTAGTGAACGGCGAGGATTGCGCGCGTCCGCGGCGTGATGGCGGCGGCAACGAGCCCCTCGTCGACGTTGAGCGTGTCCTCGCGAACGTCGACAAAGACCGGCGTGCCGCCGCGCAGGACGACGGCGTTCGCAGCGGAGACAGATGTGAACGACGGCATGACCACCTCATCGCCGGGGCCGATGTCGAGGAGCATCGCCGCCATCTCGAGCGCCGCGGTGCATGAATGCGTGAGCAGGGCCTGTTCGCTGCCGACACGTTGCTGGAGCCACCGGTTGCAGCGTTCCGTAAACGGCCCGCTCCCGGAGAGGTGGCCGTTCTCGATCGCCTCGCGAACGTAGAGCAATTCGCGCCCGGTCGCGAACGGCCGGTTGAACGGAATCTCCGTCATCCCAGATGCCTGCGCCACCGCGCGGCCTAGGATATGCGGCTCCCGCGAATGGCCACGACCGTCCTGCCTCGCCCGTGGGATTCGACGTTCTTCGGTGCGCGAATCTTCGAGACGCATCTCAGTGACGACCACGTCGACGACGTCATCGACGAGGCGGCTGCGGCCGCAGCCGAGTGCCTCTACCTCTTCGTCGACGCCGGCGAAGTGGCCGCGATCGACACTGCCGTTCGCAGCGGAGCGCGCCTCGTCGATCTCCGAGTCGAGCTTGGTGGCCGGATCGATCCCGCCGCGGTAGCCGCGGACGCCCCCACCCGTACCGCGACGCGCGCAGACCGCGCCGTCCTCATCCCGCAGGTACGCCAGCTGTCTGTCGAGAGCCGCTTTGCGCGCGACAGGCGCATTCCGGACGAGAAGGTCGGCGAGATGTACGAGATCTGGCTCGACCGCTGCCTCGACGAAGGGGTCGTTGCCGTACCGATCGGCTCAGACTCGGGGTTCGTCGGTGCGCGCACGGACGGTGGCGGTGCGCAGATCGAACTCGTTTACGTCGACGCTGCGTCGCGTGGGCACGGGCTCGGCCGCGCGCTCATCCGTGAAGTCGTATCGAGCCTGGCCGTGAGCGAAGTCACCGTTGTGACCCAGATCGGCAACGTCGCAGCGCAGCGTCTATATCAGTCGCTGGGTCTGCGAAGCCGCACTACGCTCGCCGTGCTCCACCTCTGGCTCCACGAACGGAACCTCTGAAAGCTCGTCGTGCACGCTCGCCCCGGATGCCTGGACCACGTCGTCGACGAGGTAGAGCGGGCGGTCCTTCACCTGCATAAAGATCTTCCCGATGTAGAGACCGGCGACTCCAACCGTCGTAATCGTCAGCCCGCCGATGACGAGAATGAGAACCGCCAGGCTCGTCCACCCGGGATAGGTCTTCTCAAGGAAGTAGTTGACGAAGAAGAACGCCGCGAGCGCGACGCCGCACAACGACGCCGCGAAGCCGATGTAGGTACTCCAGCGAAGGAGCGTCGTAGACTGGAAGAAGAGGCCGTCGATGGCGAATCTCAAGAGCGTCCGAAACGTGTACGCGCTCTCTCCCGCGTAACGCTCCGCGTAGGCGACGTCGATGCTCGCGTGGTCGTAGCCGAGCCAACGCAGGATCATGAGGTAGTGCCGGTCCTTGTCACGAAACCGGAGGAACGCGTCTCGAACCTTCCGCGAAATGATCGTGAAATTGCCGTAGTCCGGGTCGAAATCCGTCCCGAGCGACGCGTTCAGGAGCCGAAAGTACGTGCGCGACGCGATCCGACGAAACCACGGTCCACGCCGACCTGTCCGACGCGCGAACACAATCTCGGCCCCTTCCTGTGCCCGGGTGTACAGCCGTGGAATGTCTTCAGGCGGATCCTGGAGGTCGCAGTCCATCACGACGATCCAGCGCCCCCGTGCGAATTCGATTCCGGCCGTAATGGCCGCGTGTTGGCCGAAGTTCCGACTCAGTCTGACGGCGCGGACGGAATCGTCTTCCCCGGCGAGCTCGCGGAGGATGCCCCACGACTCGTCGGGGCTACGATCGTCGACGAAAACGATCTCGTGCTCGCCGGGTACCTGCGCCAGCGCGGCCGCGACGCGCAGGTGGAGGTGACGGAGGCACTCGGCGCACTTGTACACGGGTACGACGACGCTGATCTCAAGGTCACCCACGCGGAGCCCTCCGGAGGATGGGCTGGGACCGCGTCCGCCTCATCCAACGCTTGAGCGACGCCGTCTCTTGCAGGAGCCCGCTACGCACGAGTCCATGGTCGCTCGAGGTGGCGGACGATATAAGGGAGACGCTGCGGCTTCCACTCGGGATCGGCATACCAGCCGCGTCAACAATCCCCGAGCGCATTAACACCGTGGCGGCCGCGGAGGCCGATCCTTCGAGCCACTTCTGATTTTCGCCCAGACCTGCGCCGACGTAACGCTGCGTCCGGAGGGCATGACCCGCAGGGTACGTGGCCGGACATTCTTGGTCGCTGGCACCGCGTTCGGCCCGAAGATGTCGAACAGAACGTCCGTGGAAACAATCCAATGCTTGCGTCCGGCCCAAAACGCGTAGATCTCCGACGCCGGCGGTGCGCGGAAAAGATCTCCGTCTTGGAGTCGGTGCACCTCGCACCGGGCGTCCGTGGTCGAACCCCCAAAACGCCGAAGAAGGACGGACCACAGGCGGACGGGCCCTCGCGCGATGAGCTTCGCCCTTTCCTCGGCATAGGGATACCCTGCGCGGCGCAGAGCTGCAGCGCCCCCACCGCATTCTCGAGTCTTGCAGAGCATGACGATCGTCGGCGGCTTGAACCAGTCGAGCCTCTGGCGCAGTGTTGGGGTGACCTTCGGCAGCGCGAGGTCGAGGTAGGTGAATGCCCAGTAGTACATCGACTGGATCGCAATGAGGTCGGTGTTACTGGCTGCATACCAGAAGGTAGGGAGCCGCTCGTCTCGAGCGGTCGAGCGCTTGACGAAGGCGAGCTGATCGAGAGCTGCGTGGTAGAGGCTTCCGTTGTTGGGCGCGGAGTAGCTGAGGACGAAGGTCCCGTTGCTGCTGTTGATCGCAAAGTGCGATGCGAACGCGATGGCGCCGACGGAGACGACGGCGGCGAGGGTTCCCAGGGGTGCGCGCCGGGTGACGGCGAAACCGACCAGCAGAACCGCAGCCAGGCTGATCAGCGCGAATGAGATCTTCGCGCCCGTCCAACCCGTCCAGTCGGAGCGCTCGTTGCGGTAGATGAGCCCTAGCGCCGCAACCGCAGCGACTATTGAAGCGCCAACGACTCCTGCGTCCGCCGCGGGACGCGATCGCGCGAGAGCAACCGCGAGCGCCGCGACGGATGCCATCGTCAGCGCAATCGAGATCGCGAAGTAGCTGAAGTAGTACGTCAGTTCCAGGACGTTTCCGCTGGCAAAGAACTCCCACCCGTAGATGAACGACGTCAGGAACGCCAATCCCGCGACCGAACCGGCGGCGAACCGAAACGGCGGCAGACGGCGACCGGCAACGAGAAGGGGAGCGGCGACGGCGAGCAGGAAGACCGGCACGAGCAGGCGCGGCTCGGTGCGAAGCCATTCGTAGCCAGGCTGCTTGACGAGCAGGCTGCGGTTGCGGATGACATCCATCTGCGCTTCGAAGAAGATGAACGGGCCGCCGTTGGCGCGGGCGTGCCAGCCGAGCGCGACCAGAAGCGCTGCCGCGCCGACGAGCAGCGCCGCTAAGTCCGCGAACGCCATCTTCAGCCGTTGACGAAGCCCGACCGCCGGTTGGAGAAACACGTACGCGATGGGATAGATGAGCGCAATAAGCGCGACAAAGAGGTTGGTCGTCACGGCCGCGGCGAAAAAGAAGCCTGCAGCGGCCAGAGAGACGGCGCGGATTCGCACGGTCGCCATGGGGAGGCCGAAGCAGAGGCCCGCCAGCAGGTAGGTCATCGTTCCACCGTCGATGTAGTCCCAGTACTGGGAGTTCCAGTACATCGGTGTGAGCGCCAGCGTGGCGGCGCCGACGACTGCAGGAGCAACGCCGAGATAGCGCCGGACGAGGAGGTAGCTCGCCGCGACTCCGCCCACGAAGGAAAGGCCGTGGAGGACCCAATACGCGGCGTCGACCGAAAGCGCGCCGTAGGCGATCCGGCCGGGCACGATCCACGGGAGCCTCGACGCGTAGTAGCTCGTCCCGAAGTGGTCGTAGAACTGATCGAAGTTCACGAACAGCGCGGTGTAGAGCCAGGGGTCGATCGTCCCGGACGGGTTGTAGAGCGGCGCCCGCGTCCACCAGTACGAGAGTGCTGTGATGCCGAAGACGCTGCTGAGCGCGGCCAAATCGACGAGGCGTCGGCGACGCGCGACTACGTTTGCGAAAGACAACGACCGGCGGACGAACGCGCGCACATCACCATGTGCTGCGACCGAAGGAGTTGTTGCTCCCTCTCCACTCATGGGGCGGACACATCGAGCGGCTGAGCGCGCTGTACTCTCGCGAGGGTGGCGGAGGAACAAGCACAGCGCCCTGTCGACCTCGAGCAGCTCACGGCTGAGCTGAAGGAGCGGGTGGACAGAGAGCGCGCGGCCGGCGCATATGGAGACGACCTGTCCGGCATCGGACTCCAGTCGCTGCCGCTCGCTGAGGATGCCTCGAGCCCGCGAGTGCGGTTTCGACCCGAGCTCGGCTTCTCGTCGAAGCCTGTGATCGGCCCGGTGATCACGCTCGTGAAGCGCCTCCTCCTGCGACTGCAGTTCTTCGTCCTCGACGACCTCGCGCGGCAGGCAGACGCGGCCATCGCCGATCTCGAGGCCAGGCTCGCCGCCGAGGTCGCGACGCGCGAGCGGCTGGAGGGTGAGCTGGAGGCGAAGGTTCGCGAGTTGGAGGACAAGATCCGGGTCCTCGAAGACCGCGCGCAGCGTTAGCGGCGAGCGAGATAGAGCATCCAGTCGTCGCCGACTTGCCGACTCAGGAGCTGATCGACGGTGACGTCCTTGACCTCAGCGTCGATGTCGATGTAGCGCAGCCGAAAGCGCTCGCGCTGGATCACCGCGAGGAAGGCATGCGCGTCGTCGTAGCGCTCGACATTGAACTCGAGAATCACGACGAGCCGGGGATTGCCTGCGATCGTCCGCTGCATTCCCTGCCAGACGCTCTCCTCGGCTCCCTCGACGTCGATCTTGATCAGGTCGACGCGCGGCCAGTCGCGGGTGAGTGCGTCGACCGTCACTGACTTGACCTCGACGACGGTGTCGTTCGGCCCCGCCTCCCGAGAGAGACGGGCGTTCATGCTTCGCCGCGGCGGGATCACGAGCTGCACGGTCTCTCCGTCGGTATCGGATGCTGCCTCGGCTGCAACGCTCACGTTGGGGAACCCGTTGACGTCGAGCGTCTGGCGCAGTAGGTCGGCGAGTCGCGGAGTCGGTTCCACAGGGACCACCCGACCCTGGGGACCGACCGCGTCGGCCATGATCAGCGTGTAGTACCCGTGGTTCGCGCCGATGTCGAGGCAGTGCCAGCCCGGCCGAAGTGTCCGCGCGATGGCCACTGTGATCCATGACTCCCAATAGCCGTCCATGCAGAGATGCGGTGTGATCCCCGTCTCCTGCGCGTCTGCGTACATGAGGTACTTGCCCAGCACTCGACACAGCACCGTCTGCTCCCCCAGGTACGCCGAGCGAGACTCGTGGCGCGATGCGGCCTCGAGCTGGTCGCGATCCAAGAAATGAGGAGGCAGAGCCGATCGTTGTTGGACCACCCGGGCGATCCGGCTCTCCGGCGGCATCATTCGACCGTCGAGCAGGCTCCTGGTGCCCTGGCGCGCCGCACCCAACAGGCGACGCACAGGCGTTCGAGCGTCTCTTGGTCTCGGCGCGTCGATGGTCGCCAGACTGTATGCGATGCGTCTGGCCGCCGCCTCAACGCGGCCCCGCTCCTAACACGCCGCTCACGACGCGAAGCTACGATCCCGCCGATGCGCGCCGGGGTGGAGCCGAGGACGACGCCGGCTGCAGGGGACGGCAAAACGCTTGTGCCGGAGCTCTCGGTCGTGATGCCGTGCCTGAACGAGGCGCGCACGCTGGGCACCTGCATTCGCAAGGCGCAGGCGTCCTTCGAGCGCCTTGGCATTTCCGGCGAGGTCGTCGTGGCTGACAACGGCTCGACGGACGGCTCGAGGGAGATTGCCCAGGAGCTCGGCGCTCGCGTGGTGCCCGTGGAACAACGTGGCTACGGCGCCGCTCTCACCGGTGGGATCGCAGCCGCCCGCGGCCGTTGGGTGATCATGGGCGATGCCGACGACAGCTACGACTTTTCCGAGCTCGAACCGTTCGTCCAGCGCCTCCGTGAGGGCTATGACCTGGTTGCCGGCAACCGCTTCAAGGGCGGCATCGGAGAAGGTGCGATGCCGTGGCTCCACCGGCGACTCGGTAACCCGCTGCTCTCCTTCGTCGGCCGAAGGCTGTACGGGACTCCGTCTGGGGACATCTACTGCGGCCTACGCGGCTTCGACCGGGAAAAGATCGCAGCGCTCGGCATCCGGTCGTCCGGGATGGAGTTCGCCATCGAGATGATCGTCAAGGCGTCGATGATGGGCCTGAAAGTCACCGAGGTACCCACCACCCTGTCGCCGGACGCCGAGGGCAGGGAGCCACACCTGAACACCTGGCGCGACGGCTGGCGCTCGATTCGGCTTCTGCTCCTCTACAGCCCAAAGTGGCTCTTCCTCTACCCGGGGCTGCTGTTGCTCGCCGCTGGGGTGGCGGGGATGGTCTGGCTCGTGCCCGGGCAACGCTCGGTCGGAAGCATCACCTTCGACGTGAGCACGCTCCTCTACTTCGCCCTCGCCGTCATCGTCGGGTTGCAGTCGGTCTATTTCTTCCTCACCGCTCGCTGGTTCGGCATCACGGAGGGTCTCCTCCCTGACGACCCACGGATCCGACGACTGCTCGAGGGGCGTGGGAGACTCGAGATCGGTCTCGCGGCCGGCATGCTGCTGCTCGGGACAGGGCTCGGCCTGTCTGTGTACGCATTGACGACCTGGAACGAAGCTGGGTTCGGTCGGCTGAACTACCCCGACACGCTGCGGATCATCATCCCCGGAGCGACTCTGATCGCATGCGGGATGCAGACGGCGCTCTCGGCTCTCTTCCTCAGCGTGCTCGGTCTGCGACGTCGCTTGGGATAAGGCCGCGTGGCCACGAGTCTGGACCGACAGCTAGAACCAGCCCCGACCCGACGCTCGCAAACGATCCGTAACGGCCTGACGATGTGGGGCGTCGTCGGCTGGCTCGCCCCGCTCGTCCTCGCATTCGTGGCCTACCTGGCCGTGTACGACGCGATGAACCCCGGCACGACGGGTGACGAACCTCATTACCTCCTCGTCGCGGAGAGCATCGCTTTCGACGGCGACGTCGACCTGAGGAACGACTACGCGAGCCGCGAGCGGACGCTTCGAGTCGTGAATGTCTTCCCGCTCGACTACAACGTCCAAGCGGCGGTCTACAAGGAATCGGGAGAGCTGCGGCCTCTCCACGGTGTCGGGCTCCCGGCCTTGCTCGCGCCCGCAGTAGGGCTTGGCGGACTGACAGGAGCGCGTGTCGTCATGGTGCTGATCGCGGCGCTTCTGGCCCACCAGCTCTATCTCCTGCTGGCGGACCTGGGTCTGCGCAGGCGTTACCGGATCGCCGCCTGGATCTCTGTGGCGTTCTGCATGCCCGTGCTGCCCTTCACCAGCCAGGTCTACCCGGAGCTTCCCGGGGCACTGATCGTCATCCTCGTGCTCCGGATCATCCTGCGCCGCCCCTCGTCGCCATGGGCGCTCGCGGCCGGGTCGGCGGCCACCGCGGCGCTCTTCTGGCTTCACGTCAGGTACTTCCCGATCTCCTTTGCGCTCCTCGCCGGCCTCGCGTATGCAGCGACGTCCGAGCGCACGGCCGAGACGAGTGGCCCGGGGAGACGCGGGCTCCGCGAGCGAGCGCAAGTCGTGTGGACGGACCTCAAGCGCCACGTCGTCGCCGCGAAAAGCCGCTGGCGAACCACCACCTTGCCCGTCCTTGTTCCGTATGCCGTGGTTCTCGCCTTCTTCCTGGCCGCGTTCCAATACTGGTACGGGAGCTTCGATCCACGGACTCCGTACTACGCGTACTCGACGACGACGTTGGGCGGCGGCGGGCTCCAAGCCGTGTACGACTACACGCTGCACGACCTCTTCAACCCCCTGGTCGGCTGGATCCCGTTCGCGCCCGTCCACTGGCTCGGCCTTGCCGCGCTGGGCTGCTTGGTCGTCTGGTTCGGGTGGCCTGCGGCGGCCGCCGTCGCCGTCGCCGCCGGCTACGAGCTGGCGCTGGCGAGCTCTGCACCGGTAGGGGGCTGGGGCCTTCCGGCGCGATACCTGCTGATCGTCATCCCTTTGATCGCCGTGCCGATCGCGCTCGTGATCCAGCAGGTCCGCCTGGCCAGGTTCGTCTTCGTCCCACTCCTCGCAGGCTCGCTCATCCTCGCTGTCGCCGCAGTGCGCGATTTCGAGGGCCTCTACCCCGCCGGTGAGCGGCAACACATCGTGGGGTTGCGGAGCATCGCCCCGGCGTTCCCGGTCACGCTGCCCCCTCTGCCGCCGACCAACTTCACCCTGTCACCCGGGCAGGCTCAGACGCAGACCGGACAGGTGCAGGGATCGGTCGTCGTCGCGCGGGAGAGGCGGGACAAGCCTGGCTTCATGCTCTGGGGCCCGTACAGTCCGCTGAAGAGCGGCGCCTACGAGGCGACCTTCTCGCTGTCTGCAACCGGCGTGCGCCCCGACGACCATGTTGCGGTGATCGAGGTGATCGGTGGAGCCGACATCGTGTTCGCGCGAGAGGTCGTCGTCGGCAGCCAGCTCGGGCCGGGACAACCGACTCAGATCGATCTCTCGTTCGCAACGCCGGGGGAATACCCGGTCCAGACGCGGGTCTTCTACCAGGGGCGAGGCACGGTGCGAACCGGGCCGGTCGTGGTCGAGCGGGTCGCGCCCGAAGGAGGCCCGCCCGCGCGTCTCCGCGATTGGCCGCTGGCCTTCCTCTGGGTCGGCGGCACGGTTCTGATCGGCGCACTCTTCGTCCAGGTGATGGAGCCGCGCGTGCGACGGGCCGCCTAGCGGGCGACAGCCGCGTCCACCCGAGCCGGAGACTCCTCGGCGGAGACGGCTGGATCGGCGACGGCGGCAACGACGAACTGGTAGGCGAAGAATGACGGTCGCAGGCGCCCAATCGCGTGCGCGATCGCCTCGACGCGGGGTGTGGAGAGCACGGGCACGGGGACGGTGTAGTCGAACACCGTGATGCGGTAACCCGCGGACTCGAAGCACTCTCTCAGCGTCTTGCGCGTGAACAGGTGGGTGTGCGTGCGATCGAGAATGCCCCACTCCGTGTAGCGAAAGCGGCCGAAGAGGAGGCCGAGGCGCATCGCCCAGTTCGCAATGTTGGGGGTGCTGAGCACGAGCCGCCCGCCGGGAGCGAGAAAGGGACGGATGCGCTTGAGAAACGCCCGCGGGTCGCGGAGGTGCTCGACGAAATCGCCGCAGACGATGGCGTCGAAGCTCCCCTCCTCCAGCGGCAGCTCCATCGTCTCGACGTCCCCGACGAAGACGGCCTCACAGAACTGACGAGCCTCCGCGGCCGCGCGTTCGTCGAGCTCGAGGCCGACGACGGTCGCCCCGCGGCCCTGAAGCCGGCGAGCGAGGAAGCCGGTGGCACAGCCGACATCGAGAACCCGAGTCGGATAACCGACCAGGGTGAGGAGCTTCTCGTGACTGCCGTGAGGCCGAAGATTGACCTCGTAGAGGCCGTCGGGAGTCTTGGTCACAGCGGCCGCATCATAGGGCCGTCGAAGCTCGCTCCCGCTCGGCCTGATGGTCCCAGTAGGCCGGGTAGAACGAGCAGCGTCGCTTGAGCCACAGCGGCAGACGGCGATGACGCGCGCCCAGCTGAACCCCTGCGAACTTCGCGAGCTCATACACCGCCGTGTAGGGAATCCAGCGGCGCCGGCCGGTTCTCGCAAGCCAGGCCAGCTCCTCTCGGGCGTAACGCAGCGCTTCGCCTCGGAGGACCGCGGATGAGGCCGGGCCGCCGAGGAAGCCGCGCTCGGCGGAGGCGCCTGTGTCGAAGAAGCGCTTGAACGCACTCGTGACCGTGTACGCGTGTGAGTGGTGGACGGCGGCCTCCGGCTCGTATCGGATGGCGTAGCCGGCCAGCAGCACGCGCCGCGACCAATCCTGGTCCTCGGCGAAGAACATGTCGTCCGCGAACGGGAAGCGCTCCCAGGACGAGCGCTTGATCGCGGAGTTCACGTTCGAGAACAACGTCGTCAGCATCGACAGATCGCCCGTGCCCGTGGCGCGCTGCACCCGCGGCGAACGGCCGTAGAGGAAGTCGAGGAAGAAGCGTTCCGGCGGCGATGCGTCAGCGTTGGGCAGCTGCCGGCCGTAGACGCCCGCGACGTCCTCATCGGTCCGAAGCGGCGCGCAAAGCCGCTCGAGCCAGTGCTCGTCGGCAGCGTAGGCGTCCTGCGTCGTGAACACGAGCAGGTCGCCGCGAGCCTGCGCAGCGCCGAGATTCCTCGTTGCACCGTGACGGAAGCCGGAAGATTCCACCTCGAGGACCCGAGCACCCCTCGACTGCGCGAGCTCTCGACTGCGGTCACGGGATCCCGAGTCGACGACGAGCGTCTCGACGTCTGCGTTCGTGCGCTGTCGCGCGATGCCGTCCAGGCACCGGCGCAGGTCGTCCCCGCCGTCCTTCACCGGGATGATGACCGAGATCATG
>Ga0126312_10002575_pt1 | contig 12143 bp, 12 predicted proteins | sample Plot104A_FD_92537 | JGI IMG/M metagenome (GOLD analysis project Ga0126312, IMG submission 92537) | Serpentine soil microbial communities from UC McLaughlin Reserve, CA, USA - Plot104A | ecosystem: Environmental > Terrestrial > Soil > Grasslands | place: USA: UC McLaughlin Reserve, Lake County... | reverse complement strand
GCTTCGCCACCGACCTCCTCGAGAGCTTCGATCTCGACCGTATCGTGCTCGCGCCAGCGTCCGATCGAGGTCGAAGGACGGATCTTCTCCAGTGCCACCTCGCGCATCGACTCCTGCGATGCCGGGCTGTCGATGAAGTCGAGCAGCTGGACGGCGACCATGCCGGGATCGCGGCAGACATCCTCGTAACGCATGCGGAGGTAGTTGCCGCCGAGCCTGGTCTCCCCGTAGTGAGCCGCGGCGAGATTGACCCGCGCCCAGAACGCGATCGAGCGGAGGTGTTCCGGCTGCTCGTTCTGGGAGCGGTCGAGGAGCTGCGGCGCGTGGCGGCGCATCTGCTGCTGGTTCTTCGAGTACGCCATGTCGCGGCCGTCGCGGACGAGATGGATCGCGCGCATGCCTGGAAACAGCTCGTGGACGAACGGGAAGATGAGAATCGTCCGCGGTGCCTTCCAACCCCACCTCGCCTGGGGGTCGTCGATCGCCTCGCGGTGGTCGGAGAGCGTGTCAGCGAAGTCCTCGGCCATCGCTAGCGGGTAGCCGAAGCGGCGCTTGTCGGAGCCGGAGACCATCGTGCCGATCCAATCGGTCTTGCCCAAGTAGCGGTCGAGCCAGCGCCGCATGAAATGTCCGATGTCGAGCGCATCCCCGGCCCGGTTCAGGTTGGTGCCCAGGAAGTAGCCAGACTCGTCGGTCAGTACCTTCAGGACCCTCGTCCCGGACCCGCCGGTGCCGAAGATCACGACAGGCTGTGGATACGGAAGGCTCACTGCCTCGCGGCGGCCCCGCAGCCGATCGACCGTTCGTTGCAGCAGACCGGTCAACGTGGGAGGCACTGCTGTCCGGGGCGTCGCATGAGGCGAAAAGAATAGGGGCGAGCCGGGACCCTGAACGAGTTAGCGACGGGACGCGATCTCGGCCAACGTCCTCCACAGCTCGAGCGCCTCCGGGCTCTCCGCCTCTGTCATCCAGTCGGCGTCCGAATCGGGACGCACCAGGTCGGGGTCGAGGAACCCGGATGACCCGGCACGCCCGACGCCCCAGAACTCGAGCGCCCCCGCCACCCGGCCCTCGAGCTCGTCGGGGCGGTCGAAGTCGACGATCGGAAACGGATTCAGCCCGTGCTCGGCCAGGAGCGCACGGTTGTAGACCACCCAGACGTCCTCCCACTCGCGCGCCGACAGTTGAGGGTGCTTGTGCGGGCGCTCGCGGGCACGGTGCGCGAGCGAGTTCCGCACCGCGACGGGGTTGCGGATCACCCCGATCCGCTTCAGCTCGAGGTCGTCCCACAGATTGGGGCAGACCAGCATGCGCGGATCCTTGACGGCGATCGTCCGACCCTGAATAGCGGCGAGTATCCGGTTGCGGCGCCGCAGGTCGGCGGCGCGCACGTCGGTCCGCAGCGGCGGCCGCCACCAGGAGCCGCCGCTGCGCTTAAGGACCGACTCGTGCAACTCGTTCAACTCCGGTATCTCCCGGTTGCCCCGCGGGTTGAACCGGTTGCGCTCCCGAATGGCCCCGAACTCAAGGCCGTGGCCGGCGAGCATGCCGGCCACCGCCGAAGTGCCGCTGCGGTGCATCCCGAGGACCGCGACGAGGGTCTTCTCACGCAGCTCCGGCGGCGCTTCAGGGCTGCGCCGGATGCCCTCGAGCAGGTTCGAGAACCGCGCCACAAGCACTAGACCGAGGACGACGAGGAGATCGTCTCCTCCGCCCGCCTCAGCCACCCGGTCGCCGGCTCCCCGAACCGGTCCGAGAGCTCCTCGAGCTGTGGCAGATAGAGCTGTGCGAGCTGACTCTGAATTCGCTCGGGAATCGCGGACTTCTGCCTGGGGGACGTGTTGACCTTCGCCGCGACGGCGGCGGGGATGTACGACTCGTCAGCGGCCACCCCAAGGAACGCGTACACCCGGAGCAGCAGGTCCCTCGGCTCGCTCTGGATCTGATCGAGGAACCCGATGAAGATCTGATCGCGACCGAATACGCTCTCCCAGTTGTCGAGCGTGCGTAGGTAGTTGCCTCGGCGTGTGTGCCCGGCGCCCTCGAAGTGCTTGAGGATCTCCTCGTCGCTGATGGTCTCGATCGGCCGCCCACCCCTTTTCGACAGCGACATGAGCGCCGACGACCAGCTTCGTGCGATCGGGTCCCGCATCAGATAGATGATCTTCAGGTCGGGATTGATCTCGTGGATCTCCTCGACGACGTCCGCCTTCAGGGTCGAATACGCCGGGGTGATCTCGCCCGCGATCTGCCCTTGCCCGGGCCGGAAGACCCCTCGATACCAGTCGTTGTCGCGCCGGCGCAGGAAGAAGTGCGCGTCCCACGACACGTTCCTCAGGAATCCGGAGTCCCCCCTGCGAATCGCGTTCCGGTAGGTCTGAAGGCGTCGATACCTGCGGGATCGCTTGCGCAGGTGGTTGCGGTAGTACGGATTCTCCGACCGCTTCCGGTGACGCTTGTCGAAGTAGTGGACCTCCTTTACGGGCGTCACCCAGATCTCGGGATGCCTCTTGAGATTCGAGTGCAGCCACGTGGTCCCCGTCCTGGGCGCACCGATCCCGAGGAACGTGGGTAGAGGCTGCTTTTCCCCCCGTCGATTGCGCATACCTGACCGGCTGAGTCTAGGCTCCCCTCCCTCCATGATTCACATCGCCACCGTCCACTGGGCCCACGACCGCTGGATCGATATTCAGCTCCGATACTTCGAGCGGAACATCGACGAGCCGTACCGGGTCTACGCCTGGCTCGACGACGGCATGCGTGATCACGCCGCGAAGTTCTTCTACAGCACCGACGTTCCGCTCAGGGAGCATGAGTTCAAGCTGACGGTCCTGGGAGATCTCGTCGCCCACGCCGCTGAGCCCGACGACGTCATCGTCTTCATCGACGGCGACGCCTTTCCGATCGCGCCCATCGTCACCTTCCTGCGGGAGAAGCTCGACCGCTATCCGCTGGTCGCGGTGCGGCGCGACGAGAACAACGGCGACCCGCAGCCCCATCCGCTCTTCTGTGCGATGAGAGCCTCCTTGTGGCTCGACCTGCCAGGCGATTGGCGCCGCGGCCACAAGTGGCTGGATGAGCAGGGCCAGAGGGTCACCGACGTCGGTGGGAACCTCCTCGGCCTGTTGGAGGAGCGGGGCATCGAGTGGTACCCGCTGCTTCGGACGAACAAGGTGAACCCCCATCCGCTCCAGTTCGGCGTCTACGGGAACCTCGTCTATCACCACGGCGGCGGATTCCGGCGAACGGCCGGCGGGCGAATCTCGTGGATGCCCCACCGGCGCGCGCTGCGCGCCACCTGGCGCGGCCGGCTTGCCGCCCGCCTGCCCCGGAAGGGGCGCCTGGGATGGCTGAGGCGCCGCATCGATCCGGTCTACCGTTACCGCCAGACGCTCGCTCATCGGCTCGCCACGGTCAACGACGAGGTCTTCGAGCTGATCAAGCGCGACCAGGAGTTCTACCGGCAGCTCATCGAGCCGGGCAGCGGGGGGGAGCTCGCTCGGATCACCGCCGAGCTTCCGGAGTCCGAGACGAGGGAGCTGTCCACTACGCGCTGACCGAGAGGGGCTCGTGCCCCCCCGCATGGGCCACCGCCGACGCGAACAGGCGAAGTCCGTCATCGGACCCCGTCAGCGGATCGACGGCGTGCTCTGGATGGGGCATCACCCCGACCACGTTGCCACGCTCGTTAGCAACGCCCGCGATGTCGCGCATCGACCCGTTCGGGTTGTGTCCGGGCGCGTAGCGCAGGACCACGCCGCCCCGCTCCTCCAGCGCCTCGAGCTCCTCCGGCGGCGCAAAATACCGGCCCGACTGGTGCTTGACCGGGATTGAGAGCCGGTCTCCCTTGCGGCACTCCCTCGTGAAGGCGGTGCCCGCGTTCTCGACCACGACATCGACCTGCCGGCACACGAAGCGCAGCGACTCATTGGTCAGCAGCGCGCCCGGCAGGAGCCCTGACTCGCAGAGCACCTGAAAGCCGTTGCAGACCCCGAGGACGGGACGGCCCGCGTCCGCGTGCCTGGCCACTGCCTCCATCGCCGGCGCGAATCGTGCGATCGCCCCGGCGCGAAGGTAGTCGCCGTAGGAGAAGCCCCCGGGGATCACCACCACGTCAATTCCCTCGAGGTCCTCGTCGGTGTGCCAGACCAGCCGCGCCTCCCCCATCCGCCGGCAGGCGAGCAGCGCGTCGCGGTCGTCGCAGCTGCCCGGGAACTGGAGGACACCGAATCGCACTAGGTTCCGCCGCCGTTCAGCTCGATCTCGTAATCCTCGATCAGGGGATTGGCGAGAAGCTTCTCGCACAGCTCCGCGAGCGAGTCGGGGTCGTCCGTCTCGAGCTCGACGAGGCGGCCCACCCGCACGTGTGAGACGCCATCGAAGCCGAGGGCCGGAAGAGCCCGCTCGACCGCCTTTCCCTGCGGGTCGAGGATGCCCTCCTTGGGTCGAATCAGGACCTTCGCCTTCACCTCCCTCGAGGTTAGAACCTATCCCGGCAGATCCCGTACAGCTGGGCCCGGTCAACCCGCGGAGGAGGCCAGGACACCGGCTGCATCCAGTTGCGCGGCGAGACCGGTTCGGAGGTCGAAGCGTGGCTCCCAGCCGAGCTCGCCGCGAAGGCGGCCCGTGTCAGCCAGCGTCCGGCGGACGTCGCCCTTCGCCCGCTCGCCGTAGCGAATCGCCAGCGAGCGGCCGGAGAGGTCCTCGAGGGTCGTCACCACTTCCCGGAGCGTCGCCTCGCTCCCGCCGCCCACGTTGTACGTGCGACCGGGCTGCCCGGCACTCATGGCGGCGATCGTCGCGGCCACCGCGTCGGCGACATAGGTGAAGTCGCGCGACTGGCTCCCGTCCCCGTAGACCTCGAACTCCCGTCCGGACGCGAGCGCCTCGACGATCCGCTGGAACGCCATGTCGGGCCGCTGTCTGGGCCCGTACACGGTGAAGTAACGAAGCAGGACGCAATCGAGGCCGAGATCCCGCGCATGAGCGCCGATCAGGTGCTCGCAGGCGAGCTTGGTGACCCCGTACGGGGAAATGGGCGCCGGTTGGGTGTCCTCGGCGGTCGGATATGCGAGGGCATCGCCGTAGATGGATGATGAGGACGCGAACACCACCCGAACGTCCCGCTTGGTCGCCGCCTCGACGATCGCGTGAGTGGCCGCCAGGTTGTCATTCAGGTAGGCGCCAAACGCCGGACCCCAGCTCGCGCGGACTCCCGGCCGGGCGGCGAGGTGAAAGATCCCGTCGAGCCCCTCGAGGCTCGAGGCGGGTAGGGCATCACCCCCGAGGTCGCGCTCGAGGAGCTCGAATGCGGGATGCTCCAGGGCCGGAGCGAGCTGCGCCTCCTTTCGGGCGCGAGGGTAGTAGTCGGTGAACGCGTCCACGCCGACGACCTCCGCCCCGCCGGCGAGCAGCGAGTCGGTGAGCGTCGAGCCAATGAAGCCGGCACATCCGGTGACGAGATACCGGGGCACGCCGCAACCTTAGGGGCTAGCCGGCCTAGCGGCCGAGCAGCTTGCCGACACGCCGCCGGAGGCCCTTCACGCGCCGGCGCATCCGGCTCCACGGACGGGCGCGCTCTGCACGCAGGCGCCGGCGAAGTTTCTGCACCCTCGCCTGCTTACGATCGATCGTGCGGTTCGCCTGTTCGATCCGCTGGTTCTTGGCTTCGATCCGGCGATCTTTGCGGCCTACGGTCCTCCGGGCGGCGTTTCGCTGCTTGGCCGTCCGCTTCACGTCCGCCATCAGCGACTCCGCCCGTTCCCGGCCTCGATCGCGCTGCAAGCTGGTCCACCGAGACGTGCGTGAAAGCAATTGCATGGCGTCGAACTCGAGCTCGGCCCGCTCGGCCTCCGCGACCTGCGGGCTCGACTCGACACGGACCGAACCGGCCTCGCCGCCGTCGAGCGGATCTGGGCACCGATCCAGCAGGCGCGCGAAGCGGCCGTCCTCCACCAGTCGGCCCTCGCGGATTCCCTCCTGCACGTCGGTGTCGTCGAGGACCAACTCGGCGTAGAGCTCCTCGAAGCGCCCCTGCTCGTAGGATTCCCGCAGCCGCTTGAACCTACCCCAGTCGGGATAGTGGCCCTCGAAGATCGCGACCTCGGTGCGGCGCTTGAACTGGGCGAAGGAGCGCACCGGGAAGTGGAGTATTCGGAGCGGCCACGTCGGGGCCCAGATCAAGCGCGTCTGCTCTTCCGAGGGCTGCTCCTGGGCGCCATCCGGATCCCGCACCGTGCGATGGACCGCGCGGCCCGGCGGCCGCAGCCCCTCCGCGACGCCATTGGGCCCCTCGACCGCTACATCGTGGGCGCCCCGGTCCAGGCTGACGACGTCGGGCTCCGCCCGGTGGGCGACCTTCGGCTGCAGTCGCGAGCGCGCCTCGCGCACGGTGAGCCTCTCCGCAAATGTCCCCGGCCCATCCGGCCTGCCGACGAACTCGACGCGCGGCGCCACCACCACGCCGTACCGTTGGGGTATTGCCCCGAGCGTCTCCTTCAGCGAGCCCTCGACCGGCCACCAGAACTCGTCGGCATCGGTGTGGATCACCCAGTCTGCGTCGAGGTCGGTGGCCGCGAGGCGCGCCATCTGGGTCAGCCAGCCAGCGCCGGCCGCCCGGTAGTCCGTCCCCGGCTCGGAGATCACGTCCAGCAATCCCGCGTCGGCGTAACGGCGCAGGATCTCCGGGGTCTCGTCGGTAGACCCGTTGTCGGTGACGACGAAGTGATCCACCCCGAGGGCATGGTGGAAGCGCAGGTTCACCTCGAGGATGTCCCCTTCATCGCGCACCTTCAGCGCCATGACGAGGCGCGCGGCTGACTCTGAGGATCCGCGGTCGGCCAAGGGACGGGCATTGTAGGGAGGCATCACAAACGCTCGGCGGACTATCCAAGCGCCTGACCGCAACCTGCTAGGAATCGACGGCGATGAAGCTCGTCATGACTCTGTTGGTGCGCGACGAGGAGGACATCATCGCCGACGCGATCGACTTCCACCTCGCCCAGGGGGTGGACGAGGTGATCGTGACCGACAACGGCTCCGAAGACGGAACGCTCGAGATCCTTCGCTCCTACGAGGCTCGCGGCGTGGCGCGAATCATTCTCGAGCCGACGGATGATTACTCGCAGGGGCGCTGGGTCACCCGTATGGCCCGCATGGCGGCGGACGAGCTCGGCGCCGACTGGGTCATCAACAGCGACGCCGACGAGTTCTGGTGGCCGCGAGAGGGCACCCTGCGCTCGATCTTCGAGGGCGTCGGCGAGAGCGTTGGCGCCGTGGTGGGACGCCGCACGAACTTCGTCCCGCGGCCCGAGGACGGGCGGCCCTACTGGGAGCGAATGACTCTCAGAGAGCGCGAGTCGCTCAATCCGGTCGGAAAGCCGCTGCCGCCGAAGCTGGCGCACCGCGCCCACCCGGAGATCGTCGTCGTCCAGGGAAACCACCGGGTGAAGGGGCCCGACCTCGGGTCGACCCTGGACGACGGGTCCATCGAGATCCTCCACTTCCCTATGCGCTCATATGCGCAGTTCGAGAACAAGATCGTCAAGGGCGGCCGAGCGTATGCGCGAAACCGCGAGCTTCCCGAGAAGACGGGGCGAACGTGGCGGCGCCTGTACGAGACCTGGGAGCGGGGCGGCCTCCCGGATCATTACGAGGCGAGCGTGGTCGCCGACGAAGCGCGGGACGACGTCCTGGAGGACACGAGGCTGCGCGACTACCTCGAAGGCCTACGCCTCCGGGCGGGGACTGGGGAGTAGCGCGCCCTTAGGCAGCACCACCTGGGGGCATCGGGACGCTGCTGCCGTGGCCGCTCAGACCCGCACCCGTCGGTCGTGCAGCGCGGCGTAGATCGGGCGGCACGCCTCCGCGACGTGGGCGTAGCGGTTGGGGATGGTGGTACGGCCCGGACGCCAGGGCTCGAACCCGGTGGAGGACCAGACGGTGGCGTACCAGTGCGGCGCCCACACGCCGTCGGAGGCGCGCGGACCAGGCGGCCAGGACAACATCCGGTCGGTGAATGAGATGCCGAGCCAGCCACACAGCCAGCGCAGGTGCGCCTCGGGCGCACGCAGGAAGTCGCTCGCGTCGAGGATCGGCACCTCGATTTCGTGCTCGTCCCAGAGCTCCAGCAGCCACCCCTGCTGGGGAAGCCCGATGTCGTCCGGCTCGCAGGTCTCTCGGGCGCGCACGTACGAGGCGACGACCTCGACCGGGTCGCGGATGAGCAACACGTTGCAGAAGCGCAGCGTCCAGCGCAGGTCCATGTCGCGGGAGACGTGGTGCGCCATGTGCTTCGCGTAGTGGACGTGACGGCCAGGCGGCAACGGCGCGGAGAGGGCAGCGACCGCGGTCGCGAGATCGGTGGGCTGGGAAGCGATGACCGCCTCGCGCACTGGATGGTCGATGCCGGTGCGGGCCAGATACGCCGCGTACAGCGGCTCGTCGACGACGACCGTGTCGGGGCGGTTCTCGAACGAGCGCATCATCGCCGTGGAGATGTTGCGCGGGCCGGACCACATCGCCACGCGCACGACGTCGCTCATGGCGCTACGCGTGCGGCAACGTCGGCGTCGACGAGCTCCCGGTATAGGACCTGGAGGCGCTCGACCAACGGCCCCCGGCGGCCATCGCCGATCGTGCGACCGTCGACGGACCGGACGGGAACGACGCCGGCGAAGGTGCCGGTGACGAATGCCTCGCGGGCGGAGTAGACGTCGGTGAGACTGAACGTCGTCTCCCGAGCCGGGATGCCGTTGGCCCGGCAGGTCTCCAGCACGTTGGCGCGCGTGATCCCCGCAAGGCAGTAGCGCCCGTCGGAGGTCAGCACCTCGGGCCCGTCGTCGCGGCCGGCGACGATGAAGAAATGCGTCGAGTTGCAGGTCGCCACGAAGCCGTCCGGGTCGAGCATCAGCGCCTCGTCGGCGCCGGCGGTGTAGGCCTGGATGCAGGCCGTGATGTCGTTGAGCTTGGAGTGCGCATTGAGCTTGGGGTCGAGCATGTCCGGCGCGGCGCGGCGCACGTGCGTCGTGAAGAGCGTGATGCCGCCGGTCAGCGTCGCCGGCAGCGGTTCCTTGTACTCGGCGATGATCACCACGGTTGCGGGGCCGATCGTGGCGCGCGGATCCTGGTACGGGGTGCCCTTGATGCCGCGGGTCACCATCAGCCGCACGTGCACGCCGTCGGTCATGTCGTTGGCTCGGAGGGTCGAGTAGATGGCCTCGGTCAGCTCGCGGCGGCTGCGCCCGACGTCGAGCATGATGGCCTTCGCGCCCTCGAACAACCGGTCGAGATGGCCTTCGAGGAAGGCCGGATGGCCCGCCCGCACGCGCAGACCTTCCCAGATGCCGTCACCGAGGACGAAGCCAGCGTCGAACACGGACACGACCGCCCTCTCGCGCGGCACGAGTTCTCCGTTGACCCAGATGAGGATGCGCTGGTTGCGCGCGTCATCCTCGAACTCGTGCGTGCCTTGGGCCATGGTGTGATCGTGGGCTACTCCCGCGCCTCCACGGGCTTGCCGCCGTCGGCCCCGGGCTCGATCTGCTTCGAGGGGCGCCGCCGCCTGCGGGTGAACTTCAGCAGTCGCCGGCCGAGCGTCCGGCTGAGTTTCGAGCGGAGCTTTTGGTTTGCCTCGTGGAGCTCGTCGATGCGCGCCCGCGACTTGTCGAGCTGGAGCATCGTGAACCGCTGAGTGCGGGTCATGAGCCGCAGCGCGTCGAGCTCGACCTCGGCGCGCTCAGCGGCGAGCGCATCGGGATCGAGCTCCACCGCGACCGAGCCGGAAGGCGCTCCCTCGAGTGGGTCGGGGCAGCTGGGAAGAAGTCTCGCCAGCCGGTCGTCGCGCACGAGCTGTCCCTCTCGGATCCCGTCCTCGATGGCTGCGTCGTCCCAGACCAGCCCGGCGTAGATCTCGTCCAGGCGACCCTGCTCGTAGGCGATCCGCAGGCGCCTGAAACGGCCGGTATCGCGAAAGCCGCCGTGGCGCAAGAAGATCTCGGTGCGGCGCACGAACTGCTCGTACGACCGCAGCGGGAAGTGGAAGATCCGAAGGGGATGGATCGGGGCCCAAACGAGGCGAACGTGCTCCAGTGGTGCGGCTTCATCGCCCTCCTCGGATGCGCTGCCCCTCACGCCGCGGTGAACGACGCGGCCGGGCGGGCGCAGGGCCTCCCAAAGATCCCCTCCGCCCGCGGACGCGACCTCGTGGGTGTTGCTCAACACCACGACGTCGGGGTCGCCGCGGTGGGCGACCTTGGGCTGCAGGCTGGACCGCGCCTCGCGCACAACGAGCCGATCGGCGAAAGATCCCGGCCCGTCGGGGCGCGGCACGTACTCGGCGCGGGGCGACACCACCCCGCCGTAGTCCTCCGGAATCGACTCGAGCGCGCCCTTGATCGTTCCGGTGAGCGGCCACCAGAACTCGTCGGCGTCGTTGTTGAAGACCCAGTCCGCACCGTACTGCGTGGCCGCCAGGCGCGCCATCCGTGTGGTCCAGTCGACCTCGTTCATGCGCAGCCCGCTCGTGGGCTCGTGGATCACGTGGGCTAGGCCCGCGGCCACGTAGCGCTCGAGGATCTCAGCCGTCCCGTCCACCGAGGCGTTGTCGGTCACGACGAAGAAGTCCACGCCCATCGCGCGGTGAAACCGCAAGTTGTCCTCGATCACGTCCGCTTCGTCGCGGACCTTGAGGGTCATCACCAGCCGCATTGCTCTGCTAGCGGGCGGCCACCTGTGGCACGGTGCCCGCGCCGCGGCGACTCGGGCTGGACACGCTCGGCCACAGCGAAAGATCGATCTCCGGGCACAGCTCGGCGAGGCGCTTCGAGTCCACGCGGTAGCGCTCGGCGAGCTCCTCGCTCACCAACGGCGCCAGCTCGGCCGTCTTGCGGCCGGCCTGCTTGTGCAGCATCAGGCGCTCCGGAGGCTCGTCGGGCGATTCGATTCCCAGGAAGCGACATGTGCGCTCCATCTCCGGCACCGGGTCGGAGGCGCAGCGCTCGAACTGCAGCACGAGAATCTGCTCGCGCGGGAAGAGGTCGAACACGTGGCGGAGCTGCTCGAAGTAGAACCCGCGCCAGATGGCATCGCTCATCTGCGCGAGCAGGACTCGATCGCCGCGCTCGTCGGCCAGGCGCTGGAGCCGCGAGATGGCGGATCGATAGCGCTCGACCGGGTCGCGGAACATCACCAGGAGGCGAGCATTCGGCGCGGCTTCCTTCAAGAGACGGATCGCCATGGGATCGGCCAGATAGCGCGGCGTCCACTCGCCGACGATGCTCCCCGGCCGGTGGGGGAAGAGCGATGCGTACTCGGCCGCGATGTCATCGGGCGGGTTGCCCTGCCAGTACTTGTCGAAGTAGTGGACCTCCTTGCCCAGCGGCGAGCGCTGGATCCCCGGGTAGCGGCGCATCGAGTCGTACCACCAGCTGGTGCCGCATCGCTGCGCGCCGATCCCGACGTAGTCGGGAGGCCCAGCGATCCAGCCCTCGGGACAGTCCGGAATCTGCAGAGGCGCATTCCAGGGCTTTCGCATCGGCTTGTCCTCGGGCTTGATCAAGGCGGTCACAGCGTAGTGGGCGCGCGCGGGCCGATTCGCCCTCGGAGGCGCGGGTGGGGCGCCGAGGCCGTGCCAGAATACGGCGCCGCATGCGCCTCCCGTCGCCAAGACGCGCCCTCGCCCGCCGCCGGGCAGTGGGCGATCATCAGCCGGCGCCGTTCGTGGTCGGCGTCTCACGGTCCGGCACGACGCTCCTTCGGCTGATGCTGGATGCGCATCCGGATCTGACGATCCCAGCCGAGACGCACTTCGTCCCGATGGTGGCGAATGAGGTCGACCGTGCGGTCGAGGAGGGGGCGTCGACCGAGGTCGTTCGACAGCGGGCGCTCGAGAAGATGACCGGGCATCCTCGCTGGGGGGATTTCCGCCTGGACGAGGCGGATGTGCGTGCGCGGATGGAGCGCCACGACCCGCTGACGGCGGGGGACGCGATCCGCTCCTTCTACGAGGCCTGCGCCGCGCTCGAGGGCAAGCCCCGCTGGGGGGACAAGTCGCCGCCCTACACCTACAAGGCGGGTCGCATCCAGAAGGCCCTGCCGGAGGCCCACTTCATCCACATCATCCGCGACGGCCGTGACGTGGCGCT
>Ga0126312_10002574_pt1 | contig 12143 bp, 16 predicted proteins | sample Plot104A_FD_92537 | JGI IMG/M metagenome (GOLD analysis project Ga0126312, IMG submission 92537) | Serpentine soil microbial communities from UC McLaughlin Reserve, CA, USA - Plot104A | ecosystem: Environmental > Terrestrial > Soil > Grasslands | place: USA: UC McLaughlin Reserve, Lake County... | reverse complement strand
TCGCCGTCGACGGAGGCCATCGGCCCGATGTCGCAGGCCCCGAGGCACTCGAACGGGCGCACGTTGAAGCGCGGGTCGTCGCCGGCGGCGGAGAGCATCGCGTCATAGAGCTCATCCGCGCCGAGCAGAGAGCACGAGATGTTCGTGCAGACGTAGACCTGGTGCTGGCCGACCGGGACGGTGTCGAACATGTCGTAGAACGTCGCGATCGCCGACAGGTAGGCGGGCGTGAGGCCCATGACGCAGGCGGCCTGCTCGATCGCCGTCGGCGAGCACCATCCGTGCTCGCGCTGGACGACCTTCAGGGCGGGGATCGCGGCCGAGCGCAGGTCGGGGTACTTCGCCATCTCGCCCTCGATCTCGCGGCGCATCTCCTCGGGGACGAACGCTGTCGCGGGGTCTGGGACGACCGCCGGGTCCTTCGTGAGGTCGGCCGCCTCGTCCCAGCCCGGGACGCGCGAGCCGTGCGCGAAGCGACGGACCTTGCTCGGGTCGATCGCCACTACCTGTCCACCCCGCCGATGATCGGGTCGAGCATCGCGAGCGTGGCGATCAGGTCGGCGATGTAGGTGTTCTCCACCATCGGCGGGAACGCCTGCAGGTTCACGAACGACGGGTCGCGCATGTGCACGCGGGCCGGCTTGGAGGACCCGTCGGAGCGCACGAAGCAGGCGAGCTCCCCGCGCGGGGACTCGATCGGGTAGTAGGCCTCACCGGGCGGCACGCGGAAGCCCTCGGTGACGAGCTTGAAGTGGTGGATCAGCGCCTCCATCGAGGTCGCCAGCTCGTGCCGGGGCGGCAGCGCGTACTTGCGGTCGGGCGTGATGTAGGGGCCTTCGGGCAGGCCGTCGAGCGCTTGCTCGATAATCTTGAGCGACTCCCGCAACTCGGCCATGCGGACGCGGTAGCGGTCGTAGTTGTCGCCGACCGTGCCAACGGGGATCTTGAAGTCGAAGTGGTCGTAGGACGAGTACGGCGCGGCCTTGCGCAGGTCCCACGGGTTGCCGGTCGCGCGCAGCAGCGGGCCGGTGACGCCGAGGTCCAGCAGCGTCTGCTCGTCGAGGGCGGCGACGCCGCGCAGGCGCTGGAGGACGATCTGGTTCTTGTCGATCAGCGCCTCGAACTGGTCGATGCGCTGCGGGAATTCCTTGCAGAACGCGCGCACGCGCTGCTCGAAGCCGACCGGGATGTCCTCCATCACGCCGCCGACCTGGATGTAGCGGGTGTGCATCCTTTGGCCCGAGGACATCTCGAACAGGTCCAGCACGCGGTCGCGGTCGCGCCAGCCGTACCAGAAGATCGAGATCGCGCCGAGGTCCAGCGCGCCCGTGGCGAGCCAGATCAGGTGCGAGGCGATCCGGTTGAGCTCGAGGTGGATGACCCGCAGGTACTGCGCGCGCGGCGGGACGTCGAGGCCGATCAGCGTCTCGACGGCGCCGCAGAAGGCCATCGCGTTGAAGTAGTAGGAGAGGTAGTCCATCCGCTCGATGACCGGGATGGCCTTCCAGTACGCCTTGTCCTCGGCGGTCTTCTCGATGCCGGTGTGGAGATAGCCGATGATCGGCACCGTCTTGCGCACGACCTCGCCTTCGAGCGTGGTCAGCAGGCGCAGCACCCCGTGCGTGGCCGGGTGGTGCGGGCCGAGGTTGAGCGTCAGCAGCTCCTGCTCGCCCTCGCCCTCGTGCTCGAGATGGGAGAGCTCGACCGACTCCTCCATCTCGCGGTACGTCAGCGGGCGGGTGCCCGGCGTGCGGACATCGGGCGTGCTCACTGGGTGTACCTCGGCAGCCGCGGCTCGTTGTGGGTGAAGAAGACCGGCTCGCCGCCGATCGGGAAGTCGCGGCGCTGCGGATGCCCCTCGTAGTCCTCGGGCATGAGGATCCGGCGGTGGTCGGGGTGGCCGTCGAAGACCACGCCGAACATGTCCCAGATCTCCCGCTCCTGATGGTCGGCGGTCGGCCACTCGGGCGTCACGCTCGGCACGTGCGGGTCGTCGATCGTCACGCGCACCTTGACCGTGATGCGGTCCACGGTGTCCATGTCGAGCAGCTCGTAGTGCACGCCGAGGCGCGGCTCCTCGGGGAAGTAGTCCACGCCGTGCACGGAGGCCATGAAGCGGTAGCCCTTGCCGCGCAGGTGCTCGAGCGTTGCCTGCACGCTCTCGCGCGTGACGGTGATCGCCGACTTGTCGCGGAAGTACGTCGTGTCGAGCACGCCGTCCGCGTCGCGCTCGCGCAGCTCCTGGGCGATCAGCTCGAGGCCGGTGGCGTCAGGCACTCGTGCCCATCCTGCCGCCGCCCGACACGCCGATGGAGTGGCCCGCGACCGGATCCGCGGCGGCCGACTCGACGACCTCCTCGGTGCCGCGGCCGCCGTAGCGGGTGCGCCAGTCCTGGTCCGGGTGCGACAGGATCGCGGCGCGCAGCTTGAGGATCCCGTGCATCAGCGCCTCCGGGCGCGGGGGGCAGCCCGGGACGTGGATGTCGACCGGCATGAACTTGTCGGCCGGCACGATCGCGTAGTTGTTGAAGACGCCCATCGAGGACGAGCAGGCGCCCATCGCGATCGTCCACTTCGGCTCGAGCATCTGGTCGTAGATGCGCCGCACGACCGGGGCCATCTTGATCGAGACGCGGCCCGAGATGATCATCAGGTCGGCCTGGCGCGGGGAGGCGCGGAAGGCCTCCGAGCCGAAACGCGCAACGTCGATGCGTGCGCCGACGATCGCCATCATCTCGATCGCGCAGCAGGCGAGGCCGAACGTGGCGGGGAACATCGCATTGCCGCGGGCCCAGTTCTGGGCCTTGTCGAGCGTGGTCAGCAGCAGGCTCTCCTCGACGTGCTTGTCGAGATCGGGACCCTCCAGCTCACCGCGCAGCATCGCGCGGGCCGCGAGCTGGCGGGCGCGGAACTCGCCGTTGGCCCCGCTGCCGAGCTTCTGGCGCTTCACCTCCATTCCAGTGCCCCCCTTCGCCAGACGTACACGAAGGCGACCATCAGCAGCACGATGAAGACGATCGTCTCGACCAGCGCGAAGGTGCCGAACGCGTCGAGCTGGATCGCCACCGGGTAGAGGAAGATCACCTCGATGTCGAAGAGGATGAAGAGCATCGCGATCAGGTAGAAGCTGATCCCGAAGCGGAAGTTCTTCTTGACCTCGGAGGGCAGCCCGCACTCGTACGGATCGGCGGTCGCCTCCTGCTTGCGGAAGTTGCGCGGGCCCAGGAGCGCGTTGGCGTACGCGAACACCAGGCCGAGGATCGCTCCCAGGCCGACGAACACCAGGGCGGGGAGGTACGAACGGATCACGGGGTGAGTTGTACCACCTTGTGCGGTTGTGTCACTTAGTGCGGAATTGCACGTCCGGCCGCGGTGCTGCAGGGTGTCACAGCCACCCCCCGGCGCGCATCCCGAGCACGGCCACCACGAACGCGGAGATCGCCATCACCCCGAGCTCGCGGCGCACGATCTGATGGACGATCGCGTGCTGCTCGTTCTCGGGCAGCACGCGCATGGCCTGCGCGTCCTCGAGGTCGCGCGCCTGCAGGACGGTGTCGGCGGACGCCAGCCGCAGCTGCTCGGCCAGGAAGCTGACGCCGATCGGGGTGAGCCCGTAGACGAGGTGCAGATCGGGCAGGTCCTCGCCCGCAAGCACGAGGATCAGGCCGTCGGCCGCCGCCAGCACGGTCAGCAGCTGGCCGCCGCGCAGCAGCCGCCAGAACAGTGGCCCGTGACCGGCGCGCCACCACTGCCAGGCGCCGACCAGCGCGGCGACGAGGTTCACGGCGACCATCCCGATCCCGATACCGGCGTGCACCGCCGTCACGCGCGGTAGCCCCCGCGGAACCACAGCAGCGGCCGGCCCTCGCCCGCCTCGGCGGACTCGACCGCGCCGATGCCGATCGTGTGGTCGCCGCCGTCGACGAGCCGCTCGAGCCGGCAGCCGACCCAGGCGATCGTGCCGTCGATCACCGGCAGCCCGTCGTGGACGGTGTGCGGGACCCCGGCGAACTTGGCGTCCTCGGGCGCCTTGGACGCGAACAGCCGTGCGAGCTCCTCCTGGCCGGAGCCGAGCACGTTGACGCCGAAGCGCTGCGTCTCGCGCACGACCTGCAGCGTGCGCGCGGTGTTCTCGAAGGCGACGAGCAGCAGCAGCGGCTCCAGCGACAGCGAAGCGACCGCGTTGGCGGTCATGCCCACCGGCCCGGACCCTGCGGTCGCGGTGATGACCGTCACGCCGGTGGCGAAGTTGCCCATCACGGAGCGGAAGTGGCCGGGGTCGACGCGCCTCATCGGACCGTCAGGGTGCCGTACATGCCCAGCTCCTCGTGGTTGCCGAGGATGCAGAGGAGGTCGTACGTGCCACGCTCGAGCGTCCCGGCGCCCGTGCCGGAGGCGCCCGGGAGCAGCGTCTTGACCGCCGCCACCTCGCGGTCGCCGCGCATCACGCGCAGCGTGTGCCCGATCGCACCGCGGTTGACCGCGCGGAAGGTGACGCGGCCCGGCTTCGCCCGCAGCCGCTGCGGGGTGATCGAGAAGTCGTCGAGGATGACCGTCGCCTCGCCGTCCTTCACGCGCTTGGGCGGGCTGTCGTCGGCGCAGCCCGCGGCGGGCAGCGCGAGGGCTGCGGCGAGCGCGACGGCGGCGAACTGGCGAGGCGGCTTGGGCATGAGGCCGGGGGATTGTTCCGTATGCTGTGCGCCGCTCATGCGCCTCCCCACCCTCGGAAAGCTCGCCGCGCTGCCGGTGTGCGCTGCCGCGCTGGCGCTCGCGGGCTGCGGCACCGCGAGCATCGAGCTCCCCAAGAGCGACCCGGACTACGAGGGCGCGGCGCTGTTCGTGGAGCACTGCTCGGGCTGCCACAGCTTCTCGGCGGCCGGCACCGAGGGCTCGGCGTCGAAGGTCAAGACGCGCGAGAACAAGGACGGCCCGAACTTCAACCAGCGCAAGGAATCCGCGGACGACGTCCTGTACGCGATCGAGAACGGCGGCTTCTCGTCGGGCCCGATGCCGCAGAACATCGTCACCGGCGACGACGCCCAGAAGATCGCGGACTTCATCGCGAAGTACTCGGGCCCGGGCGCGCCCAAGCCCGGCGGCTGATCCCGCCCGCGAGCCATGCTCGACCTGAAGGCGATCCGCCGCGACCCGGAGCCGGTGCGCGCCGCGCTCGCCCGCCGCCGCGACGGCTCGGATCAGCGGCTCGACGACGCCCTGGCGCTCGACGCGAAGCGGCTCGAGCTGCTCCCGGAGGTCGAGGCGCTGCGGGCGCGCCAGAACGAGGCCTCGCAGGGGATCGCGCGCGCCAAGAAGGGCGGCGAGGACGCGAGCGGGGCGATCGCCGAGATGCAGGACGTCTCGCGCCGCGTGAAGGCGCTCGGCGAGGAGCTGTCCGGTGCGGAGGCCGAGCTCGAGGCCGCGCTCGCCTCGCTGCCGAACCCGCCCGACCCGACCGCCGCGGACACCGACACGACCCTGCGCGAGGTCGGCGACGCGACCAAGACCGGGGCGGACCACCTCGAGCTGGCCGGCGCCCTGATCGACATGGAGGCGGGCGCGAAGGTGGCGGGCTCGCGCTTCGCCTACCTCAAGGGCGACCTCGTGCTGCTCGAGCTCGCGCTCGTGCGCTGGACGCTCGAGCTGCTCGGCGAGCGCGGCTTCGAGCCGGTGGTCCCGCCGGTGCTGGTCCGCGAGGAGGCGCTGTTCGGCACCGGCTTCCTGCCCGACACGGAGCAGCAGATCTACCGGCTGGCCGACGACGCGCTGTACCTCGCGGGCACCTCCGAGGTGGCGCTCGCCTCCCTGCACGCCGGCGAGATGCTCGCCGAGGCGGACCTGCCGCTGCGCTATGCCGGCTTCTCGCCCTGCTTCCGCCGCGAGGCCGGCGCCGCCGGGCGCGACACGCGCGGGATCTTCCGCGTGCACCAGTTCGACAAGGTCGAGATGTTCAGCTTCGTGCGCGCGCAGGACGGCGAGGCCGAGCACGAGCGGCTGCTCGAGACCGAGGAGGCGATCCTGCAGGGGCTCGGGATCCCCTACCGCGTCGTCAACATCGGCGCCGACGACCTCGGCTCCTCGGCGGCCAAGAAGTACGACTGCGAGGCCTGGCTGCCCGGCCAGCAGCGCTACCGCGAGCTGACCTCGACGTCCAACACGACCGACTTCCAGTCGCGCCGGCTGGACATCCGATACCGGCCGCACGGCGGCGGTAAGCCCCTGCACGTGCACACGCTCAACGGAACCGCGGTGGCCGTCGGCCGGACGCTGATCGCGCTGCTCGAGAACCATCAGCGCGACGACGGCACGGTCGGCGTGCCGGACGTGCTGACGCGGTGGGGTGCGCCCCCGACCCTGCGGGTAGGCGACTCGCGATGACCGAGACCCCGATCACCCCGGACGACCCCGACATCCCGGACGACCCGCCGCCGCCCGACGACGGCGCCCCAGAGGTCGACGACCAGCCGCTCGGCCCGCCGGCCGACATGCCCGAGGAGGACGCGCCGCTGCCCGGCCTCCCCGAGCGCGAGCCGCCTGCAGCGGACTAGCAACTGCCGCGCCGGGTAACCCCTCTGTGAGAGGATCCGGCGCGCCCGAGGGGTCGGGCACGTTGACTCGCAAGCCGGGGAGGAGCGAGACAGTTGAGCCTGCTCGAGGTGAGCGGGATCGTGATGCGGTTCGGGGGCGTCGTCGCCCTCGACGGTCCGTCGTTCGAGGTCGAGGAGGGCCGCATCTGCGGCCTGATCGGACCCAACGGCGCAGGCAAGACGACGCTGTTCAACTGCGTCAGCCGGCTCTACACGCCGCAGGAGGGGACGATCACGTTCGCCGGCGAGGACCTGCTCGCCCGCCGCGCGCATGACATCGCGGGGCTGGGGATCGCGCGAACGTTCCAGAACCTCGCCCTGATCCACGCGCTGAGCGTGCGTGACAACGTGCTGCTCGGCGCCCACCACCGCAGCCGCTCGGGGTTCCTCACCTCGGCGCTGTCGCTGCCGTCGGAGCGGCGCGAGCAGCGCGAGGTCAGCGAGCAGGCCGACGAGGCGCTCGAGCGCCTCGGCCTCGCCGGCGTCGCCGACCTGCCCGCGGGTGGGCTGCCCTACGGGACGCTCAAGCGGGTCGAGATCGCGCGCGCGATCTGCCAGCAGCCGCGGCTGCTGATGCTCGACGAGCCGGCCAGCGGCCTCAGCCACGAGGAGGTCGGGGCGCTCGGCGAGCTGATCGTGTCGCTGCGCGACGACCTCGACCTGACCGTGCTGCTCGTCGAGCACCACATGGGGATGGTGATGAAGTGCTCGGACACGGTCGTCGTGCTCGACTTCGGCCGCAAGATCGCCGACGGCACACCGGCCGAGGTCCAGGAGAACGAGCGCGTGATCGAGGCCTACTTGGGGGCCAGCGGATGAGCCTGCTGGAGGTCTCCGACCTCGAGGCCGGCTACGGGCCGGTCACCGTCCTGCGCGGGATCTCCTTCAGCGTCGAGGAGGGCCGGATCGTCACCGTGCTCGGCCCCAACGGTGCCGGCAAGACGACGACCCTGCGCGCGCTGTCGGGCACGGTGCGGCGCTCCGGCTCGATCCGCTTCGACGGTAAGGACGTCTCCAAGCGCTCGCCCGAGAAGCTCGCCCGCAAGTCGGTCGCGCACGTGCCCGAGGGCCGTGGCACGTTCACGGGGCTGACGTGCGAGGAGAACCTGCGCGTCGGCGCCTTCCCGCGCCGCGACAAGGCCGGCGTGGCGGAGGACATGAAGCGCTGCTTCGGCTACTTCCCGCGGCTGGAGGAGCGCCGCGACCAGCACGCCGGGGCGATGAGCGGCGGCGAGCAGCAGATGCTCGCGATCGCCCGCGCGTTGATGCTGCGCCCGCGGCTGATGCTGCTCGACGAGCCCTCCCTCGGCCTCGCGCCCAAGCTCACCGCCGAGCTGTTCAAGATCCTCGAGAAGATCGCCCGCGAGGAGGGCGTGACGATGCTGCTCGTCGAGCAGAACGCGAACCTCGTCCTGAAGTTCGCCGACGACGCGCACGTGCTCGAGGCCGGCCGGATCGTGCTGTCGGGCACGGCCGAGGAGATCCAGGCGGACGAGGGGATCCGCCGCTCGTATCTGGGGGTCTGACGCATGGATCGGTTCATCCAGGTGCTCGTCGACGGCTGGGCGACCGGCTCGCTGTACGGCGCACTGGCCGTCGCCGTCGTGCTGATCTACCGCGCGACGGGGATCGTGAACTTCGCCCAGGGCGAGCTGGCCATGTTCAGCACGTTCATCGCCTGGGGCCTGATGCAGGCCGGGCTGCCGCTCGGCCTCGCGGTGCTCGCCACGCTCGCGCTCTCGTTCGTCGGCGGGATGCTGATCGAGCGCGTGATCATCCGGCCCGTCGAGGGCGGCGAGGTGCTCACGCTCGTGATCGTCACGCTCGGCCTCTACATCCTCGTCAACAGCCTCGCCGGCTGGATCTGGGGCTTCGGCAACCGCGCCTTCCCGAGCCTGTTCGGCGACGGCTCCTTCGACGTCGCCGGGGCGGCCGTGCCGTACGAGTCGATCGGCATCGTGGTCGTGCTGATCGCGCTCGTCGCGATCCTCTTCGCGGTCTTCCAGCGCACCAAGGTCGGCCTGGCGATGCGCGCCGTGGCGATGAACCCCGAGTCGAGCCGGCTGCACGGCATCTCGGTCGGGCGCACGCTGATGATCGGCTGGGGCGTCGCGGCGCTCGTCGGCGCGCTGGCCGGCGTGCTGATCGCCCCGCGGCTGTTCCTGGACGTCAACTTCATGGGCGCGGTGCTGATCTACTCGTTCGCCGCGGCGACGCTCGGCGGCTTCGACAGCCCGCTCGGCGCGCTGATCGGGGGCTGGATCGTCGGCATCGCCGAGGGCCTCGCCGGCACCTACGTGGACTTCATCGGCTCCGACCTGAAGATCCTCGTGCCGCTGACGGTGATCCTCGTGGTGCTGCTGATCCGGCCCACCGGCCTGTTCGGCTCGGCGGAGGTGGCACGGGCATGAGCGCCAAGCGCCTGCGGCCGGCGGCCTGGGGCGTGGTGGTCCTGCTCGCCGTGCTGCTGCCGTTCTTCTTCAACGCCTACCGGGTCGGGCAGTTCACGCAGGCGGCGGCGCTGGCGATCGCCGTGCTCGGCCTCAACCTGCTGGTCGGCTACAGCGGCCAGATCTCGCTCGGCCACGGCGCCTTCTTCGCGCTCGGCGCGTACGCGAGCGCGATCTCGATCACCGACCTCGGCGTGCCGTACCTGCTGACCCTGCCGATCGCCGGCGCGGTCTGCGCGCTCGCCGGCTTCCTGCTCGGCCTGCCCGCGCTGCGCCTGCGCGGCCTCTACCTCGCCCTGGTCACGCTCGGGGTGGCGATCGCCACGCCGCAGATCATCAAGCGCGCCGACGGGCTGACGGGCGGCACGCAGGGCATGAGCCTCGACAAGATCACGGCGCCCGCGTGGTCCGGGCTCGCCGATGATCAGTGGCTGTACTTCGTCACGCTCGCGGTGGCGGCGCTGATGTTCGTGGTCGCCGGGTTCCTCGTGCGCGGCCGCGTCGGCCGCGCGCTGGTGGCGATCCGCGACAACGAGATCGCCGCGCGCACGATGGGCGTCGACCTCGCGCGCTTCAAGATCGGGGTGTTCGCCGTCAGCGCGATGTACGCGGGCGTCGGCGGCGCGCTGTTCACGATCTCGATCGGCTTCCTGGCCCCGGAGTCGTTCCCGCTCGCGCTCTCGTTCGCGTTCCTCGCGGCGATCGTCGTCGGCGGCCTCGCCACGATCGGGGGCGCGCTGTTCGGCGCGCTGTTCATCGAGTTCGTGCCGGTCTACGCCGCCGACGTCGACGAGGCGCTGGCCGGGGTGATCTACGGCGGCGTGCTGATCCTCTTCATGTACCTGCTCCCGGGCGGGGTCATGGGACTGGTGCGCCGGATCTCGTCCACAAAGGCAACACCGAGGGGGACTGACGATGCACAGGCAGGGGCGGGTCATCGGCTGGGTGGTGGCGCTGCTGACGCTGGCGCTGCTCGCGAGCGGGTGCGGGCGCAGTGACGAAGGCGGGGGCGGCGGAGGCGGGGGCGGGGGCTCCGATCCCGGCATAACCGACAAGGAGATCAAGCTCGGCGGCTCCTATCCGTTCAGCGGGCCGGCGTCCGCCTATCGCGCGATCGCCGACGGCGCCAAGGCGCAGTTCGACTTCGTCAACTCCAAGGGCGGCGTCGACGGCCGCAAGATCTCCTTCCAGACGCTCGACGACGCCTACGAGCCGCCGAAGGCGGTCGCCAACGCGCGCCGGCTCGTCGAGCAGGAGCAGGTGTTCGCGCTCTTCAACACGCTCGGGACGCCGAACAACCTCGCGATCTGGGACTACCTCAACCAGCAGAAGGTGCCGCAGGCGTTCGTCGCCACGGGCGCCTCGAGCTGGGGCGCGGACGTGGCATCGCATCCGTACACGACCGGCTGGCAGCCCAACTACGTGACCGAGGCCAAGATCTACGCGGACTACCTCAAGAAGAACAAGGAGAACGCGAAGGTCGCGGTCCTCTACCAGAACGACGGCTTCGGCAAGGACCTGCTCGGCGGGTTCGAGGGCGCCATCGAGGGCTCGGGCGTGCAGGTCGTCGCCAAGGAGTCCTACGAGGTGACCGACCCGACGATCACCTCGCAGATCCGCAAGCTGGCGGGCTCCGGCGCGGACACGTTCCTGAACATCACGACGCCGAAGTTCTCCGCACTGGCGATCGCGACGATCGCCAAGAGCGACTGGAAGCCGCTGCACATCCTCAACAACGTCGGCGCCTCCAAGACGCTGGTGCTCAAGCCCGTCGGCTTCGAGAACGCCAAGGGGATCATCTCGACGACCTACTTCAAGGACCCCGACTCGCCGGAGTGGGCCGACGACGAGGCGATGAAGGAGTACAAGGACAACGTGAAGAAGTTCGAGCCGCGCGCGAACCCCAGCGACTCCTTCACCGCGTACGGCTGGACCGCGGCGGCGACGATGGTCAAGGCGCTCGACGACATGAAGGAGCCGACGCGCGACGCGCTGATGGACTCGATCCGCTCGATGGACACGGAGATCCCGATGCTGCTGCCCGGCATCAACGTGAAGATGGACGGCGAGTCCGACGGCTACCCGATCGAGGCGATGCAGATCATGGAGTTCGACGGGGAGAACTGGAAGCTGCAGGGCGACGTCATCGAGGCGGCGGCCCAGGACGAGTAGCCAGCGCGAGCGCGTCCTCGACGCAGGCGGCCCGGACGGCCTCCGGGTCCAGTGGGAAGGCGCCGGGCACGCCCGGCGCCGCCTCCCTCACCCCCAACCCGATGCGCGCGAGGTGCATCGTGCCGAGCACCTGCGTGTAGAGCCGGTTGGCCGTGAAGTCCGGGTCCTCGGCGCCCTCGTCGGCGAGGATCCGCGCCAGCGGAGCCAGGCAGGCCGACATCGAGGCGCCGAGCCGCAGCCAGGTGCCCTCGCCGACGCGCTCGCGCAGCTCCTCCGCGGGCCGGCGCATCAGCGACAGCGCGCAGTCCAGGAACGCGGGGTAGCGCAGGCAGAAGCGGGTGAAGCGGTCGAGCGCGTCGCGCAGGCCCTCGTGCGGCTCGAGCGCGTCCTCGCGCAGCTCGTCGAGGTAGCTCGTGACCGTGAGGACGAACAGCTCCTCCTTGGACGCGAAGAGGCGGTAGATCAGCGCCTTGTTGATGCCGACCGCGCGGGCGATCTCCTCGATCGGGGCGTCCTGGACGCCGCGCTCGTCGAACAGCGCGCGCGTCGCGGCGACGAGGTCGCGTTCCCGGTCTCTGCGGGTAGAGGCGGCCGGAGGCATGCCACACAAACTCTAACCGAGTGTGTAACCATTGTTTACATGGAAGCAGCGACGATGACCGAGACGGCCTTCTCCCTCGACCTCACGCAGGATCAGAAGGACATCCGCGACTGGGTCCACGGCTTCGCGGAGGGCGTGGTGCGCCCCGCCGCCGCCGAGTGGGACGAGCGCGAGGAGACGCCCTGGCCGATCATCGGCGAGGCGCAGAAGATCGGCCTCTACGGCTTCGAGGCGCTGGCCCAGTTCTGGGCGGACGAGAGCGGCCTGACGCTCCCGATCGTCAACGAGGAGCTGTTCTGGGGCGACGCCGGCATCGGCATGGCGATCATGGGCACG
>Ga0126312_10002573_pt1 | contig 12145 bp, 9 predicted proteins | sample Plot104A_FD_92537 | JGI IMG/M metagenome (GOLD analysis project Ga0126312, IMG submission 92537) | Serpentine soil microbial communities from UC McLaughlin Reserve, CA, USA - Plot104A | ecosystem: Environmental > Terrestrial > Soil > Grasslands | place: USA: UC McLaughlin Reserve, Lake County... | reverse complement strand
TCTTCCTCGTGGCGCTCGGCGTCGACTACAACATCTTCCTGATGGCCCGAGCTCGCGAGGAGACGCTTACGCACGGCACACGTGCGGGGATGCTGCGCGCTCTCGCGGTGACGGGCGGTGTGATCACGAGCGCCGGCATCGTGCTCGCCGGGACGTTCTCGGTGCTCGCGGTGCTCCCGCTCGTGTTCCTGACGGAGATCGGGTTCGTCGTCGCCTTCGGCGTGCTGCTCGACACATTCCTGGTGCGCAGCGTCCTGGTCCCGGCGCTCGTCGAGATGATCGGCCCGAGGATCTGGTGGCCGTCGCAGCTGGCGCGTGAGGAAGAGCGCGTGCCGGTCGAGGCGTGAGCCGGTCGGCGGATGGCTGGGATCCAGGCGAGTACGAGCGGCTTGCCGGCGTCGCGGTGGCCGCGGTCGCCCGCTTCGTCGCGGAGAGCCAGGCGGGTGACGTCCCGGTAGGCAGCCCGCCGCCGCTCCCCGAGCTCATCGACACGCTCCGGCTGCGGTCGCTGATCCGCGAGGGCGGGCTCGACGAGGAGAGCTTCGAGCCATGGCTCGGCGACATGCTCGCGCACAGCGTGAGGCTCCATCACCCCGGCCAGATCGCGCACCAGGTCGGCGCAACGGACGTCCCGGCGGCTGTCGCGGACCTCGTGCAGGGAGTGATCAACCAACCGATGTCGATCTACGAGATGGGGCCCGCGGCGCACGCCATGGAGCGGGTCGTCATCGAGTGGATGTCCGAGAAGCTCGGTTTGCCCGATGGGGCGGGCGGCGTCCTGACCCACGGCGGCTCGCTCGCCAACCTGACCGTGCTGCTCGCCGCGCGCGCGGCCGCCGCCCCGGACGCCTGGGTGGAGGGCGTGGACGGGACGCTCGCGGTGCTCGCGCCGCCCTCCACGCACTACTCCGTGACGCGAAGCGTCGCCATGCTCGGCCTCGGCGAGCGCGCGGTCGTGGATCTGGAGGTCGACGACTACGAGCGCATCGTGCCGGGAGCCCTCGGTGAGGCGCTCGAACGCTGCCATGCGGCCGGGCGCCGGCCGATGGCGCTCGTGGCCGCGGCGTGCGCGACGAGCACCGGCCTGCACGACGACCTCGAGGCGATCGGAGCGTTCTGCCGCGAGCACGACATCTGGTTCCACGTGGACGCCGCGCATGGCGCGACCGCCCTCCTCTCCCCGCATCACAGGCACCTGCTCCGCGGGATCGAGCACGCCGACTCCGCGATCTGGGACGCGCACAAGATGATGCGGACGTCCACGCTCGCGGCGGCAGTCCTGCTGCGGGACGGGCGGCGGCTCGAGGCGGCGTTCAGGCAGAAGGCCGCCTACCTGATCTACGAGGACTCCGATGAGACCGGCCCGAGCCTGCTGGAGCGGCAGGTCGAGTGCACCAAGGCGGCGCTCGGCACGAGGATCTTCATGAACGTGGCCTTCCGCGGGGAGGACGGCATCGGTCGCTACGTCGCGGAGAGCTATGAGAAGACGCTCCGCTTCTGGGAGCTGATCGAGGGGCGGCCCGGCTTCCATTGCCTCAGCCGCCCAGAGTCGAACATCCTCTGCTTCCGGTACGGCCAGGACGCGGACCTCCAGGTCCGGCTGCGCGAGCAACTGCTCCGCGAACAGCGCTTCCACCTGAGCTCCACCGAGGTGAACGGCGAGCGCTGGCTCCGGATGACGGTGACGGCTCCGGCGACCAGCGAGGAGACCGTCGCGGGGCTCCTCGACGCGATCGAGGAGCTCGCGGCCGGGGCGGGGCGCTAGCCGGCGGCGGCGGCGAGCTGTCTCTCGAACCAGTGGTCGGCGAATGGCTCGTCGTTGAACGCGGGCACCTCGCGATAGCCGGCGGACCTGTACAGCGCGATCGCCTCGACGAGCGCGCGGTTCGTCTCCAGCCGCACGACCCGCGCCCCGCTGCGCGCGGCGAGGGTCTCGAGCTCGCTCAAGATGCGCCGGCCGACCCCGAGGCCGCGGCTCGACGGAGATACCCACATCCGCTTGATCTCGGACGGCTCGGCCGCGTGGTGCTTGACGGCGCCGCAGGCCACCGGCTCAGCGTGGAGATAGGCGATCAGGAGGGCTCCGGCGGGAGGAGTGAGCTCGTGCGGCTCGGCCGAGATGCCGGCCCCGGGATCGAACCCGGTGTCGGAGCGGCGGTCGAGCTCCTCGAAGTACGCGCGGAAGCACTGCCTCGCGTCCGGGTGGGTCGGATCGACCTGCCGGATCTCGACGGCGGCGAAGGTCAGGAGCCGCTCTACGGTGCGCATCGCCTCCAGGAGCCGCTTTCGTCCGGCGTCGTCGAGCGGAGCGAGCATCGACGCCGCCAGCTCGTCGCTGCAACGGTCGAGCCGCTCGCGCCCTGCCAGGCCGGCCGTCGTCAAGCGCGCGATGCGGACGCGACGGTCGGACGGGCTCGGCGCAAGCCGCACAAGCCCGGCCGCCTCGAGCGAGCGCAGCAGGCGGCTGGTGTGGCCCGAGTCGAGCTCGAGCCGATTGCGCAGCGTGCGCACCTCGCATCCCTCCGCGCCGATCTCCCACAGCACCCGAGCCTCGGCAAGCGGGCGGTCCTGGGCGAGGAACCTGTCCCCGAGCGCCCCGACTCGCTGCGTGACCGTTCTGTTGAAGCTGCGGACCCGCTCGATCTGGGCGTCGGGCATTCTCTGACTATAGTCAGAGATCAGCGAGCGCGCAGCGCCTCGGCGGTCATTTTCCGCGCGAGCAGGAGCGACTCGGGGTCGAGCCGCGCCGGCCGGTCGCAAGCCAGGTGGCGGCACGGCTCGCCGCCGGCGCCCACGCCGAGCTTCGCCCCCGGCAGTCCGAGCAGCTCGAACTCGCGGTGGTCGGAGTTGCCCGTGCTCTCGTCGCGGACCCAGCTGACCGGGGTCCCCACCCGTCCCGCGGCGGCCAGCAGCGCACCTTCAACATGCGGCCGGGGCGCCTCGACAGGCGAGCGCAGCCAGAACGGGCGGTCGCGGCCGACCTCGTCGAGCGAGAGCGCGAACTGCAGCCGCCTGCGGGCTCCGTGCGAGCGGGCGCGCCGTGCCAGCGCGAGCGCGCCGAGGTGGTCGGGCGAGCCGGTGTAGACGCGCTCCTCCGCGCCGGTGGCCACGAGCCACACGTCGCAGCGGGGTTTGATCAGGCGCAGCCTGCCCGCCAGCGAGGCGATCACGCCGAGCCCCGACGCGTTGTCGTTCGCTCCCGGGCCGGCCGGGGTCGTGTCGGTGTGCGCCATCACGATGCGCAGGCAGCTGCGCGCGCTGTCGTACACGCCGATCACGTTGCGCGAGCGCCCGCGGCCCGGGACGCGGAACTCCTGAACGCCGACGCGCAGGCCGGCGCGGCGAAAAACGCGCCCCATGAGCCGGTGCGCCAGCTGCTCACGATCGCTCGTAGCCGGCCGCGGCCCCCAGCTCGAGATACGGGTGGCGACGCCGTATGCGTCCGCGGGGACCGGCGCCGCGGCGGCGGCCACGGCCAGGAGTGTCGCGATCACGCCAGCAGTTCCTCGAGCTCGCCCGGCTCCGTCACCGGCGCCCGGCACGCGAACTGCTCGCACACGTATGCGGTCGGCCTGCCCTCGACCGGCGCGCGGCCCTCGAGGAGCGGCACCCCGTCGGGCTCGCCGCCGGCCAGCACGAGGTGAGGCCGGAATGAGCCGCGCACCACGCGCTCGAGTGGGCGCAGGCCGTCGCCGACGAGCGCGATCTCCTTCACCTGGGCGAGCCGGAAGTCGAGCGCCTGGAGCAGGTGGCCGAACGCCTGCGGGTGCTTCGGCGCGAGCTCGTACAGGAGCCGCAGCACCGACTCGGCGCGCGCTCCGTACTCGTGCTGGCCCGTGAGCGCGGCCATACGGAGAAGGCCGTAGGCCGCGCTCGAGTTGCCCGCGGGAATCGGGTGGTCCTCGAGATCCTTGCGCCGCGCGACGAGCCGCTCGTGATCCGATGACGTCTCGAAGAAACCGCCGTTCTCGTCGTCGGCGAAGCGCTCGATCATGGTGTCGGCGAGCGCGCGCGCCTCGGCGAACCAGCGCGGCTCGAAGGTGGCCTCGTAGAGCGACAGGAGCGCCTCGAGCAGGAACGCGTGGTCCTCGAGGTACGCGTTCAGCTTGCCCTGGCCGTCCTTCCAGCTGCGCAGCAGGCGGCCGTCCGCGTCGCGCAGGTCGCGGAGCACGAAGTCCGCGGCGGCTCGGGCGGCATCGAGGTAGTCGGCGCGCTCGAGCACCGCTCCCGCGTCGGCGAAAGCCGAGATCATCAGGGCGTTCCACGAGCTGAGGCGCTTGTCGTCGAGGCCGGGCCAGACGCGCTCGGCGCGCACGTCGTAGAGGCGCGTGCGCCAGGCGTCGCGCCGTTCGGGCTCGCCCGGGCCGCGCACCGGGATGTTGCGGCCCTCGAAGTTCCCGCGGTCGGTGGCGCCGAACCAGGCGATGGCCTCGTCGGCGTCCGGCTCGCCGTCGAGCGCGGTCCGCATCTCCTCGACCGTCCAGACGTAGAACTTCCCCTCCTCGCCCTCTGAGTCCGCGTCGAGCGCGGAGTAGAAGCCGCCCTCCGGGCCGCGCATCTCGCGCAACGCCCAGTCGAGCGTCTCCTCCGTGACCGTGCGGAAGAGCTCGTCGCCGGTGACCTGCCAGCCGTGCAGGTAGGCGCGCGCGAGCAGCGCGTTGTCGTAGAGCATCTTCTCGAAGTGGGGGACGAGCCAGTACGGATCGACGGAGTAGCGCGCGAAGCCGCCGCCGATCTGGTCGTACATGCCGCCGGACGCCATCGCGCGGAGCGTGTGCGCGGTCATCTCGGTCTCGCCGCGGCGGAGCAGGAGCTCGAGCGCCGACGCGGGCGGGAACTTGGGCGCGCCGCCGAAGCCGCCGTTGGCGCGGTCGTACTGGCCCCGCAGCATCTCGACGGTCTCGTCGAGTACGCTCGGGTCGAAGTCGCGCTCGGACGGGCGCAGCAGCGCGCCGCCGCGCAGCCGCTCGGCGATCCGCGCGCCGCCCTCGCGGATCTCGTCGCGGCGGTCGTCCCAGGCGCTCGCCACCGCGTCGAGCACCGAGCGCCAGCTCGGCATGCCCATCCGCGACTCCGGCGGGAAGTAGGTGCCGGCGAAGAAGGGCACCTGCTCGGGGGTGAGGAACACGTTGAGCGGCCAGCCGCCCTGGCCGGTCATCGCCTGGCAGGCCTCCATATAGATGGAGTCGAGGTCGGGCCGCTCCTCGCGGTCGAGCTTGATGCAGACGAAGCGCGAGTTCATGAGCGCCGCCGTCTCGGCGTCCTCAAACGACTCCCGCTCCATGACGTGGCACCAGTGGCACGCCGAGTAGCCGATCGACAGCAGGATCGGCCGCTCCTCTTCACGCGCGCGCTCGAGCGCCTCCTCACCCCACGAATACCAGTCCACAGGGTTGTCCTTGTGCTGGAGGAGGTACGGCGACGTCTCGTGGGCAAGCCGGTTGGCCACTACCCGGAGGCTACCCAGAGCCGCGCAGCTCGGCCCGCCTGATCTTGCCGCTCGGGGTCTTCGGGAGCTCCCGGGCGAAGTCCACGATCCGCGGGTATTTGTACGGCGCCGTCTCGGCCTTCACGTGCTCTTGGAGCTCCTCGGCGAGCGCGGCTCCGGGCTCGTAGCCGTCGCGCAGCACCACGACCGCGCGCACCACCTGGCCGCGCATGTCGTCGGGAGCGCCGACGGCCGCGGCCTCGGCCACGGCGGGGTGCGATACGAGCGCGGACTCGACCTCGAACGGGCCGATGCGGTAGCCGGCGGAGATGATCACGTCGTCGGTCCTGCCCTCGAACCAGAGGTAGCCATCCTCGTCCTCGCTCACGCGGTCGCCGGTGCGCCAGGGGCGGTCGCGCGGCCCGTCGAGGAAGAAGGTGGGGACCGTCGCCGGGTCGACGACGAGCTCGCCGTCGTCGATCCAGGCGCGGAAGCCCGGCAGCGGCCTGCCCATCGATCCCGGGCGCACCGGCGGCCCGATCGGCATCCCGGTGAGGTGGCCGGTCTCCGTCTGGCCGTAGCCGTCGTGGACCTCGACGCCCGCGCCCTCGTGCCAGGCGCGCACGACCTCGGGATTGAGCGGCTCACCGGCCGCGCACGCGTGCCGAAGGCCCGAGAGCGGGCGGAGCTCGGCGCGCTTCGCGATCGCGCGGTACTCGGTGGGCGACATGCAGAGCACGCTCACCCGCTCGCGCTCCACCAGCGCCAGCCGCTCCTCCGGGTCGAAGCGCGCGTCGTGGAGCACGGCGGCCGCGCCGCGCAGCCACGCGGCGACGAACGCGTTGCGCGCCGACAGCGACCAGCCGCTCGCGGCGGTGCACCAGCACAGGTCCCCGGGCCGCGCGCCGTACCAGTGCTCCGCCTGCACGCTCTGCCCCGCGAGGTATCCGTGGCCGTGGCGGATCGGCTTCGGCTCGCCCGCCGTGCCGGACGTGAACACGATCAGCGCCGGATCGCCGGCCGGGAGGCGGATGGCCGCGACGGGCTCGTGGGCGAACAGGCGCTTGTCGGGGACGGCCAGCACGGGCCCGCCGAACCCGCCGGCGGTCACGAGGTCGAGGTCGCGCTCGTCGGCCACGATCGCTGCCGGCTCGACCTTCTCGATCCGAGCACGCAGATCGGCCGGGCGAAGCTGCTCGGCGCACGGCTGCGCCACGGCGCCGAGCCGCCAGCAGGCCAGCATCGCGTACGCCCACTCGGGCCGGTTGCCCACCACGGTCATGACGACGTCGCCCGACCCGACCCCGGCTGCCGCCAGCGCGGCCGCCATCCGCGCGGAGCGATCCGCCACCTCGCCGAAGGAGATCTCGCGGCGCTCGCCCTCGCTGCCGATCGCCACGAGCGCGAGCCGCGACGGCTCCGCGTCGTCGACCAGCTCGGCGACGAAGCTCATCAAGCGGATGACCAGCGCTCGCCGCGGCTCAGCCGCTCGAGCCCCAGCCAGGCGAAGTCCATGGCGATCTCCACCATCTGCGCGCGCGAGACCTCCGGGTGGTCGGCCCACCAATTCGCCATCGACTGGACGCCGCCCACGAGCATCTCCGCGAGCAGCCTGAGGGCGGGCTCGGCGCCGCCCTCGTCGAGCGCCCGCGCACCCGGGTCGAGCGCGATCAGGCCCGTGACCTCCTCGGTCACCTGCTCGATCATCCGGTCGATGACCGCCGCGGCATCGGGGTCCGTGGTCTCGCGGAAGAGCATCCGCCAAGCGTCGCGGCGCTCCTCGACGAACGCGAAGAATGCCTCGAGCCCGGTCGCCAGCCGCCCGACGCCCGACTCCACCTCCACGCCCACGAGCGCGCCCGCCACCCGCTGGTTCAGCTCGCGGGCGTTTCGCGCGATCAGGTCCGCGTACAGCTCCTTCTTCGAGGCGAAGTGCTCGTAGATGAGCGCCTTCGAGACGCCGGCCTCGGAGGCGATGTCGTCGATCGACGCCGCGTGGTAGCCGCGCTGCGAGAAGACCGCCAGGGCCGCGTCGAGGATGCCGGTGCGGCGCTCCTCGGCGGTAAGGCGGCGTCTGGTCGGGGCTGACATGTCGTGCTTCCTGGGTACCCGCGAGGCAGTGTGACCGACCGCACAGATAACTGACTGAACGGTCAGTTAGATATTTCCTGAACCGGGAAGAACCACTCTCGAAGCGGGATTTCAGACTAGGAGGAGCTAAGCAGATGCGTGGCAGGCTGATTGCTGCAGGAACCGTTGTGCTCGGCGTGCTCATGAGCGCCGCACCGGCGTACGCCCAGTCGACCGGCCAGGAGCCGGCGGGCGGGGCCGCGATCGGCGAGGCGATCGGCGCAACCGTCGGCGCGCTGGTCGCGACCGCCCTGGTCGTGCTCTTGATCGTGCGCCACCGCGGCGGCCGCACCGACGTGCTGAACCGCCTCGGCAGCTGGGCGGAGCGCCACACGGGCGTGCCGGCGTGGGCAGCCGTGCCCTCGATGCTGCTCGGCATATCGCTGCTCGTCGCCGTGCTCGGCATGTACTGGGACATCTCCCTGCACATCGACAACGGCCGCGATCCCGGGCCGCTCGCGAACCCCGCCCACTACCTGATCCTCGTGGGGCTCTACGGCGTGCTGGTGGCGGGCGTCCTGTCGATCGTGCTGGCCGGCACCGAGAAGCCCGCCAAGACCGCCATCCACATCGGCGGGGAGTGGTGGGCGCCGGTGGGCGGCGCGATGATGGCCGCCTGCGGCGCGTTCGCCCTCCTCGGCTTCCCGCTGGACGACATGTGGCACCGCCTGTTCGGCCAGGACGTGACGCTCTGGGGCCCGACTCACCTCATGCTGATCGGCGGCGCGTCGCTCGCGACGCTCGGCGGCATGGTGCTAATGGGCGAGGCGGTGACCGCAGTTGGCAGGGACCGCGAGCGGGAGCGGACGCCGTGGGTCTACCACGTGCGCCGCGCGCTGCTGGTGGGCGGCTTCCTCGTGGCGATGTCGACCTTCCAGGCCGAGTTCGACTTCGGCGTGCCGCAGTTCCGGGACGTCTACCAGCCGATCCTGATCATGCTCGCCGCCGGCATCGGGCTCGTGACCACGCGGCTCTATATCGGCCGCGGCGGCGCACTGCTCGCGGTGGCGGGCTACATCCTCATCCGCGGCTTCCTGACCATCATGGTGGGCGGCGTCTGGGGCCAGACGACCCCGCACTTCCCGCTCTACATCGTCGAGGCGTTGCTCGTCGAGGCGGTCTTCGCGCGCGCGGGCGGCCGCAGCCCGGTGGTGAACGGGGTGATCGCGGGCGCATTGATCGGGACCGTCGGCCTCGCCGCCGAGTGGGCCTGGTCCCACATCTGGATGCCGATCCCGTGGAACGACTCGCTGCTGCCCGAGGCCGCGATCGCCGGGATCGTCACGGCCGTGGCCGCGGGAGCGGTCGGCGGCTTCGTCGGCGCCTCGCTGGTCGGCCGGAGCGGCGCGCTCATCAGCCGCGAGGACGGCCGCCGGCTCGTGCGCGGAGACCGGCTCGCGGCGCTCACGGGCGGGATCGCGCTGATGGCCGTGATCGGGTGGGCGCTGCCCATGTCCACGAGCGGCCCCGAGCGCGCCCAGGTCGCCCTGAAGGACATCCAGTCCGGCAAGGAGCGCACGGTCGCGGCGGCGATCAAAGTCGACCCGCGCGACTCCACGCCCGACCCCGAGTTCATGAACGTCACCGCCTGGCAGGGCGGCGGGAGCGTCGTCGACCCGCTCGAGAAGGTGGGCGAGGGCGTCTACCGGACGACCAAGCCGATCCCGGTGTACGGGGGCTGGAAGGCGACGCTGCGGATCCAGCAGGGCGACGCGCTCGTCTCGATGCCGCTCTTCATGCCAAGGGACGAGGCCATCCCCGCGAAGGAGGTCCCGGCCAAGCCGAGCTTCACGCGCAGCTTCGTCGCGGACCACGAGGTGCTGCAGCGCGAGCGCAAGGAGGGCGTCTCCGGGGCGCTGACCCTGATCGCCTATCTCACCGTGCTGGCGATCGCCCTGGCGCTGATCGCGCTGATCGCGTGGTCGCTTCTGCGGGTGGACCGCGGCGAGGGCCGTTCACCCGGGAGGGCAGGGCGGCGCGCCCGGCATCGCCGCGCGCTTGCCTGACGTCGGAAGGAAAAGGCGCCCGCGGGCCGAACTCGTGTGATACCGCACTAAAGGGCTCGGCGATTGTCGCCGAGACATCTGGTAGCTTCCTCGCCACGCCGAGTCCGCGGTAACGCGGAACGGGGGACCCAAGGTGGTGGCTTCGGCCACTGGGGCGAACCTTCGAGAGAAGGCGCGCAAGCTCTTTCAGCGCGAGCCCGTCAGCTAACCCCGTAGGCGTTCGAAAGAGAATGCCTTCCACTTTCAGCTACAAGCTGCTCGTCGCCGCGCTGTCCGTCGCGTGCCTCCTCGGGCTCGCGCCCGGCGCGATGGCGCAGACCTCCGCGATGAGCGGCGGCGGCGCCACGTTCATTCCGCCCCCGCCGCCACCGGCGAAGGCCACGCTCGTGAGCGGCAGGCTGCTGGCGCCCGCGTCGGCGCCGACGCGGATCAAGCGCGTGATCGCCGCGGCGAACCAGATCGTGGAGAAGCCGTACGTCTACGGCGGCGGCCACCGGCCCTACCGCAGCGGCGTGCTCGACCGCGGCTACGACTGCTCCGGCGCCGTGTCGCACGCCCTTCACGGCGGCGGCTTCCTGCGCTCGCCGCTCCCGAGCGGCGCGCTCATGAGCTGGGGCCGCAGCGGCCCCGGACGCTGGATCACGGTGTACGCGCACGGCGGCCACGCATACGTCGTCGTGGCGGGCTTCCGCTTCGACACCTCGATGCACGACTCCGACGCCCCGGGCCCAGCGACCGGCCCGCGGTGGAGCCGCACCCTGCGCACGTCGTCCGCGTTCGTGGCGCGGCACCCTTCGGGCTACTAGCCGCCGCGCGCCTCATCCCGATCTCATCCGAGGGCGGTGAGATGTCGGCATGTTGAAACTACTGCCGCTCCTCGCCATCGCCGCGGCCCTTCCTCACGGAAGCGAGCCGGTCAACCTCAACCCGGCCGACTTCAGCACGAAGATCGACAATCCGTACTGGCCCATGCGGCCGGGCAGCCGCTGGGTCTACCGCGAGACGGACGCGGAGGGCGGGAAGCTGCGCGACGTCGTGACGGTCACGCACCACACCAAGCTGATCGCGAACGGGATCAGGGCGCGGGTGGTCCACGACGTGGCGAGGGAGGGCGGGAAGCTCGTCGAGGTGACGGACGACTGGTACGCGCAGGACCGCGCCGGCAACGTCTGGTATCTCGGGGAGGACACCACGGCTTACGAGGAGGGGAAGCCGCCGTCGAAGGAGGGCTCGTTCGAGGCGGGCGTGAACGGAGCTCAGCCAGGGGTGATCATGCCCGCGCGGCCGAGGGTCGGCATGCGCTACCGGCAGGAGTACCTCAAGGGCCACGCCGAGGACCGGGCGAGCGTGATGAGCCTCAGGGAGATGGTCGAGGTGCCGTTCGGCTTCTTCAGGCGGGGACGGGTCCTGATGACCCGGGAGATCAATCCCATCGAGCCCAGAGTGCTCGAGTACAAGTACTACGCGCGCGGGGTGGGGCCGGTGCTCGCCGTCTCCATCTCCGGCGGAAGCGACCGCGAGGAGCTGGCCCGATTCCGGCGCGCGCCTCGTAGGTAACCTGCGGCCCATGGCCGTCGCCGCAACCGCCTACACGGACAAGACCGACGAGCAGAAGGCCATCACCGAGATGGTCCGCCAGTTCGTCGACAACGAGGTCCTTCCGGTCGCCGAGGAGCACGACCACGAGGACTCGTTCCCGGAGGCCGTCGTCGAGCAGATGAAGGAGCTCGGGCTGTTCGGGGTCACGATCCCCGAGGAGTACGGCGGGATGGGGCTCGACCTGACCACGTACGCAATGATCGTCGAGGAGCTCTCGCGCGGCTGGATCTCGGTCTCGGGCATCGTCAACACCCACTTCATCGGCTCCTATCTGCTCATGAAGTTCGGGACCGACGAGCAGAAGCAGGAGCTCCTGCCGAAGCTGGCCACCGGTGAGATCCGGGCGGCCTTCTCGCTCTCCGAGCCCGAGGTGGGCTCGGACGTGCAGGGCATCAAGTCGACGGCGAAGAAGGCGGACGACGGCTCCTGGGAGCTGAACGGGCAGAAGATGTGGGTAACGAACGGCCTGCGCTCCGCCGTCGTGTTCGTCCTGATGAAGACGGACCCGAAGGCCGACCCGCCCCACAGGGGGATGACCTGCTTCATAACCGAGAAGGAGCCGGGCGCCCACGAGAACGAGGGCCTGACGGTGCCGCCCCAGATCAAGAAGATGGGCTACAAGGGCGTCGAGTCGACGGAGCTCGTCTACGACGGGTACCGCTGTCCGCCCGAGCGCATCCTCGGCGGCGAGGAGAACGGGCTCGGCAAGGGCTTCGCGCAGATGATGGACGCGCTCGAGGTCGGCCGCGTGAACGTGGCGGCCCGCGGCGTCGGGATCGCGCAGCGGGCGCTCGAGCTCGCGCTGAGGTACGCCGAGCAGCGGCGCACGTTCGGCAAGCCGATCTCCGAGCACCAGGCGATCCAGTTCAAGCTCGCCGACATGGCCACCCAGATCGCGGCGGCGCGGCTGATGACACTGCGCGCCGCGCGGATGAAGGACGCCGGCGAGCGCGCGGAGCTGGAGGCCGGGATGGCGAAGCTG
>Ga0126312_10002572_pt1 | contig 12152 bp, 9 predicted proteins | sample Plot104A_FD_92537 | JGI IMG/M metagenome (GOLD analysis project Ga0126312, IMG submission 92537) | Serpentine soil microbial communities from UC McLaughlin Reserve, CA, USA - Plot104A | ecosystem: Environmental > Terrestrial > Soil > Grasslands | place: USA: UC McLaughlin Reserve, Lake County... | reverse complement strand
GGGCAAGTACCTGAACGGGTACCAGGGGGTTGCCGAGCCCGACACCGAGGTGGCCCCCGGCTGGGACCAGTGGTACACGCTGATGACGCCCCGCCAGTACTACGGCTACCGGCTGTCGGTCAACGGCAAGGAGGAGGGGTACGGGAACAAGGACAGCGATCAGCTGACACGGGTGCTCAACCGTGCGACCTCCCACGTGATCCGGCGCTTCGCCGGCCAGAGCGACCCCTTCTACATCCAGGTCGACCAGTTCGCCCCCCACACGGAGAGCGGGACGAGTCCCGGCGCCGAGCGCTGCAAGGGAGGCGCGGTACCGGACCCCCGTGACGAGAACCTGTTCAAGGACGTCGAGGCTCCGCAGACCCCCAATTTCAACGAGCAGGACGTCAGCGACAAGCCCTCCTTCATCCGCAGCCGCGACCGGCTCGACTCCACCGGCAAGAAGAAGGAAGCGAAGCGGCGCGGGTGCCGGATGGCGGCCCTGCGGGGCGTCGATCGCGGAGTGAAGAAGATCGTCAGCACGCTGAAGCGCGAGGACGAGCTCGACAACACGGTGATCATCTTCATCTCCGACAACGGCTACTTCCTGGGCGAGCACCGGATCGCCGTCAACAAGACGCTGCCGTACGAGGAAGCACTGAAGGTCCCGATGGCGATGCGAGTCTCGCCCGGCGTCGTCGGCGGCCAGCCGCCCACCAAGGTGAAGAAGCTGGTGGCCAACATCGATCTCGCGCCCACGATCCTCGACCTCGCCGGCGCCGATCCCTGCAACGGACAGGACTGCCGCGTGATGGACGGACACTCGCTGATCGGGCTGCTGAGAGGAACCAACGGCGACGTGCCCGCCAACCGCTCGCTGGTGCTCGAGTACGGGCGCACCCGCGACAAGGTGGGGCTGGTGTGCGAGTACGGCGGTATCCGGAACCCGACCGCGGCGTTCGTCGAGTACACGGCGCTCGCGAACGGCGGCGGCTGCGACCCGATCGATGAGGGGGAGCTGTACGACCTGCGCGCCGACCCATTCGAGCTCGACAACCTGTTCCGCCCCAACGGCGGTGCGGGGAGCGTGCAGGCGCGGATGGAGGCGAAGCTCGAGGAGCTGCGCGACTGCTCCGGGATCGCGGGCCGCGACCCGCAGCCGGCCTCACGCTCGTACTGCGAATGAGACGGGCCGCCGCACCGCTGATCGTCATCTGCGCGGCGATCACGCTGTGGGCGGCACCCGCGCACGGTGCGAAGCGGCCAAACATCGTCCTGATCACGACCGACGACCAGACGCTCGCCTCGGCGCGGCCCGACACGATGCCGAACACGACCCGACTGCTCGCCGGCAAGGGGACGACGTTCACGAACGCCATCGTCACGACCCCCCTGTGCTGCCCGTCGCGCGCCAGCATGCTGACCGGCCAGTACGCGCACAACCACGGCGTGACCTCCAATCGCCTCGGGTACGGCGGGCTCGAGGACAAGACCAACACGCTGCCGGTGTGGCTCGACCGGGCTGGGTATGTGACCGCCCACGTCGGCAAGTACCTGAATGGGTACGAGGCCGCGGTCGAGCCCGACACGGCGGTCGCTCCCGGCTGGAGGCTCTGGTACACGACCATGGGGAGCACCCGCTACTACAACTACCAGGTGTCGGCGAACGGCCGGATCCAGCGGTTCGGCCAGCACGACAACGACTACGTCACCCGCGTCATCAACAAGAAGGCGAAGACGCTGGTGCGTCGGATGGTCCCCCGCCGCAGCCCGCTCTACCTCCAGGTCGACGAGCGAGCGCCACATACCGAGACCGGGATCGAGACGCGCGGCGGCTGCGGCGGGCGAACCGTCCCCGATCCGGACGACAAGCAGCTGTTCAAGGGCGAGCCGCTGCCCCACCCGCCGTCGTTCAACGAGGCAGACGTCTCCGACAAGCCGTCGTTCGTGCAGACCCGCGTGCCGATCGACCTCAACAGGGTGAAGAAGATGACGAAGCGCTACACGTGCGGGCTGGCGGCGCTGCGCGCCGTGGACCGCGGCGTGGAGGGGATCGTCAAGACGCTGAAGAAGGCCGGCGAGCTGGACAAGACCGTGATCGCCTTCATCTCCGACAACGGCTACTTCAACGGCGAGCACCGGATCCCGGTCGGGAAGATCTATCCGTACGAGGAGGGGATCCGGGTGCCGATGTTCATGCGCGTGCCCGAGCAGTACCGCGGCGGCGGGGCCCGCATCCCGGAGATCTCGCAGCCGGTCGCGAACATCGACCTGGCGCCTACCTTCCTGGAGCTTGCCCGGGCGAGGCCGTGCAGCGGAGATGGGGTGTGCCGGACGATGGACGGGCGCTCCCTGGTCGGACTGCTTTCGGGCGACGCGGGGAGCTTCCCTGGTGATCGCGGCCTGGTCACCGAGTACTCCGTCGGCAACAACAGCGCGCAGGAGGACGGGCTGTGCAGTTACTCGGGGGTGCGCGTCCCGTCCGCGATCTACGTCGAATACACCGTGGCAAGCGATCCCGCGAACGGCTGCGATCCGTCCCCCGAGCGCGAGCTGTACGACCTCTCCACGGACCCGTTCCAGCTCAACAACCTCGACGGCGGCGGGGCGGGAGGGTTGGAGGCCGATCTGTCGCAGCGCCTCGACTCGCTGCGCGACTGCGCGGGGATCGCCGGCCGCGACGCACCGGTCGAAGACCGTTCGTTCTGCGACTAGCCTCCGGCTCACCTGCGACCGCGCGACGGCGGACGCGGGAGCGAGCGAGCAAGGCTGCCAGTTATGTGAGTGCGAGCGAGCGGGAGCGGAGCACGTCGCGCGTTTTATTTCACGTCGATGGTCCCGATCATGCCCAGCCCGCGGTGGTCGTCGATCGTGCACACGATCGAGTGCTGACCCGGATCGACGTCGACGGTTAGGTCGGAGCGCTCCCCCGGGGCGATGTTGGGCGTGGCGGCGAGCTCGGTGGACTCCTTCTCGGCGTCACTGGCCTCCTCGATCGTGAGGTTGTGCTCGATCGCGCCGTCGTTCTCGACCGTGAGCGTGTCTCCCTGGCTGACCGAGAGATCGTTGGAGTCGAACTCGTACTCGGTCATGGTGACCGACTCGCCGCCTCCCCCACCTCCCCCGCCGCCGGCCTCGGTGGTGGTCGTCTCGGTAGTCGCCGCGGTCGTTTCCTCCTCGTCGTCGCCGCCGCCGCATCCGGCGGCGAGCACGAGCGCGGCGAGCGCGATCAGCAGCGCGAGACTGGGCTTGCGCATGGGGCGCGAGTGTATGCCCAGCGGCGCCCGCATGTCACCCGCCGTTGCTAGGCTTGCAGCGCAGGCGTTCCGCCTGCATCGAACTACCTCTTCCAGGCATCGACGCCTCGAATATCGTGAGCGAGCGGCCTATTTCGGACCGTGACGGCCCGCGTGATGAGTGCGGCGTGTTCGGCGTATTCGCACCCGGACACGACGTCGCCCGCCTCGCCTACTTCGGTCTCTACGCGCTTCAGCACCGCGGCCAGGAGTCGGCGGGGATCGCGACCTGCGAGGGCGGGCACATCACGACGCTGCGCGAGCTGGGGCTGGTCTCGCAGGTGTTCGACGAGGAGAAGCTGCACGCGCTGTCCGGCGACATGGCGATCGGCCACGTCCGCTACTCGACGACGGGGGGCGGCGCGTGGGAGAACGCCCAGCCCGTGTGGCGCTCGGATCGCCGCGAGGTGGCCCTGGCACACAACGGGAACCTGACCAACGCGGTCGAGCTGTACAACGAGCTCCGCGCGGACGGCCTGTCGTTCCGCGGGACCTCGGACTCGGAGATCATCGCCGCGCTGCTGTCGTCGAGCGACGCGGAGACGATCGAGGACGCGGTCGCCGAGGTGATGCCTCGCCTCGAGGGCGCCTACTCGACCGTGGCGATGACGAAGCGCGCGGTGGTCGCGTTCCGCGACCCGCACGGCGTGCGGCCGCTGTCGCTGGGGCAGATCGACGATCGCTACGTGGTGGCGTCGGAGAGCTGCGCGTTCGACATCATCGGCGCCAAGCTGCTGCGCGAGGTCCAACCGGGCGAGCTGGTGTCGCTGACCGAGCGCGGGCTCGAGGTGCGCCAGGCGGTTCCTTCGGGGGAGCCGGCGTTCTGCGTGTTCGAGCACATCTACTTCTCCCGGCCCGACACTCGCCTCGAGGGCAAGGTGCTGCAGCAGGTGCGCGGGAAGATGGGCGAGATCCTGTGGCGCGAGGCCCCGGTCGACGCCGACCTGGTTATCTCGGTGCCCGATTCGGGCAACCCCGCGGCGAACGGTTTCGCGCGCGCATCGGGAATCCCGCAGGACGACGGGTTGATCAAGAACCGCTACGTCGCGCGGACGTTCATCCAGCCCGGCCAGGAGCTGCGGAAGCACGGGCTGCGGATGAAGTTCAACCCGCTGCCGGAGATCGTCGCCGGCCAGCGCGTCGTCGTCGTCGACGACTCGATCGTGCGCGGCAACACCACGCGCCAGATCGTGGGGATGCTGAAGGACGCCGGCGCGCGCGCGGTGCACCTGCGGATCTCGGCGCCGCCGATCCGGCATCCCTGCCACTACGGAATCGACATGTCGACCCGCGAGGAGATGATCGCCCACGACCGCACGGTCGAGGAGACCGCCGACGAACTCGGCGCCGACTCGCTCGCCTACCTGTCGATGGAGGGCGTGTACGAGGCCGTGGGGACGCCCGCCGAGCGGCACTGCGACGCGTGCTTCACCGGCGAGTACCCGCTCGGCGACCCCGAGACCGCAAACGGGAAGTTCGCGCTCGAGGAAATGGACGTCGTCCCCGCGGCGCGCTGAGCGAACCGTTCCGCATAGCGGTACTGGCGTCGGGCGCGGGAACGAACCTGCAGGCGATCCTCGACAAGGTCCACGGGCGCGGCGGGATCGAGCTGGTAGCCGTCGCCTCGAACAGGCCGGACGCGATGGCGCTCGAACGGGCACGGGGCGCGGGGATCGACACCGGGGTGTTCGCTCGAGAGGACTATCCGGACCGCGAGGCGCGCGACGGGGCGATCGCGCAGTGGCTGGCCGGGCGCGACGTCCACCTGCTCGTGCTCGCCGGGTACATGGAGCTGATGTCGGAGCCGTTCGTGGCCCGGTTCCGCAACCGGACCATCAACGTCCACCCCGCGCTGCTGCCGTCGTTCCCGGGTCTGGACGCGGTCCAGCAGGCGCTCGACCACGGGGTCAAGGTGACCGGGGTGAGCGTCCACTTCGTCGACGAGGGGGTCGACTCGGGACCGATCATCCTGCAGCGGCCGGTGGAGGTTCCGGAGTCGCGGCGGTGGGACGACCTCGAGGAGCGGATACACGCCGTCGAGCACGAGCTGCTGCCCGAGGCGATCCGGCTGATCGCCGCGGGCGCGGTGCGGATCGACGACCGAAACCAGCGCCTGGTGGTCGTCGATCGCTCCGCCTCCGGTTAGCGCGGAAATGCCCTTGCGGGCCGCGGGCGCCCGTGCATACACTCGGCACGTTGTCCGCCCTCGCCCGCTTGTCCCGATGAGTACTCAGACCCACACCGCCGACACCAGCGAGCCGCTGGGCGAGCCGGTGCGGGTGCGCCGGGCGCTGATCTCGGTCTCCGACAAGACGGGCGTGGCGGACTTCGCGGCCGGCCTCGCGAAGCTGGGGATCGAGATCGTGTCCACGGGTGGGACCGCGGAGTCGCTTCGCGACGCCGGCGTCGAGGTGCGGTCGGTCGAGGAGCTGACGGGTTCGCCGGAGATCCTCGACGGCCGCGTGAAGACGCTTCATCCGCGCCTCCACGCCGCCTTGCTGGCGGTACGCGACGACCCCGGGCACTCGGCGACGCTGGAGGCAGAGGGGATCGAGCCGATCGACCTGGTGTGCGTGAACCTGTACCCGTTCGAGGACGTCGTCGCGAGGATCGACGTCTCCGACAACGAGGCGATCGAGAACATCGACATCGGCGGCCCGACAATGATCCGCGCCGCGGCGAAGAATCACCGCTACCTCGCCGTGGTCGTCCAGCCCGAGAGCTACGACGCGGTGCTGGCCGAGCTCCAGGAGTCGGGGGGGGAGATCTCCGGCGAGACGCGCCACTGGCTCGCCAACGAGGCGTTCGCGCTCACCGCCCACTACGACGCCGCGATCAGCCGCTGGTTCGGCGCCCGGTACGAGATCTTCCCCAGCCACCTCGCGGTCGCGCTCGAGAGGTTCCTCGACCTGTCGTACGGCGAGAACCCGCACCAGCGCGCGGCGCTGTACACGGAGGTCGGGGCGAGGACCCACGTCCTGTCCCGGGTGGCGAAGCTGCACGGGCGGGCGCTGTCGTTCAACAACGTGCTCGACCTCGACGGCGCGCGCCGCCTGCTCCACGAGTTCGATGAACCGGCGTGCGTGATCGTCAAGCACAACAACCCGTGCGGGGTGTCCGTGGCGGAGACCGTCGACGACGCGCACGCGAACGCGCTGGCGTGCGATCCTCTGTCCGCGTTCGGCGGCGTGGTGGCGCTCAACAGGCCGGTCGGCCGGGCGCTCGCCGAGCGCCTGCACGAGACGTTCATCGAGGTCCTGATCGCACCGGGGTACGAGGACGGCGCGCTCGAGGTGCTGCGCCAGAAGGAGGCGATCCGGATCCTCGAGGACGCCGAGCAGCGCACGTATGAGACCGCGGAGCGGGATGTGAAGCGGGTGCGCGGGGGACTGCTGGTCCAGGACGCGGACCAGGCCCCGGACTCGCGCGACACGATGGAGATCGCGACCGAGGCGAAGCCGGACGAGGCGCAGTGGGACGATTTGCTGTTCGCGTGGCGGGTGGCGCGCCACGTGCGCTCGAACGCGATCGTGGTGGCGAAGCGGGGGGCGACGATAGGGATCGGGGCCGGCCAGATGAGCCGGGTGGACTCGGTGCGGATCGCGGTCGACAAGGCGCGCGGCGCGCGCGGCGACGACGCAGAGGCCCTGCTGAGCGGATCGGTGGTCGCCTCCGACGCGTTCTTCCCGTTCGCCGACGGCCCCGAGGCCGCGATCGAGGCCGGGGCGCGGGCGATCATCCAGCCCGGCGGGTCCGTGCGCGACAACGAGGTGATCGCTGCCTGCGACGCCGCCGGTGTGACGATGGTGATGACGGGCCGGCGCCACTTCCGGCACTGACGAGGGCGAAGTGCCCCGGCTCCACGTGCTCCGGGTGTTCTGCTCGCCGCGGGGCGGCGGCGGCAACCCCCTGGGCGTGTTCCTCGACGGGGGCGAGGTGGCGGAGCAGGACCGCCAGGGGGTGGCCGCGGACCTGGGATTCGCCGAGACGGTCTTCGTCGACGACGCAAGCGACGGTCGCGTCGCGATCTACACCCCGAGCGAGGAGGTCGACTTCGCCGGTCACCCGATGATCGGGACGGCGTGGCTCCTCGCCCGAGAGCGCGAGCCGATCGACCGGCTGCACCCGCCCGCCGGCGAGGTGCCCGTTCGGTTCGAGGGCGAGCTGACCTTCATCGCGGGACGCCCGGACTGGGGGCCGCAGTGGGAGTTCCTGGAGGTGGACTCGCCGGACGAGGTAGAGCGTCTCGACGGGTCGCCCGACGACCGTCCGCTGCTGGCCGTCTGGGCGTGGATCGACGAGCGCGGAGGCGTGATCCGCCAGCGCGTGTTCGCGCGCGGGATCGCGATCGTCGAGGACGAGGCCACCGGTTCCGCCGCGATCAGACTGGGCGCCCGGCTCGGCCGTTCGCTCGAGATCCACCAGGGCAAGGGGTCCCTGCTCACCGCGCGACCGGTGGATGACGGCATGGTCGAGGTCGGGGGGCTGGTGGAGCTGGACGAATTGCGCACGTACCCGGCTTGAGCGGGCGCGTACCGGTTCCGTCCGCCGCGGTGGGGAACATGTGTTCGTGCGCCGGAAGGACTTCGAGCGTGAGTTCGCGCGACGCTACCGCGCCCGCGGTTACCCGCTTCGCATCATCGCGGCCGAGCTAGGCGTCGCCCTCTCGTCCGTCAGCGTGTGGGTTCGGGACGTTCCGCTTCCCGAGGAGCCGGATCCAGATCGGGCGTCACCCGAGACTCCGACGAGCGAGACAATCGATGATTCTGATACCGAGCCGCGGCTATGCGGCCGGTGCGGCGAGTTTCTTCCGGCGTCGGCGTTCAACCGGCACAGGGACGGTTTTCAGTGGTGGTGTCGCGAGTGCTTTCGCGAGTACTTCCGCCAGCGGGGCGACCTACACCGCGATCAAGTCCGGACCGGAAAGCGGAAACGTCGGGCTAAGGCCAAAGCATTCATTCGGGAGTATCTGTCGACCCATCCATGCGTCGACTGCGGCGAGGAAGATCGAGGCGTCCTCGAGTTTGACCACCTAGGCGAGAAGAGGGGCGATCTCAGCCTCCTCGCATGCGCCGGCTACTCGCCAGCGGCCCTCGCGGCAGAGATTCGAGGGTGCGAGGTTGTGTGTGTTAACTGCCACCGTCGCCGCACAGCTCGCAGGGCAGGCTCGTGGCGTGCGTCGCCGAATTGGCGGAAAGCGCCAGGTCCGCTCCAACACACGGTCGCCCGCAACCTCGTCTACGCGTACACCCGCCTGGAGACCTCCGGTTGCGTCGACTGCGGGCTGCAGGACATCTGCGTGCTCGACTTCGACCACGTTGGAGAGAAACAAGACAACGTCGTGTCGCTGGCTCGCGGCGGATGCAGCTTGAAGCGATTGATCGAGGAAATCGAGCAGTGCGAGGTTCGTTGCGCGAACTGCCACCGCCGGCGCACTGTGCGTAAGCGCGAAGCGCATCGGACCGCGGGCTAAGCTCATCGAGCCGCCGTAGCTCAGTGGTAGAGCGGGAGGCTTTTAACCTTCGCGACGTCGGGTTCGATTCCCACCGGCGGCACTGTCACGCGAGCCGCCGCTCGAACAGCTTCTCCAGCCGGGGGTTGTCCCCGCCCTCGCCCGACACCGCACGCTCGAGCCGCAGCGTCGAGGAGCGGCCGTCGAATGCGACGGTCGCGACCTGGTTGTCGAAGAACGGCCCGTCGGTGATCCCCCACCGGACCTCGGGGTCGTCCACGCCAGCCGCCCGCGCCACCGCTCGACCGATCGCCTTGCCCGGGCGCGAGATCCCCAGCTTCACCGCGAGGCGCTCGTGCGAGTCGAGCGCGTTGCGAAACGGCGAGCACACCGCCTGGTAGACGTGGCTCCGCACCCGGGCGTCGCGGCGGAACGCGACGTCGGCGAGGTACGCGTGGTGGACGTCGCCGGACAGGATCCCGATCGTCGCCGGCGGAGCCCCTCCCCGCCGGCCCGAGCCCACCTCCGCCAGCAGCGTGGCGAGGCGGCGGAACGAATGTTGGAAGGCGCCCCAGTGGTCGAAGTCGAGCGCTCGGCGCATCCGCTCGCCGATCCGCGCCGCGGCCCCGCCCCACGCCCCGGCGCACACCGCCTCGTTCCACGCCTCCAAGTACTGGAGGCCGGGTCCGAGCAGCACCGGGTCGGTCGTCGCCAGCAGCAGGTGGTCGAACTCGCCGGCCGTTCGGTCCTCGATCCAGGCCCACTCCTCGCCGTCGAAGATCGACCGCCGGTCGCCGTCGAGCACCCGCCCCGTCCGATCGTCGGTGACGACGACCCGGACGTTGCCGAGGTCGGTGCAGAAGCTCCACCGCTTTCCCTCCGGGACCCGTCCCTCGTGCTTGGCGAACCGCCGCAGCACCGAGGCCGAGTCTTCCGCCTCGCGCGCCTCCCGATACTCCGGGTTCTCCTCCAGCTCGCGCGGCGACAGGTTGCCCAGGTGCTGGTACGCCCAGTACGACATCAGCCCGCCGATCTCCCGCTCCTCCCACCACGGCTCGCGTCGCATGTCCTCCACCCAGGACTCCGAGATCAGCCAGTCGTCGTGCATGTCGTGGTCGTCGATCACCATCGCCGACGGGACGGTCGACAGCAACCAGCGGATGACCGGCTCGCCCCACGACTCGCGGTACAGGCGCGTGTACTCCTCGAAGTTCGCGACCTCCTCGCCCGGCGCCTCGCTCACGTCGCGGCGCGAGCGGATCCATTCTCTCACCGCGGGCGAGCCCTCGTCCACGTACACCTGGTCCCCCAGCAGCAGGAGCATGTCCGGCCACCGCTCCCTGCGCCCCGAGGTCATCTCCAGCGCCAGCGTGCGCAGCGCGTCGTGCTCTCGCCCCATCGGGTGCTCGTCCTTGCTCAGCGTGTAGGGAGGCTCGTGCGGGAGCGCCACCCGGCACGACCCGAACACGACCTCGAGCGGCCGCCCGGCGCCCGGCGTCCTGATCGCGCTGGGCGGCAGCTTCGAGCCCGGCGGGGGCCAGCGCGGTTCGCCGTCGAGCCGGACCTCGTAGGGATGCGCGGATCCGGGCTCCAGCCCCCGCACCCGGACCAGCGCGTAGTGATGCCCGTCGAGCGCGAACGTCCGCTCGGCGGACCCCAGCACCTCCACCTCGCACGGGCTGGCCGTCTCCACCCACACGGTCGCCTCATGCGGGTCGACGAATCGAATCACCGGTCCCAGCACGAGCTCGTCCATGCGACCCCGCTACCCGGCTCGGCGCGCTTCTAGCCGCCCCAAAGGGCCTGACCGCGCCGATTCAAGCGCGTTTCATGACACGTGGTTCGACAACCGCCGGGCATACCGGGCATATGATGCGGGTAGTTTCCACGGCAAGGGAACGGAATGAGCGAAGCATCGATCTCGCTCCCGCGAGCCATTCCACGGCAGGGTCCTATCCGCGTCGCGGGCGACGACCGGCTGGTGCGGGCCGCCGCGCAGGGAAACGAGCGCGCCTTCGCGGCGATCTACGAGCGCCACCACCAGGGGCTGTATCGATACTGCCGCTCGATCCTCGGAAACGGCCCGGACGCCCAGGACGCGCTCCAGAACACGATGCTGAAGGCGCTGCGGGCGCTTCCCGGCGAGCGCCGCGAGCTGGCGCTGAAGCCGTGGCTGTACCGGATCGCTCACAACGAGGCGATCTCGATGCTGCGCCGGCGGGCCGGCGACGCCTCGATCGACGAGGTGGGCGACGTCCTGGACACGCGCGGGGACGACGCCGCCGCCAGGGACCGGCTGCGAACCCTCGTATCGGACCTCGCACAGCTGCCCGAGCGGCAGCGGAGCGCGCTCGTGATGCGCGAGCTGAGCGGGCTCAGCTACCGCGAGCTCGGCGCGGCGCTCGACACCTCTCCGGCGGCGGCGAAGCAGGCCGTGTATGAGGCGCGCGAGGGCCTGCAGGCCCTGAGCGAGGGGCGCGAGATGGAGTGTGAGGCAGCCCGCCGCTCGATCTCCGCACGCGACCGCCGCATCCTGCGCGGACGCAAGCTGCGCGCGCATTTGCGCAGCTGCGACGGGTGTCGCGCGTTCGAGCTGGCGATCCGGAGCCGGCGCGCCGATCTCGCCGCGCTGGCGCCGCCACTCCAGGCCGGCGCCGCCGCCGCGCTGCTCGACGGGATCATCGGCGGCGGTGGAGGAGGAACCGGCGGAGGCGGGCTGGTCGCGCTGCTCACCGGGGCCGCGGGCAAGACGGCGGCCGGCTCGGCCGCACTCAAGGCGACCGTCGCCGCCGTGACCGTCGCGGTCGGCGTCGGAACCTACGAGGTCGTCGAGCACCACGGCGTGCGGATCGGCGGATCGGCAGAGGCCGGGTCCGCAACGCCGAGCGACGCGAGCCCGGGATCGCCGACCACGATCGCGCAGAAGCCGCAGTCCGGGTCGGCGTCGAAACCCGCGCACGACGGCTGGACCGGCGGCGGGTCCGCCGACCGGACACCCGCCTCGGCCGGGAACGGCAGCCAGCAGGCGCAGGGTCTGGACTCCCCCGGCAACAGCGAGTCGACGTCCCACGCCACGCCGGGGCACGGCGGGGCGCTGCCGGGGGACGGAGGATCGCCATCCGGCCTGGGCGCCGAGAACCCGGCCTGGCACGGTGGGAGCCCGCCCGGGCTCCAAGGCGCGACGCCTCCGGCTCAGGGCGGCAGCCCGCCCGGGCTCGACGGCGGGGCCCCTACGGGTCAGGGCGGCAGCCCGCCCGGGCTCGACGGCGGGGCCATTCCGACGCCCGGCGAAACGCCCGCCGGACCAGGCGGCACGGCTCCGGCCCAGGGCGGGAACCCTCCCGAGCTCGCTGGAGGCGCTCCCCAGGCCCTCAGCGGCGCACCTCTCGGTCCGACCGAGTCCCCGCCCGGATCGGGCGACTAGC
>Ga0126312_10002571_pt1 | contig 12152 bp, 8 predicted proteins | sample Plot104A_FD_92537 | JGI IMG/M metagenome (GOLD analysis project Ga0126312, IMG submission 92537) | Serpentine soil microbial communities from UC McLaughlin Reserve, CA, USA - Plot104A | ecosystem: Environmental > Terrestrial > Soil > Grasslands | place: USA: UC McLaughlin Reserve, Lake County... | reverse complement strand
GGCTCGCTCATTTCCGACCTGCCCGGCACACCGCCGCGCTGCCAGGCGGTCAAGCTGAACCGGTGTTCGTGAGTACACTGCCTCGAAGATCAGGTCAGGTCGTCCATCGCTGTCACATTCTGCTCGGTTGATCCGTCATCCCATCAACGAAGGAGCGGTCGCCAATGTGACCGCCGTACCCCCGAGGAGACGAACATGAGTCCCACTATCCGCAGCCTTGTGGTCCCGGTGTCCGATCTAGACGCCGCCAAGGCCGTCTACACCGCGCTGCTCGGCGCGCCGCACACCGACGAGACCTACTACGTCGGGTACAACGTCGATGGCTTCGAGGTCGCCCTGGCGCCAGGCGACGTGGCCGGTGGACCCGTGGCCTACGCCGACGTCGAGGATCTCGACGCGACCCGCGCAACTCTGCTCGCGGCTGGTGCTACCGAGCGCAGCGCCCCGCGTCGAGTCGCACCCGAGGCACGGGTGTGCGTGCTCGCCGACGCCGACGGCAACCCAATCGGCTTACGCGGCAAGTAACCAGCAGCGCTGGCCGGGTCGCGGCCGTACTCGGCGCGGTCCCGGCCGACGTAGTGTCCGTCCACACAGGATTCAGTCTGCCGCGAGGCTCGAGCAGGCCGATGTCTTCGTGATGATTGAAGGGCTCGCCCTGTGAGTTGAGCTACTAATAGCCATCTACTGCCACGAGCATGAGTTAGGGGAGCACTGACCAACGGTCAGTCGAGCGCCTCGGTGCGATAGAGGATGGCCTGCTCAGGGTGCATGTCGGCGGCCATCACGCCGGTTGACCCCAATGCGGCTCCTGAGAGTACGAGGCCGGGCCCTCCGTCAGGCGGCAGACCCCAGTGGAGCGCTCGGTGTTCACCTGGCGGCTCGAACTCCTTGGCGATTGCCCCCCACCAGGGGGGTGGATTCAAGCCCGAGGGCGGGCGTCCCACCGGGATTGGGCGGATACGGTAGCGGCGGCCGGGATCCAATCCGGGGAATCGCAGCCGACCGGGCAGCATAACGTCGGAGCTACCGTTGAAAGCGACCGTATAGATCGCCTCCGAGCGGTCAGGCGCAAGGATGCCGTACATCACCAGGTTGGCATCCGGAAAGTCCACTCGCAGCACGTCGCCGCTAAACAGCAGTCTGCGGTTGGCCTTGTAGAAACTGACCCACTCGCGGAGCTCGGCCAATTCCTCGGCACTTATAGCTGTGAGGTTCCATTCGATTCCTAGGTGCCCGAAGATCGCCGTGGCAGCACGGAAGGATAGGTCATGCATCCGGCCGGTGGTATGGGATCGCGCCGATGCAATGTGCGAGCCCAGCAGTTCCGGCGGCAGCAACTGCGAGGTCCAGCGATTCATCTGTTGGCGCTCCAACGGATCGATGGAGTCGCTGACCCAGATGCGGTCGGTGCGTTCCAACACACCAAGATCAACACGTGCGCCGCCGGAGGAACAGGACTCAATCTCCAGTCCAGGATGAGCTGCCTTGATCTCATCAACGAGCCGGTAGAAAGCCAGGGTCTGCTCATGGACCCCTGGTCGACCGTCGGGTGCCGTGCCAGCATCGATCAAGTCACGGTTGTGATCCCACTTGATGTAGCTGATTTTGTACTCGGCAAGGATGTCGAAGATGGCATCGCGGATGTAGGCATAGCACTCAGGGATACCAAGGTTGATCACCTGCTGATGCCGCGATTCCACCGGCAGCCGATTCCCGGTGGCCATGATCCACTCCGGGTGCGCGCGCGCCGTTGCCGAGTCCAGGTTGATCATCTCGGGCTCAAACCAGAGCCCAAACTGCATGCCGAGGTCTGTCACCTTGTCGACTAGGGGATGCAAGCCATTCGGCCAGACCTCTGCCGAGACGGTCCAGTCGCCAAGGCCGGCGCGATCATTCCGCCGGGCGCCGAACCAGCCATCGTCGAGCACATAACGCTCAACACCGATCGCCGCCGCGCGTTCGGCAAGCTCTACAAGCTGGTCGAGGTCGTGGTTGAAATAGACGGCTTCCCAGACGTTGAGCGTGACGGGGCGGCTGGTCGTCGGATGGGTGTCTCGTGCGCGGAGGAACCGGTGGAAGCGAGCAGCAACCGCGTCCAGGCCACTCCCGTAGGCGCCATAGATCCATGGGGTGCTGTAGGTCTGACCAGTCTGAAGGATGACTTCTCCGGGCAGCAGCAGTTCGCCGCCGCCGATTAGTTGTACACCGGTGAAGACCCGCTCGGCATAGTGCGTGTGGTTTCCGCTCCATCCCGTGTGTACGGCCCAGATCTCCCCGTTGGCGAAGGAGAATCCGGGCACGCCAACATGTAGGAGGGTCGCTGCGTCCGCACCGGTGCGACCCTTCCGGCCCTCCCGAAGGTGGATCCCCACTCCCAACGCGCGCCGCTGCGGTACCCGCTCCTTTCCCCAGTGCCCGGCGAAATCCAAGATCTCTCGGGCACGCTGCGGAATAGGAAATACCAGTACGCAGTCATTGACGGTGTATGGGTCTTGGCCGCGGTTGATCAGCTCAGCCCGTGCCCTGATCAGACCACCGGCGCACAGCTCGATGGTGATCTGTAACTGGAGCTGGGCCTCCTCGTCCACCGCGTCCACCGCAACTGAGGCCACTCCGGCGTTGACCACCGTGGCTCCGTCCTCGCCATTGATCACCGGTTTGCCGTCGACTCGGACATCAGTTGCAGTGAACTTGGGCGACCACGCCCGGCCCGCCCGGGAGCCGCTCAAGCCGGGACGACCAACCCAACCCGTCCAATGCTCCGGCAGCACGGCGAGACGGACCGGCTCGTCGACCACGTTCGGGCCGCCAGGGTCAATGTTGGAAAGTATGAGCGCTTCAACGTCCGCAAGATCCAAAGTCCCCAAGTCGGCGCCCCAGTGAACGATCGCGGGGAGCTGCCCAGCGGAGACATCCAGCACCAGCGAGACACCCTCGAACCGGAGCGCGATCACACAGTCTGCGCGCTTAACGATGGGCTCTCCTTTCCGGGGGCGCTCGAATTTCCAAGCGACTTACCTTACGCATTACCCAGAATGGCAAGGGGCGCCAACCGGGAACAGGTACCGGATGACGCCCCCTGAAGCCTTACTGGAACAGCTGGTTTACCTGGTTGTTCGCGTCGGTCAGCGACGAGACCGGGGCCTTACCGGACAAGACATCGTCCATGGCGGGATGCATGATGCCCTCGATCTGCGAGGCGTGGTCAGTGATCGGGAACAAGAAGGTGGTCTTCTCCTTCACCTGCACCGTGAACGAACTCACATCGACATCCTTGGCCTTCCATGCGGCCTCGGCCTTTTCAGTCGCTTCCGGGATGGCTGGAAATACCACGGCCTTCTCGCCAACGATGTTCTGGCAGTCCGGCGAGGCGAGGAACTCCACCCACTTCGCCGCTGCCGGCTGATTCTTCGATCCGACCCAGATGGAATCGGCCAGACCGTTGTACATGCTGGCCCGCTTGCCGCTCGGGCCTACTGGAGTCGGGACCACGCCGACATCGACGCCTTTGGCGCTGAAGAAGCTGTTGATCATCCATGAGCCATTGGTGATCATGGCGTACTTTCCAGCGGCGAAGATGTCAGACGACCCTTGGCCAGTCACAGCGGCGACTGACGGCATGTATCCCTTGTCGATCAGTGATTTCAACCAGCCGATGGTCTCTTGGAATGCAGGCTGGTCGTAGTTGTAGTGCGTGCCCCACGGGTTCTTATCGGTGTAGGTCCAGTTGTTGGAGCCGGTATACATGCTCCACTGGGTCTGGCCCACTCCGCTGCCCGAACCGCCGTCCAGTCCGAGGCCATAGACCTTGACTTTGCTCTTGTCGAAGCCAGGCTCGTCTCCCCGTTTGCCGCTTTGATCGACGGTCAGATGGGCGATCATCTTCTCGTACGTGCCGCCGTCCTTGGGATTCCACTGCATGTTCTGCAGGTCAGCCTCCTTGACTCCGGCGTCGGAGACCAGCTTCTTGTTATAGAAGACAGCGACCGTGTCGAAGTCCTTCGGTAGGCCGTAGCGCTTGCCATCCGGGCCCTTCCACAGATCCGCCAGACCGGGCTGATACTGGTCGACGTTGAAGTTGTCCTTGGTAAGGGTTTCGTCCAGCGGGACCAGCTGCTGCTGGGTCACGAACTCGGGATACTTCGCGAGATGGTTGGTGAAGACGTCTGGTGCGTCACCGGCGACGAAGCCGTTGGTGAGCTTGCTCCAGTAGTCGTCCCAGGCGTACTGAGTGATCTTGATGTTGATGTTGGGGTTGGCTTGGTGGAATTTGTCGGCGCAGCCTTGGTAGGCCGGCTTTTGGTTGGAATCCCACAGCCAGTAGCTGACGTCGCCGGAGGCATTGCTGGTATCGATTGCGCCGCCCTCGGCGGTACCGCCACCCTCGGAGCCACCGCCACCGCCGCCACATCCAGTGAGGGTCAGGCTTAGCGCAGCCGCGCCAACCAGCACGGCTCCGAGCCTCGTGCGCATTACTGCCATTGTTTACTAATCCTTTCGGGTTTGACCTCGGCAAGATCGACGAGGTTGTTGTCGGGTCTCATCACTTCACGCCCGAGAAGCCGATGGAGTTGACGATCCTCTTCGCGAACGCGAAGAACAAAATGAGAATAGGCAGTGCGGCTACCAAGACCGCTGCCATTAAGCCGGCCCAGTCGGGACTGCCTTGCGGAGTCTGTGATCGGAAGACGCCGATCGCAACGGTCAGCACCCGGACCTGATCCTTGCTGCCTATCAGCAGCGGCCAGAAATACTCGTTCCACTGATTTATGAAGGTCAAAATGAACAGGGTGATGATGGGGGCCCAACTCATGGGCAAGATGATCCGGAAGAAGATCAGCCAGTGCCCGGCGCCGTCGATCTTGGCGGCTTCCTCAATCTCCCTGTTGATGGTGAGGAAGAACTGCCGCAGGAAGAAGATCGCGAACGGTGTCATGAAGAAGTAGGGCAAGATCAAGCCTGGGAAGGTGTTGAGAAGTCCCAGACCCTTGATCAAGATGAAGTTGGGCAGCATGACGAAGATCGGCGGAACCATCAACGCCGTCAGGAAGATAAAGAAGACCTTGTCCCGGCCGGGCCAGCGTAACCGCGCAAACGCGTACGCAGCGAGCGCGCAGAAGAAGATCTGGCCGGCGGTTGACAGCGTGGCATAAACGATCGAGTTGCGCAGGAACAGCCAGAAGTTCACCGCCGCCCCGGAACCACCCTCGGCTTGGGCTTCTGCCGGCGTCGCAAACCCGAGGACCCGCTTGAACGCACCCCAGGTGAAATCCACCGGTAGCAACGAGGCGGGGTCAGAGAACAGCGACTTCGACGTCGAGAATGCGGTACGGAGCATCCAGTAGAACGGGAACAGTGTGACCAAAATGAGGATGACCATCGCGGTCCAGGCAGCTATTCGGCCAGCGTTGATCCGCGTGCCCCTGGCCTCAGGCTTGACAGCAACGTCGGCGACCCGAGAGGGGGCGGTTGTGGTAGTTGTCATGGCTGACTCCTCTCAGGCCAAATCGGATTCGCCGGCTCGCAGAATCCGGAGCTGGAAGAGCGCAACGGCGGCGAGGATGATGAACAAGATCACCGAAAGGGCGCTGGCATAACCGAACTGACCCTCGGTAAAGCCCTTTTGATAGATGTAGTACTGCATCACACGGCTGGCGTTGCCGGGGCCGCCCTTTGTGGTCACTGCCACGGTGTCGAACACCTGGAAGGAGCCAGTCACGGTGACCACCAAGACCAGCGCCAGGATTGGCCGCAGCAGCGGCAAAGTGATCCGCCAGAACGACCGCCACTCGGTACTGCCATCCACGGCGGCCGCCTCATACACATAACCGGGGATCGTTTGCAGTCCGGCAAAGACCAGCAGCGCGGTGTAACCCATATGTCTCCAGACGTTCACGACGGCAATCGTCGGAATCGCCCATGTCGCGTCTCCGAAGAAAGCGATGCGGTTCAGCCCGATGGCTGACATGAACTCATTGACCAGACCGATCTGGTAGTCCAGGAGCCAGAACCACAGCATGGCCGCGATCACGTTGGAGATCAGGAAAGGCAGCAAGATCAGGCCGCGGATGACCGTCGACTGTGTAAGGCGGTGCATCAGTACGGCTATGCCTACAGCCAGTATGGTCTGCAGCACGATGTTGATCACGACATATTCGACGGTCACCAAGAGCGCATTCCAGAACACCTTGTCCTGGAATAGCCGGGTGAAGTTGTCGAAGCCAATGAACTGGGGTGTTCCGAGCAGGTTGTACTTGGTCAAACTGAAGTAGAAGCCTCGGAAAAACGGATAGACGTAGAACGCCAAGAAACCGATCAGAGCGGGCAAGATGAAGATCATCGCCATGCCGAGATCACCGCGCCCAGAGGGCCTCTCAATACCCCTTACTCCACGCCGGGCGTCCGCTCCTACGACCGGCTCGACAATGTCGGTCGTCATGCGCTTGCTCCCTTGTCATGGGGAGTTTGAGAAGTTGCAGCAGACGCAAATAGCTGAGACCTCATCGTCTGTTCCTCTCCGTCGAGTGCCTCGGCGAGCGCCGACACGGGAGGCGCCCGCAACCGTTGCGTTGGGCGCGAAGTTACACCTGTAGAACTGGAGGTAGCAAGACTTTCTACCGACTTGTATCCGACAATTTATGGTTAGGCCACGGGCTGAGCGTGTACCCCGTCTCGCAAAAGGGGAGGCCGGGACCGAACGCCTGTCAATATCGAACGCTTGGTGACACTCCCTAGCGCACCGCTTGTTCGTTGCCTTTCTACACATGTAGATTGGGCGCAGCCGATCTTGATGACCCCGGGCCTGTGAATATCATCGTCTCTTTGCCGTGCCGCGCACCCGAAAGGCAGCGCTGCCATGTCTGACGGGCCCGGGGCACCGGCCAAACCGCGCCCTTCGACGAGGGCAGACGTGGCTCGCTATGCCGGCGTCAGTACGGCGGTAGTCAGTTATGTCATCAACGAGGGCCCTCGGCGTGTGGCACCCGAGACGGCTGCCCGGGTCCGCGCAGCAATCGAAATTCTTGAATATCGACCGAACGTCAGCGCCCGCGCACTCAAGAAGGGCTTCACGGAGATGCTCGGCGTAGTTCTCCCCGATATTACGAACCCATTCTTCGCCGAGTACGCCCGGGCCTTGGAGATTGCCGCGGCTGCCCACGGTTACGTACTCGTCGTGGGTAGCTCAGACGGAAGCGAGGCTCAGGAAAGCCGCATTGTGAGCGACCTTGCCAACCGGCATTTGGACGGCTTGATCATCGCCACAGTCCTGCCACCCTCCGGTTTCCGTGCGCTGCCGCTCCCGGGCCGTCCTACCGTTTTGATCAATTGCTCCACACCCTTTGCCGGGTACCGGGCCCTCGGTCCCGCTTCGCGGGAAGGTGCGCACACTCTTGTGGATCATCTCATTACCATCCACGGCCACCAATCCGTCGCCTTGATCATGGGCGAGTCGAGCGAGCCGGTGCCCGAACCCCGCGAGCAAGGGTGGAGCGACGCTTTGCAGGCGTACGGGCTGCCGCCGGGTCCCATCGTCCGGACCAGCTTCAGCCGCCATGGCGGCTACAAAGCAGCGGTGCAACTCCTGAGCTGGGCGACTCGGCCAAGCGCGATCTTCGCAGCTTCCGATCAACTGAGCACGGGCGCGCTCAAGGCGATTCGCGAGGCCGGATTGCGATGCCCTGATGACATTGCCCTTGTCTCGTTCGACGGCACCTCTGAAGCTGCATACTGCTGCCCGCCCCTCACCGTCGCCCGCCAGGCTATCCAAACCATGGCAGAAGCTGCCGTTTCCGCCGTTCTCAACGTTGGTCCCGCTGTCGACTACCAGCGCTTCGACACGGAGATCGTTATTCGTGAGTCATGCGGATGTAGCGGGCCCAACGCCAGCCAAGAGCGTCAAGTAGTGGAGCTCGAACGGGGCAGATGACCGATCTTCAAAACGCCGCCTGAGGCCATTGCGGGCGCCCCTCGCCAGGTCACCTTTTGATCTCCGATCAGCCTCCGCCGCACCGGCCGCACCACCATGGCTAGACTCGGCCAGTGGCGGTGCTGGACTGGATACTCAATTCCGACCCTTCCATCCGCTGGCAGGCGCTGCGTGATCTTGTCGGTGCGCCACCTGAAGTCGTAACGGCGGAGCGCGCCCGGGTGGCCACCGAGGGCTGGGGCCCCCGACTGTTGGCCTTGCAGGGCGAGGACGGGCAGTGGGATGGAGGCGCGTGTTTCCCAGCGGGATGGTTTGAATCCGTAGGCGGCGGCCAGTCCGACGATCAGGGCCAGCCCTGGACGCCAACCCTGCACACTCTCCAGCTGCTGGTCGACCTCGGGATCGACCCGCACAGTGAACGTGTTCGGCGGGCGGTCGCGCTTGTTAAAGAGCACTGCCGTTGGGAGCATGCCGGGCAGCCGTTCTTCAGCGGCGAGGTCGAGCCTTGCATCAACGGCAGGACTGTCGCGATCGGTGTCTACTTTGATCAAGATGTCGATGGCGTGGTCGAGCGGTTACTCGGTGAGCAGCTGGAGGACGGCGGCTGGAACTGCTGGACGGAGTACGGTTCGGTTCGCTCCTCGTTCGCAACCACGATCTGCGTTCTGGAAGGGCTGTTGTCGCACGAGCGAGCAACCGGCGGCTCGGCAGAATCGATCGCCGCCCGACGGCGGGGTGAGGAGTATCTGTTGGAACGAAATCTGTTCCGCCGGAAGAGCACCGGCGGAGTCGTCGACCCGGCCTGGCTGCAATTCTCTTTTCCAACCCGCTGGCACTACGACGTGCTACGCGGCCTGGAGTACTTCCGCGCGGCCGGGGATCGTCCCGACCAGCGGGTGGACGAAGCGATTCAGTTGCTCCGATCCAAACAGCAACCCGATGGTAGATGGCTTCTGGAGAACACCCATCCTGGCAAGGTCCACTTCATGCTCGAGGATGGCGATGGTCGGCCCAGCCGCTGGAACACGCTACGGGCGTTGCGTGTGCTCGACTGGTACCAACCATCGGCCGGCCGGCCTCGGCCCGTCGTGTCGCCAGCCTCGGAACCAGTGGTGCAGTAATCGGCATCGGAAGCTGCAAGTGCATCACCGCCGTAGGGTTCCGTCCTGCCCAGCATGCCGCTTACGGTCACGGTTACTGAAGTTGCGACCTGCTCGCTCTAGAAACGCGGCGTTGTCTAGACCTCGACTTTAGCCTGGGCTCGTGGGATGGAAGGCGTGGTCTGTTCCTGAGCTGGTGACAAAGCGGCCGCCAGTTCGGGTGAATCAGCTTGGTTACCTTCCTGACGGGCCTAAGAGGGCGACCCTGATCAGTTGCTCGGAAGCCGGGGTTGACTTCGCGGTCCGCGACGCCGATGGTGCCGCGTTGTTTGTTGGCCGGTCGGCGCCGTGGCCGGTGCGGCCAGAACCAACATCGGGCTTGGTCGTGCACGTACTCGACTTCAGCGAACTCCGAAGCCGAGGCTCGGGGCTCAGGGTGGAGGCCGCCGGTCAACGCAGTTATCCGTTCGACGTAACGGACCGGCTGTACGACCCGCTCCGCGAGGACGCATTGCACTTCTTCTATCTCATGCGGTCGGGTATAGCGATTGCCGAACAGCGGGCGCCCGGGTATGCCCGGCCAGCCGGACACGTCGGCCGATTGCCCAACCCGGGTGACACGGACGTTGCCGCCTGGACAGGCCCTGACGCCGACCGGCTCTATCCGGGTTGGCGCCAGCTGGGCAAGTTCGATGTGACCGGGGGTTGGTACGACGCCGGCGACTACGGCAAGTATGTGACTAGTGGAGCGATCGCAGTCTGGCAGCTCCTCGGGACGCTCGACCTGTTGGCCAGAACGAGGCCTTCGGTGGCGACTCAGCGACTAGCCGGCGCCGTGATCGAGGAGTGCTCCTGGCAGCTCGACTGGCTGACGCGCATGCAGATCCCGAACGGTCATGCGATGGCTGGGCTGGCCTTCCACCGGGTCCACGGTACGGAGTGGTCGCCGCTACCGGGCTGGCCTCACGAAGATCCGACCGAACGAGTGCTGCATCGGCCGTCAACCACCGCAACGCTGCACCTGGCCGCGGCGACGGCCCACGGGGCTCGGCTGCTGTCCTCTCGAGATCAGCGGTTTGCCCGTCGGCTGCTATCGGCGGCGCGCAGGGCCTACGCGGCTGCGCGGCGACATTCGCTGCTGATTCCACCGGATGACCATGCGCGCTTCGGCGGTGGCCCGTACGCGGATCCCGATCCGGCGGACGACTTCTATTGGGCGGCCGCCGAGCTGTGGCTTGCCACCGGTGCTGACGTCTATCGACATGACTTCCTCGCATCCCGCGAGCACACCACGGAGGCGTTCGACCCGACCGGCTTCGACTTCGACCGGGTCACGGCCCTAGCTCGCATCGACCTTGCCCTCGCCGGTGCCGGCCTTGACGATCACGCTGCCGTTGTTGACGACGTGCGACGAGGTGCCGATCGACTGCTTGAGCTGCAGGGGCGGCAGCCCTGGGGTCAGCCCTAAGCGCCACTTGAAGGCTGGGACTGGGGATCGAACGGGCGACTGCTGAACAACCTCGTCGTTCTCGCCGTAGCCCACCTCCTCAGCGACGACAGCCGCTATCGCGATGGCGTCACCGGCGGCATGGACTATCTGCTAGGGCGCAACGCTCTCGGACAGTGCTATGTAACCGGGTACGGCACTGACCACAGCCGACACCAGCGAACCCGCCAGTTCGGTCACGACTTCGATCCAACGATGCCCCCACCGCCGGCTGGAGCGTTAGCCGGTGGCGCCAACTCGCAGCCTGCACCCGACTTTCCGTACGACGACCGCTTGATCGGCATGCCTCCACAGTGTTGCTACCTCGATGAGCCGACATCGGAGGTCACCAATGACGTCTGCATTCGCTGGAACGCGCCACTCGCTTGGATCGCCACCTACCTGAGCACAGCGCGGACAGCTTCATCAGGTTCCGTCGAACGTTCCCGAGGGACAAACAAAAACTGCCCTGCTTAAGCGGTATGGCGTGAGAGGCACGCAGCGGTGAATCGGCTCCTTTGACCTAGATGTGTGCTCAGTGGGTAGTTGATAGGTCGACGTCGTTTTTCGGCATGGTCACCGCGAGGCCAACGATGCCGGCGCAAAGAAGTGCGGGGACCGCCATCGCCTGGTGCAGCCCGAGATTGTTGACGAGAAAGCCCACCACGGCCGGCCCGGCGAGGAAGGCGGCGTAACCGAAGGTGACGACGACGGCGAGCACGCGGCCGCCGCCGATGTGTCCGGCCACCGCGTACACCTGGGGCGCGATCATGCCGACTCCCAATCCGACCAGTGCCCACCCGACGAGCAACAGTGGCAGGCCACTGACCAGCGTTACCGTACCGTAGCCGACCGCGGCGCAGATACCGCCGAACCGGACGACTGCGCGGCGGCCGAAGCGAGCGACCAGACGGTCGCCGAGAAGGCGGATGAGGACCATGAAGCCACTTACCGCAACGAGGCCGAGGGAGCCGGTGGTGGAGTCGACGTGGGCGACCTCGGTGACGTGCAATGCGGACCAGTCGGTAGCGGTGCCTTCGGACAGCCCGAACGCTAGCGCCATGATCGCGAGCAACCAGGCGATGGCCGGGATCTTCGTCCGGACGCCGTCGACGCTGTGCCGTACGACGGCCGTTGCTGGGGTGATCTTGTATGCAATGACGAAGGCGGCGACACTCAGCGCAGCCAAGAACAGCATGAGCGGCAGGACGATTGCCGCACCGCTGAGATTGAGCAGCGTCGCCATGAGGAGCACGCTGCCGGCACCCACGAATCCGCCCAGTGACCAGAGCGCGTGGAAAGAGCTCATGATCGGACGCTTACGGGCGCCTTCGACCTGAACACCAACGGCGTTCATGGCGACGTCCATGGTGCCGTTGCCGAGACCGAGCAACACCGCTCCCATAACCGCGACCGGGAACGTCGTCGCGAATGCGAACGTGATGGCCGCGACGATAAGGAGCGGCAGGCTCGCCAGAGCTACTTGCCTGGCACCGATGGCGTCGGATAAGCGGCCGCCCACCTGCATCGACACGATGCCGGCCAGACCGGCGGTGAACAGCATGATCGCAATGTAGGTGGCGTTGATGTCCAGCCGCTCGCGGATGGAGGGCAGAACACCGCCGTATCCACCAATGAT
>Ga0126312_10002570_pt1 | contig 12153 bp, 10 predicted proteins | sample Plot104A_FD_92537 | JGI IMG/M metagenome (GOLD analysis project Ga0126312, IMG submission 92537) | Serpentine soil microbial communities from UC McLaughlin Reserve, CA, USA - Plot104A | ecosystem: Environmental > Terrestrial > Soil > Grasslands | place: USA: UC McLaughlin Reserve, Lake County... | reverse complement strand
TCCTCCGATTTCAATACGACTACCCCTTCAAGCCCTATCTGATCCACGAACCCCACGTAACTTATCTTGGCCATGATGTACTCCTCATCTTCCACCGGCGGACTCTTTGGCATTGTGTCCTACTATATATACATCCTGAGAATTAAGGGTTTACAGAACCAGACGACGACGACGACGACGATAGGATTTAATTTGCAGTCGGCACATTTCTCAGCAGCAAGAGAAGGGAAGCCATGAACGAGAAACGCTGGCAGGCAATGCGCGAAAGCGGATTCAGGGTTCTTTTTGTAGGGCTTTTTTCACTTGTCATTGCATTTGTAATCTATTCCAGGCTCACGGTTCCTTCTTCTGACTCCACAGCAGTCGTTATGGCGACTCAGCTGACAAACCTTGCCTACGCCATGCTTGCCATAACGGCAGCTTCGATGGCGGCCATGGCATACGGCACCTATACCATCTTTCGGTCGGAGCAGATGCGAACCGCAGGCACAAGCAGCCTCGTCTCGTTCATCACTGGCGCGTTTGCCAGCAGGAACTACTGGAAGATAATGGCAATCGCGGCAATCGGCTACGGCATCTTTTTCGGGTTCCTGTCGCAGATACTTGTCTACAGGCCGGACGTGTCGTTCACCGAAAAGGGAATTAAAGTCCCGTCAGTCGACATGATACCGTGCTGCAGTGCCCCCGGCTACATGCCGATGCTCACCGTCTATATCACCGACCACTTTTTGATATTGATAATACCAGTGAATGTGATCCTGGCGGCCGTAGTGTCTATGCTCGTGGGCTTTAATGTCGCGCTCAGCATCTTTGCCTACAGAATGAAAAGGTCTATGCACGCCAAGACCTCGCTTGTAGGAGGCATCGGAGCAACAAGTGGATTGTTTGTCGGGTGTCCGACGTGCGCTGGCAGCATCCTCTCTGCAGTACTCGGGGTCGGCGTGGCAGGTGCAGGGACAAGCGCAAGCGTGCTTGCACCATTCCAGACGCTCTTTATAGCGGCAAGCATCCCCGCGCTCATAATCGCGCCCTTTTTGATAGCCAGGAGCATCAGGTCGCTTTCAAGCTGCAGCAGCAACAACAACCTTACTTGATTGTCGTCGCCTTCTTTGTGGTTGTTGCCACAAGCTCGAACATTGGCAGCTTTTTAGAAATGCTGTCAAGATACATCTGGACGTGCGGCTCTGCCGTCCATATCTTTTCGTCGCCAAAGAGGTAGCCGTACCTCTGCGAGCTTCCGATCCTTTCCCTTGACCGGAGAACGTCAAGGTAGCTGACTGGAACTGCCGAGTCGTCAAAGCCGTGCTTTTGCGCTATCGCGTTTATCATGCCGTGCATGCCAGAGCCGTGCTGGGCAGCCTCTTTCACCCTGTAGGCGATATCCTTAGGTATCTCGAGCGCCTGCGCTAGCTTTCTGTGCACGTGCTTGCCAAATGTGTCGCGGCCGCCCTTGACGTTCAGCCTGAGATCGGTAGCAAGCGCGACCCTGATCACTTCTGGGTCAAGGAATGGCTCTCTCAGCTCTATGCTGTGGGCCATCGTTATCTTGTCCTCACGCTCGAGTGTCTCTTTGTATAGCAGTAGCAGATCCTCAACCATGTGCCGGCGGAGCTTGCGATAGCCCTCTTTTTCTGCAACCTTGGCATACCACGAATAGCCACCAAAGAGCTCGTCCGCTCCCTGTCCTGTGAGCATTACCTTGATCCTGTCCTCGTGCGCAAGCTTGACCGCGCCGTACACTGGCAGCGCGACTTCTACCTGGCCGGCGTTGGCGTCTTCAATGACGTTAATGACCTTCGGGATCAGCTTTTCTACCTCATCCTGTGTGAGCTCGCATACCTTGAGCTTCAGGCCGAGCCTGTCTGCGATCTGGCGCGCGTTGGCGATGTCGCTTGAGCCCTGCACGCCACAGGTGTAGCAGATCACTTCTGGGACCATCTTGGCGGCAATGTGCGCCACGAGCACGCTGTCGATGCCGCCGGAAAATATTATCCCTATTCTTTTGAAATCTTGCGAGCGCTTTTTCATCGATTCAATGAATGCTTTTCTGTACTCTTCGACTGCAGATTTCATTGTCCTGTTGGATATCCTGACCTTCTGCGGGATCGGATCTGCCACTTGGAAGCTTTGCAGGCAGCCATCCGGCGATATAATTATTGCATGCCCCGGCAAAATGCACCTTGTTGGCTCGGGGATTCCTATCCTCCAGAGTGCTTTGCGCTCCGACGCAAAGGCGACAAAGTCAGGAGTCTCGGCGTAATACAGCTGCCGGACGCCTATCCTATCCCTGACCAGCGCGACCTCGCCCGTCTTTTCGTCCCTTATTGCAAGCGCGTACACGCCATCAAGCTCCGCCACCGTCCTCTTTATCGCGCCAAGCAGGCTGTTCTTGCGCAGGTGACCCTCAAGCAGGTGCACTATTACCTCGCTATCTGTCATTGTAGTAAGCTTGTGACGCTTTTCCAGCTTTTTCCTTATCTTTTTGTAGTTGTATATCTCGCCGTTGTGCTCGAGCACGAGCCTGCCATCGCAGCTACGAAACGGCTGCGCGCCGCATGTGCCTCCGACTATTGCAAGCCTGGTATGACCAAGAGCGCTGCTTCCAGCGACCTTTTGGAAATGAGACTGCATCGTCGAGATCGAGTCGGATTTGACAATATGGCCGTCTGCGACAAGACCCGCTCCGTCCGGCCCGCGGTTGACCATGCATGAAAGCATCGAACCGACGAGCGGCACAACGTTCCCACCGTTTTTGCTCAAAATACCAGCTATTCCACACATACCAATTCTAACCAAATTTCAAAAGCCAAGCTTCCCGCCACTAGGCAGGTGACTCGACTTCAACCACCATAATTATACCATTAATAATTTAAAAGTCTTTATACGATAAATTTTAATACTTTCAGGAGATCCGGTTCTCGCACAATCCTTGTGCTTGCTTTGACTATTTCCGCATCTTTTGGCATGAATGCGACTCCCACTCCCGCGCACTGGATCATGCAAATGTCGGATCTAGTGTCGCCCACTGCAAGCGTGTGCTCTACCGGCACGCCGAACTTGCGCGCAAACTTTTCCAAGTGGTAGCGCTTGCAAACGGAAATTTTGCAAAAGCAGCCAATCCGGTCCCAGCCAAGCGGCATCTCGACCTTGCCGGTAATTTTGCCATTTATTATTTCAAGCTCATTCGCTGCAACAAAGTCAATGTGCAGCCTGTTCGCAACAAAGCCTGCCGCGACGGTATAGCTGTCGCTTATTATGCCTATTTTGTAGTTCCTCTCTCTGAGCTTTGCGATCGCCTGCTCGCAGTTCTTGGTGAGAGGTATCGACTGTATTGCAGATTCCAGATCTTGCTTTGTCAGGCCTGCAAATAGCGCCGCTATCGCCTTTGTCTGCTCGTACCCCGGCGCCCCGCCTGCCTGTATCTCCCTGACTCTGCCTAACAGGCCGAACCTGTCGGCAAGCGCAAACACCAGCCGGCCCTGAATGAGGGTCCCGTCCATGTCAAACGCCGCCAGCCGCTGCATCATCTTACTGGGTGTAAGTAGTAGCCTTGCTTAGAATTTTTGCAAATTGCTGCATGTCAATGTCTCTGAACGACTCTATCCTGACTGGCGCCGGCGGCTCCGGCTGCCCTTCGTCCAGCATGCTCCTCCCGCGCAGAGATTCCAGAATCTTTTCGCGCAGTTTTGGCGGGCAGATCTTACTGTGGTATATCGACCCAAGCGAAGCAACCATCATCTCCTTCAGGTGGTCGTCGCCCTTGTCTTCGTGAAAGTGGGGGTTGCGCGTTTCAACCTGCATTACCTCGACTCCCTTGTCCATCGCGTCCTGGTTCGTCGTAGGGATTATGCCACCAAATTCCTCCAGCACGTTCACTATTTCGTAGGGTTCGATGGAATACCCGGAAGAAAATGTTAGTAATTCTGCGAGCTTGATAGACATGCAGTGCTCGCCCGAGTTGCCAGTGCGCATCACCTCTGTCTCAAAGCCGGTATAATAGGAAATGAGCGAATTGAGATGCTGGTTGGTAAGCTCTGACACCCTTCCCCACTTGCTGAAGTACAAGCCGGTTTCAGACATTTTCGGCTTGAATATCCAAGATACCCTGATCATCGTATAGGGTGTCTTTGACATGGCTATGCCGGAAGCGAAAATCTTGACATACTCGTTCACCGCGCCAGGCACGTAATTGTCCGCGTCGATAAAGCCGACGTACTCTTTGCCGGCCATCTTGGCAAGCAGCATGCCAATGACCATCCCCTCCGCCTTGCCGTCTCGGATTACATTGTCCGGCCCGAGGATGCTCGTGTAGCCAGTCTCCTTGAGCGCTTCAGAAAGCCCGAGGTCGCGCTGGTGCAGGATGAGCGCGTTGCGGCCAACGAACGTGTTGAACTGCAGGAGGGCGTCCTTTTCCAGCTTGTACCTGTCCACCGGCTGGCGCGGGCTGTTTGATATAATAATGGTGAGGCAGTCGTGCGGTATGCCGCTGAGTACCCCTTCGAGAAGCCTCAGCCGCTCACCCTTGATAGGGATCACTATAGCCATCCTCCTCTCGATGTCGATGATCTGGTCGTTGCCGACCCTCATGAGTGTCTCGGACATGGACCGGCCGTCGTCAAACCCAGAGTCCAGCTCATAGACCCGCTGGACACCGTGCAGGCTCGTCGCTCCAAACCTTTCAGTGTACCTCGGCAGATCCAGCTTCATTTTAGACCGATTGAAAGACACACACAACAATTGCTTATAGCAATTTGCAATGAACTCTATATATACAAATAAGCTAATCAAGTGCAGTAACTTCGTGAGTCGTAACCTGTGCCAATATGCCTTTGCACTGAAGGCAGGATATGAAGAAGGCCCGGATTTCATAATCGCCTGCCTTATCCGGAAGCACCCACGAATGACCCATTTGGACCCACTCGCTAGAGTTTTTACGGTAGTGCTATGCTATGCCAGATATAATACTTTGTCATCTCCCATCTGAATCCCTAATCTCAAGGACTATCGTCATCAGGATAGGTCATCATCGATGTTGCAATTGTTAACAGCAGAGTAGCTTGCAGTAGCACTTAGGGGCCTACAGTTATATTTCGTCTACCGCGCGGCTGTCCGAGTTTGTTGTCACCAGCAGTTGCATTATAGAAATCCTGCCATTAGGGCAGTAGGTTTGGTTTTCTGGACTGTTACCATGGATTCGCTGTAGCTTACCATCGTCTCCTCTACAGCATATAGAGGCATTAATCATATGCTTCTGCTGTGGCTGCCAAAATACTACCCAAAATAGAAGCGACAGCTAGCAGATTTAGCAATGGCTGTTTTACAGGAATTAAAAATAAAAGTATTGTGCATTATTTTAGTCTACTAGCAAAAAATTGTTTATAACAGCGCCTGTCAGCCAGTTCCTTTATAGTGCAGGACAGGAAGTACCAGAAGAAAAAAGTCGCCGTGGAAAAATTCATCAAGAAATTCGGCAAGGTCGACCACTATATCATACTGAACAACATCGACGTCGACTACGATACGCTCATGAGGATATTGTCAGAGCTCCGCAACGAGGGGCGCATTTCATGATGATGATGATGATGATGATGATGATGATGATAAGGACTTAATGCAGAGACAGCGCAAAAAAACAAACAAAAAAAGAAATGAAAGGCCGATCAGATCGTGCCTTTTCCTTCCAGGTGTGCCCTGAGCATCCACGCCATCTTTTCGTGCTTTTCTACCGCGTCTTGTAAAAAGTTACTTGTCACCTTATCGTGATATTTCTCTTCACATTCATCTACGTTCTTCCTGAGCGTCTGTATGTTAGTCTCATGATCCTTTAGCAAGTTGGATATCATTGTCTGGGCTTCAGGGTATTCGCCGGGGTCTTCCTTTATGCTCGAATGCCGGGCAAATTCTTCCATCGTGCCATAGGATTTGCCGCCAAGATGCCGGGCGCGCTCTGCCACTTCGTCGACCATTTCGTCCAGCATTTCATACTGCTCTTTAAAGAATTCGTGCAGCTGGTGGAACCTCGGTCCTATCACGTTCCAGTGGTACTTTCTTGTCTTCGTGTACAGCGTGTATTCGTCGCACAGCCGGGAGTTTAGGATTTCAACTACGCCTTTTCTAGCGTCATCTGTGAGGCCAATGTTCGTTTTGACTTCTGCTTTCATTATTTCATGACCCATTGCGCTTTTTGATGCCATGATATAGCACTTGGTCAAGAAATTATTTATAGAGTATCGATAACGTGTCTAGCACTGAGATAGAGAGGCGGCAGAGACGGCAGGAAAAATTACATTGCGACTCCAGCTCTGCCCTGTATCATGCTTTAACAATAATATATAATATAATCGCTGTCGAGAGAGAGAGAGAGAGAGAGAGAGAGAAAAAACATACTGAAGAGAATAGAAAGATTGTTGTTAGTGGTATTTTTGCAATCTCATTGTGCTACTATCCACCTTTGGGCTGATGGCTGGCGGCAGCAGCGTCAGGAAAGTGAAGATACAGAAAGATCGTGTCGTCGTAATCCACTTTTTTCATTTTTTCGCGCAAACTTTTGTGTATTGTCATACTATTATGCTTCTATATGAAACTGCAATTCCTGCATCCCTTTTTTCGTCACAAAATATTCCATTCTGCTATCCTTTGCCTTGGTCAGGTACCCTTCTGCGACTAACGTCAAAAGCCATAGCTTCAAAGTCCTATCGTCTATGCTGAGTGATTCTGCAAGGACTTCAAATGAACCTCTACTCCTTTGGATATAACGGAGAATTCTGAGCGCAATAGGAAAGTCATGGCTATGCCTGTGTGACAAGCTCTCCTCTCCTGCCTGCTGTGTGCTTCATAGAATGAGAGTTACTAGCAGTAGTAGTAGTAGTGGCTTCATTATTCTTCCTTGTTTTGCTATTGATGCGATATGTAGTTATCAACATTGTTATCACCCATAACTGGGTAAGCTGCACGTAGAATATTCCTCTATTTATTCTTTGGGTAAGCTGCACGTAGAACATTCCTCATCATTTTCTATTGTTGTCGCATCAAGAAATCATCAGGCGTTCTTGGCTTGCTATCTTTGAAAACAATTTTAGGCATGTGTCTCATCGAAAAAGAAGCCGCGGCAAGTAACACTGGCTCAAACTCTTTTCCCAAATCCGTTAGCTCATACTCCACTCTAATTGGATAGTCTGATACAATTCTTCTCCTAACAATTCCAAACTGTTGGAGTTCTCGCAAACGCTGAGTGAGAACCTTTGGTGTAATGCCTTCTATATTCTCCAGAAAGCGATTAAACTGTGCGGTGCCTCTAAGCATTTCCCTTATGATTAGAACTGTCCATCTTTTTCCTATAATTTTGAAAGTTGTTTCAATCGGACATGATTTGAGCTGTGGCAGGTTGTAGACGGTCTCTATTATTGAACATCCTCTATCGTTCAATCTCTTTCACTTTCCCTCCGGTAACTTACTATGGGTCTGGTTACGTGAGACTTATAAACTATGCTTTTGATACTTGGTATACAAATGAAAGTATTAGACAATCATTCGAAACGAACGCAATACGACAGCAAGACAATCTCTATCCTAATGGCCGTTCAAACATGGAGAGTAGTAGGATTCGCTTTTCTGTGGGGCGTGGGTATAGGAATTATTCCCCCTGTCTTTGGAATACCCGCCGGAGTCGGGGATGTTCTGATTGGACTGACGGCTATCCCCTTTGTCTTTTTCTTGAAAAAAGGGTATAGCTGGTCCAAGAATGCGGCTGTAATCTGGAACGTATTAGGTGTCGCAGATCTAGTTATGGCGATAAGCCTTGGCCTTATTACCTCTCAGGAACAACTGGCAACAACTGGAACTGCGACAATGCAAACACTTCCTTGGATCCTTATTCCTGCTATAGCAGTGCCTGTTACGCTAACGCTGCATGGAATCACGCTATACCGCTTGAAAGGTTGGAAACCAGTACAACAACTGCACAGGGAATTATCAGGAGCTTGACGCGATGATGCGTATGGAAAAATGAATTAAGGCTATATGTAGCCATAATTCAAAAGTGCGTTATTAATGGCATAGGCTGCATGCGATTTGACGTCAAAAAACACACACACACACACACGCCCGCTACCACATCACGAGTAAATCCATACTTTGGATCAAATAGCTTGACATAGTTTCTAAAATACAGATGTCCTACCCTTAATTCTACGGTGAGCAAGTCCCGCTTGTTAATAGAGCTATTCACCTTGGCCAGGTACTGGCTCAACCCACTTATGCCGTTGCTTACATCATTCCTGTCCAAGCTCTTCAGAAAGCTGATCTGGCTTTGAAGAGCTTGGACAGCCACCAACATTTTTTGCAAATACAAAATCGTAGCAAGGTTTCGAAATGTGTTTTCATTTTTATAAGAAGCCTAGACAAGCGTCAATATAAAAAAACACGCTTGTCGGAGGAGATTCTATTTTTACTCCTTGTCTATGAACTCGTCCGGGTTCGGTGGCTCCGGGTTCAGTCCCTTCCTCTTCCTTACCTCGCCAACCAGGTTGCGGAAGATCGAGTTTGGAACCGGCTGCCACGCTTTAAAGTAGCTGTTCCACATCGCCTTGCCGGCGGTAGCTCCCCTCATCTTCTCTGACAGGTCGAACGTCTCTGACGCCGGCACCTCGCCCTGAATGATCGCAATGATGCCCTTCTGCTCCACGTTCAAGAGCTTGCCGCGCTTGCCAGACAGCACGCTTGACACCTGACCTATCAGGTCCTGTGGGCACTTGACTTCGATGCCAAGTATCGGCTCTAGCAACACCGGGTTGGCGATGAGCATAGAGCCCAGCATTGCCCTCCTTGCTGCAGGCATCAGCTGCGCAAGGCCCCTGTGCGCCGGGTCTTCGTGTGGGACAAAGTGGTGAAGGGCGAATTTTACTCCCCTCACCTGCTCGTGGGCTATAGGTCCATTGTGGATTACGTCGTCAAAGCCTGACCTGATAGAGTCCATCGACTCTTGAAGGAACTGGACACCCTTTGTTTCGTCTACCAGCATGTTGCCGCTGACGTCGATTGCGGCGACGCTCCTTGCCTCGTCTGCGCTCCATCCCTTGTCCCTCAGTATCTTGGCCATCTCTTTCTTGTCCATGTCTTCCTTGAGCTTGCCTGTCCTTATCATGTCAAGTATGTCGTCAGGGATCGGCTCAACGCGCATAAAGATCTTGTTGTGCTTGTTGGGCGACTTGCTCATTATAGGCCCTGCCTCTATGCGTATGGTTTCGCGATAGTTGATGAGCGGAGGCGTAGTGACGATGTCAAGGCCGGCTTCCTGCAGGAGCGATGTCGCAATTTCAAGGTGGAGGACGCCCATGCCTGCCATGAGGGTCTCGCCGGTTTCTTCGTTAATCTTGACTACAAGGTTGGGGTCTTCGACGGTTATCCTGCGAAGCGCCTCGACTAGCTTGGGCAGGTCCTTAGGGTGCTTGGGCTCGACTGCTATCGTGACGACTGGCTCAGAGACGTATTTTATCGATTCAAACGCCTGCGCGCCCTTCATCGTAGATATCGTCTCGCCTGATACTGCGTATTCAAGCCCGAGCAGCGCCGGGATGTTGCCTGCCGGGAGGACACTAACGACTTCGCGGGTGTTGCCCATGTAGATGTTGACCGACTGAACCCTGCCAGTTCTTTTTGCGTCAACGAGGTACACTTCGTCGCCATCCTTTATCGTGCCGGAGTAGAGCCTGCCGGTAGCGACCCTGCCTGCCTGCGGGTCGACGTTAATCGTGGTAACCATCATGAGCGCCAGGCCCTTTTCGTCGCATGCAATAAGCGCCTTGCCAATATCGGAGTTTAGATCGCCGGGCCAAATCTTGGGGATTCTGTATTTCTGCGCGACATGGGGCGGCGGATGGTGTTCAACTACCATGCCAAGCACCGCGTCGTGCAGGGGCGACCTTTCTGAAAGCGCCTTGATGGCGTTCGGGTCGCTGCTGGTGTAGGCGTCGTAAACATCCTTGAAGCTGACGCCTTTCTTTTGCGCCATCCTAAAGTTAAAGCCCCATCTGTCCTTTGCAGAGCCAAACGCCACGCTGTTGCCCTGAATGCTGACCTTCCACTTTTCCTTGACTTCAGGCTCGGCGTAAATGTCTATCAGCTGGTTAAAGTGGGCAATGATGTTGGACAGCCACTTTTGCATAGCTGGCGGGTCCAGCCTCAGCTCTTTTACGAGGCGGTCTATCTTGTTGATGTATAAAACAGGCCGTACGCGCTCTTCAAGGGCCTGCCTCGTGACAGTCTCTGTCTGAGTCATGATGCCCTCTACAGAGTCTGAAACGACAACCACACCATCGATAGCGCGGAGCGCGCGTGTCACCCTGCCTGTAAAGTCGATGTGGCCAGGCGTGTCTATCATGTTGATGACATAGTCCTTGCCTTCTGTTTCGTAGAATAGCGTGACATTTGCTCCCCTGATTGTCATCTGACGGTTCTGCTCCAGCTCCATAGAGTCCAGCGCCAGAGCCTGGCCGGCAACAGACGGAGAGATGATACCTGACGCAGCTAAAAGGCTATCGCTCATGGTTGTCTTGCCGTGGTCTACGTGGGCAATGACACCAAAATTTCTGATCTGATCCTTGTTACCAATAATTCTCAGTATATCCTGAGTTGACTTGAACTTCGGCATACGCTCAAGCAAAAAAAGTTTGGCGCAGGACTATTAAATGTATCCTAGAGTTCTTTACATACATTGATTTAATAGTGACAGAAGAGGCCTCAAAGGCAATGGAGATAATAACGCTTGGTCACACGCCGGACGCCGATGACGCGTTCATGTTTTACGGCATTGCCTCCGGCAAGGTAAGATCGAAATTTGCAATCAAGCACGTCATCCAGGATATTGAAACGCTTAACAGGCGCGCCCTGAAACACGAGCTGGACGTGACCGCGGTCTCGGTCCATGCTTTTGCTTACCTGAAGGATTATGTCATTTTAAAGAGCGGCGGCAGCTTCGGGCTCAACTACGGCCCGATAGTGATAGCAAAGAACAAGATGACAAAGGAGCAATTGCAAAAGTGCACGATTGCCATCCCAGGCAAGATGACTTCGGCAAACTTACTGCTAAAGCTAGCAATCGGCAATTTCAGGGAAAAAGAAATGTCGTTTGAAGCGATCCCAGACGCTGTCTTCTCCGGCAGGGCAGACGCGGGGCTTGTGATACATGAGGCGCAGATAACTTATGACAGGAAAAAATTCACCAGTGTGCTTGACCTTGGCAGCTGGTGGTCCACCAGCACAGGCGGCCTGCCGGTGCCTCTTGGCATCAACGTGGCAAGCGCCCGGACAATAAGCAGGGATCAGATAAAGGAATTCAGCGAACTTTTTACAAGGTCGATTGCGTACGGCCTTGATAACATCGATGCTGCAGTCGACTATGCTATGCAGTACGGGCGCGGCCAGCCAAAAGAGATGATAACAAAGTTTGTCAGAATGTACGTCAATGACTTGACGCTTGACATGAGCAAAGACGGCAAGAGGGCAATTGAAAAGATGTTTGAAATGTCAAAAGAAAGCAAAATAATTGGTGGCGATACAAGCGTCGAAGTAGTGTAACTAAAAAACTGTTTGGGCGGTACTGTAGCATTGCCGTCGGCTGACTGACTGACTGCCTTTTGATTTGCTGTAACAACTCGTCGGCTATCGCTATCGTAGTCAGGTTTGATAGTAGTAGCTGATCATCTGCTGCTTGCCCTTGTCAGTTAAAACCCATCCTTTATTGGCAGAATCCTTGATTATCCAACGGTTTTCTGCCAAAAAGTCTATCCAGATTTCCACTAATTGACTATCGCCATCACACTTTGCGATTATCTGATCTTCCATTAGACCATCACGCAAACAGTCCAGAATGTACATAGCTTGCTTCAATCCTGAAAGCTTAAGGGGATTATCGTTATCGCTTGGATTTGACGTGAAACTTCATTCCTCCAATCATTTTCATGATATACAAGCCACCAGCCCTCCAAATAATTAGTAATAGTGTCAAAGTAGTTAAGGTTATTGGTAGATTATGTCAAACAATGGACTAATGATGCGGTTTTAGCTATTACTGCTTCATAGTGGTTATGGAGAAAGCCCATGACAAAAGTATATCCTGCAATACGACAAGTCATAGGTGCCCCCATTTCTTACGCT
>Ga0126312_10002569_pt1 | contig 12153 bp, 10 predicted proteins | sample Plot104A_FD_92537 | JGI IMG/M metagenome (GOLD analysis project Ga0126312, IMG submission 92537) | Serpentine soil microbial communities from UC McLaughlin Reserve, CA, USA - Plot104A | ecosystem: Environmental > Terrestrial > Soil > Grasslands | place: USA: UC McLaughlin Reserve, Lake County... | reverse complement strand
CGCGAGGGCGGGGCGGTCCCCGGCGGACGGCCGGCGGCGAGCGGGGCGGAGGCGTACACGGAGGGCTGCGCAGGTTAGGCGACGCCGCGGCTCACGAGACGGGCCGTCCGCCCCTACCCTCAGGACATGCTCCGGCGCGTTCGCGCGGTCCTGCTCGACTTCGGTGACACCCTCTCCGACCAGGCGACCGAGCGGCGCGACGAGACCGGGTTCCTCGAGGGCGTCGACCTGATCGCAGGTGCCAAGGAGCTCGTCGAGCGCCTGCGTGAGCGCGGTTACGCGCTCGCGCTCGTGGCGGACGGCGAGGTCCGCGACGCCCGCAACGTCCTGCGCCAGCACGGGCTCGACGAGCTGTTCGACGCCGTCGTTCTCTCCGAGGCAGTCGGGACGCACAAGCCCGATCCGGAGATGTTCCGCCGGGCGCTCGCCGAGCTCGGCCTTGGTGAGGAGGAGGCGCCGCGCACCGTCATGGTCGGCAACCGTCTCGAGCGCGACGTCCGCGGCGCCCACGAGCTCGGCATGACCGCCGTGTGGATCGACTGGTCGCCGCGCTACGACAAGCAACCGCGCGAGCCGGCCGCGGTCCCCGACGCGCGCATCGAGCACCCGCTCGAGCTCCTGACTGTGCTGGACCGGCTGGAGGGCGAAGGCGCCTGAACGCCGGGAATGTCCGCGCTCGACCGGGCGTTTGGCCGGCCGGCGCGCGGGGATGCTCGCCTCACCCGGGCCGGCGACGCGACACCAGCGAGAGCGAGGACTGATGGCACAGACCGAGAACGGCGGTGGCGTCGCCGCGAAGTCGGGACCTTCCCGATCGGCGGAGACCTCGAGGTGCGCCGGCTCGGCGTCGGCGCCATGCAGCTCACGGGCCGCGGCGTGTGGGGCGAGCCCGAGGATCTCGAGGAGTGCCGCCGCGTCCTGCGGCGGGCGGTGGAGCTCGGCGTCAACCTGATCGACACCGCCGACTCGTACGGCCCGGAGGTCTCGGAGCGGCTGATCGCCGAGGCGCTCCACCCCTATCCCGAGGACCTCGTGATCGCAACCAAGGTGGGGCTCGAGCGCTCGGGCCCCGGCCGCTGGCACCCGAACGGCCACCCCGACCACCTACGCCAGGCGTGCGAGGGCAGCCTTCGCCGGCTCGGGCTCGAGCGCATCGACGTGTACCAGCTGCATCGCATCGACCGTAAGGTCCCGGTCGAGGACTCGCTCGGCGCGCTGCTCGAGCTCCGCGACGAGGGGAAGATCCGGCACATCGGGCTGTCGGAGGTGAGCGTCGAGCAGCTCGACGAGGCGCGCGGGATCGCGCCGATCGCCACCGTGCAGAACCGCTACAACGCGGGCAACCGCTCGGCCGAGGACGTCCTCGAGGCGTGCGGGCGCGACGGGCTCGGGTTCATCCCGTGGTTCCCGCTCGAGACCGGCGGTCTCGCCGAGCCCGGCGGACCGCTGGCGGAGGCGGCGGAGCGGCGCGGCGCGAGCGCCGCGCAGCTCGCGCTCGCGTGGCTGCTGCATCGCTCGCCGGTGATGCTGCCGATCCCCGGGACGTCGAAGGTCTCGCACCTCGAGGACAATCTGGCGGCGGCGGAGATCGAGCTCACGGACGACGAAGTGCGCGAGATCGAGGACGCGGTTGGCTAGCGGCGGGTCGCCCTCGCCCGCGGTGGAGGTTCCCGCCGGGTCCCGGCCGGGTAGCGGAAGGCGAGTCGACCGAGGAGGAGAGATGGCCGGAGGCGACCTCCGCGAGCAGCTCGTCAAGTACCTGACCGACGCGCACTCGATCGAGGAGCAGGCGCTGCCCCAGCTCCGCGCCGCGCCGAAGATCGCCGGCGACGAGCGGCTCGCCGAGACCTTCCGCGAGCACGAGGCGGAAACCGAGGAGCAGAGACGCCTCGTGCGCGAGCGCCTCGACGCGCTCGGCGGGTCGCCGGCGAAGCTCAAGGACGCCGTCATGAAGGCGGGGGGCGCCGGCTTCGCGCTGTTCGCCGCGTCGCAGCCCGACACGCCCGGCAAGCTCACCGCCCACGCCTACTCGTTCGAGCACCTGGAGCTCGCGAGCTACGAGCTGCTGCTACGCGTCGCCGAGCGGGCCGGCGACGCCGAGACGGCGGAGGTCGCCCGGCGGATACGCCACCAGGAGCAGGCGATGTCCGAGCGCCTCGCGTCGCTGTTCGACGCGGCGGCTGCCGCCTCGCTCGCCGAGAAGGACGCCGACGACCTCGAAGAGGAGGTCGTCAAGTACCTGACCGACGCGCACGCGATCGAGGGCCAATCGATCCAGTTGCTCGGGCTCGGCCCGCGGATGACCAGCGACCCGGCGACCGCCAAGGTCTACCGGGAGCACCTCGAGGAGAGCCGCGCCCAGCAGACGGTCCTCGAGGCGCGGCTCGAGGCGCACGGCGAGGGCCCGTCGAAGCTCAAGGACGCCGCTCTGCGGATGGGGGCACTGAACTGGGGCGCCTTCTTCCAGGCCCAGCCCGACACTCCCGGAAAGCTCGCCGCGTTCGTGTACGCGGTCGAGCACCTCGAGATCGGCGGCTACGAGATGCTGAAGCGGGTCGCCGAGCGCGCGGGCGACGCCGAGACCGCCGGCGCCGTCGAGCGCATCGTCGCGCAGGAGCGCGCGGCCGCCCACGTCGTGGCGAGCGAGTTCGACCGGGCGGTCGACGCCTCGCTCGCCGCCCAGGGCGTCGCCGCGGCGGGTTAGGCGCGATGGACGTCTATCCCGCGCTTCGCTACCGCGACGCCGGCACCGCCATCGAGTGGCTCGAGCGTGCGTTCGGGCTCGAGCGCCATGCCGCCTACGAGGGTCCCGACGGGACGATCGCGCACGCCGAGCTGCGCTTCGGCCACGGCATGGTCATGCTCGGGTCGGAGGGCGACTCGCCGAACTTGCTCGGCCACCACGCCGGCCGGGGCTGGCAGTACGTCGTCGTCGACGACCCCGACGCCCACTGCGAGGGGGCCCAGTCGGCCGGGGCCGAGATCGTCATGGAGCTCCACGACACGGACTACGGCTCGCGCGAGTACACGGCGCGCGACCTCGAGGGCAACCTCTGGAGCTTCGGGACCTACCGGGCCGGGGGCTCGGGCTGAGCCGAGCGCTCGAGCCGCTCCGCGAGCCGCTTCAGTCCGAGCTCGCGCGCTGCGCGCGCGCCGGCGCGCCGATCGGTCTCGCGGTCGGTCGGAAGCTCGACCTCGACGTCGCTCAGGGTGGCGATCCGCTTGAACGCGAGCAGCTCGTCGCGGCCGTCGAGCAGGGCGGTGCGAACTCGCGGTCGGGATTCCGCTAGGGCCCGCTCGAGCACCGCCTCGAGCGGACCGTGCTCGGCGAGCAGCGCCGCCGCGGTCTTCTCCCCGATCCCCTTGGCGCCTGGGATGCCGTCGGAGGGATCGCCGCGCAGGGCGATGAAGTCGGGGACGAGCGCGGGCGGCACGCCGTAGCGGCGCTCGACCTCGGCCGCGTCGACGACCTCCGCGCCCTCTCGCCCGGTGCGGACATACAGGACCACGACACCCTCGCCGGCGCACTGGAACAGGTCGCGGTCGCCGGTCATGACGAGCGCCCGGCCGCCGCCCGCGGCCTCGCGCCGCGCGTACGCGCCGAGCAGATCGTCGGCCTCGAGCGAGTCATGGCTCGCCACCGTCCAGCCGAAGGCCCCGAGCAGCGCCGGTGCGGCGGCGAACTGCTCGGCGAGCTTCTCGGGCACCTCGGGCCGGTGTGCGTGGTAGCCGTCGAACAGCTCGACGCGGTAGTGCGCCGCCTCCTGCCCGAAGCACACCACGACGGCGCGCGGCCCGTGCTGATCGACCTCGCGCAGGACGAGGTTCACCAGCCCGAGCAGCGCGTTCACCGGGCGACCGTCCTTCCCCTCGATCGAGTCGGGGAGCGCGAAGAACGCGCGGAAGATCATCGAGTCGCCGTCGACGAGCAGGAGCGGCGCGGGCATGGCCGTCAACCGTAGTCCGCTCGCACCGCTGGACGCATGGCGAGCGTCGGCACCACTAGCGGCGACGACTGCCTCCCCACAGATCCGCGCACCGACACGGTCGTCACGGTTACGCTGCGGGACTCCGCTGGGGCCGCCGCCGACGGGTCCTCGTCGCTCTTGGTCCACTGACCGAGGAGGCGTTGCTTCTCCCGAAGCGCCCACTGCCGGGCGAGCGCGGCCCCATGCGGTCGCCGAGTACGGAAGCGCGGGCAGGAGGGGCGAGGGTGTCGGCGAACCTCGGGGCGAGCGGTCATCAATCGGGGCGTGGCCGCTCTCTCCTTGGAGTAAGCGGGGTGCCTTCGGGCGCCCCGCCCTCTGTCATACGCCAGGTCGAGGCGCTCGGGCCTGATCGTTGACGGGCTCGCCCCGTACAGTCGCTGCGTGCGCGCTTGGCCCCACGTCTACGCACATCTCGATCTCGACGCCTTCTACGTGAGCGTCGAGCTCGGCCGCCGCCCCGAGCTACGCGGGCGCCCGGTGGTTGTGGCGGGGAGCGGCCCGCGCGCGGTCGTCACGACCGCGAGCTACGAGGCGCGCCGGTACGGGATCTTCTCGGCCACGCCGGCCGCGCGGGCGCGCCGGCTGTGCCCCAAACGCCGTCTTCCTCGAGCCGGACTTCCCCACCTATCGCGCGCGCGCGCGAGGTGATCGCGGTCGTGCGCGAGCACGTCGAGCGGGTCGAGGTCGTCGGCCTCGACGAGGCGTACCTCGACCTGAGCGATCTCGAGCAGCCGGAGATCGCGGCGCGCCGGATCAAGGCAGCCGTACGCGAGCGCACGGGCCTCGGCGGCTCGATCGGCCTCGGACCCAGCAAGCTCGTGGCCAAGGTCGCCTCCGACGCCGACAAGCCGGACGGGTTCGTGCGCCTGTCGATCGAGGAGGCGCGGAACCGCTTCGCCGACCGCCCGCCCGGTCTCCTCCCCGGGATTGGGCCGAAGATCGCGGCGCGCCTGGCCGAGCACGGGATAGCCACGCTCGGCGCGCTCGCCGCCGCCCCTCCGGAGGACCTGACCGCCTGGTTCGGCCCGCGCCACGGTCACGCCCTCGCCCGCCTCGCGCGCTTCGAGGACGACCGCCCGCTCGAGCTCGCGCGCGAGCCGAAGTCCGAGTCACGCGAGACGACGTTCCCGGTCGACCGCCGCGGCGTCGACGCATTGCTCGAACCGCTCGGCGACCTGAGCCGCGAGCTGTGCGAGCGCCTCGCCCGCCAGGTCCGCGCCGGGCGAAACGTCGGGATCAAGGTCCGGCTCGACGACTTCTCGACGCATACGCGCGCCGTCACGCTGCCCGCCGCGACGAATGACCCCGGGCGCGTGAGCGCCGTGGCCGCCGACCTGCTGCGCCGCTTCGACCCGCCGCGACCGGTGCGCCTGCTCGGCGTGCGGGTCGCGGGGCTCGAGTCGTGGACTGACGGCGGCGTCACTGCCGCTGCGGACGCTGGCGAGGGCGCCGGCCAGCTCGAGCTGTCGCTGTAGCCCTCCACGACACGCCCCCGCGCCGGCGCGCGAGCGGCCGGCCCCAGTAGCATCGCGGTCATGGGCGAGGTGCGCACCGAGCTGCGGGGACACGTGCTCCTCGCCACGATCGACAACCCCCCGCACGGGCTCATGGACGCCTCCGTCGTCGACGGAATCGAGGCGGTCGTCGCGCGGGCGGACAGCGACGACGGCGTGGGCGCGGTCGTCCTCACCGGCGCCCACCCCGAGCGCTTCGTCGCCCACTACGACGTCGGCGAGCTGCTCGCCGGCGCGCGCTCGAGCCCGCGCGTGAGCGCGGGGGCGGCGTCCGCGTCGCTGCGCGCGGTCGGCGCGCTGCGGCGCGTGGGCGCGCTCGAGAGCGCGCTCGAGCGCACACCGGCCGCCGGCCTGGTAGCGCTCGAGCGCTTCCACGAGGTGCTCAGCCGGATGGGGCGCTGCGGCGCGGTGTTCGTGGCGGCGATCAACGGGTCGGCCATGGGCGGCGGGTGCGAGCTCAGCCTCGCCTGCGACCTGCGCCTCATGGCCGAGGGAGACCTCGGCATCGGCCAGCCCGAGATCCTGTTCGCCTTCCCGCCGGGCGGCGGGGGAACCCAGCGCCTAACGCGCCTGCTCGGCACGGCCCGTGCCCTGCGGGTGATCCTCGACGGCGGACCGCTCGCCCCCCACGAGGCCGCGGAGCTCGGCCTGGTCGACGAGGTCGTCCCGCCCGGCGAGCTCATCGACCGCAGCCTCGCGCTCGGCGAGCGGCTCGGCGCGCGCACCAAGCACTCGATCGCGGCGTGCAAGCGCGCGGTGTACGAGGGCGGCTCGCTGCCGCTGGGCGGCGGCCTGCGCCTCGAGCGCGCCGAGTTCCTCGCCGGGCTCGGGACGCCCGAGGCGCAGGAGGCGATGGCCGCGTACCTCGATCGGCTCGAGCGCACCGGCGAGCTTCCGGGCTACGACCCCGAGGTAATCGAGCGGGCGCTGGCCGAGGGACGCTTCCGCTAGCCCACCCGCCAACGACGCCACCGCGGCGACGCCGGCTTGGTCGCCGCTCCCCCGGGCGCCCTCTCCACGCGGAACGCCGCGCCCAGATAGGGTGCCGCGGCGCCACGGCGGCGCACGGACGGAAGCGAAGGAGAACTCGATGACGCAGGAGAGCGATCGCGAGGCGAACGAGCCCGCCGCCCGAGCGGCGGGCTCGGGCGCGGAGGACGTCGTCCTCGTCACGGGCTTCCCCGGCTTCATCGGGGGTCGGCTCGTCGCCCGCCTGCTCGAGACCCGCCCCGAGGCGCGGATCGCCGCCCTCGTCGAGGAGCGGGCGGTCGACCAAGCGCGCGACTCCGCTCGCAAGCTCGACGCCGACCGCATCGAGATCCTCCCCGGCGACATCACCGACCGCCGGCTCGGCTTCGACGACGCGACCTACGACCGCCTCACGGCGTCGACGACCACCGTCTTTCACCTCGCCGCAGTCTACGACCTCACCGTCCCCTACGAGGTGGCGCAGAAGGTCAACGTCGAGGGCACGGGCAACGTGCTCGACTTCTGCGCCCGCGCCGAGCGCCTCGAGCGCCATAACTACGTGAGCACCGCGTACGTCGCGGGCTTCCGCGACGGGATGGTGTACGAGCATGAGCTGTCGCTCGGGCAGGATTTCAAGAACCACTACGAGTCGACGAAGTTCCAGGCCGAGCTGTGGGTGCGCCACCGCATGGGCGAGATCCCCACCACGATCTACCGTCCGGCGATCGTCGTCGGCGACTCGCGCACCGGCGAGACCGCCAAGTTCGACGGCCCCTACTACGTCCTGCGGATGGTCTCGCAGCTCTCGCGGCGCCGCCTGCCCTTGCCGCAGATGGGCACGGACGCCCCGTTCAACGTCGTACCGGTCGACCTCGTCGTCGAGGGGATCACGCAGCTATCACTCGACGCCGAGGCGATCGGCGACACGGTCCACCTCGTCGACCCCGAGCCGCTCAGCTCGCGCGAGCTCGTCGAGGCGCTGGCCCAGGAGTACGCGGGGCGCGAGCCGAGGCTGCGCGTCCCCCCGGCGGCCGCCGACCCGTCGCTGCGGTTCGCGCCGATGCGCAAGGCGATGGGCGGCATCCCGCGCGAGTCGCTCGTCTACCTCACGCACGAGGTCCACTTCAGCACGCGCCGCGCCGAGGAGCTGCTCGACCGCCACGGGATAGGCGTCCCCCGGTTCCGCGACTACCTCCCGGCGATCGTGCGGTTCTTCCGCGAGCACGAGGACGACCCGGACTACACGTAGCCGGCCGGGCTAGGCGGGCTAGCCGGGCGGCGCCGTGCGGCTAGCGGATTCCGGGCGTCCGCCGCAGGACGCGCAGCCCGGCCGTGATCAGGCGCGCCCACAGCCCCTGGCCGACCGGCCCGGGCGGCGCGATCGGGATCACGCGCTGCACCGACACGGTCTGGCTCTCCGTGTACTTGCGGATGCCCTCGGCCCCGTGGCGGCGGCCGAGCCCCGAGTCCTTCATCCCGCCCATCGGCGCGTCGACCGAGCCCCACGCGGCGACGAACCCTTCGTTGACGTTCACCGTTCCCGCCTCGAGCCGCGTGGCGAGCCGCCGGCCGCGCTCGAGGTCCCGGGTCCACACGCTGAAGTTGAGGCCGTAGGCGCTCGCGTTCGCGTGCGACACCGCCTCCTCCTCGGAGGAGAAGCGCGAGATCGCAGCCACGGGACCGAACGTCTCGTCCGCGTACAGCTCCATGTCGTCGCTGACCTCGGCAAGCAGCGTCGGCTCGTGGAAGTACGGGCCGACGTCGGGCCGCGGCCGCCCGCCGACCACCACCTTCGCGCCCTTCTCGACCGCGTCGTGGATGTGCCCGCGCACGGTCTCGAGCTGATCCTGGGAGATCAGCGAGCCCATGTCGTCGTCGAAACTGAGGCTCGATCCGAGGCTCATGGAGCGGGTACGGTCGGCGAGCCGGCGCGTGAACTCGTCGGCCACCGACTCGTGGACGAGCACGCGCTCGATCGAGATGCACAGCTGGCCGGCGTTCGAGAACAGGGCGCGCTCGGCGCCCTCGACCGCGCGATCGAGGTCGGCGTCCTCGAGCACGAGCATCGCGTTCTTGCCGCCGAGCTCCATCGAGGCGGGGACGAGCCGTTCCGCCGCCTGGCTCGCCACCGTGCGCCCGACCCCGGTGCTGCCGGTGAACATCACGTAGTCGACGCGCCCGATGAGCTCCGGCCCGAGCTCGGAGCCCGAGCCCGTGATCACCTGCACGAGGTCGCGCGGCAGGCCCGCCTCCTCGAGCGCGGCCGCACCCCACAGCGCCGAGAACGGAGTCTGCGTGTCGGCCTTGACCACCACCGCGTTGCCGGCGGCGAGCGCCGGCGTCGCGTCGCTGATCGAGAGCGTGATCGGGTAGTTCCACGGCGTGATGATCCCGACCACGCCGACCGGGTGGTTGTGCTCCCAGGTCGCGGTCAGCAGCGGGAAGGCGCCGCGCCGCCGCCGGGCGCGCAGGTGGTGCTCGGCCGTCCGCGCGTAGTAGCGCGCCACCATCACGACGTCCATGAACTCCTCGAAGGCGTGCTTGCGCGCCTTGCCCGACTCGACCTGGAGCAGGTCGAGCAGCTCGTCGCGGCGCGACATCACGAGGTCGTGGAAGCGCAGGAGGACGCGCTCTCGCTCGGCGAAGCTCGTCTCCGCCCAGCGGCCCTGCGCCGCCCGCGCCCGCTCGACCGCCGCCTCGACGTCCTCGGGCTGGCACCGCGGCACCGTCCCGAGCAGCTCGCCGGTCGCGGGCTTCTCGACCTCGATCTCCTCCCGGTCTCCCTGCGTGCGAACGCGCCGCGCAAGCTCCTCGAGCTGCTCCCTGCGCACGCGTCTCGATCCCGTGGGAGGGAGCGTGCGCGGCTCGGGGGTGGTGGCGGTCACGTCCGCGCCGCGAGCTTGAACCGGGTCTCGAAGTAGTCGAGCATGTACGGGAGCGGTCGCCCGAGGTCGAGCGGCGGGCCGACGAGCTCGATGTCGTACCGCGCGAGCATGTGGGCGAGCACCGCCTTGCCGAGCAGGTACACGAGCGGCCCGCCCGGGCAGTCCTGCTTGCCGTTGCTCAGGTGGTTGAAGCGCAGGTCGCGGCCGCCCCCCTCCCAGCGCTCCGGCCGGAAGCGGTCCGCGTCCTCGACGGTCTCGGGGTCGCGGTGGTTGAAGGTGTTGACGATCATCACCTGCGTCCCCTCGTCCAGCGACTCCCCCGCGAGCGTGACCTCGCGCGTCGTCTCCCGGACGAGCAGCGCGGTGGTGGGCCACAGGCGCATCGCCTCGCTGAGACAGCCCTGGAGGTAGGGCAGCCCGCCGAGCGCCTCCGGGTCGGACAGGTCGGCCGCCTCGAGCTCCTCGCGCACGCGCCGCTCGACCTCGGGGCTCGCCGCGATCGCCGCGAGCGCCCGGTAGGCATTGGTGGCGAGCGTGTCGCGCAGCGCGAACATCCAGTGCGGGATCTGGTGGACGACGCGCGTGGTGTCGGTCTGCCGCGCGGCGGCGAAGCGGCCGACGAGGCTCTCGGGGTCGGGGTCGATCAGCTTGCGCTCGAGCCGCCCGTAGAACGCGTAGAAGTCGTCGTTCGGGCCGAGCCCGACGAGGCGGTTGGCCTGCCCCATGAGCTCCTCGAGCAGGTCGGTCAGGTCCTGGTCGTCGCGGGAGTCGTCGCCGAAGATGACGCGCAGGGCGATGCGATCGAACATCTCCTCCCAGTCGGAGAACTCGAGCGCGCCCGTGCGCACCCGCGCGACCTCATCGGAGACGACCGCCAGGAAGCGCCCGGCGAGCGGGTGCACAGCCTCGGAGGTGGCGAGCACGGCCTCGTTGAAGCTTCGGCGGTCGCGCCATTCCTCGCCGCGCGAGAGGGTGAGCGCGTCGGGCTGGAAATGCGACATTCCCTTGCCCTTGGCCCCCGCATCGGAGGCGTAGGCGTCGGCCGAGGCCTCGAGCACCTCGCCGATCGTCTCGGTCCCCCACACGACGACGAGCCGGCCTCCCAGCAGCCGCGCGCCCTGGCCGCCGTGGTTGGCCCGGATCGAGGCGAGCGTGGAGATCGCGCGCCCGTCGGCGTTCATCTCGGCGAGCTTTGCCGACACCTGCGGCCGCGGCGAGAACAGCCCGCGCAGGAGCTGGGGCAGGAGCGCCGTGGCGACGAACTGCGCGCTCTCGGCGAGCGAGGCCTCGGGCAGTCCCCCGCCGTGGGCGGGCGGCGCCTCGGGTGCGGCCTGGGACTGGGTCACGCCTGCCCCGCGTACGCCGAGGCGTCGGAGTTGATCGCGCCGAGCGCACGGCGCGTGCCCGCGATCCGCTTGCCGACCTTCCCGTCCACGCCCGCGACCCGGCCGTCCTCACTGCCCACGCGGTGCCACGGCAGGAACGCGTTCGGCAGGCCCTCGAGCGCCGGCGCGAGCTGCGGGTAGTGGCGCAGGATCACGTCCTTCATCTTCGTGTTGTTGACCCAGTCGATGCCCGTCTGGGTGTACACCTCGGGACGGAAGTCGGTCGTGAAGAAGCGGTCGCTCTTCAGTCGCCGCGAGGCCATGAGGATGAACACCCGGAAGGCGGTGTCCGAGAAGCCGAACCCCGGCGGGAGCGGCTCGGCATACATGCCGACCTGGAGGTCGACCTTGTCGATGTCGTTGCCGTAGACGCGGCGGATCTGCTCGGCCCACTGCTTGTTCGGCGTGAGCTCGTCGAACGAGCGCACGCGCGGCATCCGCATCTCCTCGCGGAAGTCGTTGTAGCGCGGGACCCCGCGCTCGCGGTCGCGCAGGATGTCCATGGTGGCGAGGTCCATGAGCTCGCCGTCGATGCGCGTGTGCCGCTGAAGCGCCTTCGGATAGTTGTGGAGCGTGATCGCGCCCGGGTGGTCGACCCCGAGCGAGTAGATCAGGTCGGGGATCTCGAAGTCGCTCATGAACGAGCGCGTGTTCCCGCCGTGGAGGTCGTAGAAGGTCGCCTCGCGGAGCAGCTCACCGCTGTCGGAGCGGTAGATCCTCCAGTCGTCGGGAATCAGCGGGTGCATCCGGTACACCGAGACGAACTCCTCGGTGAGCTGGAAGCGCGCGCCGTGGTGCTCCTGGGGCGAGCCCATGATCCCGCTGAAGATCTCGGAGTCGCCGAAGCGGCCGAAGCGGTTCTTGATCGTCTGGCCGAGCACGCCCGACCAGTTAGCGTTCATCGCCGCCCACAGCGAGGTGTTGTTGACGATCCCGGGCGTCCACTCGACGGTGTGGATCTTGGCCATGAGCGCCGAGTTGATGAGCCACGCGGTGTCGAACAGGCGCTGGTCGCTCCAGTCGGGGTGCTCCCGCTTGAGCACGTCGCAGATCGCGTTGTGCTCCTTGGTGAACAGCGAGTGCACGCAGGAGAGCCCGAACCACCAATTCTCGTTGAAGCCGGTCGCGTCGACCCCGGGCTGGTCGGGGTCCTCGGGCAGCCGGTCGCGCTCGCCGAGCTTGAGCTTGCCGTCCCGGAATGCTCGGATTTGGTCCTGCTTCTCCTTGCTCGTCCCGTAGAGCTGCGAGCCGTCCCACCAGTGCGTCTCGGTGTTGCCGAAGTCGATCGAGCCGTTCGAGCCGCCGTTCGAGGTCGCCTGCCCGTGTGCGGGGACCGAGACGGTCCGGCGCACGTACATCGGGTCGGTCGGCCAGTCGTCGCCCTCGGGCAGCGGGACCTCGAGCACGTCGT
>Ga0126312_10002568_pt1 | contig 12154 bp, 12 predicted proteins | sample Plot104A_FD_92537 | JGI IMG/M metagenome (GOLD analysis project Ga0126312, IMG submission 92537) | Serpentine soil microbial communities from UC McLaughlin Reserve, CA, USA - Plot104A | ecosystem: Environmental > Terrestrial > Soil > Grasslands | place: USA: UC McLaughlin Reserve, Lake County... | reverse complement strand
TTCAAAAAAAGAGCTAAAAGACCATAAAGACAAGAATCACAGAATAACGAATCAAAAACTAGTAAAAAAGAAAAATGTTCAACATACTAGTCATCTTTGAGAATTCATAATAATAAAAGGATAGCGAGACCGGTTTTAATATTTTTTAAAAGATGTTGCGAAAAGATTGTCCTAAGCTTCTGCACTCTTCTCCATACTTGAAAAAGCTCTCTGATTTGGTGATTTGATGAGCTTTAAGATCGCTAATAATAAACAGCTCTGGCGGAAGCGATAAGCATTTTCAACCGTTCATACTTTTCTTCTCGTTTCTTTGTATATACAGCGGCAAAAAACTATTCTCTGGTTAGGGTTTGTGTCAAGAATTTTCCTTAGCTACCATGCAACCCAATCCTTCTTTGATGTTCTATGTTGATGATCACTCCGTCAAAAGAAGAAGAAGATTATGATGATGATGAAGCATATATTTCTGTCATGATGTTCTTATTGTGTATTGTTGTTTTGTTCTTAAAGCCCCTTATGCACTCTTATCTTTGTTGTTCTATTGGCAGAGAGATAATAAAAGTGGCTCCACCTTCCTGATTATTAAATGCAGAAATTTTCCCATTGTGAGCTTTTATGATCGCTTTGTTGATGTATAGTCCTAGGCCTGTTCCCTGTTTTGCGCTACCTCCGACATCTTTGGTTGCAAATTTTTCAAATAATCTTGGAAGGATCTCTTCAGGTATGCCGCCTCCGGTATCACTTATTCGGATTTCAATTAGGCCACTATTATCAGAAGCCCGGGAAGTTTCTATTTTTATCCTGCCTTTCTTTGTAAACTTTGCTGCATTTCCGAGAATATTTGCAAGCACCTGGGCTATACGACCGTGATCTAGCTTGATCTCTACATCCTGTTCAAGTAGTTGAACCTCTAAATGAATCTCCTTTCTCAAATTATCTCTTATCGAATCTACTGCATCTTTAACAACTCTATTAACAGATACTGGTCTCATTACACAGTTGAGATGACCAGCTTCAATTCTGGCAACATCAAAAATATCGTTTGCAAGATTCTGCAGCCTTAGAGCATGTGTAAGAATCTTCTCCATTGCTTGCTCATATGGCACATCTCCTTTAATAGCCAAATCTGCATAACTAAGAATAGGCTGTATAGGACTTCTAAGTTCATGCGATGCAATACCAAGAAATTCCCTTTGCATCCTGTCATTTGCCTTAAGTTTTTCTGTCATTGAATTGAATGATTGTGATAAATCAATCAACTCTTCACTAGCAAAACTACTGGTACTCTTCTTATTGCTTCTGCTAAGCGTATTGCCATCTTCTCCTCTTCTTCCTCTTTCTCTATCTCCATCGCTGATACCAACAAATTGCGCATCTAAATCTCCTGCCTCTACTTCATTGACTGCCTGCCTTAGTCTCTTTATGGGCTTCGCAATATAGCTGGATATGATAACGCCAAGTGTAACTGCCAACATTATTGCAATTACTATGGACACTAAAGCCATAGTAACCATACCATTGGCGCTGTCTTCAAGTGTTTGAATTTTTTGCAAAATTATTGACTTTATTTCGTTATCCAACAGATCGCGTATTTCAGTTTCTGCTCTGGTAAATTCAGCTAGTTGATTCTGTTCTGTATCTTCAAGCTCAATGATATCTTGGGTAAGTTTGCTAACTGTATCAAACTCTTGCTTTATGACAACTGCATATTGTACTGCCTGCCCTCCATTTTGTATGTGTTGTAGTTGTTGTAGTGAAGGAGGAGAAGCATCAGCAGCAGTAGCAATAATAGGAGCAGCTGCTGCTATAGCTGTAGTTAGTATCAGTCGTTGCTCTTCTCGAGTAGCTGGAGCAATAGCAATAGGGGTAGTAGGAGTATTATCCCTATCTGCAGCAGTAGTAGTAGTATCTTCCCCCATCACCGTCATAATTTTTCCTATTGATAACGATCTAGGAGTGTCAACAGCAGGAGTAGCTGTCACGGGGATAGAGCCGGTACTATTGTTACTACTACTATTAGTAGTCCCATCGTAGTAGCCGTTTAGATCAAGGAACCTTTCAAGCCAGTACTGAAAATCGGCAATACTATCGTTTATTCTATCCTTTAGAGAAGAATCCGACTTTACTATGTATCCGCTTGATGCAGAGAAAAGCTCATGCATATTTATCTCCATTTCAAGCAAGGCCTGCTGCTTTTGTGCATATTGTGGATCAGATGGGCTCAAAACTTTCTGCAGACGATCATCTATTATTGGGTCTAGCTTTTCATTTAGCAAAGCCCTTCTTTGCAATATTTTCTCGCTTTGGTTCTCCTGAAGAGATATCAATCTCTCGCCTAAATCTTTGAAATAGGAAAATTGCTTGGTCAGATTATCATCCAACAACGCGGTTAATTCTTTATTATCTTCTTCTTCTGCTTCTTCTGCTGTACTTGCCAGTCTTCTGAGCTCATCTGCGTTTATCTTAAAATCGTTTGTATTGGCTTGGAACTCCTGTTTTTGAGGGGCTTGCTCCAACCTTGAAAAATCAAAGATATCTTTTGCAGCCTCCTCTAATAATATTTCCATTTGATAAAGGGTCGTTATCTTTGGTGTCTCATTTTGTGAAAGGTCCCTGGCTATATCATTTATCCGTGTAATACTTAGAAGGCTTGTCATGCCTATCAGAAAAGCAGTTCCCAAAGAAACGATAATGAGCAGTTGTAATATTTTCATGCGTAAGACCTACCGAAGAACATGATCAACGAGAACATCATGATATTATCTTTTTTCTTTTTCTTTGCGCCTCATTAATTTAGTGCTCTTGCTGGATAAGTGAGAAGGAGAATAACAAGAAATGCCGCAGATGGAGAATAAGATGAGGTTGAGGAGGAGGATGACGACTATTATCAGTAGTTCTTGTTGTAAGATGATGAAGAATAGCAAGAAGAAGAAGATGATGATAATAATAATGATAATGACAATACAATAGCAATCCACATGCTCTTTCAGACAAGCTAAAACGTCCTTCCTTTTTGAATCTTCTTGAGACCCTCAAGGATGTCTTTTATTTGATCCGGCGAAGGATTTTCAAAATCACTTTCAGTCATCTTAGTGACATTTACAAATAGCTTCTTTAGTTCTGGATAAGCGTCACTGTCCTCTATGACATCAACTAGTGCTTCCGGAAGAAATGGCTTTTGCATGAGTTCAACTACTTGTCTTAGTTCCTTGACAGATTCCTTCAGTGTTTCTTTGACATATGCTGAGGCAAATATTATTCGTTGAGAAGGATTTGATGCCAAAATCTCTTTTGCCGCTTGCAATCCATCTTTTTTTGGCATCCTGTAATCTAGCACTACTGCATCATATGGAGGTGACAAAGAGAGGGAGGAAGAAGGGGAGATAAGAGTTTGGTCATCATTACCGCCACTATTTGTTGTTCTCCTTTTACTGCTATAATTGCTATAATGATAATTAGAATAGCCTTCTTCGTGACTTATTTTCTGTCTTGTTGATTGTTTTAATGCCATCTTATATCTTTTGACGCATTCTTCTCCATTCTGTGCAAAATCGACAATATGTCCCCTTTTCTCAAGCACGATCTTGTATGGTATCCAAATATCGGGATCATCTTCTGCAAGTAGGATTCTCAAGGTCTCGGCTGCGAGCCATTTGTGCAACTGTTGTATTTCTAGGTAGACGATGATCTATCTTGTCTCTTGTTATAGTAACTGCTAACGAAGAATCTACTATTTTTGGTATAATGATGAGATGGCATTTTGCATATCACTTTCAAATTTTTTCATGAGACGATCGAGACTTCTTTGACTTGATTAACTATGTCATCCTACAGTTAAAATATCAAATCTTTTTTTGCTCTTGCCATAATATTATGCAAAAGACCAAGTTTCCGAAAACTGCCAATGCGTCTATAATAGTAGTCGTATCTACATTTGGGTTGATAATACGAATGGCAACAACAACAACAACAACAACAACAACAGCAGTACTTCCTACTACCAAACAGCGCTAGCAGCCAACAGCAAGAACATTAAAGGCACTGAAGGGCCTCATTTCATAGTTCTAACCCCAGGAAATAATAATATGAGTAGCAGAGGTGGCAATGATAACAATATTGGAGATACCTTCATTGGTGATGGTTCTGGAAATGATAAGGTAAATGCTGGACAAGGAGATGACCAATTAACTGGAGGTAGAGGAGAGGATAAATTCCAGTGTAGCAGCGGTGAAGATACAGTCACAGACTTTAATGCAGCTGAAGGAGATAAAGCAACAGGTAATTGCGAGAATATTATTGAGAGAATGAAAAAATATCTTCTTTTCTTGTTTCTTAGTCTCGTTTAGTTTTTTCTTCTCATCTTTTTTATTTTCTTTCCCAAGTTGGAAATAAACAATCTCACCACTCAAAACGCCACGTCATGCAGGGGACTTATTTAGCGATGTAATTGCGAAGTTATCGCGAATACAGGGAAACTATCAAGACAAGCAGGAACAGCAACAACACTACTGGAATTATTATTATTATTATTATTATTATTACGATGACAATAAAATCTGACTTAACTTCATTCTTTCCTCTACGGCTTTATCCAATTTTCTTTTGATTGTAATGATTTCTTGAACCATCATACTTTCAGGTTTGCTTTCAGCCATCAAAAAAAGCAGATTTTGCTTTAGAATTTCTATGTGCTCCTCCAGCACTTTTACCGCCTCCGCCTCTCCAAACTCCAAAGTCATGTTTATGTTCATTTACTCTCCAATAACCCTGGATGTTCTTGTTGTTAGAAAATCTGATTTTGTTCTAGGGTTCGCTATTTTTTTACCGTCCATCATCTATTTGTATAGATATTAAGGCATACTTAAATGGAGCCGGTGTAAAAAATGTCAAAGTAACTAACTTACAACTTTTTGTTAATTGCACCTCTAATTTCAAAGTGCTCATTCGCATGCGCATAGATAATATTAGCATATTCATTCATTTTTTTATTTTTTTATTGCATTCTCTGGCCAGCCTTTATTTTATTCCTTGTTGACTTGGAAGTAAAGGGTAGGGCAGATGAAAGAATATCAGAAGATATACAGAAGAACTTGTCAAAAGTACAAAAGATAAACTTAAAGTGCCTAGGTACCCTTGAACACCCTCTTGCCAAGAGGTTAATGGAAAATACTAGAAGTGAATCGAAGTTGCTATTGAAATTACACCAAAATTTTTCTCTGCATAGGATTTCGGCAAGGCTGAGTAGTGGAAAATTAGTCACCATCGAGCCTAGTATCTCGTATTTATCAGACTTCTTGTCAACTATTCTGCCCCAAATGATTGCAGATACTAGAAAATACCCCGTAAGCTGCATCCATCCTTCCACTTGGCTGCATTTCGGAATTATGCCATGAACGAAGTGTATTATGCCACCTAATGTACCGAGTGCAAGAGTATTCGCTTCTCATAGCCATAGCCTTACAGATACCCACCACCTATCTCTGCAGTGGCTGCTGCAAAGAACAATGCCAGTGTAACAGATGCTTTTATGTCACTTCGACCAGACGGCTTTCTTCTCTCCTTTTCTTGGTATGTAGAAAATAATTGCTACGCCAGCCAGGGCAATTGCAGCGCGCATAATGTCGAACCTATCAGAGGCAATGCCTTCAAAAATCCAGCCGCAGACTAAGGCCATGACGATAAAAATGCGCCTGTATGCAGCCTAGATTGTGTGAAAGTGGGAGGGTTGAAATGTTGGCACTACTCCATATAGAAACAGCACAAAACCTCCATCACTACTACTACTGCTTTTTTGCTGTGTGCATTGTGTATTGAATCTCTAAATTTGACTTTGTCAAACGCAGGATTATCTTCTGCAAACATCTGTGCGAATGCTTCGATTATACTATAGTCCTCCTCATCCGTTACATCATACACAATTTTTTCGCCTATTAGCTTGCCAATCGCATCATAGTGTTGCTTTCGAAACATTGGTTTTCTTGTTGTTGTTGATGGAGTATTATTGTTACTATTATTATTTTCAGTCATCGTCACTCCTCTGAAAAAGCCTCCTCTAACAGATTCTCAAGGTCTTGGCTGCGAGCCAGTTGCACTTTCTTTTGCTATCATAGGTTACTGATGCTAAATATTGTCAGATTATGGAGATTTTATACTAAATTCTAAAAAGGAATGCTTAATTTACTCTAAAACCTGTATTTTGTTTGTTCTCAGCATCATGAGAGTGTCCCCACAATCATTGGTTTCGTCAGCTATGACGATAGGATTAGCATCAGTAGTAGCAACAGCTATTATTCTTTTGGCTTCCAATACCACGATAATAAATGCACAACAACTGACTAACCAATCGGCAGAAGTAACTCAGAATGGAACAACAGCTACAACGACATTATTTGAAGGCGCAAAGGACAGCTTTGAAGTACAAGTACCACAAGGCTGGGTAATTCGGGATGTAAATAATACAGGATTTACTCTGGCAGCAGAGGTAACGGAAGGCTATGGAATACTAGCGCAACTATGCCCAGAGGAAGAAGAAGGAGGGCAACAACAACAAGCACTTACCAATGTTAGCAGTAGTAGTAGCAATAGCAGCGCCAGCAGCTGTCAACAACAACCCCAAGATGAGATTATACACATTATACGATATCCTAACTTGAGTGCTAGACTCCAACTTGGTCTTGGTCTTATTGAAAACAAGACCACGACTGACAATATTCTATCATACCATCTACAGAAGCTTCAGGAAGTTGGTTACAGGAGTATAGAGATTGTAAACAATACAGAAACGACAGTAAATGTTACAAACGCGCAGACAAACCAAACAATTCAAACAGTGCCAGCCAAGTTTGTAGAAATGACATATGTGACTAATTTTGCGCCCAATGAAATAAGAGAAGGTTATTTCATTTCAACTGCTACAAATGCAACAGCTCCTGATCCCGGTATAACAAAGGGATATAGTATCTTTTATGAAGGCAATTCTACTCCTACTAATATTACGTCAGTAGTACAAAAAACAACAACATCTGGCAATTTACTACCACCATTACCTGCGCCAGTCAGGCAGGTATTTGATTCATTTGAGCTCATAGCAGCAGAGGAAGCAGCACAAACAGGAGGAGGAATAACAACAACAATAGATGATGGCGATATAGGAGGAATAACAACAACAATAGACGATTGTAACAATACAACAACAATAGATGATGATGAGGATATAGGAGGAGGAATAACAACAACAATAGATGATAATAATAATACAACAACAATAGACGATTGTAACAATACAACAACAATAGATGATGATATAGGAGGAGGAATAACAACAACAATAGATGATGGCGATATAGGAGGAATAACAACAACAATAGATGATGATATAGGAGGAGGAACAGAACCTACAGAGCTTCTGACAGCTGAAATCATTTCAAACGGAACACAAGGTATTGCACCAGCTACCTTTGAATTTGAAGCAGATGTAACAGGCGGCACTGAGCCTTACACTTTTCATTGGGATTTTAATGAAGATGAGGACAGCATACAAAGCGATGATGACGAAACTATTTCTCATACATTTGAAGAAGCTGGCACATATAACGTGGGTCTTACTGTTACAGACTCTAGTGGTCAGAGGGCATCTGATAGTATAGAAATCACTGTTGATGAACCAGCGGCAGCAGATGAAGTAAATGTGGATGATGAAGAAGAAGAACAACCAATAACAATAGAACAGCCTCTTACAGTTGATATCACTTCAAGTGACACAGAAAGGGGAAGAGTAGTTGCACCAGCCACTTTTGAGTTTGAAGCCGATGTGTCAGGTGGTACAGAGCCTTACACTTATAGATGGAACTTTGATGATGATGGCAGCAGCGGAGAAAGCGATGAGGAGCAAGACGTCGTGCACACATTTGAAGAAGCTGGCACATATAACGTGGGTCTTACTATCACAGACAGTAAGGATCAAACTGCATCCGATAGTATAGAAACCACCATCGAGGAACCTCCAGCACCATTACAAGAAGAAGGAGAAGAAGGAGAAGAAACTACAAGCGCTAATCAAGACAACAATGGTAACGGCGGCGATAGTACTGGACCATCAATAGAGGAAAATGATAACAACAGGAAAGACTAAAACAATGATGGAAAAGAGCAACAAGAAGCAGCAGAAGAAGAAAAAACTCTGTGCGATTCCTCATATCCAGATCTATGTATACCACCTCTGCCACCAGATCTAGACTGCGATGACGATGGTATTCCTGAAAACTTTAAGGTACTGCCACCAGATCCACATGAATTTGATTCGGATAATGATGGCATAGGATGTGATAGTGGAAGCAACTATGCTGAGGTTGAGCCAGAATCACCAAATGATGATCCTGGGACAACTGTTGGTAGAACAAGCTCTTCTGATGATGACAATAATGCGATAGCAGACGATGATGACGCATAGAAAGGAAGGTCAAATGGTGCTGATGGTGAAACATCAACGTCCGCATTAAGATGATGGAATCTATATCATAAGCGACAATTGTTAAAAAGGAGCTCAATCTAATGTGGTAGTTCTATAACAGGAAAAGACGGACAGGGATGGGATTTGAACCAACGACCTTAGCAATGCTATATCTAGACATTTTTCATATTCAAAACTGGCTGACAATAACAACAACAACTGTCATTTGGTACGCTGATGATCCATCAAGACATCAATAGGAGCGAGCAACAGTACTAGTACCGGTGGTATGCGACTCTACAGATATCGCTCCAATCTGCTGCATCAATTCCATCGTATCATTAATTGCCCACTCTTCTGTAACCTTGCCCTCTATTATATATCACCTAAAATGGACATCCGGCAATGAGTCATTGCAAAGTCTGCAGCGTTCCTTAACTCTGAGCTAGCACTCGATAGTATGTTGAAACGGATCGCCAAATGCTCCGTTTACTACCCCCTTTAATGGGCAAAATCACAAGGTTTGGTTGTTTGGTTGGTCTCAGAAGGGCAGCAGAGATCGTGGTGGAATGTGTCAGACTGATCAATGACTGTCATGCATTCCAACAATATTATGATCCTGTGCAAATGACATTATTTCATTGGAAATTCCCTCAGTTTCTGAGAACCATGAAGTAGGTATTTGTGAGTTTTTTGTTAGCCCTGAAATGTTGAAAAATGTGAATATTTACGTTAATCAAGTTCCTTCATACAACCCAATCAGGCTAGCCTGTTACCATAGACGCATTACATGCGATATGCGATACTGTAGGAAAATATATGCTACATACTATACACCAAAATGGGGTCCCTGTAGAAATTATAGACACCCTACAGGGGCGCACGCCTGCTAACATGTTTGCTAAATGGTATTGTTGTCGTCGTCCCTCATTAGATTACGAGGATAAGACTCTGTCCATACTGGATAGAATGTTCAAGCAAGAGCTCGGGCGCCTGTAACATTTTATACTGATTGGTTACTAGATGAAAGCGACTTTCATATCACAATACAAACATACGACCATGGCTTTTGAAAAATGTCAACAGCCTCACAATGCAATTTTATAAATCTCAGGAAATACTCTTGCCATCGTGCTATCGTCTTTTCTCTCAATGACGACTAGTACTATGTTGAACCTCCTTCTCCCCTTTTGCTATTTTTGGTTTGTTATTCTGTGCTTCTTATCTTATCTTTTCTTTATGCTGTTTTAACTCTTTTTTTGATTGGAAAAATTGATTACAGATAAGACACTTTGAAACCCTGCTTGTCACCCAGTAAACACAACTCCTTTTTTGTTTTTTATCTATAGTACAATCGCCTATTTTTGGTAGAATGATGAGATGGCCTTTTGCATATCGCTTTCGAATTTTTTCATGAGACGATCGAGACTCTTTTGTAGATCGTTAACTCTCATTTGTGTTTCTGCCTTAAATGTTTCCATATCCACAGCACTGTATACATGATAATAACCGCCCTCTCGGATAGTCTTAGTTTCTTTGATGCAAATTCCTGCCGAGACCAATTTTTGTACTGACCTAAACACCGTGCTTTTGTCTCTATCTGCCTTGTTTGATAGCTCTTCTAAGGTCAAAGGTTTTGCTTCTTTTATCATGATAAAAAGTAGATCAAGTTCAAGTGGCGATAAATCGTATAGATAAATGAAGAGTTCCTTAACTGTGGAATTTATACGAGTTAGCGCATTTAATGGATGTGATGGCATGCTCTATCACCTATTCCTGCTCTTTTCTCGCGTTTTGCACATCTATTCTAGTTACATAACACTTATTTAAGTATTGCACGGTTTTGCGTGGTGTTTCCAATATCATAAAGTTTAATAATAGTGCATAGCTTCACGGTTGCAATGTCAGATACAAATAGAGTATCAAATCAATCGATAAAGAAGATTGCACCTGTAGCTGCCACCGCATTTGTTGCGGCGATGCTAATGGGAGCATTTTCTTTTCCAACAACAGCATTTGCAGCAGTCACATTTGACCCAACATCTGGACAAGGTTTCGTAGGAAAGGGTGACGTGCAAACAGCTCTTGGATGGAATAACAAACAACTTCAAGCGGGTGCAGGCAGTCTTGAGTTCACATTTGAAAGTACGACTGTAACAGAGAGATCCTGGATATGTACAAACGACAGGAATGAAAACACCCAAGAGCGAGAGCGGACGACGACTACCGAAACCACTGGTGTGGTCTCGAGCATTGCTCGTGAGAGGAACCAGATCACAGGATTCAACTTGAATGGATTCTCGGGCGATCCAACTGAAAGTTCGACAACAGATGGTCCTCCATTGAATTCATGCCCTAGTGGTCCATGGACCTTGACAACAGAAGCAGGCGATCCAGAGATTATTTCACAGGAAAGCGCACTTTTCGTCAATGGGGTCCAACTTTAGTCATTTTAAGCAGCACATCGACTAAGTAGGCAAAAACACCACAAAATGGGAGTTTTTTATCTCCCTTTTCTTTTCTTTTTTCAATAATAATTTTAATTAATCACACATATATCATCGAATCAATGACACATTTTTCCCCTGTGCGCGCCCGCCTCTGTCTCTCTCTGTTTTCTCGCACCCAACTACTACCAGTACTTGCTTTGAGACGACGACATGACCCTCTATTTCTGCAACAACTGCTTTTCAAGGCATCCTACTCTAGTTACGAGCACTAGAAGCTGCTGTGCCGTGATTGCTAAAACTTCTTTCGCCTCGTCCCTGGGGCCCATGGTTTATAACAATAACAATTCAGCAGAGAGAACCATCTCTTACATAATTTCGTAACAAGATATAAGATTAACCATATTTGTTATGAGGATCCACAGGCTAGAACTTAGATCTACTACCTAACTCTGTATTTGTCAATTCCAGAATAAGCGCTAACATCATTAATTTGAAATATTTCCACCTTTGGAGCAGGCACTCCCCCCTTCTGCATCACAGGCATTAATCTGCTACTTACAAAGTTATTTAGCTCCTCTTCTGATTCCCAAATATCGGCGACACGAACGTTGTTGCCTGAATTATCAAAGCCTGCAGAATGGAGTATCACCCCTGCAGGATGGTTATGTTCCCAGTCTACTTCTTTTCTTAGGGTTTCGTACATCTGCTTTGTTATATTATTTCCAGTGAAAATAGCTATATTGGCATGATATTATTATAACCTCTGTTATCCTAGTTATATTTACGAGCCGTAATACTTAATCATTCTGGCAACATACATCAGAGTTCACAAATGACCTCTTCCTTACTATCATTAGCTAAGTTAACCATAATAAAAAATAGAAGGGCATTTTTCCATTATGATTGATCCTTCTTTTTAAAAGAATTCTTTTCTCTGCAACTCCTCTGCTTCCTCCTCCCTTATGTCGATAATAACAGCCTACAGATTATCCAGCTCGGAGTAGTTCCTTGAGAAGATATGAAATTAATAATGACGCATCAATGTGTGATGTCAAGAAAAGCCCCAGTCAAAGAGTGTTGAACCTTATAGTGACAATGGGCAGTTCCAGCATATCTAGCCTACGCCTTTCACTATCCTGTAAATTTTGCCATCTTCATACGACAGTATATAGAGCAAGCCGTCAGGGCCAGTCTCAATATCAGTTATCCGTCCAAAACCCTCACCAAAGATTAGAGAAGATAGCTCACTATTCTC
>Ga0126312_10002567_pt1 | contig 12155 bp, 16 predicted proteins | sample Plot104A_FD_92537 | JGI IMG/M metagenome (GOLD analysis project Ga0126312, IMG submission 92537) | Serpentine soil microbial communities from UC McLaughlin Reserve, CA, USA - Plot104A | ecosystem: Environmental > Terrestrial > Soil > Grasslands | place: USA: UC McLaughlin Reserve, Lake County... | reverse complement strand
TTAAGATCCACGAGAGGAGACCTCCTTCGCTTCGGTTGGATTAGGCACCACCGAGCGTAAGGGGGTCTCGTCCTTGGTTCAACCGCTCAGATAAACTTGCACACGGGGTTGAAATGCTGACAAGCGAGGGCGTCAGCCCGAGCGTGCTGACAAGGCGCCAAGCGCCATGCTGACATGCTTTACTTCTTCTCTGCTTCGTCCTCTTCTTCGGGGAGCTCTGTCTTGTCTTTTTCGCGGCCGAGGGCCTCTACGAAGTCGTGGACTCCGGTGCCCAGGGAGCGGAAGAGGTTCGCGATGCGGCGTGGTCCCAGGATGAGGAACACCAAGAATACCAGGAGGAGCTCTATGGGTCCGATGGGCATTAGTAGCGTCCGGCCTCCATCAGGTATTTGAGGCGCGAGAGGGAGCGTTCTCCGTTGGTGCGGGCGAACCGTTCGGCGCCGATTAGGTGTGCGGCGCGATCGAAGAGCTTCCGCTTGAGGTGGAACTCGCCGGCATAGGAGACGAGGCATCCGCCGGCGTCGTCGGGTGAGACCTCCACCCGGCCGCCGCCTTCGATGGAGGAGGTGAAGACCCAGCTGATGCTCTCGGGACCGTGCTCCACCATCCGCACCTCGGGTCTGATCCTGCCTATCGGGCTCTCCAGCGTGAGGCGGTAGGAGTCTTCCCCCAGCGGCTCGACGCTCTCCACTCCGACCATCCACTCCTTGGCGTTGCGGAAATCCGAGACGTAGTCGGCGACCTTCTCGGGAGGGGCGGCCATCCGCTGCTCGATGCTCACGCTGCCGCTGTGGCCTGAGCTTACCCCCACCCCAACTCCTCCAGGCGCTCCTCGTCGAAGCCGAAGTAGTGCGCGATCTCGTGTACCACCGTGATCCTGACCTGCTCCTCCAACGCCGGTGTGGCGAAATCCCGCTCCAGGGGACCGCGGAAGATCGTGATCTTGTCTGGCAGGAACCCGTAGTATCCTGACCCTCTCTCCGTCAAGGGCACCCCCTCATACAATCCGTAGAGTGTCCCTCCTGGTACCAGCGGCGTCGAGTAGTCGGGCCAGTCGTCGACCACGATCGCCACGTTGTCTAGGAGCCTCGAAAGCTCGGGCGGCAACCCCTCGAGCGCCCGCTCCACAAGCTTGTAGAAGTCCAGAGTCCCCTCTTTCACGAGGCTCATTGTACTTCAGCGAGTCGCCGCGTCGCGATCCGGCGCGCTAGAATAAGCGCTCCATCCAACATCCTGCGGGAGGTAAGCGCTTGAGTTTGATGTCCGGTTCACGTCCGGGAAGGTGGGTAGTCTGGATCTTCTACCGTGCTTTCAACAAACCGTTACCAGTACCGCATGCAGCCCAGTGGATGATGATCCCCGAGCACTCCGTGGACCAGGTTCTGGAGACCGGAGCCCTCCGCAGCCTCTACCCGCAGGACGTCCTGGAAGCCGCACGCCGCATGAACCGCCAGCGCCGCGAGCATGACGAACGCCACGCCAGAAACGAGAAGCTGACAAGCTGAAGGGCCGGAGCTAATGTGTAAAGCCCCGACCCTTGCTCATGGTCGCTCGAACAGGTCCGCGATCACCAGGGTGGAAACGACGACCGCCAGCTGCGACCCTCCCCCGGTAAGAGCGCGAAAAGCGTACTGTAAGAAGACCACGCTGCCGACGTAGAGCCCCACCAGCGCGACGGTCAGAGAACCGTAGACGAGGGTGCGGTTGACGATCACGTCTATGTCGTAGAGGCGATAGCGGAGGATGGCGATGCCCGCTGCCACCGGCAGCCCGGCCAGCGCCAGCAACCCCACGAGGAACACCAGATCGGCGGCCGCTCCATCGGGGATCAGGATCGAAGTGGCGAAGCCCGCGCCCACGAGCGCAGCAGAGTAAGTGAACCACTTTAGCTGCTGGCGCTCGACGCCGCGGGATCTTCTCAGGCGGACAACCAGGCCGGCAACGGCCAGCGCGAAGGCGGGTAGGGCGAGCATGTCCGTTACGGGGTTGAGAGCGCGGATTGCTTCCCCCACAGCACCGCCCGGAGCGAGCGGGTTCTCGATACCGGACGGGATCCGGCCCGGCTTGAAGGCTTTGGTCGCCACGGCGACGATCAGGATGAACCCGAGTCCCCAGCCCGCCGACCGCCAGCGTCTTGAAACAAAGCGGCCATCGGGAAAGAGGAGGAGTAGGAACATCGGAAGACCGAAAGCTATCGGGATAAAGATCCAGGACCCGATCCAGGCGACCAGTTCGTCCCCGCTTGTCATCAACCGTCAGCCTTCTGCTCCGTGCTGGCGGAGCGTTCCCGCAACCACAAAGACACGTGCTCCGGCTGCATCGTCTCCCGAACCACGGATACCATCTCCGCACTCAAGCCGTCCAGATCCGTCTCGTCCCTTAGTTTCGCAGAGAAGGTTTGCAGTGTCTTCGCAGCGTCGTACTTCCTGCGGTAGAACAGCCTGTCTATGGACGCCTGGATGCGACGATGGAGAGGATTGAACAGCGCAGCTATGGCCAGCGTGGAGGCCACGATAGCCAGTTGTGATTCCTGGCCGGTGAGAGCGCGCAAGATGTACTGCAATCCGACCACGCTCCCGAAGTAGACTAGAACGAGCGTCACGGTGAGCGAGCCATAGACCAGGGTACGGTTGATGATGATGTCTATGTCGTAGAGGCGGTAGCGCAGGATGGCGATGCTGATGGCCACGTACAGGCCGGTGACGGTTACGCCGTCGAGCAGGTTCAAAACCTCTTCAGGGAGCAGCAAGTCGAGGAATAGCAGGTGCCCGGCGATGACAGCGCCGATCAGGGCGGCCGCCAACGCGAACCACTTCAGCTGCTGGCGCTCCGCTCCGCCCGCCCGACGGTAGCGCACGATGATCGACAGCGCAGATAAGAGTATGGCGATGAAGATTACGGACACCACGGCAAAGGCCGCAATGCTGATCGCTCCACCGACCTCATCTGGACTATCGTACAGGAGAACCAGGAACAGGAGCACGGCACCCGCCGCGGTCGAGATCCAGGCCAGGGGACGCCACCGGCGCGACGGCAGCCGCCCCGTGGGAAACAGCAGCATGAGCAAAGGTGCGAGGGTAAGCGCCACCTGTCCACCAAGCTCGAGGACATGGGATATGGTCCTGGGGGCCACAAGCGACCCCGGCTCCACCACCAGCGCGTAAGCTTCGTAAGACATTGCTAGCGACTGAGAGGCGAGACCCAACCCGAAGCCGAGCCACAGCCATCCGTAGGGGTTGCGGGGAAGGCGTGAGGCGATGAGGCCACCGAGGATGGGTGCACCGATGATCCCCAGCAAGGAGACGGTTTGATCCCTCCACGGAGTCCACCCTCCTGGCAGCGGCGCCGACCAACCGAGGACGATCAGCAGCATGGACATCGCCAGGACCAAAAACGTCACGGCGCACACCGTCCAGGCCAGCCAGGAGACGGCACGGTAGCTCATCGCTTCACCGCGCGATCTGACGTCCGCAACCACAGCGAGACGTGCTCCGGTTGCACGGTCTCTCGAATCACGGATAGTAGCTCTGCATTCAGAGCCTCGAGGTTGGTCTCCTCTCGTAGCTTCTTCGAGAACGTAGATAACGTCTTCTGGGCGTCGTACTTTCTGCGGTAGAAACGACGGTCTATAAACCACTGAATACGTCTTCGCAGGGGATTGAACAGGGCGGCGATCGCCAACGTGGAGGCGACGATCGCGAGTAGCGACTCTCCTCCGGTTAGCGTGCGGGAGGCGTACTGCAAGACGACCACACTCCCGACGTATACGAGCGCCAGCGAGACACTCAGAGCGCTGTAGACGAGGGTGCGGTTGATGATTATGTCGATGTCGTAGAGGCGGTAGCGCAGTATCGCAAAGCCGATGGCCACGGGGACCCCCGCAAAGCTCAGTAACATAACGTCTTCCAGGAGCGCTCCCCACCATGTCTGTGTACCCAGGTCGGTCGGCCTCCCCGGGGCGAAGATAAGCCAGTTGATAACGCTCGCGCTCATGACCAGCAAGTACATCGAGCCCATGAACGAAGCGGCGAAGGCTATCCACTTGATCTGCTGGCGCACCTCTCCGCCGGAACGCCTGAACCGCAGCACGAGGCTGGCTGCCGAGGCGACGATGCACAGCGGCAAGAACGGGACAACGATCCAGTCCACAACGGCTAGCCAGGGGTAGGCATCCAGGCCGACCGGGTTGCGTACACCCCCGAGTCCATCCAGAGGTCCTGGTTTGAATAAGGCGACGATGCTCTCTACGATGATCACGGCCCCGGAGAAAAGAGCCAGGGGACGCCACCGTCTCGAGGGGAGTCTCCCGTCGGGGAACAGCAGGATCAGGTAGATCCCGAACAGCCCCACCGCGGGGACCCACAGCCACGCGTACGTAAGCGCGAAGATCGTCACCGGGATGGGGACCGAGCCAGGCACGGCGAGGCCGTAGGCACTGTAGAGTTCGCCCAGGATGATCGCCATCCAGACGAGCCCGGCGGTCAGACAGATCCAACCTATAGGATTCCGAGGACGCCTGGAGGCGGTCAGGGCTCCGACGACGGGAAAAGCAAGGAAGGTCACGAGGACCAGCGTGTCTCCGACACCACCTTCGGTACTGGGGGTATGCACAGATGGGGTGAGGAACGACAGCACGGCGCCCACCACGACCATGGCCAGAAAGAGACCGGCGAGCGACCAGGCGAGCCAGGAAGCGGCGCGGGGTCTCATTCTTCCACCTCCCTGGGCCTCCGCTCCGGTGACCTCAGCCACAACGAGGCGTGTGCCGGCTGCATCGTCTGCCGGATCACGGCCACCAGTTCGTCGCTCAAGGATTCGAGGTCGGTCTCGCGGCGCAGCCTGGAGCCGAACTCTTCGAGCGTCCTGGCCGCGTCGTACTTGTTGCGGTAGAAGCTGCGGTCTATCAACGACTGTATGCGCCGCCGCAAAGGGTTGAACAACGCTGCTATTGCCAGGGTCGAAGCGACGATGGCCAGCTGACTGTCCTGCCCGGCTACCGGGGCCAGGAGCCGCTGGAGACCGGCCACGCTCCCAAAGTACACGAGCGCGAGGGATGCCGTGAGCAGACCGTAGACGAGAGTACGGTTTATGACCACATCTATGTCGTAGAGACGGTAACGGAGGACGGCGTAGCCCGCCGCAAGAAATATGGGAAAGACGGAGAAGGTGGCGGCGAGCCCCGCAACCAATTCGTAACCCAGATAGTAGCCGACGACCCCGGCAGCGCTCGCGAGGGGTAGAACGGCAGCGGCCGCGGCGATCCACTTGAGCTGCTGCCTCTCCACACCTCGTGATCGGCGCAGGCGCAAGATCATAGCAGAGGCTGCCACGAGAAGGCTCGCGGCCATGCCTGGCCATCCGAGGTTGGAGAGCGTCGCGAGAAGCGTGCGGGGCGGAGCGACGCCGAGCGGGTTGGCTACGCCCTCGAAGGGCGCCTCGTCCAGCACTGGGATGAGGATCGCGCTCGCCATCGCCGCGCAGGTGGTCAGGATGACGATCCAGAGCACCGGCCGCCAGCGACGGCTCAAAAGTTTGCCGTCGGGAAAGAGCAGGAACAGCATGGCCGGGGCGGCAAAGATCACGGGGATGAAGATCCAGTTCGAGAGCCAGGCCATCACCGCGCCGCCCGGCAGGGAGCCCGGGTTGGTGATAAGCGCGTAGACGGCATAGCTCTCCACAAAGTCCGCCGCCAACCCCGCCACACCGGCGCCGGCGATGATCCAGCCAATCGGGTTCCCCGGTCGGCGGTAGGCAACGAGGAGCCCGAGCGCGACCAACCCGAGCACCACGAGATCGATAAGTGCAGAGGCCACTACCCCGGCAGCCCCCGGTACGTCTCCGGCGCGGTTCAGGATGGAGAGGTAGATCCATCCTAGCATCAACACGGCCGCCACCGGCAATACTGCCCAGGAGACGAACAGCACGGCCCTCCTGCTCACACGGACCCCTCCATCCCGCAGGCCGGCGAATATCTTGGCTTTCTCACGGGTGCGAGTCCTGCTTGCGTCCGAACGTCGCAGCCACAAGGAGGCATGCGCCGGGCGCACCGTCTCGCGCACCACGGTTATTAGCTCCGCATTCAAGTCGTCGAGGTCCGTCTCGTCGCGCAGCTTTACAGGGAAGGCTTCGAGGGTCTTCGCCGCGTCGTACTTGGTGCGGTAGAAGCGGCGATCGATAAAGGACTGGATGCGTCGCCGCAGAGGGTTGAAAAGAGCTGCTATTACGAGTGTGGAGGCTACGATGGCTATCTGCGGGAGGTCCTCCTGGCCGGTGAGCTCCTGGACTATCGCCTGGGTAGTGGCCACGCCGCCGAAGTAGAGCACGGCCAGTGTGGCCGTCAGCGAGCCGTAGACGATGGCGCGGTCTATGAGGGTCTCTACATCGTAGAGACGAAAGCGCAAGACGGCGAATCCCACGGCGCTCGGGACCAGCGTGAAGCTCCCACGCTAGAGGACGCCACCTCCCCGACGGTAGCCCCCCGTCAGAAAACAGCAGGAACACGTAGGTCCCCAACAACCCCACCGTGGGTACCCACATGAAATTGTCTATCCCGGCGACTATTACCGGGACTGGGGCCGAGCCGGATGTGGCCACGCCGTAGACTCCATAGTAGTCCATCACATCGCTGAGCATCCACGAGAGGCCGTCCGCCAAGAGGGTCCAACCGATAAGGTTGCGCGGACGTCTTGAGGCGATCATGGCTCCCACCAGAGGGAAGACCAGGAAGGGCAACTCTCCCACAAATTTACCTGCGGAGAGGTCGACACCCCAGCTCCCGGGGACCTGCGCGGTTCGAGCGAGGACAAAGAGCGGGAAGGTGGCTACGAACATGGCCACACAAAGTCCGGCGAGCGACCAGGACAGCCAGAAGGTGACGCGCGCACCACCGTTCCCCAGGCCCTGTTGCCTCGCCGACTCCATCACAACGTCACTCTACAGCACTTGCGTCTCCCAAACGTTACGATAACCGTTACGAACCAGCCTCACACAAAATGCGAGCTCCAGAAGGTTGATTCCTCTACGAATTCGCCGACGACAGGGTACATGAAGCTCACTGGCTGACATGCTGACAAGCGGAGGCGTCAGCCGGAGCGTGCTGAAATGCTGGCCAGCTCAAATATACTTACCATGTGGACCTCTTCGACGAATCAGGTCTGGAGAACCTGGCCGGCCGTGCCCCTCTTGCCGAACGGCTGCGCCCGGCGACGCTCGATGAGCTAGTTGGCCAGCCGCATCTGACGGGCGAAGGCGGACCTTTGAGGTCGGTCGTGGAGCGGGGCAGGATCGGCTCTATAGTTCTATGGGGACCTCCCGGCACTGGGAAGACGACCCTGGCGCGCGTACTGGCGAGCACGGTCGAAGAAGAGTTCGTCCCTCTCAGCGCCGTGACGAGCGGGGTTAAGGACCTCCGAGCGGCCCTGGACGGTGCCCGCGAGCGTCTCAAATACGAGGGACGCGGGACGCTCGTCTTCGTAGACGAGGTCCACCGGTTCAACAAGAACCAGCAGGACGCCCTCCTCCCCGCCCTCGAAGAAGGCCTCGTGGATTTTATAGGGGCGACTACAGAGAATCCGTCCTTCGAAGTGACGGCTCCGCTGCTCTCGCGCTCGCGAGTGCTCCGGCTGCGGTCGCTCTCGGAGGAAGATCTCGGCCTCTTGCTCGACAGAGGCGCTGACGAGCTCGGGATCAGCGTCTCAGATGAGGCGGGTGAGTACCTGCTACGTCTCGCCGGCGGTGACGGACGCCGGATGCTCAACGCCCTCGAGGTTGCCTCCGCGGGCACGAAGCAGGTCGAGGTCGCCGATGTGGAGCGGGCGGTGGGGCAGAGGGCGCTGAGGTACGGGCGCGAGGAACACTACGACGTCATCAGCGCTTTTATCAAGAGCGTGCGCGGTGGAGATCCTGACGCCGCGCTGCACTACCTGGCCAGGATGCTGGAGGCGGGGGAGGACCCCGTATTCGTCGCCAGACGGCTCGTGATCCTGGCCTCAGAAGATATCGGCAACGCAGACCCGCACGGCCTGCCACTCGCCGTCTCCGCCGCAGAAGCCGTCAGGCTCATCGGGATGCCGGAGGGACGCATCCCACTCGCCCAGGCGACGACCTACCTGGCCTCGGCACCGAAATCCAACGCGGCCTATGTGGGAATAAACGCGGCGCTGGCTGACGTGCAGCGCGAGAACACGCCCGAGGTCCCCATGCATCTCCGCAACGCCGTAACGGGGCTCATGAAAGAGGAAGGGTACGGTTCGGGCTACCGCTACGCCCACAACGACGAGCCCGAGGGGATGAACGACCGGTATCTTCCCGAGGAGATCTCGGACCGCGTCTACTACGAGCCCAAGGAGAGCGGGGCCGAGGCGGAGATGAAGGATCGGCTGGACCGCTGGCGTGAGGAGAGGGAGCGCCGGACATAGTGGCCGGTTCACGAAGGGCGTGGTGGAAACTTCGCCAGGTCGCGTCGCAGATCTTCGGCAGCGGTACGCAGATCGTCGGCATCGACGCGAAGATCTATCCACAGATCATCCATGCCCGCAGCGTCTGCGAAGAACCAGGGCGGCCGTGATTCCAGCTCGAAGTAGACTCGTATGGTTATGGTGTCCTCAGCTCTCTCCACGACCTCGAAGCGCACGTTGGGCTCTATGAAATCTTCGCCCTCCTCGACAGCTTGTCCCGAAGCCAGTGCCACCAGCCAGTTCGAGAGCCGCTTCACTTCCCAGGTCAGGAGTGAGGGGTCCGTGGACCTCCAGGGACGCTCGTCTGCCGGTGCAGCACGGATCTCCACCATGAGCCAGTTGTCGTCGAACTCGTCGCCAGAGAGACTGGGGAACTGGTAGCCGGCCGCTTTGAGTTCGAACTCCGAGAGATCTCTACCGCGCAGGATCACGCTGACCTTCGAGAGTCTTATGCGTCGTCGGGCGCATAGATTCTCTGGAGCACGGGGCTCTCGAACTCGCTGGAAAGGCAGTCCATGTAGATCTCATCCCACAGCCTTCCGCCCATCATGCGGCATTTACGCCGCCGCCCGATCTCTTTGAACCCGGCCCTTTGGTAAGCCTTGATGTCCGCCGGGTTCCTCATCTGCAAAAACCTCCTACCGGTTCCGGGTGATTTTAGCGTCTGGTACTGCGGTGGAGGGGATAGAATTGACGAGAGCCTAGCGAGACAAGGAGATACCCCGTGGCGGATACAAGTGAACCTGAAGCCGGAAGCAATCCCGTTCTTGCTGTGCCCGTGAGTCGCCGGGAGTTCTTGAGTCTGGGCCTTGGCGGGATAGTCGGCTTCTCGCTCGTCTGGGCGTCGGGTTGCGGCCGTAGCCAAGATGGCGGCGGCGACGGGAAGAAGGACAAGAAGGGCGATGGTGGCGGCGGGGCAGGCGGCTACTAAGTTTCGCCATAGAACACCTGAAGAAAGGAGGCGCGGCGTGGGCCTCTCTTTGGAGGATGCAAAGCCCACGCCGCAGTTTGTGTGGCAAGTTTACCAGAGCACAATGAGCGCACTGTAGATTCGGCTGCCGCCGCGCAGCTTCGCGGCGTTAAGCGAGACGTAGTGCTGGATCTGTTCTTAAAGCAGGGCGAGTTCTGGCATGCCATCGAGAAATTACGTGACCGCTGGGACATCACTCCCTCGACCCAACTCCCATCAAGCGGACTTGGCTCTCCACCTCACCCACCTAATTGGACGGCTCCGTACCAATCGCCGAGATGGATCGAACTCTCTACAAAGTGGGGACACGATCTCGCTGAGCTAGTCCGGGTCGTGCCCGAGAGGTTCAGGAACCTCGATTATTACCTCCTGGTGTGGCTCGATTTCTTCGCGGTGTGTGTGCTTTTTGATCCACCGGAAACAACCAAGAAGGTGCCGGCCGCATTGCTGCAGTTCGCAAAGTACGGCGGGCCGCGGCCTTATCGCCGCGATTCGGCGGAGGAGGCGGCCCTGGGTGCGCCGCGAGCGTTCTACCCTGCTGTAAAAGACATGAAGGACTGGCTCAAGGCTGAATCCGCGCGGGACACATACTGGATGCTCGTGATCGAGAAGCTTGCCGAACGTCTGACATCCCAAGCGATTGACGTGTCCGCGATGGTGAAAGAGATCGTTTGGGGAGATCCCGTCCTGCGCCAGTTTGAGAAAGAGGCGGCCGAAAGCAACCCGTTCCGCTACTACGTCGAAGTGGATGACTACACCACTGACGAAGACTTGCGCCAGGCTTTGAGGATGCTCAGAGCCCAAAAGGGCATCCAACTGAGAGAACTACGGAGGCGAGAACCGCTGGTCGCTGTCCAGGCCGCTATTCTCTACGATAGGCACAATAGTCGGCTCCCCCGCGACAAGCGACGGTGGATGTGGACGTACCCACAGCTCGCGCGAGAACTAGGCTTGTCTGTCCGGCAGAAGAAGGTTGCCAAGTATCCGGGTAGGTATGCAGAGATAGAGGTATCGGAATCGGCCGAAGAGTATGTGAAGATGGGCAGAAGGATCCTCAAAGAATCTAGTACCGGATAAGCCCCGCAGCCCTTTTCCGAACTTTTGCTCTATAAGTCTCCGCGCTACCGTGGCCTTCGATGGAAGGCGACGTTCGCATAGCAGAGGCCGCGCGGCGTTTATCGTGTAGTTGCCAGCATCTCAGAATGCTGGAGTGGGAAGGCAAGATCCCGCCTGCTCGTCGAGACTACAACGGCCGTCTGTATTCCGAGTTCGATGTCGCACTGCTGCGGAGCATGGGCGTCGGGGCGCGGCCTCGCCGGCTGAAGCGTGCGGAGGAGGTCCTCGGTGCGGGTGCCTAATCTGGCCGTTTCTTATGCTCCCCGCCCCGACGCTACTCCGGAGGGCGAGCTACAAGCCCTCGCTGCCGTCTATGGGTTTGTCATCAAGAGGAGCCAAGCCGAGAGAAAAGCCGGCAGGAGTGACGCCGGCGAAGACGATGCAAGGAGGATCAAGAATGCCTGCACCGCTGAAGAGAAGTATACCGGAACCTGAACGGCTCCCCGACGTTCGTTTCTTGCTGAGTGGGTATCCCGAGCTGGCCGAGCACCCGCGACGCCTGGCTGATGTGCAAGGGCGGTTCGTCCCCTGCCACTCCGAGGACGAGCCGCCCGTCTTGTGTTGGGATTGCCACGGCTACCTCGTTGGCCCGCCCGGACGGCGTCTTTGCCACTGCCAGGAGCCGGGTACCGTGTCCCCTGCTGAGGCGGAGAAGTTCCGCGCCCTCGAGGCGCTACGCGATGCCTTGGCTGAGACCTACCGGCGCAGATGGTTCTGTGTCCTGATGCCCCTCTTGGACTCTGAGGACGAGGCTCGCGCGGCTTGGGGCGGCTTGTGGACCGCCGCTCGCTCGCGCGCTGCACGCCGGCTGGCGGAGCGGGGTTTGCGTTGAGACAGGCGAACGCGAACACCTTCCAGGCCGTTTGGGGAAGCAACGGCCGGAGCGCCAGAGCCGAGCGTAACGGCGCAACTGGCGAAGCCAGGGTGCAGCGCTGGCCGGTCTTGGGCGAAGATGCCTACCAGGGTTTGCCCGGGCACATCGTGCGAGAGATAGAGCCTCACACGGAGGCGGATCCGGTTGCGGTCCTTATCAGCTTGCTCTCCGCTTTCGGGAACGCCTGCGGCCGAGGCGCGTTCTTCCGGGTAGGCGCTGATCGGCACCACCTGAAGATTAACGCTGCTCTGGTTGGGGAGACTTCCAAGGGCCGTAAGGGGATGAGCTGGGGATTCGTGAGGGATCTTATGCATGTCGTGGATCGCTATTGGACGGAGGAGCGGGTCGAGAATGGGCTCTCCAGCGGAGAGGGCCTCATCTACCAGGTCAGGGACAAGAGGATGGGCGTCAATAAGGACGGCGATTCCGTCGTCGAGGACCCCGGCGCAGACGACAAACGCCTGTTCGTCCTGGAGGGGGAGTTCGCTGGCGCTCTCAAGGTGGCCACCAGGGAGGGCAACACGCTCTCCGCGATCATTCGGACGGCCTGGGATGCCGGCAAGCTCTCGACCCTGACGAAGAACAGCCCCATGAAAGCAACGGACTCTCACATCTCCGTAGTCGGGCACGTGACCAAGACGGAACTCGTGAGACTGCTCTCGGACTCAGACGCCCGCAATGGGTTCGCAAACCGCTTCCTATGGGTGTGCGTGAAACGCTCGAAGATCCTACCGTTCGG
>Ga0126312_10002566_pt1 | contig 12157 bp, 15 predicted proteins | sample Plot104A_FD_92537 | JGI IMG/M metagenome (GOLD analysis project Ga0126312, IMG submission 92537) | Serpentine soil microbial communities from UC McLaughlin Reserve, CA, USA - Plot104A | ecosystem: Environmental > Terrestrial > Soil > Grasslands | place: USA: UC McLaughlin Reserve, Lake County... | reverse complement strand
TGCGAGCGCTCGACGTTATCGACTTCGACTACGGGCCGGGCCCCTCGCCGGGCGCCTGGTGGCACACGCGTAACGACGACCTGCGTCACGTCTGCGCCAAGAGCCTCGGCGCAGTAGGGGACCTGGCCCTCGAAGCGCTGGCGCGTATCCGCTGACCCCTGCCGCTCGCCACGATGCCCTTCCGCTCAGCGGCCCCTCGGATCTATCGAAAATCTCTTGCGCCCAGTGCAAATCACCTTCACCGGACGCAAATCTCTTTCCATAGACGCCAGTAGCGTGCCGCGAAGACGGATGGCAGGTCCCGCGAGGTGCGTAGCCCTCCGCGGCTCCGCGGAGCCGCGACGAGCGCTCTACGCGCGCCGCGCCGCGTTTATATCCACTACTTGCGGCGAAAGCGTGAAGCTCTCGGTTCGGCTCGTGGCTTACCGCACGAGAAGCCTGAGAAGGCGCCGGTACCCTGTAATACAAATGGCGATCGCCGCCCAAGTCCCTGCCAGCACGGCGCCGAAGCGTGTCCTGCTCGCCGCCCCGCGCGGCTACTGCGCGGGCGTTGATCGCGCCGTGCAGACGGTCGAGGATGCCCTCCAGCTCCACGGGTCACCCGTGTACGTGCGCAAGGAGATCGTTCACAACAAGCACGTCGTCCGGCAGCTCTCGGAGCGCGGGGCGATCTTCGTTGAGGAGGAGACCGAGGTGCCCGAGGGCGAGCTCGTGGTCTTCTCCGCCCACGGAGTGGCGCCGAAGGTGCACGAGAACGCGCGCCGACGAAGGCTCCGGACGATCGACGCCACGTGCCCGCTGGTTACGAAGGTGCACGTCGAGGCCCGCAAGTTCGCCCAGCAGGGTTACACGATCATCCTCGTCGGCCACGAGGGCCACGAGGAGGTGGAGGGGACGACCGGCGAGGCGCCGAAGAGCATCGTGCTCGTTCAGAGCGCCGACGACGTCGACGAGCTCGAGGTCGAGGACCCCGATCGCGTCGCCTACATCACGCAGACGACGCTGTCCGTTGACGAGACCCTCGGGATCATCGCGCGCCTGCGGGAGCGGTTTCCCAACATCGTCGGTCCGAAGTCCGACGACATCTGCTACGCGACCACGAACCGCCAGATCGCCGTCAAGCAGCTCGCGCGGGAGTGCGACCTGGTGCTGGTGATCGGCTCCACCAACTCGTCGAACTCCAACCGGCTCGTCGAGGTGGCGCGTGAGCACGGCACCCGCTCGCACCTGATCGACAACTCGCTCCAGGTGAAGGAGGAGTGGCTCGACGGGGTGGAGGCCGTGGGCATCACCTCCGGCGCCAGCGCCCCCGAGGAGCTCGTCTCCCAGCTCGTGGACTTCTTCCGCAACCGCGGCGCGGACGAAGTGTCGGAGCTGCGCACGGTCGACGAGGATGTGCGCTTCATGCTCCCCAAGGAGATCAGGGCCGAGCTCGCTGCGCGAGGCTGAGCCCGAGGTGCCCAGCGCTTCGGGCCCACGCCCGGGCGCCTGCAAGGCGACGAGCTCTCGCTAGACCCCTCCGGCGGCAAAGCCCACGGAGTAGACGTAGGCCCCCGGCGACGGACGCAGCGAGATGCGGTGGCTTTCGTGGCGAGGGTGGCTCGCTACCTCGTAGGCGCCGGGCGCGTCGACCGCGATCGGCAGCTCAGGCCCGCCGTCGAGCGATACCTGGAGAGTGCCTTTGCCGTCGACCGCTGCCCACGCGCCGCCGCCCGCGTAGTCCAGATTCAGTTGCGCATCGGGGTCTTCAGGCCGCCACGGCTCCGACATGGATCCGCCAGGGAAGACCTCCTCGCTCGGGCGCACGACGAGCGCGCCGGAAGCATCCGAGGGACGCAGGGCGGCCATCACCTCCGGCAGACCGGCGTCGGGGTGGAGGATCCGCAGCTCCTCCTGGATCGCGTCCTCCGTCGCCGCGTACTCGCCCTCCCCGAAGTGGAACCAGCGCAGCGCGCCGCCCCGCCCCCAAAGGAACAGCGAGGGCCAGCCCTCGCAGCCGTAGTCATGCCAGATCGCGTAGTGGGAATCGAGCGCGACCGGGAACGAGACCTTCAGACGCGTCAGCGCCGCGGCGAGCTTTCCCCCCTCCGCCGTGAACGGAAACCGTGGCGAGTTCACCCCCAGCACGGTCAGACCGAGGTCCCCGTAGCGCTCCGCCCAGGCGGTCAGGTAGGGAAGCGTGCGGACGCTCGAGAAGTGCGCGGCGTCGATGAAGTGGACGAGGAGCGGCCCCGCGGCACAGGCCCGCTCGACAGCAGGAGGCTCGGGACCGACCCAGGCGGTTCCCGGCGGAAAGGGGGGGACGGCTATCCCCTGCGCTCGGGGTCGCACTGCGACGGTATTCTGCTCGCTCGGTTGGGCGGGAGACGACGAGGATCGCCGGGCGGCCTGAATGAAGGCCCGCTGAGCTAATGCGGTGGCGCGACCGGCTGATCGGGATCGCGCTCGGGACGGCGCTCGGGGTTGGGGTCGTCACCGCCTTCGTATTCCTGTACAGCGACCAGACGGTCGACGCGCCGTCACTCTCGCAGGGGGCGGTGCGGGATCCGGTGCAGCGGGGGAGCCGAATTCACCGCCCGTCGCAACGGTGAGGGTCGTGGGGGGAGCGCCGCCCCCGAGCGGTCCGGCCGAGCTCCAATACCGGCGTGGGGACCTCGTGCGCCTGCGGGTGCTCTCCGACGCCCCGGTCGCGCTGGAGCTCCTTGGCTACGGGATCACGCGCACCGCTGCCGCCGGCGAGCCCACCCCGTTCAGGTTCAGGGCGTCCAAGCGGGGGACGTTCGCGCTCGTCGCCGCCGGCTCCCACATTGCCGTGGCGCAGCTCCGCGTCGGCCCGGGACCCCCCTGACGATCAGGCGAGGATCCGCTCCAGGCGCTGCTCGAGCGCCGCCGTCAGCGCGTGCCCCACATTCCCTCGTGTGATGCGCTGGACCAGCGCCTGCATGAAGCCCTCGATTACGAGGCGCTTCGCGGCGGTCTCATCGAGGCCGCGGCTGCGGAGGTAGTAGAGCTGATCCTGATCGACTTGCGCGACGGCCGCCGCGTGGGTGCAGCGGACGTCGTTGGCCTGGATCTCGAGTCCCGGGATCGAATCGGCGTGGGCCTCGGTCGACAGCAACAGGTTGCGGCTCTCCTGGAAGGCGTCGGTCTTCTGAGCGCCGGGATCGACGCGGATCATGCCGCGCCACACGGCCGTCGCCCGCTCCGTGAGCACCCCCCGGAAGGCCAGATCGGAGGTCGTGCCCGGGGCGGCGTGCTCCTGCGTCGTATCGAAGTCGAGGTGCTGGGCGCCGTCGCCCGCGTAAGCGCCGGTCACCTTGGCGCTGGCACCGGGGCCGGCGAGCTTGGTCTCCATGCGGACCTTGCCCTTTGCCGAGCCGAAGCCCAGCGCGATCCAGTCGAGCGAGCCGTCGCGCTCGACCTCCGCCCGCTGGCTTGCGAAGATCCAGCTCTTGCTCGACAGCCCCTGGCCACACGCGAAGCGCAGCCTCGCGCCAGGCCCGACGCGCAGCTCGACGACGGCGTTGAACAGCGACTCGCTTCGCTCGTCGGATGAGAGGTACTGCTCCCAGACCTCCGCCTCGGCATCCTCCTCGAGCACGACCAGCACCCGCCAGTTCAACGCGCTCGAGGGCGCGTCCTGCACGGCCGTGATCTCGATCGGGGCCTCCAGGACCTGGCCTCGCGGCACGTAGACGAACGCACCGCCCCTCCAGCCGGCCTCGTTGCGGGCCACGAAGGGGTCGTCCGGCGACACGATCGTTCCGAGGTGGTGCCTCACAAGCTCCGGATGGCGCTCCACGGCCGCCGCCAGCGACATCACGATGGGCCGCTCAGCGTCGGCGGACGTCCCGTCGGAATCGATGGGGTGGGCATCCACCTGAGTGAGCTGCCGGCCGCCGGCGAACGGCGCCACGAGCCGCCCCGCACGCTCGAGCGCGGCGACGTCCCCTTCGGTCACCCGCGCGAACGAGTCAAGGTCCAGCCCGGACAGGTCCGTGAACTCCCAGCCTTTCTGCTTTTGGGTAGGAAGCGTGAGCGCCCCGGCCAGCTTCGCGCCTAGCCGGCGACGCTCTTGCAACCAATCGGGCTCTCGTGTGGGCGGCGCCGCGTCGGCGGCGTCAGCCAATCGAGCCCTCCATCTGGAGCTCGATCAGGCGGTTCATCTCGACCGCGTACTCCATCGGCAGCTCCTTGGTGATGGGCTCGATGAACCCGTTGACGATCATCTTCGATGCCTCTTCCTCGTCCAGCCCGTGGGCCTGGAGGTAGAAGAGCTGCTCCTCACCGATCTTGGAGACGGAGGCCTCGTGCCCGACGTTCGCGTCGTTCTCGTCGATGCGGATGGTCGGATAGGTGTCGGAGCGCGACTCCTCGTCGAGGAGCAGGGCATCGCAGACCACCTTCGAACGCGCCTCGGTCGCCCCCTTGGCGACCTCGAGGAGGCCGCGGTAGCTGCCGCGCCCGCCGTCCTTGGAGATTGACTTGGCGAAGATCGAGGAGGTCGTCTTCGGGGCACCGTGGATGATCTTGCCCCCCGCGTCCTGGTGCTGCCCGGCGCCGGCGAAGGCGATCGAGAGGATCTCCCCGTGGGCCTTCGGTCCGAGCAAGTAGACGCTCGGGTACTTCATGGTCAGCTTCGACCCCAGGTTGCAGTCGACCCACTCCATGGTCGCGTCCTCGTACGCGACCGCCCGCTTCGTGACCAGGTTGTAGACGTTGTGCGACCAGTTCTGAACCGTCGTGTAGCGGACGTGCGCGCCCGGCTTGGCGATGATCTCCACCACGGCGGAGTGCAGCGAGTCCGTGGAGTAGACGGGCGCCGTGCAGCCCTCCACGTAGTGCACGTCCGCGCCCTCCTCGGCGATGATCAGCGTCCGTTCGAACTGGCCCATGTTCTCCGTGTTGATCCGGAAGTACGCTTGGAGCGGCATCTCGACCTTGACGCCGGCGGGTACGTAGACGAACGAGCCGCCGGACCAGACCGCGGAGTTGAGCGCCGCGAGCTTGTTGTCGTTGGGTGGGATCACGGTCGCCCAGTACTCCCGAACGATGTCCTCGTGCTCGCGAAGCCCGGAATCCATGTCGCAGAAGATCACGCCCTGCTTCTCGAGGTCCTCGCGAACCTGGTGATAGACGACCTCGGACTCGTACTGGGCTCCGACCCCGGAGAGAAACTTTCGCTCGGCCTCGGGAATGCCGAGGCGATCGAAGGTCTTCTTGATGTCCTCGGGGACCTCGTCCCAGCTTCGTCCCGCCCCCTCCGAGGCGCGGACGAAGTAGTGGATGTCGTCCCAGTCGATCTCGCCGAGATTGCCGCCCCAGGTGGGGGTGGGGCGCTGCTGGAAGTGAGCGAGCGCCTTGAGGCGAAACTCCCGCATCCAGTCGGGCTCCGACTTGTACTCGGAGATGTCGCGCACGACCTGCTCGGAGAGCCCCTTCGGTGCCTTGTAGGCGTAGCCGGTCTCGGGATCGCGAAAGCCGAAGCGCTCCGCGTAGTCCGAGCCGATCTCCTTGAGCGCCGCCTCCTGCTCGGTCAGCTCCTTGGGGGAGAGGGTCGGGACTGTCATGTCGGGTGTCGCCATGGGAAAGCTCTAGACCTCCAGCTTCACATCGTCGCCCTCGACTCGCACCTCGAATGTGTCGACCGGCTGAAACGCCGGAAGCGTCTTCGGCCTGCCACTGCGCAAGTCGAAGAGCGAGCCGTGCCGTGGACACTCCACTGTACAGGCTGTGGCGTCGAACTCGCCCTCGGCGAGCGGCCCATCGTCGTGTGAGCAGCGATCCTCGATGGCATAGAGGTCCTCACCGCACCGAAAGACGCCGATCTTGCGCCCATCGGTCTCGACGAGGCGCATGGCGCCGTCGGCGAGCTCCGCGACGCTGCAGACGGTGATCGTCTCGGCCTTTTCCTTCGTGCTGGGAGTCACAAAATTCCTACTTCTGGACTAGGGATTCTAGCGGCGGCCGCGGACGCACCATCCCCTTTGGCCGGCTGCTTGGGATGTGCGTGCGTTCGTGGTCGGGATGTGCCCTAGATCGCCGTGGCCTCGGCAGGATCTCCCGGCTCGCCCTCGTCCTCCCAGTGGGCGGGCGTGCCCAGGCCGGCGCCCTTTACGACCTTGAGGCCCAGCAGTGCGCACTTCATCCGGGTCGCGGAGATGTCGATCCCGAGCAGGTCCAAGACGAACTCCTTCGGTAGCTGGAGGAGCTCCTCGCGGCTCATGCCCTCGAGCTCGTCGGTGAGCATCGATGTGGCGGCGGTTGAGATGGCGCAGCCCTTGCCCTCGAAAGCCACCTCGGCGACGCGGCCCTCTGCATCGAGCTTGATCTCGACGTGCTGCTCGTCGCCGCAGAAGGGGTTGGAGTCCTCGAACTTCAGGTCGCACTCGTCCAGGCGTCCGAAGTTGTGCGGGCGCTTGTAGTGCTCGAGGATCTGCTCGCGATAGAGGTCGTCCATTGCCCTAACGGTAGCCGCCCGTGCTTTCTTTCTGTGTAACCGCAACTCCTTTGCTACGGTCGCCGGGCAGGGAACGCTCTCGATCGAAGGAGGGGCTCATGTCTCGTGCCCATCGTCGATTCGCCGTATGCGGTTCCGCGGCGCTCGTGACCGCGGCAGTCGCCGCGATCCCGGCATTCGGGGCGGTAGTCAAGTACGACTCCAAGGTCACGATCCGCAGCACGGCGCCGGCCTTTCATGGCCATGTGAGTTCCGAGAGCCCGGCATGTGAGCCGCGTCGCCGCGTGAAGCTCTTCAAGCAGCGCCCTGGCACGGACAAGCTCCTCGGAAAGGACAGGACGGACCACGAGGGCCGCTGGAAGATCGAGGTAGAGCCCCTCAAGTCGGGCGCGTACTACGCCAAGGTCACCCGGCGCGCCGAGGGCGCCGCCGGCACCACGTTCGTCTGCAAGCGGGATCGCTCGAAGACGGTCGTCGTCGACTAGGGGCGGGGGGCGAGCCCGCCCTCAGACGAGCTCGAACACCCGCCGCACGTCGTGCAGGGCGGCGACCAGTCGGTCGATCTCCTCGCGCGTGTTGTAGACGGCGAGGCTCGCGCGCGTCGTTGCGGCCACCCCTAGGCGCTCCATCAGGACCTGGGCGCAGTGGTGGCCGGCGCGCACGCACACCGCGTGGCGATCGAGGATCTCCGAGACGTCGTGGGAATGGACGCCCTCGAGCTCGAACGAGACGATCCCGGCGCGGTCCTCGCCCGCGGGCGGCCCGAAGATCCGCACGCCGGGAACCTCGGCGACTCGGTCAAGCGCGTAGGCCGTGAGGTCCGCCTCGTGGGCGTGCGCGGCGTCCAGGCCAACCGCGTCGAGCCACTGGACTGCCGCCGCGAAGCCGACCGCCTCGGCGATCGGCGGCGTGCCGCCCTCGAACTTGGCCGGCAGCTCGGCCCAGGTGATCTCGTCGCGGCGCACGGTGCGGATCATCGACCCGCCGCCGATGAACGGCGGCATCTCCTCGAGCAGCTCCCGGCGGCCGTAGAGGGCGCCGATCCCGGTCGGGCCGTACATCTTGTGAGAGGTCACCGCGTAGAAGTCGGCTCCCAGCTCGGCCATGTCGAGCGGAAGCTTGGGTCCGGCCTGGGCCCCGTCTACGACGACGATCGCTCCAACCTCGTGAGCGAGCCGGGCGATCTCGGCGATCGGGTTGATCGTCCCGAGCACGTTCGAGACGTGGGCAACCGCGACGACCTTCGGCCGGCGATCGAGCAGCTCCCGAAAGCCGTCGAGATCGAGCCGCCCCTCGTCCGTCAGGGGTGCCCAGTCGAGCGCCGCTCCCCTCTCCGTCGCGAGCTGGTACCAGGGCACGATGTTGGAGTGGTGCTCCATCTCGGTGAGCAGGATGCGATCGCCCTCGCGAAGGTTCGCTCGGCCCCACGAGTAGGCGACGAGGTTGAGCGCCTCGGTCGCGTTGCGGACGAACACGACCTCACGCCGGTCGGCGCCCAGGCGGCTGGCGACGATGCGTCGGGCGCCCTCATACAGCGACGTCGCCTGCTCGGAGAGCCGGTAAACGCCGCGGTGGACGTTCGCGTTCTGCTCGCGCCAGTAGCGATCGAGGGCCTCGATCACCGCGAGCGGCTTCTGCGAGGTGGCGCCGTTGTCCAGGTAGGCGAGCGGGTTGCCATCCTGCTTGCGGGCGAGCAGTGGGAACTGAACCCGGATCTCGTCGAGCGCCGGGGGAGTGGGGGCCGTCGTGAGCGCGGGTGTCGCCGTAGTCGTCTCCAAGGTCCTCTCGGCGCTAGGCGGCCGCCGCCTCGACCTCCTCGCGGATCCAGCCATAGCCGCGCTCCTCCAAGAGCTCGACCAGCTCGGGGCCGCCCTCCTTGACGATCCGCCCGTCGAACATCACGTGCACGAAGTCGGGCCTCACGAGGTGCAGGATCCGTCGATAGTGGGTGATGATCAAAACGCCCATGCCGGGCCCGGCGACCCTGTTGACCCCCTCAGCGACGGTGCGCAGGGCGTCGATGTCGAGCCCTGAGTCCGTTTCGTCGAGGATCGCGAGCTCGGGCTTCAGCATCGCGAGTTGGAGGATCTCCATGCGCTTCTTCTCACCGCCGGAGAACCCGTCGTTCAGGTAGCGGCCGGAGAACTCGCGCGGGATGTCCATGAGCTCCATCGCCGCCTCGGTCTCCTTGCGAAAGTCCTTCAGCTTGATCTCGCCCTCGCCCTGCGCCTCACGGTGGGCGTTGACGGCCATTCGCAGGTACTTGGCCATGGTGACGCCCGGGATCGCAACGGGGTACTGGAACGCCATGAAGAGGCCCGCCTGAGCGCGGTCCTCCGGGGCGGCGTCGGTGATGTCCTCGCCCCGGAGGACGATCTCGCCCTCGGTGATCTCGAGCGCGGGGTGGCCCATGATCGCGTTGGCGAGCGTCGACTTGCCGGAGCCGTTCGGTCCCATCAGGGCGTGGATCTTCCCCGCCGACACCCCCAGGTCGAGCCCCTTGAGGATCGCCTTGCCCTCAGCGCTTACGTGCAGGTCTCTGATCTCCAGATCGGCCATCGATCTTCCGTACTTCCTCGTTGTCCTTTCAGCCGCCGCCGGAGCCTAGGCAGCTCGGCCCGTAACCGGCTCCCTCGCGGCGTGCTGCTCGGCGAACTCGACCAGCTCGGCCAGCGTCGTGCCCGCGAGCGCCTTCGTGATCCCGCCCTGGACGCGCGTCCAGAGCAGCTTCGTCGCACAGGCGCGATCGCCGTCGGTCTCGTGCGAGCACAGCACGCGCCCCTCCGGAACCTCGTGGAAGCACTCCATCGGCGCGATCGGCCCCTCGAGCGCCTGGACGATCTCGAGCATCGCAATCGCCGCCGCCGGCCGAGCTAGCCGGTAGCCCCCGTGGGCGCCGCGAACCGAGGTGACGAGGCCGGCCTCGCGCAGCTTCGCGACCAGGTGCTCCAGGTAGGAGAGGGGAAGGACCTCAGCCTCGGCCACGGTGCCGAGGGCCACCGGCTCCGCGTCGCCGTCCTCCGTCTCGGACCGTCGGCCGAGCTCGACCATCAGCCTCACGCCGTACTCGGCTTTCGTAGAGAAGAGCATCGCTAGCGAAATCCTACTGCAAAGGTCGGATAAGGCAGCGTGCGAGGAGCGCTGCCTCGCGTCAGAGGCGCTGGCCGAGGAGGCGCCCGAGCCCCGCGACCGCAGGGAGGACGAGCGCCTGCACGGCCGCGGGCGGGCGGACCGGGCGGAACTCGTTCCGGAACTCGCGCAAGAGCACGGCCCCAAGCAGCGGGGTTCGGGCACCCTTCGAGCTGAGCCTCCCCTCGCGGGCAAGCCGGCTCGTCGTCGCGAAGAACTCCTCCGTCCGCAGCGCCGGCCGCGTCCACCACATGACGCGCGCCTTCGAGTCGCCCTCGTTCCACATCGCGTGCACCGTCTTCGGGGGGATGTGGAGTCGATCGCCCGTTCGGAGATCGCGCTCCTCCCCGTCGACCCTTGCGCGCATCCTGCCCGAGACGATCTCGAAGTCCTCGGCCTGGTGCGGGTGGAAGTGCTCGACCGGCTCGACGGACCCAGGCTCGTAGGTGGCCTCCATCTCCAGGAGCTCGCCGTCCGTGTCGGCGGCCGTTCGCAGAAGGCGCAGGCGCATGCCCACGACGGGATTCTCGATCACCTCAGGATCTGGAGCCATGCGCAATGGTGGCGCCGCCCGTCACGGGGGCAACCCTCGCATCCGCCTGTGAAGCGTTCTCGCGCGCGCTCCAAGCCGCGAGCGAAGCACGGCCCGGCGCAAGCTCGAAGCGGGGCCGGCGCTCTTTCGACGCTCGTCGATCAGCTCGTCTATCTCTCCCCGCAGCAGTCGCAGGTTGGTCCGGAGGCCAGCGAGCTCGCGCCCCTCGCGAGCATCGCAGCGCTCCAATTCCTCCGCGTTGATCTCCGGGGAGCCTTTGCGCATCGCGATATAGCTGTGGGTTATCTCGGGCGATCCATCGTCTCCTCGCGGAGGGCGATCGACCTCCAGGACCTCGAACGCCCGCCCCCAGTGTTCGCGCAGCCACCACTCCGAGTGAAACACCCATGGACCGCCTGGTTCCCAGTGCCGCAGCACGGTCATCCCGACTTCGTCTTCGCTGTAGGGCTCGCCGAGTAGGGCCTCCCATATTCCCTCACCGAGGAAGCTCGCGATGAGGAACCCTCCTGGGACCAGGATCCTGTGCATCTCGACCAGCCAGTCGCTCCAAGGATCGATGTGAGTGAACACCGACATCGCCCAGACCAGATCGAAGGAGCTATCCGCGAGCGGCAGAGGGGGGTCGCGACCGTTTTGAAAGCAGTGCAGGGGAGGGCTGAGGTTCGTCTTGACCCAATCGATGCTGGGGCCGTCGATGTCGCATCCCCAGAGCTCTGCGTCCTGGGCCTCGTCCAGGAACTGCCGCAGGACGCGCGCCGAGCCACACCCGAAATCGAGCGCCCGTTTTCCCTCCAAGCTCCATCCCTCCGGAAGCAAGCGCACGATCTTCTCGCGCAACCTCGCGCCCTCCCGGTTATAGAACTCAAGAGGGTCCGCTCCTTCGACGGTTCCCACCCTGGTGACGAGCTCTACGGGTGGAAGCGGAGTCGCCGGCCCGCGCATGCTGCGAGCGTAACCGACCGCCTCGGATAGCGGACGAGCTCCACGCGATCGCCCTGGATCGGCTGTCGGGCCACGGAGTCGAACCCCGGTATAACGACCGGGTACCATGGGAAGCGTATGACCACCACGCGGAAGTCGAAGTTCACGGCGGGTCTGCGCACGACGATCCTGATGGCGCTTTTGGGCGGCCTCCTGGTCGCGATCGGCTACGCGATCGGGGGCTTCGGCGTCGCCAGCGGCTTCCTGGTCATCGCGCTGCTGATCAACTTCGTCGCCTATTGGTTCAGCGACAAGATCGCCCTCGCGAGCGCCGGCGCGAAGCCCGTCTCGGAATCGGAGGCTCCGCAGCTCTACCAGATGGTCCGTGAGCTGACCACGCGCGCCGATCTGCCGATGCCCCGGCTCTACGTGATCCCCAACGACCAGCCCAACGCCTTTGCCACCGGGCGCAACGCGAGCCACGCGGCGGTCGCGGTCACCTCGGGGATCACGCGGCTTCTCTCCCCAGACGAGCTTCGGGGCGTGATCTCGCACGAGCTGGGGCACGTGCGCAACCGCGACATCCTCACCCAGTCCGTCGCCTCGGCGATCGGTGCGATGATCACCTGGCTTGCGTACTTCTTTCTGTGGTTCGGCGGCGACGAGGACAACTCGCCGCTGAGCCTGGTCGCGTCGCTGGCGCTCGTGCTGCTGGCGCCCATCTCTGCGACGCTGATCCAGCTCGCGATCTCCCGCCAGCGCGAGTTCTCCGCCGATGCGACGGGGGCGGAGATCTGCGGGAACCCGGAATCGCTCGCCTCGGCGCTCCTGCGGCTCGAGGAGGGGGCAAAGGCGATGCCGATGCAAGTGAATCAGGCCACCGAGCCGCTCTACATCGTGAAGCCGTTCCGTGGCGGCGGGATCGCCAGCCTCTTCTCGACGCACCCGCCGATCGAGGAGCGCGTTCGCCGCCTTCGCCAGATGCGGCCCAGCCTGGCTTAACCCCGCGCGACTGCGGGCAGGGTCTCGCCCCGGAGCGGCTAGCGAGCATGTACCGACCCGGGGTTCGTCCCCGGAAAGGCCGACAACGCGTT
>Ga0126312_10002565_pt1 | contig 12160 bp, 16 predicted proteins | sample Plot104A_FD_92537 | JGI IMG/M metagenome (GOLD analysis project Ga0126312, IMG submission 92537) | Serpentine soil microbial communities from UC McLaughlin Reserve, CA, USA - Plot104A | ecosystem: Environmental > Terrestrial > Soil > Grasslands | place: USA: UC McLaughlin Reserve, Lake County... | reverse complement strand
TCCCGAGCTCGCCGCCCGCATGCTCTCCGCCTTCGCCGACGAGGCCGCCCGCCTGCTCCTGACCGACCCCGAGCGCTACTCGGTCGAGCGGATCCTGGCCCAGGCGGCCTGGGGCCTCGGCCAGCTTCCCCCCGCTTAGCAGGCAAAAGCACCGCAACATCACCCGCCGGGACACCGCGCAGCCTGTCACCCGGGCGGACGCGGTGCTCGACCGCGCCCACATCTCGCGCTCGGCGCGTGGCGTTGCCGCGCGCTCGCCGCGCAGGGTGACACGCACGCCGCGCTCGTGTGCTCCGCTCCGACCCTGTGAGAGCGTCGCGCCCCGGTTACAAAGCAGAGCTGCGCTGTCGCGGGGGGTATCGCACCTCGTCCCGCCGCCCCGGGCCAGGCGGAAGGGGTCTTTCGCGGCGGAGTGAGGCGCGACGTGTGGGGGCATTCGTGGGGGCATTTTGAGCGAAGGTGAGGGCAACGCAGGGGAACTCAAACGGCTCTAAAGAGGCCAATCCGACCTCAGCGGCTCATAACCCGAAGGTCGCGGGTTCGAATCCCGCTCCCCGGACCCGACGGTCCGGTGCTTGTTGATCCGGCGAGGGGTCCGGAACGGCGAGGTTCTAAGGATGCCTTAGAAGCGGTTAGAAGTGGCCAGGTCGGTCCCGCTCCCGGAACCAGGCAGTCCGGCGCACGGACTCATTGGCCGCCCTCAGTCAGCGAGACTTGTCGACACAGCCGGGTGTCCGACGAGCGGGGGATCGGCGTCGTCGTAGATGCGGGCGGCGGCGAGCTTGCCGCTCTCGCCCCGGGCGTAGACGGCGATCCCGGCTTGGGGCGCCAGCTCCGCGTTGCCCCAGCGGACTACGTTGTACTCCAGCGCGCACGCACGACCGTCGTCGGTGAGCGAGCAGTGCTCCAGCGGGATACCGCCGTCGTTCGAGAACAACCACTCGTAGAACGCGCGCAGGCCCTCGGGCCCTCTGTGAATGTACCCCGCGCCGGCCGGCTCTCGGGCGTAAGCGTCCGGCTCGAACGCGGTCACGATGGCATCGAGGTCGCCGGCGGCGAGCGCGCGCTGGTAGTCGCCCACGACGTCCGGCTGGCGCAGCTCAGGGTCGGGGTGCAGCAGAGGTGGCCGGGTCGCGTGTCGTCGGGTGAGCGGCCAGGTGCTGTAGTAGACCCGGATCTCGTCGATCCGTCCGTCGGGCTGTCGGTCGGAGGCAATCGCCACCGGGAGATCGATCGGGCCGGTCTCACCGTCGAGGTGGAGGACCGCCTCCCCAACGCCGCGGTGGCTGGTGAGGATCATGTGTCCGACATCCTCAATCGTGCCGTTGGATGCCTCAAGCCATGCGTTCGTTTCGATGACGTACTCGGAGAACGCTCGCACGCCCTTGACGCGTCCGCGGATCGGATGGTGAAGCTCAGGCTCGCCGGCAAAGGAGCTGATCAGCGCGTCGGTCTCACCGGCCAGCAACCCGTCGAAGAACGGCACAGCCACCAGCTCCTCGCGCCGCTCATCCTCCAACCGCGCCAGCACCGGCGCCGAGAACAGCTCAGGGACCCAAGGCACGCTCGAAGCCTCTCACCCGCGTCAATGTCCGGCAGCCTGACCGCCGTCGACGTGCAGGACCTCGCCGGTGACGCAGGTGGCCTGTTCGAGATAGAGGATCGCGTCGGCGACGTCGCTGATCTGGGCGACTCGGCCAAGCGGGCCGGCCATGCCTTCATAGGAGGCGGGGTCGTGCAAAGGGGTCTGGACGGTGCCCGCGGCCACTGCGTTGACCCGCAGGCCGCGGGATGCGTATTCGGTGGCCAGCGAACGGGTCACGGCGGCCAGTCCGCCCTTTGTGAGGGACGCCAGCGCGGACGGTGACGCGCTGAAGGCGTGGTCGACGAGGCTGGCGGTGATGTTGACGACATGGCGGCCGCCTCGGGCGACCATCTGCCGGATCACAGCCTGGGTGATGTTGAAGAACCCGGAAAGGTTCACGGCTGTGATCGCGCGGCGACCTTCATCGAGCCGGGGGCCGCCTAGGCGGAGACGAACTGCTGGCCGCCATCGATGTCGTATGTCGCGCCCGTGAGGGCGGTGTTGGCCATGAGGTGAACGGCGAGCGCCGCGACGTCGGCCGGTCCGACCACGCGCCCTATGGGAAGGGTGGTGCGCAGCTGCTCGCGCCTGGCCTCGAGTCCGTCGCCGAGCAACGATGCCGACAGCGGGGTGTCCACGAAGCCTGCGGCGATGAGGTTGACGCGAACCGGGGCGAGCTCGAGCGCCAGCGTCGCCGTGAACGGAGGCAGCAGGGCGGTCGCCGCCGAGGCGATCCCGAGCTCGCGACTGATCCTTCGGCCGCCGGTGCCGCCCATCAGGAGCAGCGAGCCGCCGGGGTTCATCTTGCCGGCGGCGCCGCGCGCGACGTCGAGCGCTATCACCACATGGCTGGCAAGCGCGTGCTGCACCTGAGTTGCGTCCATCTCCAGCAGGGGCCCGTAGTCCGGGCCGCCGGCCGTGACCAGGACATGGTCGATCGGGTCGGGCAGGCCGTCGAAGAACCGCTTCAGCTCCGCCGGGTCGCCTGCGTCGAAGGCGGCGGTGCTCCGCGCGTCGACGTCGCGCGCCGCTTGCTTGAGCCTCTCGGGATTGCGGCCGGCGAGGACGACGTCGGCGCCCTCGGCGCGCGCCAGCCGAGCCGTTTCGAGCCCGATGCCGGCACTGCCGCCGATCAATACGACTGTCTGGCCGAGAAGCTCAGGCTCGCGTTGCTTCCGTGAGGCTGTGGTCGCGGTCGTCATGATTCCTCCCATCGTCGAGGGCCTTGAGCGCCTCGATGTAGATCTCGGAGAACGTTGGGAACGGCTGGATCGTGTCCCGCAGGACCTCTAGCGGAACGTGGGCGCGGATCGCCAGGGTCGCCTGCTGGAGCCACTCGCCAGCCTCGGGGCCGAGCCCGTAGGCGCCGGTCAGCCGCTCGCCGTCCCCGAGCAGCGTCAGAAAGCCGTTCGACTCAGCGTAGGCGCGCGTGTATGTCTCGGCCTTAGGCAGCTCCGAGACGAGCGCGGTCCCGGAGAAGTCGGCCTCGACGGCCCCGACCGAACCCGCCTGCGGGTCCGTGTATGCGACCCGCGGCACGGCCTCGTAGTTGGCCTCGCGCGACTCGCCGAGGATGTTCGCTGTCACGACCTCGCCCTCGTACTTGCCGACGTGTGTCAGCGGCCAGATGCCGTTGACGTCGCCGATCGCCCACACCCGGTCCGCGACACGCAGGTGCGAGTCGACGGGGATCCCATGCGCGTCCGCTTCGACGCCGACCGTCTCGAGCCCAATGCCCTCGACGCGCGGACGCCGGCCGGTGGCGGCGAGGATGCGGTCGCCGCGCAGCTCGCGGCCGTCGTCGAACTCGAGGACGTAGTCGTCGCCCTCACGCCGCGCCGCGCTCGCCCGCGCGCCGAGGACGAGCTCGACACCGTCGCGCCGCAGGACCTCCCCGAGCGCCTCGCCCAACGGGGTGGGCTCGCGGGGAAGCACCCGGTCGGCGCCATCTATGAGCGCGACCTTGCCGCCGAGCCGACGGACGGCCTGGGCCATCTCGACGCCCACCGGGCCGGCCCCCAGCACTAGCAACCGGCGAGGAACGGCCTTCATGCCCGTCACCTCGCGATTGGTCCAGACGCCATCGAGCTCACGGAGGCGCGGGATCGGCGGGACGATCGGGTCGGCGCCGTTCGCCAGGACGATGTGCTCCGCGGTGTGGCGGACGCCGTCGACCTCCACGACGCCCGTACCGGCCAGGCGGCCGCTGCCCCGCAGCAGGTCGATGCCGTGATCGGCCAGCCAGCGCTCCTGCCCGGCGTCGGAGTACTCCGAGACCATGAAGTCGCGCCAGGCAAGCGCGGCGTCGACGTCGACCTCGGCGCTCGCGGCCGCCTCGCGAGCGTCATGGACCGCCTCGCCCGGCCGCAGCAGCGTCTTCGAGGGGATGCACGCGTAGTAGGAGCACTCGCCCCCGACGAGCTCGCGCTCGACGACGGCCACCCGCAGCCCGCCCTCGGCGAGGGCCCCGGCGCAGTGCTCGCCGGGCGATCCGGCGCCTAGGACGATTACGTCGTAGTCGGTGCTCATTCCGGGGACGCTGCGACGCCCTTGACCTCTGCCATGTAGCGCCCGGCGGCGGCGGAAGCCTCGCCCGGGCTGCTCCCGCCCTGGCGGGCGTCGATGTAGGCGGCGTACCAGTCCCACCAGTCGTGCGGCGGAGCGGCCTTCTCGAATGCGTCGTGATGTTCGGCCGTCTCGTGGAGCAGGTCTGCCAGCGAGGCGACGTTCATGTCAGTCCTCCCATTCCCGTCCGGGGAGCCGGGTGGTGACTTCCTGGAGCACCCAGTTATTGCCGTCGGGATCGCTGAACGACGCCCGGGCGAAGTACGAGCGCCCGGGCGCGTCGTCGAGGCCCGGAGGCCGTGCCTCTTGCACCTCGCTGACGTCCACGCCGCGGCTGACGAGGTCATCCCGGGCGGCGTCGATATCGTCGACCACCAGGATCGTGCCCTGGGCGGATCCCGGATGGGCCGTCGTTCCGCCCTTGCCGAACTGGATCGAGCACTGCGAGTGGGGCGGCGTGAACTGCACCGTCCGGATCTCGTTGCTGACGACCAGGTCGATGTCGAACCGCCATCCGAGACTCGCATAGAACTGCTTGGCCCGATCAACATCGGAGACGGGCAAGGTCACCACCTCGAGCGCCATGTCGATCGTGCTCGGTTCGGCCATCTCCGTCGAAGCGGCGGTGCCTGCCTCGGTGCTGGTCATATCGACCTCCTCTTGAGTCGTTGGCTTCTTCGGCGACGACTTCAATAAGCCGCCGTCGCGCAGACCCAAGCGTCAGGCGGCGCTGGGGGTTCTTGAGCCGCGCCTGTTCCAGCCGTGGAAGGGGGAGAGGTCGCCCGCGTCCCACGCCTCGCGCAGGCCCGGAGTGCTGAGGTCCCAGTCGGGGAGGGTCTGGCTGTCGACCTCGCGCAGGTCGTGCCAGAGGTCGTAGAACGAGGGCCGCCCCCAGAACCAGTAGCCGTTGTAAATCTTGTGGACGACGAGCCCGGGCCCCAGCACCAGCGTGTGCGGGATCATCGGGTCGTTGTCGGGGTCGGTGTACTCCTGGATGTCGAGGTCCTTCTGAACGACGCGCTCCGGGTCTGAGAGGAAGGGCCACTGGGCGCCGACCGAGTTGCGGAACTCCTGCAGCGTGTGGTGCTCGTCGGTCGCGATGGTCGCGATCCTGGTGTAGGCCACGTTGATCTTCGGGTAGTGCGCGGCGAGCTCGAGGTGCTGCTGGTGCTCCTTCGGGCAGTAGTGGCCCCGCGCGAGCGTGAGGATCATCGGATCGTCGCCCTGGATCTCGCTGAGCTTCCGGGGCACGTTGTCGTGGTCGGGCAGCTCGTAGTCCGGGAACGTGCCGCCAGGCGCGATGTCGGGGCGCATGGTATGTAGACCTCCTCGTTGGGAGCGACTCCAATAAGCCGCCGACCGGCGAAGCCAAGGCGAACGGACAGGCTCAGCCCAAGGGCGACGGCGGGATTCGCGTCTCGCCCTCCACGGAGGGGATCAGCAGTCCGACTTCATCCTGGAAGCGCCAGGACCAGTCGTCGCCAGGCTCGGGCGAGCGGATGAGCGGGTGGCCACGGGCCCGAGCGTGAGCGGTCGCGTGCCGGTTGGGCGAGGAGTCGCAGCAGCCGACCTTGCCGCACTCGAGGCAGATGCGCAGATGCAGCCAGGGGTCCCCCGCGGCAAGGCGGTCCTCGCAGCCGTCGACGGACTCGGGGAGCTGCGTAACCCGGACGTGGTCGAGATGCGTGCAAGGGGGCATCGGCTCAGCTGGTCTCGCGGCGACTCCAATAAGCCGGCGACGGTATGAGACCCAAGATCTTCACGTTTTGTTTACGGCCGAGGTGCGAGAATCGGCGACGGCTCCCGAGCGTGGGGATGGTTTGGCTCATGCGCCCCGCTGACCGACTAACAGTGCAGCAAGAGCGCGATCTGGTGATCGCGGCTGAAGCGGGGGGCCCGGATGCGAGGCGCGACCTCGTCGAGGCGTTTCTACCATCGATCGCGGGCCTCGCCCATCGGTTCCCTCACGGCAGCGGAGTCGAGCGACAGGAGCTGATTCAGGAGGGAGTCGCGGGCCTGCTGTTCGCCGCGCAGCGCTACGACTCCGCGCTGAACACGCCCTTCTGGGCCTACGCGTCGTTCTGGGTGCGCAAGGCCATGCAGGAGCTCGTCGAGGAGATGAGCCGACCCGTGGCGTTTTCCGACCGTGCAGCGCGCGGTCTCGCTCAGATCAGGACGGCACGTGGGGAGCACCTACAGGCCCACAGCACCGAGCCCACGACCGGGGACCTGGGCCGCGCGACCGGGTTCACACTCCAGCAGGTCGAGAGCCTGCAGGCGATCGAGCGCACGCCGCGCGGCATGGAGGAGCGGCTGAGCGCGGAGGGGGAGACCACCGCGACGGTCGGTGACACGATCATTGATCCCGTTGCCCAAGAGGAGTACGAGAGAGTGCTCGACGAGATGGAGATCGGTGAGGTTCGCGACTTCGCCGCCCAGCTCGGCGACCGCGAGCGCACAGTAATCAGGGCCCACTACGGGCTCGGCCAGCCCCCGCAGACCCTGAGCGAGATCGGCAGAGGGCTCGGTCTGACGGCCGAGCGTGCTCGCCAGATCGAGCTTGGCGCGCTGAGCAAGCTGCGCGAGTCACTGGCCCAGCCCGCACCCGCCGGGGATGCTCGAATTTGAATTCCGCGTTCGGTGGCTTATTGCGTCCGGCGGGGTGTCATGACGTCTGACGGCACAGCACTGCGCCATAACGCCTTCGTCTACGAAACTCAGGACGAGTACGTCGCGCGGTCGGTCGCGTTCCTGAGGGAGGGCCTGGAGGCGGGCGAGGGGGCAATCGTCGCGAACACGCGGCCCGGGCTCGCCGTGATGCGCGAGGCGCTCGGCGCTGAGGCCGCCCATGTGACATTCGTCGACGACAGCGCGGCCTATACGCGGCCTGCTCGGACACTGGCCGCCTACCACAAGGTCTACGCGGAACAGCTCGCTAAGACCCCGTCGCTGCGCGCCGTCGCGGACGTCCAGTGCGGCCCCGACCCGGACGAGTGGGACCTCTGGATCGGTTACGAGGCGGTCTTCAACCGCTCCTTCGCTCATCTGCCTGCGTGGGTGTTGTGCTCGTACAACGCGAACGGGCTGCCGGACCCCGTGGTCGAGGGCGTGTGGCGTACCCATCCGGAGGTGGTTGACGAAGACGGCTGGACGACGAGCGATCACTACGAGGACCCCGACCGCCCATTGCGTGCGACCACGGCCGAGCCTGTGCCGCTTCCGGAGCTACGACCAGTCGCCTTCGGCCGCGACGTGGAGGAGTTCCGCGAGCAGCTAGCACGTGAATTGGTCGCGGAGAAGGTGCCCGAAGCGAAGATGCTCGACATGCTCCTCGCCGCCACCGAGATCGCCACGAACGCACTGGAGCACGGCGGCGGCGTGGGGGAAGTGCGGGTGGGGCGCGCCGAGGGCCGATTCGTCTGCGAAATCGTCGACCGCGGTAGCGGCTTCGACGATCCGGGGGCCGGCTACCTCGCCCCGCGGAAAGGAGCTGGTACCGGCCTCTGGGTCGCCCGGCAGCTCACTTGGCGGATCGACTTCTTCCGGTCACCGCAGGGATTCACCGCCCGGAGCTGGCTCTAGCCGCAAGGTGACGATCACGATCGACGGCGAGAAGCTCGAGCCGCTCCCCGGCCAAACCGTCCTTCCCCACGGTCCCGACCGCAGCCTCAGCGTCGACGAGATCGGTGGCGTCCAGCTTGTCGAACCCGCGACCTCCGAAGGGCCGTCAGCCTGAGCTCCGGGTCCCCGCGAACCGAGCCAGGCAAGGCCGAGCCCCATGGGGCGGGCACATTGCTGTCGGTCAATGTCGGCGTGCCGAAGGACGTGTCCTGGTGTGGGAAGACCGTCTTCACGGCCGTGTTCAAGGGCCCGGTCACTGGACCTCGCCGCGTGCGCAAGCTCGACGTCGAGGGCGACGGTCAGGGCGATCTCGCCGCGCACGGAGGCGAGCACCGCGCGGTGTTCGTCTACCAGATCGACTCGTATCGCTACTGGGAGCGCGAGCTCGACCGAAGCGACTTCGTCTACGGACAGTTGGCGAGAACTTCACCGTCGAGGGGCTGAGCGACGACGAGGTCTGCATAGGCGACCGCTACCGAATCGGCACCGCCGTCTTCGAGGTCACCCAGCCGCGCGTCACCTGTTACCGGGTCGGGATCCGAATGGACGACCCGCGCATTCCCGCGCTGCTCGTCTCCCACCGCCGGCCCGGCTTCTACTTCCGCGTGCTCGAAGAGGGCGAGGTGGAGGCAGGAGACGAGATCGTCAAGCTCGCCTCCGGCCCGGAACGGATGGCGGTGGTCGAGATCGACGCGCTCCTCTACCTCCCCGGTCACCCGCGCCAGCAGCTGCTGCGAGCGCTGCGAATTCCGGCCCTCAGCCCCGGCTGGCAGGGCTCGTTCCGCGCCCTGCTCGAAGGCCAGGCCGGAAGCGGGAACGCCGGCCTTGCAGCGGCCAGCCCGCCCCCGGCCTGGCCAGGCTTCCGAGCGCTGTCCGTCGCTGGAATCGAGCCCGAAAGCGACTCCGTGATCTCCATCCGCCTCGAGGACCCCGACGGCGCATCACTACCGGCGGCCCAACCAGGTCAGTACCTCACGCTGCGCATCCGCCCTGACGACGACTCCGCGTCGCTGCTCCGCAACTACTCCATGTCTGGGCCGCCCGACGCCGACTACTACCGGATCACGGTGAAGCGAGAAAAGGACGGCGCCGCCAGCGGCTATCTGCACACCCGCCTCCGGGTCGGCGATCAGCTCGAGATCGCAGCGCCTCGCGGCAGCTTCATCCTCGACCACACCCAGTCGCCGGTGCTCCTGATCAGCGCCGGCATCGGTGCCACGCCAGTCCTCGCCATGCTTCAAGTGCTCGCGAACGAGAATGCCGGGCGCGAGATCTGGTGGCTGCACGGCGCGCGCAGCAGCCGCGACCACTCCTTCGCCACCGAAGCCCACGCCGCCTCGCTTCACTCCCGAACGTGCATGCCCACGTGTACTACAGCCGTCCCGGCCCGAACGATCTGGAGGGCCGCGACTTCGACAGCGCGGGCCGGCTCTCCGCGGCTGGCGAGCCGGAAACAGGCCCAACGATCGAATTCGCCCGCAGCGACCTCGCCGTCCGCTGGAGCGACGACTACCCAAGCCTCCTCGAGCTCGCCGAAGCCTGCGACGTACCCGTCCGCTGGTCATGCCGCACGGTGTCTGCCACAACTGCGAAACGACCCTGATCGCAGGCGCCGTCGACTACACCCCCGACCCGGTCGAACCCCCCGCGGACGGCAACGCCCTCATCTGCTGCTCAACGCCGCACGGCGAGGTCGTCCTCGACCTCTGAGACCGGCCAGCGGATCCAGGCGGTCGGGGTCTCGTATACCGCATGCCCGAGCGGACTGCCAATCGCGGTCCGGCTCGACGGTTCAATTGTCGGTCCAATTCGTTCCGAAGAGACGGCCTTCCACCGCCCCCCGTGTAGGCGCCGGTGCAGACGAACCGTTCGCCGTTGTGGGCAAGCGCGGACGCTGTGACTAGAGGGCGCCCAGCAGCCCGAGGAGCGTCTCGGTCGACTCGCGGATGTGCGGGCGGAGGACCTCTGGTCCCTCCCGCTCAATCCGGCCCGGTAGAGCGAGGTGGTCGCGAGCCACTCGCTCGAGCGTCCAGCGCGGGCGCAGCTGAACGAGGAAGAGCCGGAGCTCGGCGCCGGCCTGTCCGTGCACCGCGGCGAGGCGCTCGCTGCCCCCCGCCGCCACGATCTCGCGGTGGAACGCCTCGTGGGCCTCGGCCACGGGACCCCAGCCGGGGCGTTGGCGGCGGCAGGCGGCGGCGAGGCGGTCGGCCGCCCGGTGCACCATGTCGTGGAGCCGGCCCGCGCCCCGCTCCAGCGCCAGGCGCGCGGCCTCGACCTCCACGGCGGTGCGCAGGTCGCCCAGCCCGCGGACCGCGTTAGCGTCGAGCGCGGCCACGCGCGCGCCCCGGTTGGCCTCGATGTGCACAAGGCCCTCGGCGTCTAGCGCCCGGAGCGCCGAGCGCAGCGAGTGCCGGGCCACGCCGTACTCGGCGCTGAGCGACTGCTCGCGCAGCGGCGCACCCGGAGGCAGCTCGCCGTCGAGGATGCGCTCGCGCAGCGAGCGCGAGAGCGCTTCCACCGTGGAGACACGCTCGAGGCGCGCGGCACTCATCAGGCCGGCACGGGCAGGGGACGGCGCCAGCCGGGCAGCGCCATGGCCGCCAGCCCGGCGATCACGAGCGCCGCTCCCGCGATTCCCGTGGCCTGCATCTGCTCGCTGAGCACGACCACGCCGAGCGCCGCCGCGGTCAGCGGCTCGGCGAGGGTCAGGGTGGCCGTCTCCGCCGCAGAGAGCGAGCGGAGCCCGCGTGCGAACAGCAGGTACGCGACCGCAGTGGGCACCGCCCCGAGGTAGAGCGCGAGGGCTAGCCCGTCGGCCGAGGCGAGCCAACCGGCGCCGGCCAACGGCAGCACGGGGAGAAGCAGCACTGCGCCCAAGCCGAAGGCTCCGGCCATCACTCCCTCGGGCGAATGCCCGTCGGCCAGCAGCGACTTGGAGGCTACGGTGTACGTCGCGTAGGAGAAACCGGCGCCTAGGGCCGCGAGCACGCCTGGGACCGACACGGCCGCCGTCTCGCCTCCGAGCACAAGCAGCGCTACTCCACCCACGGCCAGGGCCGTGCAGGCCGCCCAGCGCCCGCTCAGCCGCTCGCCCCGGACCATGGCGCCAAGGAGCCCCGCGAAGGACGGGCCCGAGCCGAGGGCCACGACGGTGCCGATGGCCACGCCCGTCTCCGACACGGCGGTGAAGAAGGAAAGCTGATAGCCCGCGACGCCCAGGGCGGCGGCCACGAGAACGCCCCGGTGCCAGCGCCGTCCTCCTCGCCTGCGCTTGACGAACCGGGCAACCAGGGCAAGGAGCAGACCGCCGACGGCGATCCGCGCGGCGCCCACGGCGAGCGGGGAGGCGGAGGGGCCGAGCGCCTGGGCCGTGCCCGTCGTGCCGAACAGGAGCGAGGCCAGGAGCACCTGGCGGGTCGGGGTCTGCGACGCCCGCATTGGCCGCCATTGTTCCACAATTGAACATACATCGCACCCCCGATCACCAGCGGCGCGAAGCAGTAGCGTTCATCCGCCCGCTCGTCGGCGGTCGACTGATGCTGGCTTCGTCGGTTCGCATTCCCCTGCCCGAGGCGAGCAAGTTGCGCCGGCAGCCGACCCGGCCTGAGTCGAGCCTGCGGCCCGTGGCGGTGACGAACGCGAAGCTCGCGCGCCCCGGCCGCAGCACCAGCCGCAGCGCGCCGTAGTGGTGCGCGTCGCCGAACACGAGTCCTTTGTGGCGGCGGTTGAGCCGGTATTGCCGGTGCCCGCCGGCGCCGTCGACGAGCTCGATCGTGCCGTGTCGCGCCCGCATCCGCTGCATGTCGTGCTCGTGTCCGTTGAGGACGAGCGCGCTCCGCCCCTCGACCGCCTTCCACAAGGGAGCGGTGTCCCGCTGGTCGCCGTGCACCCGGCCGGCGCTGTAGCGCGGCCGGTGCCAGAAGGCCAGGTTGCAGGTGCCGGGGTGACGACTCAGCTCGCGGCGGACCCAGCGGACCTGGCGCGAGCGAGCCGAGTGGGCGATCTCCGAGTTGAGGCTGAGGATTCGCCAGCCCGCCAGGGAGAAGGCGTAGTAGGCGCGCGGCCCTGCGCCCTTCACACGGGCCCAGTAGGGGTCGTAGCCCCTCCGGTGGGCGCGCCACTCGTGATTGCCGGGCGTCGGCGCGGTGATCCCGGCGAGCGACCCGTATACGCGCGCGTAGTGGCGGCTGTACTGCGCGGCATCGTTGCCCTCGTAGACGTCCCCGAGATAGAGGAACAAGTCGGGGTGGCCGCGCTGGATCCGGCGTGCGAGCCGCTTCGCGGTAGCGCTGCCGTCTGCCCCGTCGCCCACAGCCCAGACGACTGCCCGGTTCAGGTGTGGCGGCCTGATCGCCGACCAGCCGCCGCCGGCCGGATTCTCCACCTTGG
>Ga0126312_10002564_pt1 | contig 12160 bp, 13 predicted proteins | sample Plot104A_FD_92537 | JGI IMG/M metagenome (GOLD analysis project Ga0126312, IMG submission 92537) | Serpentine soil microbial communities from UC McLaughlin Reserve, CA, USA - Plot104A | ecosystem: Environmental > Terrestrial > Soil > Grasslands | place: USA: UC McLaughlin Reserve, Lake County... | reverse complement strand
CGCCGTCGAGGCCGCCCCAGCGGTCGCGCAGGTCTCCCACCAGGGCCTCGAAGTCGTCGGGGCTGTTCACGTCGAGCTCGAGCACGTCGGGCGGGTCGGGCAGCGTCTTCGCGGCGCGCTCGGTGAGCCGCCGGGCGCGGCCGAAGCCGGTCAGGACGATCTCGGCGCCCTGTTGCTGGGCGCGCTCCGCCACCGCGTAGGCGATGCTCCGGCGCGTGATCACGCCGGTGACGAGGAGGCGCTTGCCCTTCACCGCGCCGCGATCGCCTCGACGGGGGGTAGCGCCCGGACGACCTGGGCGGCCGCCTCCCGGTGACCCTCCTCGGAGGGGTGGAAGCCGTCGTCGGCGAGGTGCGCGGGCTGCGGCCCTTCGGGGTGCCCGGCCCAGTCGAGGCAAACCGCGCCGTAGGCGCGCGCCACGCCCCGAACGGCGTCGTTGAACGAGCGCATGCCGCCGCGCACCCGCGACCGGGTGCGCTTGCGCAGGTCGAGGAAGCGCGACAGGTCCGGGTAGGTGGCGGTCACGATCACGGCGCGCGGCACCGCCTCGCGCAGGCGGCGAAACATCCGCGCCAGCCGGCTCGCGTAGCCGTCGGCGTCGGGGCGCACCGAGAAGAGCACGTCGTTTGCCCCGCAGATCAGGGAGACCAGGTCCGGTTGGAGCTCGAGCGCGCGCTCGAGCTGACCCTCCTCGACGTCGCGGCTCGTGGCGCCGACCCACGCGAGGTTCTCGTAGCGGCCCGCGCGAACCTGCCGCGCCACCTCGTCGGGCCAGCGGAAGGCGCGCTCCTCCTCTCGGCCGCAGGTGAAGGAGTCGCCCAGTGCGACGTAGCAGGCCACGGCGCTCACGGCGTGAAGGCGGCCAGCGCCGCCCCCACGCGCCCGCGAGTATCCACGGGCTCGATCAGCTCATCGATGAAGCCCTCGCGCGCCGCGACCCCCGCCGACAGGTGCTCGTCGGCGTAGGCGTCCGCGAGCCGGTCGCGGGTCGCGTCGGGGTCAGGCGCGTCAGCCAGCTCGCGGCGGTGGATGATGCCTACCGCCTGCTTCGGTCCCATGATCCCGATCTCGGCGCTCGGCCATGCCAGGGCGAGGTCCGCGCCCAGGTCCTTCGAGTTCATCGTGATGTACCCGCCGCCGTAGGCCTTTCGGAGCACGACCGTCACCTTGGGCACGGTCGCGGCGGCGAAGGCGTGCAGGAGCGAGGCGCCGTGGCGGATCACGCCCTTGCCCTCCTGGCGGGTGCCGGGCATGAAACCGGGAGTGTCGACGAGCACGAGAAGCGGCAGGCCGAAGGCGTCGCAGCGGTCGATGAAGAGCGCCGCCTTCTGGGCGGCCTCGGAGTCGATCACCCCGCCGAGGTAGCGCGCCTGGTTGGCGATCAGCCCGACAGGACGGCCGTCGATCCGGCACAGGGCCGTGACCATGTTGCGGGCCCAGCGGTCCGAGACCTCGAGCAGCCGCCCCTCGTCGACGATGGCCCGTGCCACGTCGCGAACGTCGTAGACCTTGCGCGGCTCCTTCGGCACCACGGCGCCAGGATTGGGCGCGGCCGGGCGGGCCGGGGGTGCGATGGGCGGCCGCTCGCCGGCGCGCTGCGGGAGGTGGGCTAGCAGGTCGCGGGCTAGCAGCGCCGCGCTCGCGTCGTCGTCGGCCACGAACTGGCAGACGCCGTTGCGCGAGTGGACCCTGTGGCCGCCGAGCCCGGCCGCGTCCACGTCCTCTCCGGTGACCTCCCGGACCACGCCCGGCCCGGTGAGGAACATGCTCGCCTTGCGGGTCATGACGATGAAGTCGGTGAGCGCCGGCGAGTAGGCGCCGCCACCGGCGGACACCCCCGTGACGACCGTGATCTGGGGCACCTTGCCCGACATGAGCACGGTCTCGCGGAAGATCCTCCCATAGCCGCCGAGCGCGGCGATCCCGTCATCCATGCGGGCCCCTCCCGACTCGACGAAGCCGACCACCGGGGCGCCGGCGCGCGCCGCGAGGCGCATCACCCGCACGATCGTGTGGGCGTGGGCCTCGCCGAGCGAGCCGCCCGCGAACGACTGGTCCTGCGCGTAGCAGAAGACGGGCCGCCCGGCGATCGAGCCGTGCCCGCCCACGACCCCGTCGTCAGGGCGCGAGCGCCGCTCAGAGCGGAGCGAGGTGACCGTCGAGCGGATCACCTGGAGCGTGCCGTGGTCGCAGAGGAGCTCGAGCCGCTCGCGCGGGTCGAGCCGGGCCGGGGCCTGGGTCTCGCGTACGAGGGCGAGGCTCACCCGGTCGCCTCCAGCACGAGCACGGCGTTGTGCCCGCCGAAGCCGAAGGAGTTGGACATCCCTACCGCGGGCCGGCCGTTGCCGTCGGCGAGCGGCCGCGCCTGGTTCGGCACGTAGTCGAGGTCGAGGCCCTCGTCGGGCTCCTCGTAGTTCAGCGTCGGCGGCGCCAGCCGGTCGCGCAGCGCGAGCAGCGTGGCGATCGCCTCGACGGCGCCTCCCGCGCCCAGCAGGTGGCCGATCGCCGACTTGGTCGAGCTGACCGGCAGCTCACCCGCGCGCTCGCCGAAGACCGCCTTGATCGCCTCGGTCTCCGAGCGGTCGTTGAGCGGCGTCGAGGTCCCGTGGGCGTTGACGTAGTCGACGTCGCCGGGCTCGACGGCGGCGTCCTTCAGCGCCAGCTCCATGGCGCGTCGCGCGCCATGGCCGTGCGGCTCGGGAGCGGTCAGGTGATAGGCGTCGGAACTGGCCCCGTAGCCGATCACGGTGCCGAGGATGCGCGCGCCGCGGGCCTTCGCCGCCTCCTCCTCCTCGAGCACGATGACGCCGGCGCCCTCGCCCATCACGAAGCCGTCGCGGCGCTTGTCGAACGGCCGCGAGACGCCGCTCGGTGACAGCGCCTCCATGCGCCCGAAGGCGGCCCGCGCCAGCGGCGTGAGGGTGGCCTCGGTGCCGCCCGTGAGTGCCGCGTCGGCGTCGCCGTGGGCGATCATGCGCGCCGCGGTGCCGATGGCGTGCGCCCCCGCCGCGCAGGCGGAGACGGTGCCGTAGGAGTGGCCCTCGAGGTCGTACTTCATCGCCAGCACGCCCGCGGCGGCGTTCGCCATCAGCAGCGGGATCGACAGCGGCGATACGCGGTCGGCGCCGCGCTCGCGAAGCGCGATGTGCTGCTCCTCGAGCGTGCCGATCCCCCCGATGCCGGTGCCGATCACGCAGGCGAAGCGATCGCGATCGTAGTGGCCGTCCTCGGCTAGGCCGGCGTCGCCGAGCGCCTCTTGGCCGGCGGTCAGGGCCAGCTGCGTGAAGCGGTCCGAGCGGCGCACCTCCTTGATCGAGAGGTGGTCCTTCGGCTCGAACTCCGAGCAGCGGCCCTCGCCGTCCTCGATGCCGGACTCGCCGGCAGACCAGCGCTCGTGCAGCGTGCGGGCGCCGACACCCAACGGGGTGACGGCGCCGAGGCCTGTGATTACGGCACGCCGAGCCATGCCTACCCCATCCGGTCGGCGATCAGGTCGATCGCCTGGCCGACCGTCTTGATGTTCTCCATGTCCTCGCCCTTGATCTGGACGCCGTACTCGTCCTCGGCGATCTGGGCGAGCTCGACCAGGTCGAGCGAGTCCACGTCGAGCGACTCGAACTCGGCGTCGCGGTCGATCTTGTCGGACTCGGCGCCGAACTCCTCGAGCGCCCCGAAGACGCGCTGCTCGACCTGCTCCTTGGTTGCTGTGGTTGCCATTCCGTTCCTCCTTTGTCCTTACGCGGTCAGTCCTCCGTCTACCGTGAGCGTCGCTCCGGTCACGTAGCTGGCCTCCTCCGAGGCGAGGAAGCGCACGCAGGCCGCCACCTCGTCCGGGGTACCCACGCGACGCGCGGGGACCAACTTCACAAGATCATCCCCCACCCCTTCGATGAAGTCGGTCTCGACGAAGCCGGGGGCGACGGCGTTGACCGTCACCGAGCGGCGCGCCACCTCGGCGGCCACGCTCTTCGTCATCGCGATGAGCCCGGCCTTCGAGGCGGCGTAGTTCGCCTGGCCCGCGTTGCCCCTCACGCCGCCCACGATCGAGGCGACGTTGACGATCCGCCCGTAGCGGCCGCGGATCATCGGGCCGAGCGCGCGCCGGGTCACGCGGAAGGCGGCGGACAGGTTCGTGTCGATCACCTTCTGCCACTCCTCGTCGCCGAGCTGCGGCGCGAGCATGTCGGCTCGCGTGCCGGCGTTGTTCACGAGCACGAGCACGGGGCCGAACTCCTTCTCGAGCGCCTCGAAGATGGCGTCCGGCGCGTCGGGGTCGGCCACGTCGGCCTGGAGCGCCCGCGCCCGGCCATCCGCCTCCTCGATCTCGGTCACCACGCGCTGGGCGCCCTCCGAGTCGCTTCGGTAGTTCACGCCCACGGGCCAACCGTCGGCGGCGAGCCCCTTGGCGACGGCGGCCCCGATGCCCCGCGATGCTCCGGTCACGAGCGCGCAGCCATCCCTCACGCCCACTCCACCACTCCCGCGCCCCAGGTGAGGCCGGCGCCGAAGGCGGCCAGGAGCACCTTGGCGCCGGGCTCGAGGCGCCCGGCGGCCTCGGCCTCGACGAGCGCGATCGGGACCGTGGCGGACGAGGTGTTGCCGTAGCGGTCGATGCAGTCGATCACCCGGCCAGGATCGAGCGCGAGCCGCTCGCCCACCGCCGCGAGGATGCGGGTGTTGGCCTGGTGGTAGACGAACAGGTCGATGTCCTCGAGCTCGAGCTCCGCCCGCTCCGCGGCGGCAATGGTCGCCTCCGACAGGCGGCGAACGGCCTCGCGGAACGTGTCGTGTCCCTGCATCCGGATCTTGTGCTCGGCGTGAGTGGCGCAGATGCTGGAGGCGCCGCCGCCGTCCGCGCCCAGCACGATCGGGCCGATGACGCCCTCGCCGTCGCCGGCGGAGGTGACCACCGCGGCGCCGGCGCCGTCAGCGAACAGACCCGCCGTGCGCTTGTCGTCGCGGTCGGTGAAGCGGCTGAGCACGTCGACGCCGACGACCAGCGCCGAGTCGGCGCGACCCGACTCGACCTGAGCGGCGGCGACGGACAGGGCGGTGACGAAGCCCGTGCAGCCCGCCCCGACGTCGAAGGCGCCGGCCCGCCGCGCGCCGAGCAGCTGCGCCACGAGCGGCGCGGTGTTGGGAATCAGCTCGTCGGGCGCCAGGGTCGCCACCAGCACGAGGTCGAGGTCGGCCGCCTCCACGGCGGCCTGCTCCAGAGCGTCGCGGCCGGCGGCGGCGGCCAGCTCGTCCTGGCGCGCGCCGTCGGCGACGACGCGCCGCTCGCGCACGCCGGTGCGGCTGACGATCCAGTCGCTCGAAACTCCGATGCGCTCCGCGATCTCCTCGTTCCCCATCACCCGCTCGGGCACGCTCATGGAGATGGACGCCATCCGCGCACGGCGGGTGGCGGTAACCGGAAGGGCGGGGGCGGTGGTGGTCTCGGCGCTAGGCACGGGCCGGCTCCAAGGTCACTGGGGCCTCTGCCTCGACGCCCTCGAGGGACTTCCTCACGAGGCCGGTGAGCACGTTGCCCGGGCCGGTCTCGACGTAGCGGACCGCGCCCAGGGCGCGCAGGGAGCGCATGACGTCGAGCCAGCGGACCGGAGAGGTGATCGCCTCGGCCAGGCGCTCGCGGACGTCGTCGAAGGGCTGCGCGGTCACGCAGGACAGGACCGGCACGGACGGCTCGGCCACCTCCACATCGGCGAGCAGCTCGCGGAAGGGGGCCGCCGCCGGCGCCATCGCCGGCGAGTGGAAGGCGCCCCCAACCGGGAGGCGCTTGGAGCGGAGGCCGCGCTCCGTGAGCTCAGCAGCGGCCGCCTCGAGCCCGGCCGCGGACCCGGAGAGGACGATCTGCTCGGGAGAGTTGTCGTTGGCCACCGTCAGGCCGTGCCTCGTGGCGGCGTCCCCCACCTCGCTGCTGGAGCCCCGCACGGCCAGCATCCCGGTGTCGCCGGCGCGCTCGCCCGCCCCCTGCATGAGCCGACCGCGGGCGGCCACGAGCCGGAGGCCGTCGTCCTCTGACAAGGCGCCCGCCGCCACCAGCGCAGTGATCTCGCCCAGCGAGTGGCCCGCCATCAGGCCCGGCTCGAGCCGCTCACGGAGCGACTCCCAGCCGGCGAGCGCGGCGCAGAAGATCGCCGGCTGCGCCCAGCGGGTGCCCTCGTTGGAGCGCTCGAAGGGGTCTTCGCCAACGGTGTCGCGCGCCCGCTCCTCGAGGCCCGGACGGAAGCGCTCGACGAGGTCGCGCATATCGCTCGTCTGGCTCCCCTGGCCGGGGAACAGGAGCGCGATCTGTTCTTCGTCAGCCATTCGAGGGACGTATCCCCGCGACCTCCCGCGGGTCAGCGGCGCGGGCCGAGGAACCCCCCGTTCGGGGGGGTCGTGGGGGAACGCCGGGGGGACAGCGAGGATACGCGCCGCAGGAGTGGCGTGCCGCCGGGCCGCAGGAGTGGCGTGCCGCCGGGCCGCAAGGGTGCCGTGCCGTCGGGCCGCAGGGGTGCCGTGCCGCCGTGGCGCCGAGCCGGTGCGCCGTCGGGGCAGGGCGCTAGGCCGTCAAGCCCAGGCGCTCCGCGCGCTGCACCGCCTCTGCGCGGTTGCGCGCCTTGAGCTTCCGGTAAAGCGCGCTCGTGTGCTCCTTGACGGTGTGCGGCGAGAGGTAGAGGCGCTCGGCGATCTCCTTGTTGGTCGCGCCTGAGGCGATCAGCGCGAGGACCTCTCGCTCGCGCTCGGAGAGCGGCGTCGACGGCTGCTCGGCGCGCGGGGCGAAGACGGTCATCCCCTTGCCCACCATCCTCACCGCCGCCGCCACGTCGTGTGCGGACCAGTCCTTGGACACGAATCCCGATGCGCCGGCGGCCTTCGCGGCCTGCGGGGAGATCCAACCCGCGCCCGAGATCAAGAGCACGCGGGTCGCCGACGACTCGCGCCGCAGCGCCTCGCACAGCTCGGCGCCGGACTGCTCACCGAGGAAGAGGTCAACGAGCGCCACGTGCGGCTCGTAGCGCCGCGCGAGCTCGAGGGCCTCGGCGCCTCCACGCGCGGTCAGGCAACGCTCCACCCATGGCTGCTCGGTGAGCAGCAGCCGGAAGCCCCACTGCACGACGTCGTGGTCGTCCACCACGAGAACGCGTAGGCGGCGGCCGCTCATAGCGGCACCATCAGCCTCACTCGCCATTCCCCCGGACCCGTCGGACCGAACTCCACGACGCCGCCCCTCTGGAGCGCCTCCACCGCGGCCAGGCGCAGGCCCATTCCCGTGCCGCCGCGCGGGTGCCCGTCGCCGCCGTCGTTGTGCACCTCGAGCAGGAACGTCTCGTCGCGGCTGCCCACGCGCACCTGCACGCGGCTGGGGCGAGCGTGCTTCTGGGCGTTGCGCAAAGCCTCGGCGAGCACCGACTGGGCGAGTGGCTCGAGCTCGTCCGGGACCTCGAAGCCCTCCTCCCAGGAGGTCTCGAGCGGCAGCTCCTTGTAATGGCGGTCGAGGCGGTCGAGCTCCTCGCGCAGGCGCGCGCCGGTGGGCTGGGCCTCGTGGGCGAGCGGCCGCGAGAGGGCGGAGCGCAGGTCCGCGAGGGCGGCCTGCATCTCCTCGGCGCAGCGGCGGCGTTCCTCCTTCTCCAGCTCGTGCTCCGACCCGAGCACGAGCGAGATGCCGAAGAGGCGCTGCAGCACGCGCTCGTGGATCTCGCGGGCGAGATTGATCCGCTCCGTGAGCAGCCGGGCTCGACCCTGCTGGCTGGTGGCGATGCGCGCGCTGGCGGCGAGCGCGGCGAGCTTGCCGAGCGTCCAGGCAACGTAGCGCTCCTGGTCGGTGAGCTCGAAGCTGCCGCCGCCGCGGTCGGCGAAGATCACGCCGAGCCAGCGGCCGCCGGCCGCGACGGGGATGCAGGTGAGCGTGGTCACGCCCGCGAAGCGGGCGTAGCGGGCGGGGATCTCGTGGTCGAGCCCCTCGGAGACCTCCACCACGCGGTCCTCCGCGAGCGCGCGCTGCGCCACCGGCGTCTCCTCGAGCGTCCCGTGCACGGTGGCGAGGAGGGCCGGGTCGAGCCCATGGCTCCCCACCGGCACAACGAGCTTGCGGGCGTCGTCGTAGAGCATGAGGCCCGCGCGCTCCATGGAGGTGAGCCGGCACACCGCCTCGCAGATGCGGTCGTAGAAGTCGGAGGCCCCCGCGTCGTCGTCCATCCCCGACAGGAGCGCGACGAAGACGTCGAGCGCGTCCATGCGCGGAGCGGCCGTGGGCCTGGCCATGTGACGCAGGCTACGCTCCCGGGCGCCCGAGTTACTCGTCCCGCCCGCGTTTACGCGCGCTGGAGCGAGAGCCGGAGCGCCTGCTCCCAGTTGAGCGACACGGCACGGGCGTCGCCGCACGCGCGGCAGCGCGTGGTCACCGTCCCGTCGCCCCACTCGCCGACATCGAGCGACCAATCGACCTCGCCGGACAGACACATCCGGCACGCGATGGCCGCCGCCACCAGGCGAGGATCGTCATCACCGCGGAAGCTCGCGAGCTCCATGTGAAGAGGCTCCCGCGCCGCGCGCGAGTGGAGAAGCCGGCGTGCCTCTATTCCCCCCGATCGGGGGGCTACAGCGGCCCCACCCGCTCCACGCGCTGGTCCGCGACCGCCGGAAGCGCGTCCGAAAGCCGCGAGCCGTCGGGCAACGTCAGCTCGGGATCGAGCTCGAGCAGCGGCTCGAGCACGAAGCGGCGGGACCGGACCTCCGGGTGGGGCAGGGTGAGTAGCTCGGAGCGGTACTCGAGCGCACCGAGCAGCAGCAGGTCCACGTCGATCGGGCGAGGGCCGTGGCGGGGTCCGCGAGGCTGGCGTCCGAGCGCGCGCTCCACCGCCTTGCACGCCCCGAGCAGCTCTTCCGGGCCGAGCTCGGTCTCTACCTCGAGGCAGGCGTTCAGGAAGTCGGGCTGCTCAGTCAGCTCGCCCTGCGGGGCAGTCTCGTATACCGACGACGCCGCCACGACATCCACCCCCCGGGGCGGCAACGCCTCCCCGGCAGCCCGCAACGCCCCGAGCCGGTCGCCCTGGTTCGACCCCAGGCCCAGGTAGCCCGTGCGGCGGCGACCGCCGCTCAACCCTCCGTCCACACCTCCACCGAGACCTCCTCCACGGGCAGCGGGATCGGCGGCTCGGGCTTGACCGCCTTGACTCGAATCGCCTCGGCGCCGAAGCGGGCGGAGAGCCGCTCCGCCACCGCGGCGCATAGACGCTCGAGCGTCCGGTACGAGCGCTCCTGGGCGGCCAGCGCGACCTGCTCGCAGACATCGGCGTAATCGACCGTGTCCTCCACGCGGTCGGTTACCGTGGCGTCGCAGCCGGCGAGCTCGAAGGTGACGTCGAAGACGAGCCGCTGGCCCAGCTCGCGCTCCGCGTCGCTCACCCCGTGGCGGGTATAGAGCGAGAGCCCCACGATCTCGATCGTCACCGACGGCTCGCCCAGCGAGTCGTCGTCGAGCGAGGGGTCGAGCTCGTCGTCAGGCTCGAGAGGATCGCGCTCGTCCATCGGGGGCCTCCCGCACCGTAGCAGCGGCTACCCGCAGGGCATCGACAACGGGGGCCACGTCGTGCACCCTGAACACGCTGGCGCCTCGCTCGTAGGCGAGCACATTGGTGGCGATCGTGCCGGGGAGCCGCTCGTCCTCCGCGCGGCCCCCCGCGAGCTTGCCGAGGAAGCTCTTGCGCGAGGTGCCAACGACCACCGGCCGGCCGATGGCCGTGAGCTCGTCGAGCCGGCGCAGCAGCTCCAGGTTGTGCTCGACGGTCTTGCCGAAGCCTATGCCCGGGTCGAGCCACACGCGGTCCTCGGCCACCCCCTGCGCCGCGGCGAAGCCGAGCCGCTCCTCGAGGAACGCCTTCACGTCCCCCACCACGTCCTTGTAGCGCGGATCGCGCTGCATCGTACGGGGCTCCCCGAGCATGTGCATCAGGACGCAGGTGACCCCCGACTCCGCCACCACGCCGGCGAGCCCAGGATCGAAGCGGAGCGCGGACACGTCGTTGACGATCCCGGCGCCCGCGTCGATCGCCGCGCGGGCCACCGCCGCCTTCGTGGTGTCGATCGAGACGCGCGCGCCGGCGAGGCCGTCCAGCACGGGCAGGACCCGGCGCAGCTCCTCGTGCTGAGAGACGGGCTCGGCCCCGGGACGCGTCGACGCGCCCCCCACGTCGAGGATGTCCGCCCCCTCCGCGAGGAGCTCCCTGCCGTGCGCAATCGCCGCGTCCGGCTCGAGGAATAGCCCGCCGTCGGAGAACGAATCGGGGGTCACGTTGACCACCCCCATCACCAGGGGCGCATCCACTCCCGGAGTATCGCGCTCGCCTCACGCAAGCAACGCGCGGAGCGTCTCCAAGATCTCCCGGGGAGCGTGCCTCACCTGCCACCAGGTGAATCGCACGACGCGATAGCCGGCCCGCATGAGGCGCTGGTCGCGCCGGCGATCCGCGTAGAACGAGTACCGGTGCTGGCGCCGGGCGAGCCGAGAGATCGCCAGGTCCACGGGCGGGGGGCTGACTTTCCGTCAGCGATTTTGACGCAATGTCAGCCACCCCCGCCACGCCCGCGATTCTGCGCCTCGCGGCGCTACGGGACCAGGCGCGCGTATGACGAAAGGGTTACGACGTGGCCCGATCGAGAAGGGTTACGACTTGGCCCGATCGGGCCCGTGGGCCCGCATCTCGGCGGCTCCCCCGGCCAGGCCCGGGCGGGGCAGCGGCGTGGGCGCGCGGCCGGGGGCGCGCTCGGGCGCCTCCGGGGCGGGCGGCGGAGGCGTGGGCACGACCGGCTCGTCGGACCCGAAGACCTCCTCCTCGGACTTCCCGTCGAGCAGCTCGAGAAACTGCTCGCGCTCGATCGTCTCGCGCCCCAGCAGGATCTCCGACACGTGGTCGAGGTGCTCCTTGTTCTGCTCGAGGATGTCGCGCGCCGACTGGTGGGCCTCCTCCACCACGCGGCGGATCTCGTCGTCGATCTCGCGCGCCACGTCGTCGGAGTAGTCGGGCTCCGAGGAGAACTCGCGGCCCAGGAAGGGCTGGCCGTGGTCGTGGCCGAAGACGCGCGGCCCGAGCTTCTCGGACATGCCGAAGCGCATCACCATCTGCTTGGCCGTCTGGGTCACCTTCTCGAGGTCGTTCGAGGCGCCTGTCGTGACCTCCCCGAACACGAGCTCCTCGGCGGCCCGCCCCCCGAGCGTCATGGCCATCGTGTCCTGGAGCTCGGCCCGCGTGGTCAGGAACTTGTCCTCGGTGGGCAGCGAGATCGTGTAGCCGAGCGCCTGGCCGCGGGAGATCACGGAGATCTTGTGCACGGGGTCCGTGTGCTCGAGGAAGTGGGCCACGATGGCGTGCCCCATCTCGTGGTAGGCAGTGATGCGGCGCTCCTTCTCCGACATCACGCGAGTCTTCTTCTCGGGACCCGCGATCACCCGCATGATGCCCTCCTCGAGCTGCAGGTGGTCGATCTCGCGCTTTCCCTGGCGAGCCGCGAGCAGGGCCGCCTCGTTGACCAGGTTCTGCAGGTCGGCGCCCGTGAAACCGGGGGTCTGGCCGGCCAGCGCGTCGAGGTCGATCGTCTTGGCGAGCGGCTTGCCGCGGGTGTGCACCTCGAGGATCCGCGCGCGGCCCTTGCGGTCGGGGCGGTCCACCACGATCTGGCGGTCGAAGCGGCCCGGGCGGAGCAGCGCCGGGTCGAGGATGTCGGGACGGTTGGTGGCGGCGATCAGGATGATGTTGTCCTTCATCTCGAAGCCGTCCATCTCCACGAGCAGCTGGTTGAGCGTCTGCTCGCGCTCGTCGTGGCCGCCGCCCAGGCCGGCCCCGCGGTGGCGGCCCACCGCGTCGATCTCGTCCATGAAGATGATGCAGGGCGAGTTCTGCTTGGCCTGCTCGAAGAGGTCCCTGACCCGCGAGGCGCCCACGCCCACGAACATCTCCACGAAGTCGGAGCCAGAGATGCTGAAGAAGGGCACCCCCGCCTCGCCGGCCACCGCGCGCGCCAGCAGCGTCTTGCCGGTGCCCGGGGGACCGTAGAGGAGGACCCCCTTGGGGATCCTGGCCCCGAGCGACTGGAACTTCTTCGGGTTCTCGAGGAACTCCTTGATCTCGTGCAGCTCCTCGACCGCCTCGTCGACGCCGGCCACGTCGCGGAATGT
>Ga0126312_10002563_pt1 | contig 12162 bp, 13 predicted proteins | sample Plot104A_FD_92537 | JGI IMG/M metagenome (GOLD analysis project Ga0126312, IMG submission 92537) | Serpentine soil microbial communities from UC McLaughlin Reserve, CA, USA - Plot104A | ecosystem: Environmental > Terrestrial > Soil > Grasslands | place: USA: UC McLaughlin Reserve, Lake County... | reverse complement strand
GCGATCGGACCAGTGTCCCGTCCCGATCTGGCCGACCCCCCAGACCGCCGGATATAGGCCCGCGACGAGGCCGATCTCCGCGTCGGTTGCCCCGCCGGCAGCCAGGTACAGCGGCACGACGCCCCAGGCGAGCGCGTCGTTGAGGTTGTTGACGAGTCCGGCCTGTGAGCAGGCGCGAAGCGGCGGCTCGCGGTAGCTTGCCGAGGGGAAGGTTTCACGGAGCGTGGGCGCCCGCTCGTCGCTTTCGTGCCTGCTCTGGCGTTGCTCGAGCTCAACGTAGTCGGTGGTGTCACGGACGAAGAGCGCCGAGGCGAGCAGGGCCAGCAAGGCGACTCCGGCGGCGGCGACGACGAGTACGTCGCGGGCGGCGAAGTCGGCCGCCAGCCAGCCGCTCAGAGCGGCTGCGACGGCGACGCCGCCGTAGCCCGCCGACTCATTGAGACCGAGCGCCAGGCCGCGGCGTTCCGGACCGACGAGGTCGATCTTCATAACGACGGTCATCGACCAGGCGAGCCCCTGGTTGATCCCGAGGAAGAGGTTGGCGGCGACGACCCACCCCCAGCCGGGGGCGACGGCGATCATGACCGGCACGGGCAGCGCGAAGGCCCACCCGAGGACGAGCAGCCGATGGCGACCCACCCGCTCCGCCAGGGCTCCGGCGCCGAGGTTCGTGAAGGACTTGGCCAGCCCGAAGGCGACGATGAAGGAGAGGACGGCCGTGCTCGAGCCGACGCCGAACTCCTGCTCGCCGATCAGGGGCAGCGTGGAGCGCTCCAGCCCGACCATCGCCCCGACGAAAGCGGTGACCGCGACCAGCAGACTGAACTGCGCCGCATTCTCCCGTAGCCCGAGCCGGAAGGGAGCCGAGCCGCCCACGGCGCCCGGCTCTACCGGAGGACCGCGCCGCCGGAGACGTTCGTCGCGACGATCTCGGCCTGGTGCTCGGGGGCCGGCGGAATGTCCTTTAGCAGGCTCTCGACGAAGGCGCCCTCGGAGCCGAGCAGGAGGAGGCTGTTGTTGCGACGCTCGAAGCCGATCGTGGATACGGGGTGTCCGGAGAGGCCGCGGCCGCAGACGGACCCCGAGTAGTGCCCGGGATACAGGAGCACGTGGTCCGGGAGGCTGAGTAGCCGCTCGGTGAGCGATCGGTACAGGGTCCGGGCCATGCCCTCGACGGAGTGGGAGCCGCCGGCGTGGAGGTCGGGTCGGCCGGCGTCACCGACGAGCAGTGCGTCGCCAGTAAGCACCATCCACGGCTCCTCGCCCCGGACGCGATCGGTCACGAGATAAGCGTGGTGGGCCGGTGTGTGACCGGGCGTGGCCACGGCCTTGACGGCGGTGTTGCCCAGCTCCACGACCTCGCCGTCGGCCAGCGGACTGTGCGGGAACACCACTCCGGCGCTCTCCGGCAGGTACGCAATAGCGCCCGTCCTTTCGGCGAGCTGAGGGAGCCCCGAGACGTGGTCGGCGTGCACGTGCGTCTCGAAGGCCGCGACGATGGGAATGCCCTGCGCGTCGGCCGTGGCGATGTAGTCGTCGACGAGATCGACGTGGGGGTCCACCACGGCGAAACGAGACTTCGTCTTGCAGCCGAACAGGTACGAGGCGCAGGCCGTGTCGTCTCTCAGGAACTGACGAAAGAACATTCCTGGACGAGCGTAGGCGAGAAATGGCTATTCACCAAGGGCAAACAGTCGATGGACGGGTTTCCATCGCGGAATGGGATATCAGGGGCGAGAGCGAAGCCACGTAAGCCCGGCGGCGAGGGTGCCTCGGATGCCGAGCTGGCGCATGAGTGAGGAGGTGTCGGTGACGCTCCAGTCCTCCGCGATCTTGCCGTCCTCGAAGCGGCTGATCACGATCCCCGACACGCTCACGCGCCGACCCGCGCGGCTGCCCGACATGGTGAAGCGCGAGACGACCTTCTCGCCCTCGCTCACCTGATCGTCGACGCGGATCGCGAAGTCGCGGAAGAGCCGTTGGTAGAGATTGATCGAGTGGCGGATGCCCTCGTGGCCGTGGAACGTCTCGCCGTTCACGTGGTCGACGAACTCGCTGCTGTAGAGGTGCTGTGCCGCCTCCATGTCGGCCCGAGAACAGGCGACCTCGAGGGCCCGGCGGGCGACCTCTTCCCGGCTCACCTCGCGCAAGCCTTGATCGTGACGCTGCAGCAGTCGCCGAGGGTGGCCATGAATGCTCGCTCGGCTGCGGTCGGCTCTCGGCCGTCGGGGCGCAGCAGCTGGACGCTGCGCTTCATCGGCTCGGCGCCCTCGACCCGGAAGGTGACCAGCTCGCCACGCTCGGCCTCCTCCTCGATGACTAGCCGGGAGACGAAGCCGATGCCGAGGCCGGCTCGCACGGAGCGCTTGATCGCCTCGTTTGAGTCGAGCTCCCAACGCTTGGCAGGGTGATAGCCGAGCCGCGCGAGGTAGCGTTCGGAGACAGCCCGGGTGCTCGAGCCGGCCTCCCTCACGAGCAGCACCTGCTCAGCGAGTTCGGCAGGCCGGACCTTGCCGCGGCGCAGGCGCACCTGGCCTGGGGCCGCGATGCCGATCAGCTCGTCGTCCAGGAACGGCTCGGAGACGACTCCCGATGGGAGGTCGACCTCGCCGGCGATCCCGACTGCGACCTCGCGCAGAGCGATCCGCTCGGCGACCCAGCGGCTCGGACCGATGACGATGTCGACGTCAACACCCGGATGCCGGTCAGCGAAGCACTGAAGGATCGACGGCAGGACGTAGGACCCGGGAGTCGTCGACGCGGCGAGCGTCAACGTTCCCCGCTCGGCATCGCGCAGTGCGTGCAGATCCTCCTGCATCGCCTGCAACGTGTCGAGCACCCGAGCGGCGTGACCCGCCACCACCTGACCGGCCTCGGTGAGCTGGGAGGAGCGCCCGTTGCGCTCGACGAGCTTCTCGCCGACCGCGGCCTCCAGCGTCTTCAGGTGCTTCGTCGCCGACGGCTGGCCGACCCGGCACGTCTCCGCCGCCGCCGAGATCGAGCCGCGGCGGCCAACCTCGACCAGCAGCCGCAGCCGGCTTGGATCGAGCGCATCGACTATTCCCGGAGAGAAAGACACCTATACAAATCTTCCACTACAAGCATAAGAGCTCTCGCCGTACCGTGGGCGCCGCTCGCGAGAATTGTCGAGGAGGCGCGAAATGAGAGCCATCGATTGTTCCTGTGGCCATCGTCTCGAAGCTGCGGACGACGAAGGGCTGTTCGGCTCGCGCGCGAGCACGCCTATCGGGATCAGCCCGAGATCGAGCGCAGAGGCGAGCAGCTCCGCGGGTCGGTCGCGGCAGACGCCTATGACGTCGCCCAGGTCTGAAACTCCCCGAGGTGCCGGGAGCTGGATGCGGGGCAACCTCTCGATGCAGGGCTACGGCATCGGCGACGGCGAGCGGCGTCGCCTGTGGCTTGGGCTTCGCTTCCCGACGGCGTTCTGTCTGGCGCTCGTGATCACCGCGCTCCTGCTCCAATCCGCCCTGCTGCTGGCCGCGCTCGTACCGATCGGCGCCGTTGCCGGCTGGACCTCGCGCCACCCCTTCGACCACATCTGGAACCACGCTTTGCGCCGCCTGCTCCGAGCCCCGGAGCTGCCGCCGAACCCGATCCGCCGCCGACACGCCTTCAAGCTCGCGACGGTGTGGCTCGCAGCCTGCTCGGGACTCTTCGCCGCGGGCGCGTCAGCGGTCGCACTCGCGCTCGGCGGAGTGCTGGTGGCGGCATGCGGTCTCGTGACCGCTACCAACTTCTGCATCCCCTCACTGATGCTCGCCTGGTGGGATCAGCGCAGCCGGCAGGATGTCCGCGCGTAAAGACAGCCACGAGGAGAAAGGCCGAGACTTTGCGCGAGCTCCACGGACTTCTCCCGGCAAGTGTGGCACCTAGATCCCGCCAGGCGAAACGGGGGTGGGATACCTACAGCTCCACGGCGCGACCCGCTGATTAAGCTCGGCGGCCCGCCTCGAGCCCACTGCGGCGATGCGCGCCGAACGGCCGCCGAGGCGTGCGTTCGGCGCGCTGATCACCAGTCGTTCCGGCTGGCCGGCTAGGGCTGGTTGCCCGGGCCGCCCTGGCTCTTACACGAGCTCGGCCGGTCGGCGTTAGGGCCGGTGCACTGTCCGCTCTGCCCGGCTCCGTTGCCGCCGTTCGTCGGCGGGCTCGGGCTCGCCGACACCACTGGCGCCGCGAGCATTCCAAGGGCTGCGACGGAGAGCACCGTCGCAGTGGTCTTCCGGATCTTCGTCATGCCTCTCCTTCCGTGGATCATCTCGGTCACGCGACTAGTCGCACTTCTTGAGACCGCCCGTCGACGTGTCCTTGTTCTGCCCGGGCGGGCACTTGCCCGACTCGTTGGTCTGCGGGTTGCCGTTGCCCGGACCGACATCGATCGTGGCGTAGGCAGGACCGCTGACCACTAGCGCCAGTGCCGACGCCAACAGCGCAATACGCTTCTTCAAGGGTTCTCACCTCCTCCCGTCTTCCCTGATTGCACAGCTCTCCGTCCGGAAAGCTGTCCTACTCCTATCCGCAACTCCAGGTGCCCCGTTCGGTCATGGCGTTCGGCGGAGAAAGTTCGCTATTTGCGGCTTTCTCACCCGCAAAATGCGACTTCGCAGGATGTCTCGTCCCGCCCGACCCCCCGCCAGGGAAGCGCTCAGGCGCCCGGCGAGACCCGGCTCGGCGGGCTAATCCGTCGGCGAAGATCCAGCTGAGCGGCGCTCGAGCAGCGCGGCGGCGCGGCTCACGCCGCCCGCTCCGACGCTCCGGCGGGGCGCCGGCGGGCGGGCTCGCGCCCGCTGGGTTGCGCCGGGCGCGGGCGTACCGCAGCGGGAGGAATCGCGCGTGCGACTGGCTCCCCCGTGACCGTGAGCGCCTCGCCGTGGTGGCTGAGATCGAGCGGGTCGCCGTCGAGCAGGAGATAGCGGGCCTCGTGGGGCGTCACGTCGACCATCAGGCGACGCCCTCGGAACGCGAATCGGAACGCGAGGCGCGGGAGGGCCTCGGGGAGCCGCGGGGCGAAGGAGAGGCTGCCGCCGTGGTCGCGCATGCCGCCGAAGCCGCAGACGGCGGCGATCCACGCGCCCGCGAGGGACGCGAGGTGAACCCCGTCGCGGGTGTTGTGGTGGGTGTCGGCCAGATCGAGCAGCGCGGCCTCGGCGAAGTAGTCGTAGGCCAGCTCGAGGTGCCCGACCTCGGCCGCGACCACGGCCTGGATGGAGGCCGACAGCGACGAGTCACGGACCGTCAGGCCCTCGTAGTACTCGAAGTCACGCAGCTTCTCCTCGGGCGTGAACGCGTCGCCGCGCGTGAACAGGGCCATCACAAGGTCGGCCTGCTTCACGACCTGCTTGCGGTACAGGTCGAAGTAGGGGAAGTGCAGGAGGAGGGGGTACTGCTCCGGTTGGGTGGCGGCGAAGTCCCACACGGCGTGCTCGGTGAACCCCTCCGCCTGCTGGTGGACCGCGAGCGCCTCGTCGTAGGGAATCAGCATCGACTCGGCCGCGTGACGCCAGGACGCCGCCTCGTCACGGCTGATGTGCAGTTCGCGGGCGCGGTCGCTGTGCCGCTCGGTCGCATCGGCCGCGGCGACGAGGTTCCGCTGCGCCATCAGGTTGGTGTAGACGTTGTTGTCGTCTATCGCGCTGTACTCGTCCGGTCCCGTCACGCCGTCGATCCGGAAGTTGCCGTGCGCGTCGTGATGGCCGAGCGACCGCCACAGGCGCGCCGTCTCGGCCAGCAGCTCGAGGCCGTAGTCGCGGGCGAAGTCGTCGTCCTCGGTCGCCTGGAGGTAGCGGAGGACGGCGTCGGCGATGTCGGCGTTGACGTGGAAGCCCGCCGTGCCGGCCGGCCAGTAGCCGGAGCACTCCTGGCCGCGGATCGTTCGCCACGGGAACGCGGCACCCTCGAGCCCCAGGACCTTCGCCCGCGCCTTGGCGAGGCCGAGGGTGGCGTGGCGCCAGCGAAGCGCGTCGCGGGCAGCCTGCGGCTCGGTGTAGACCAGGGCCGGCAGGACGTACGCCTCGGTGTCCCAGAAGGTGTGGCCGTCGTAACCGGAGCCGGTGAGCCCCTTCGCCGGGATCGCGCGCTGCTCGGCGCGGGCTGAGGACTGCAGCGTGTGGAAGATCGCGAAGCGGACGGCCTGCTGCAGCTCGGGGTCCCCCTCGATCTCGACGTCTGCCCGCTGCCAGAACTCCCGGAGGAAGTCGCGTTGGTCGGCGGCAAGGCCTTCCCAGCCGCTGCGACGGGCGCCCGCGAGGGCCGCCTCCACCTGGTCCCGGACCGCCGGCAGCGAGCGCTGGCTCGACCAGCCGTAGGTGAGGAACTTGACCAGCCGCAGGCGCTCGCCCGGCTCGAGCTCGGTTGCGATCGTGACCCGGCCGAGGTCGGGATCGCTCTCGGTGGAGGTCGTGGCAGCGTCGGGCAGCGAATCGAGGGCGTGATCCATCCCGGCCGCCATGAGCAGCCCGCTTTGCTCCGTGCAATGACAGAGCACGACTCGCTGCCCGTGCTGCGATACATGCTCGGAGCGCAGTCGCGAAGGAGTCCCCAGACCCGCCCGCGGGTCGTGCTCGGAGCCGTGCGGCAGCGGCTCGTTCGCCACCAGCTCCGACTGGATGACCAAGCGGGCCGCCTCGTCGAGCGGCTCGACCTCGTACAGGATGGCCGCGACCGCACGCTGATCGAGCGAGACGAGACGCGTTGTACGAAGACTCACCGACTGGTTCGCGGGCGAGGTCCACTCGACCTCGCGGCGCAGCACGCCCTCGCGGAAGTCGAGGAACCGCTCGTGCCGGCGGAGCTCGCCGTAGCGGACGTCGAACGGCTCGTCGTCGACCAGGAGGCGGATCACCTTGCCGTTCGTGACGTTCACGAGGGCCTGGCCGGCCTCGGGATAGCCGTAGCCGCCTTCGGGATAGGGGAGGGGCCGCGTCTCGTAGAAGCTGTTCAGATAGGTGCCGGGAAGGCCGTGCGGCTCGCCCTCGTCGAGATTCGCCCGCATGCCGATGTGCCCGTTCGACAGGGCGAAGATCGATTCAGTGTGGGCCAGGACCGAGAGGTCGAGCTCGGTCTCGGAGACCCCCCACGGTTCGCACGTGAAGCACGGGTGAGTGATCACGCTTCGTCCTCCAGGAGCTCCGCGAGGTCGCGGACGACGACCGTGGCTCCGTGCTGGCGGAGCGCGTCGGCATGCCCGACTCGGTCGACGCCGACGACGTGACCGAACCCTCCTGCGCGCCCCGCCTCGACGCCGGCGAGCGCGTCCTCGAACACCGCGGCCTCGCCGGGCTCGAGCCCGAGCGCGCGACCGCCCGCCAGGAACGAGTCCGGGGCCGGCTTGCCCTTCAGGCCCTCGCGCTCCGCAACGACGCCGTCGATCACCGCCTCGAAGAGCTCGTCGATCCCGGCAGAGGCGAGAACGTCGCGGGTGTTCGCGCTCGAGGAGACGACGGCGAGCCTAAGCCCCGCGCCGCGCGCCGCGCGCACGTAGCGAATCGATCCCTCGTAGGGCCGAACACCCTGCTCGCGGATCAGCCGGAGGACGAGATCGTTCTTTCGATCGCCGAGGCGGCGGACGGTCTCGTCGTCGAACGGGATGTCGCGCGAGGCCAGAAATGAGCGCACCCCGTCCGCTCGCGGTTTCCCGTCGACGTACTCGCCGTAATCGGAGTCGACGTCGAAGGGCACGTAGTCCACCCCGTCGCGCTCGCGCAGATACTCGTCGAACATGCGCTTCCACGCCGCGGCGTGGACCGTCGCCGTGTCGGTGAGCACACCGTCGAGGTCGAACAGGCAGCCCCGTATCGAGGTGGGCAAGCCCAGCTCCGCATCGGCCGTTCTCTGCACCTCCGCTGATTATGAACCGCTGGCTTGGAGAAGCCTCGCGTCGCAGCGCGTGATTCGGCCCCGGCGAAGCCGGTTCGAAGACCGTGATCTGGGCATCTCGCACCGGGAGGTGTGGTCCCTATGGTGAAAACCACGGTGCTCGGCCTACTGGCAGCCGTGCAGAGCGTGGCCGATCGAGTCGCCGACGCTCTCGCCGGTGTCGGTGCCGTCGGCGCCGGCTGCATCGTCTTGGCGCTGTGTCTCCATGTCGGGGCGCAGGCGGCCCGGGGATTGGGCTGGCACCGCGCACTGGCTGCCTGCTGGCCGGACGTCGGCCGGCGGCGCGCATGCGCCTGGTACGTCTGCGGCGCCGGGTTGACCGGCGTGCTCTCCGCGCGCGGCGGCGACGCGGTTCGCCTCGCCCTGGCCAGGCGTGAGCTCCCGGGCTCGACCTGGCCGGCGCTGGCGGGGACCGCCGTCGTCGAAGCCGCGGCCCAACTCGTGGTCGGCCTTCCGACGCTGGCGCTCGCGGTCGCGATTGGCGTCGATGCCGCTCGACCTCCATCACCTGTGCTCGTGGCCGGAATTGCCGCCGCCGTCGCGATCGGCGCGATCCTCGCCGTCCGCTCGCGGCGAGCTCGCGGGCTCCTGGAGGAGCTCGTCCGCGGCTGCTCCGCGCTGCGCCACCCGCGCCGCGACATGAGCCGGATCGTGGGCTGGCAGTTAGCGGGCAGGCTGCTCCGTTTCGCGGCGGTCGGTTGCTTCCTCCACGCCTTCGGCCTGCCGGACAGCCTCGCCGCGGTCGTAACCGTAGGTGTCGTGTACGGCTCCGCCAACGTCGTGCCGATCCCGGGCGCCGGGACGGCTGCGTCGGCGGGAGCGCTCCTGGTTGCGCTTCCGGCCGCCACGGGTCACTCCGTCGATGCGGGCGCGGTGTCCGCGCTCGTCATCGCGCAGCCGCTGCTTCTAACGGCCGTGGGGGTGACCATCTCGCTGATCCTCCTCGCATCGAGCCTCGGCGTGCGCACCCCCGCCGCGCTCGTGCGGTCCGGGCGCGCGTTGATCGCGGAGCCCTCCAGCCCGACGGCCTGACCGTCGAGCTCGATCGCAGCCTGTAGAGATCCGGATCTCGGAGGCCTCGGCCCGGAGCGGTCAGCGATAATCCTGTGGAGTGATGGCGCCGACCTGCACGCACCTCGACCAGGTGATGCTCGAGGAACTTCCCGAGGCCGTCGAGGGCTGCGAGGACTGCCTTCGTAGCGGGGACAAGTGGCTGCATCTGCGTATATGCCTGGCCTGCGGGCATGTGGGCTGCTGCGATGACTCACCCAACCGGCACGCCACCGCCCACGCGAACACCAGCGACCATCCGATAATCCGCTCGCTCGAGCCGGGCGAGGACTGGTGCTGGTGCTACCGCGACGAGCTGGCGTACCTGCTGCCAGAGCTGCGCGGGGATACGCGCATACCGCCGTCGCCCCTCCTCTACGGCTGACGGTCAGCGGTCGGCCAGGTGCTGGTGCACCAACCGGACAGCCATCGATCCCTCGCCCACGGCGGAGGCCACCCGCTTGATCGACCCGGAGCGCACGTCCCCGACCGCGAACACTCCGGGCTGGCTCGTCTCCAAGAGCAGCGGTGGGGCGCCGTCCGGGGTCTCACCCTTCACCTCGTTGCCGGTGAGGACGAACCCCTTCGAGTCGAGCAGCACTTCGCCGTCGAGCCATCCGGTGCGCGGGCCGGCACCGATGAAGACGAACAGCGCGGTCGCGCCGAGGCGGCTGCGTCCGCCGTCTCGATTGTGCTCGACCACGAGGTCCTCGAGCGAGCGGTCTCCGAGGAGCTCGGTCACCTCGGTGTCCGTCCTGATCTCGACGTTCGCGATCCGGGCGAGCTGGTCGACGAGGTAGCGCGACATCGTGCGGCCGAGGTCACCGCCTCGGATCATCAGCGTGACCTGGCGGACATGCTGCGAGAGGAAGACCGCCGCCTGGCCCGCGGAGTTCCCGCCGCCGACGATCGCGACATGGGAGCCGCTGCACATCTCCGCCTCCATCGCGGTCGCGGCGTAGTAGACGCCCAGCCCGGTCAGCTCGTCGATGCGGGGTATTTCGAGGCGCCGGTAGCGCGCCCCGGTGGCGATCACCACGGTGCGCGCCATGACCGCGTCGGCGTCGCGTAGACGCACCCGGTAGTGGTCCTCGTGCCGGCAGAAGGCGACGGCCTCAGCCGGCACCATCAGCCGAGCGCCGAACTTCTTCGCCTGGACGATCGCGCGCTCGGCGAGCTCCATGCCCGAGATGCCCCCGGGGAAGCCCAGGTAGTTCTCGATGCGCGTCGACGTCCCGGCCTGGCCGCCGGCGGCCACCGCGTCGATCATCGCGGTGTCGAGCCCCTCCGAGGCCCCGTAGACGGCCGCCGCCAGCCCGGCCGGTCCGGCCCCGACGACCAGCAGGTCGTGCACCGCCTCCGCGCCCTCGCCGGCTCCCAGCCCGAGCGCCCGGGCGAGCTCGGCGTTGCTGGGGTTGCGCAGCATCTCCTGCCCGCGCAGAACGATCGGGGTGTCCTGCGGCTCGACGTGCATCTCTCGCAACAGGGTGTCGGCGCCGCCGTCCTCCTCGAGATCGATGAAGCCGTGGGGGAGCCTGTTGCGCGCGAGAAAGACGCGCAGTCGGCGGGTGTCCGGCGAGAACCGCGAGCCGATCAGCCGCGGGCCGGTCCCGAGGCCGATCAGGATCGTCCGGCGCGCCAGATAGGCCCGGAGGATCACGTCGCCCAGCGAGGGATCGCCCGCCACGAGCTCGCGCAGCCGCTCGCGTGAGACCTGCAGGACCTCGCCTCCCTCCAGGACCCGCGCGGTGAGGTACACCCGCTCGCCGGTCAGCATGTTGAGCTCGCCGAGGAACCGGCCGGGACCATGGACGCCGATGACCTCCTCGTCGGGGCGGCCGGCGTTCGCGAGGATCGCCACCTTGCCCGACAGGACGGCGAAGAAGTCGTAGCTCTCGTCGCCGTCCCGGAAGAGAAGCTCGCCTTCGTCGACCGCCCGCCGCTTGCCGCGTTCCTCGAGCGCGGCCAAGGCGTCGTCATGCAGCCGCGGGAACGCGCCCTGGCGGTCCCGGGTCTCCTCGAAGAGCGGCAGCGCGGGAGGCTCGCCCATGGCTCGAACGCTACGCGAAGGAGGAGAAGCGTCCGGGAAATCAACTCGCCGCAACGCCCAGTCCCGCGCTGAGCGCGGAGATGATGGCGCCGCCCAGCGTGACCGACACGAACGAGCGCGCGAAGCTCGTCCGGAAGAACGCGTAGCGCAGCCATGCGAGCAGCACTAGCTCCACGGCAACGACCGCAACCGCCGCGACGATCGCGGCGTGGTAGCTGTCGACCAGAAACGGCAGGGTGTGGAAAACGCCGCCCAGGAAGGTCCCGGCCCCGGTGATAGCACCTCGCACGACGGGGTTGCCGCGGCCGGTCAGGTCACCCGTGTCCGAGAGGCCTTCCGAGAACGCCATGCTCACACCCGCTCCGAGGGCGGTCGCGAGGCCGGTGTAGAACGCGGTGTGTGGCTGGTGCGTCGCGAGCGCCACCGCGAAGATCGGCGCCAGCGTCGACAGCGATCCGTCCATCAGTCCACTCAGGGCGGGCTGCACGCGCTGAAGCTGAAACGACTGACCGTGGATGTCGACGTCCGTCAGGAACCGTGCTCGGCGCATGCCGACCTCCGTGAGTAGGGATTGCCGATCCAGGGAGATCATGCCCGGCGGCACCTCGGCACGCGGGGTTGGCGCGCTCGGTCTCTAGCCTCAACTGGGTGAACTCTGAGAGAGCTGCGGCCTACGGCCGCGTGATGAAGACGATCCAGGACCTCGGCGCAGGCAAGCTGCATCCACCGGAGCAGGACGTCGTCCGGGAGGCGGCCGACGCCATGTTCTTCAGCCGCGACTCGACCGACGAGGACCAGGCCCACGAGGCCCTGCGCGGGCTGTACGCGCTGGTCGACCAGCTCGTCGACGCCAAGCGGATTGAGCCTGAGGCGGCCGGGAGGCTGACCGCGGACGTAGAGGCCTGCGGCCCGCCGATGCGGGTCGCCGGCCCCTAGACGCTATGGCCTCGGCCTCCGCTGGGGCTGCGTCCTAAAGCGGCCGGACCTTTCGCATGGACGGGGGTTTGTCTGGCCGGAGGAGTGGCCTCGGGCTGACCCCGGGCGATGGAGGGTTCGGCCTTGCAGCAGACGATGACACGAGTGGGCCTTGGTGCCCATGCCTGTTCCACCCACGGCGCGGCGATCAATGTCGCGAGCGGTGAGCTGACGCGAGCGCGCTTCGGCGCCGG